>Ga0255182_1000836_pt1 | contig 18049 bp, 25 predicted proteins | sample Atl_UVDOM_RepA_8_FD_188420 | JGI IMG/M metagenome (GOLD analysis project Ga0255182, IMG submission 188420) | Freshwater microbial communities from Altamaha River, Georgia, United States - Atl_UVDOM_RepA_8d | ecosystem: Environmental > Aquatic > Freshwater > River | place: USA: Georgia...
TGTGCCTGGTATTCGTCCAGGAGATCAAAATCTTGTCAATGTAGCGCGCAGTTTGATCTCCTGGACGAATACCAGGCACAAAGGCACCACTCTTCTTTAAATTATCTGCAGTCTCACGGCTGTTAAAGACCATCGCTGTGTAGAAAAAGCAGAAGAAAATAATGGCTAAGGCATACATCAAGATATATACCGGCTGACCTGGCGACAAAGTAGCTGCCAAATCTTTAATAAATAAAGTCACAGGATTGCTTGTGTCACCTGCTGTAAACCAACCCGCAATCGTGGCTGGGAACAAAATAATTGAAGAGGCAAAAATCGGCGGAATCACACCAGCCATATTTAATTTCAGTGGCAAGTGTGATGACTGACCGCCATACACCTTGTTACCTACTTGACGCTTCGCGTAGTTCACTAAAACACGGCGCTGACCACGCTCTACGAAAACCACAAAGAATGTCACCAAAGCTACGATCACCACAATGATCATCGCTGACAAGATGCTCATAGAGCCAGTTCTGACTAACTCGAACAAACCACCTAAGGCGCTTGGCAAACCAGCCGCAATACCAGCAAAGATGATGATCGAAATGCCATTACCTAAACCACGCTCTGTAATTTGCTCACCCAACCACATGAGGAACATCGTGCCAGTTACCAAAGTGATCACAGTGTTCATGCGGAAAGCAAAACTTGGGTCAATCACTAGACCAGGTTGTGCTTCTAGCGCAATGGCAATACCCAAAGCCTGGAAAGTCGCTAGCACTAAAGTGCCATAGCGTGTGTACTGAGTAATCTTTCTTTGACCTGCTTGACCTTCTTTTTTCAAAGTTTCAAGCGTAGGAATCACGATCGTTAACAACTGCATGATGATCGATGCAGAAATATAAGGCATGATTCCTAATGCAAAGACAGTAAAGCGTGACAATGCACCACCTGAGAACAGGTTGAACATACCCAAGATGCCACCGCTTTGGCTATTGAATAGCTGCGCCAACTGATCTGGATCGATACCCGGAACAGGAATGTGCGCACCAATGCGATAAACGATCAATGCCAATACCAAAAACACCAAGCGGCGACGTAAGTCCCCAAACTTGTTGGTTTTTAGATTTGCAAAGGATCCTGAGTTAGCCACTGCTGCTTACCTTTTTACCTTAAGCCGCTTCTACAAACTTACCGCCAGCTGCTTCAATAGCAGCTTTAGCAGCAGCAGTTGCGTGTAAACCACGAACTGTCAATGCCATAGCGATATCACCAGTCTTGATGATCTTGACGCTCTTAGTCAAACCAGACACCAATCCGTTTTGCTTCAAAGTCACCAAATCCACTTCAGCTTGGCCGAGCTTTTGCAATGCAGCCAATGTCACTTGGCCATCAAATTGCTTGCTCAATGAAATAAAGCCACGCTTAGGTAAGCGACGATACAAAGGCATCTGACCGCCCTCGAAGCCAACTTTATGGAAACCACCTGAACGTGATTTTTGACCTTTGTGACCACGGCCAGCTGTTTTACCTAAGCCAGAACCAATGCCGCGACCGACGCGACGCTTGGCGTGCTTAGCACCCGCTGCTGGTTTAATTTTATTTAGTTGCATAGTAATAATTCCTAAAATTAACTGATCACTTTGACCAGATAGGACACTTTATTAATCATGCCGCGTACGGCTGGCGTATCTTGTAATTCGCTCACGGAGTTCATGCGCTTCAAACCCAAGCCACGTACTGTTGCACGGTGACTCTCACGTGTACCAATTAAGCTACGAACGAGTTGTACTTTTACTGTTGCCATAGTTTTTACTCCTGGGATTAACCGAGGATTTCCTCCACAGTCTTACCACGCTTAGCAGCAATCTCAGAAGGTGTGCTCATCTTGCGCAAACCATCTAAAGTTGCACGAACCATGTTGTAAGGATTGGTAGAACCAATCGACTTCGCAACCACGTTCGTAATACCCATTACATCAAACACTGCACGCATTGGACCGCCTGCAATCACACCAGTACCTTCTTTAGCTGGAGAGATCAAGACGCGTGATGCACCATGCTCACCCACAACAGTGTGTTGCAATGTGCCATTGCGTAAAGAAACCTTAAACATCTTGCGACGGGCTTCGTCCATAGCCTTTTGAACAGCTACTGGAACTTCTTTTGATTTACCCTTGCCCATACCGATGCCACCATCACCATCACCAACAACTGTTAGTGCAGCGAAACCGAGAATACGACCACCCTTAACAACTTTGGTGACTCGGTTAACAGCGATCATCTTCTCGCGCAAGCCATCATCACGCTCGTCAGCTTGAACCTTCGTTTGCATTTTTGCCATGTTATTTCCTTGACCCTATGCGATCAGAACTTAAGACCAGCTTCACGCGCTGCATCTGCAAGCGCTTTGACGCGGCCGTGATAACGAAAACCTGAACGATCGAATGCTACTTCTGTAACACCCGCCTTCAACGCACGCTCAGCAATGGCTTTACCCACTTGCGAAGCAGCAGCACTATTGCCGCCTTTACCATCTACAGCTTTTTTAATATCTGCTTCCATGGTTGATGCAGCAGCCAATACTTTGGTGCCACATGGGCTATAGAGTTGCGCAGAAATATGTTGGTTCGAACGATGGACCGACAAGCGATGCGCCAATTGCTCAGCAATCTTGATGCGAGTTTGGCGGGCGCGGCGAACACGTGATTCATTTTTGCTCATATCAATCCCCGATTACTTCTTCTTAGTTTCTTTGAGGCGAACCACTTCATCCACATAACGAACACCTTTGCCCTTATAAGGCTCTGGTGGACGATACGCGCGCACTTCAGCGGCCACTTGACCAACCTGTTGCTTGTTCGCACCTTTGATGATGATCTCTGTTTGAGATGGAGTCTCTGCCTTAATACCTGTAGGCAAGTTGTAAACCACATCATGAGAGAAACCTAATTGCAATTTCAAAGCGTTGCCTTGAACTTGGGCACGGTAACCCACGCCAACCAAGCTCAACTTACGCTCGAAACCGGCTGTAACGCCTTTAACCATGTTGTTTACCAAAGCACGTGTTGTGCCTGATAAAGCATTAGATTCGCTTGATTCGTCTTTACAAACCACTTGCAAAACACCGTCTTGTTGCTGCACACCAACCAATGGGTGCAAAGTATGTGACAAGGTGCCCAAAGGACCTTTAACAGTCAATTGGTTTGCTGCGATTTGCACTTCTGCGCCTTTTGGTAGGGCGATAGGGCTTTTACCGACTCGTGACATCTGTATCCTCCCTATTAAGCGACGTAGCAAATGACTTCGCCACCCACGCCATTAGCGCGAGCTTTACGATCAGTCATCACGCCTTGTGGCGTAGAAATAATGGCAACACCCAAACCGTTCATCACTTGTGGGATGTCATGACGGCCTTTGTAAATACGCAAACCAGGTGTTGATACGCGCTCAATGCGCTCAATCACTGGACGGCCTGCGTAATATTTCAGGCTGATATTTAAAACAGGTTTAGCCGCATCTCCAGCTACTTCAAAACTGTCGATATAACCTTCGTCTTTTAGAACGTTGGCAATAGCAACTTTAAGTTTTGATGATGGCATGGACACTGCTGACTTCTGCACCGCTTGCGCGTTGCGGATTCTAGTCAACATGTCGGCGATTGGATCGCTGATACTCATGAGTTCTCCTAATCTTTCGCCGCTTACCAGCTGGCCTTAGTTACACCAGGGATCTCGCCACGGAAGGCGATTTCACGGATTTTGTTACGGGCCAAGCCGAATTTGCGGAAGGTGCCACGTGGACGACCTGTCAATGCACAGCGGTTACGCTGGCGTGTTGGGCTTGAGTTACGAGGAAGCTCTTGCAACTTCAAACGAGCTTCAAATCTTTCTTCTTCGCTCTTAGAGACGTCTTCGATAATCGCCTTGAGCTCAGCACGCTTGGCAGCATACTTCGCCACGATACGGGCGCGCTTCTTTTCGCGTTCAATCAATGCTAATTTAGCCACGATGACCTCTTAATTGCGGAATGGGAATTTAAAGGCTGCCAACAAAGCTTTTGCTTCGTCGTCAGATTTAGCAGTCGTAGTAATACTGATGTTCAAACCACGCAACGCATCGATCTTGTCATACTCGATCTCTGGGAAAATGATCTGTTCTTTAACACCAATGTTGTAGTTACCACGACCATCAAATGCCTTACCAGAGATACCGCGGAAATCGCGTACACGTGGCAAAGCAACTGTGATGAAACGGTCCAAGAACTCATACATGATCTGACCGCGCAATGTCACCATTGCACCGATCGGATAACCTTGACGAATCTTGAAACCCGCAATCGCTTTACGAGCCTTAGTCACTACAGGTTTTTGACCAGCAATCTTGGTCAAATCACCTACAGCGTGCTCGATAACTTTTTTGTCGTTCACTGCTTCACCCAAACCCATGTTCAAGGTAATTTTGGTGATGCGTGGAACTTCCATAACTGACTTGTAGCCGAACTTCTTCATGAGCTCAGCTGCAACTTTTTCTTTGTAGAAGGCTTGTAAACGTGCTGACATATTGATATCTATCCTCTGAATTAGGCGGCCAACTCGGCGCCAGTTGTCTTGAGGTAGCGAACCTTCTTACCGTCAGCAACTTTGATGCCAACACGAGATGGTTTGCCGTTTGCGTCTACCAAAGCCACGTTAGAAACATCGATCGGCATTGTCTTATCAACAACACCGCCTGTAGCACCCGTTGCTGGGTTTGGCTTGGTATGTTTTTTGTAAACGTTTACACCCTCGATCAGCAATTTGCCTTCGAGAACTTGGGTAACCGTACCTTTTTTACCTTTATCGCGACCTGTGATTACAACCACTTGGTCACCTTTACGAATCTTGTTCATATCGACCCCTAACCCTTAAATCACTTCTGGCGCGAGTGAAACGATCTTCATGAAACGCTCAGTACGCAACTCACGTGTTACTGGGCCGAAAATACGTGTACCAATCGGCTCTAATTTTGCGTTAAGCAAAACTGCCGCGTTAGTATCAAATTTGATCAATGAACCGTCTGGACGACGAACACCTTTAGCGGTGCGTACGACCACGGCGTTATATATGTCACCTTTTTTTACACGGCCACGAGGTGCTGCGTCTTTCACGCTGACCTTGATGATGTCGCCAATGCTGGCATAACGACGCTTAGAACCACCAAGCACCTTAATACACATCACTTCGCGGGCACCAGTGTTATCGGCGACCTCTAGTCTGCTTTCAGTTTGAATCATTTTTTATTTCCCCAACTTGAGTACCAATTACGGCAATCAGTCTTGGTTCCGTTGAGGGGCCTTGGCTTGATCGACTGAGTCAGATCTCACTTGAGCCCCGGATTAAACTACCGAATCAATCTTTCCACCCAAAGGTGGAAAGCCCTCTACTATAGCAGGCTTGTGAGAATCCCACAAGCCCGTTTTAATCTACTACTTAAACTGCCTTAGCTGCTTCGACCAAACGCGTCACAACCCAAGACTTTGAGCGTGAAATAGGTTTGGACTCAGAAATCTCTACAGTATCGCCCTGCTTGAACTGATTAGTTTCATCATGAGCATGATACTTCTTTGATTTTGCTACATATTTTCCATAGATTGGGTGCTTAACGCGACGCTCAACCAAGACTGTGACAGTCTTTTGCATCTTGTCGCTCACCACACGACCAATCAATGTACGGCGTAATTTAGTCGTTTCAGTCATTATTTGCTCGCTTTCTGGGCCAATACAGTCTTCACGCGCGCAATGTCACGCTTCACTTTGCCCAATTGGCTTGTGTCTTGAAGCTGCTGAGTGCCTTTTTGCATACGCAACTTGAACTGAGCTTTTAACAACTCAGACAATTCTTGGTTTAAAGATGCCACATCTTTAGCTTGTAATTCGGAGGCTTTCATTTTTCCCGTCCCAAATTAAGCGCCGATCTGGCGCACAACAAATGTAGTCTGGATAGGCAACTTAGCGGCGGCCAATCTAAAAGCCTCGCGCGCCAAAGTTTCATCCACACCGTCCATCTCGTATAAAACCTTGCCTGGTTGAATCTCGGCAACGTAGTACTCTGGATTACCTTTACCATTACCCATACGAACTTCTGCAGGCTTCTGAGAAATTGGCTTGTCTGGGAAAATACGAATCCAAATACGACCACCACGCTTAATATGACGTGTCATCGCACGACGTGCGGATTCGATTTGACGTGCAGTCAAGCGACCACGGCCAACAGCTTTCAAGCCAAAGTCACCAAAGGCAACTGTACTACCACGTGTAGCAACACCGGTATTACGACCTTTTTGCTCTTTACGGTACTTACGACGTTTTGGTTGCAACATAATTATTCTCCAGCCTTATCTGCAGCAGGCTTTGTGACCTTACGCACACGCTTAACTGCTGGTTTAGCTTCTGCAGACTTCTCACCGTCTTCTTTAGCTTTGCGCGGAGCGCGGGTAGCTGGACGACGAGCTTTCTTTTCTTGTTCAACTTCTGGTGCAGCAGCAGGTGCAACGGCATTAATATCTGTGCGACCTAATGTGTCACCTTTGTAAACCCATACCTTCACACCAATGATGCCGTATGTAGTTTCTGCTTCTGAAGTTGCGTACTCAATATCAGCCTTCAGTGTATGAAGAGGTACACGACCTTCACGATACCATTCGGTACGCGCAATCTCAGCACCATTCAAACGGCCTGAGCTCATGATCTTGATACCTTGTGCACCCAAACGCATCGCGCTTTGCATCGCACGCTTCATTGCACGACGGAACATAATGCGCTTTTCGAGCTGCTGAGTAATTGAGTCAGCAATCAACTGCGCATCAACTTCAGGCTTACGAATTTCTTCGATATTGACGTGTACAGGTACACCCATGCGCTTTTGCAACTCTTTGCGCAATACTTCAATATCTTCACCTTTTTTACCAATCACAACACCTGGACGTGAGCTATAAATAGTGATCTTGGCGTTCTTTGCAGGACGCTCAATCACTACCTTGCTGACAGATGCATTCTTTAATTTCTTCTTGAGGTAGCTACGAACTTCCGCATCTTCTTGCAACATTTTTGCAAAGTCGTTGCTGTTGGCGTACCAACGTGAAGTCCAGTTACGGCTTACCGAGAGACGAAATCCGGTTGGATGAATTTTCTGACCCATGTCTCTTCCTTAGTTGCTCAAAGTCACAGTAATGTGACAGGTTTGCTTTTCAATACGATTGCCACGGCCCTTCGCACGCGCTGTGAAACGCTTAAGCGATGTTGCCTTGTCAACTGTGACGGCTTTAACTTTGAGCTCATCAATATCAGCGCCCAAGTTATGCTCCGCATTGGCGATCGCAGACTCGACGACTTTCTTCATGATGAACGCGGCCTTTTTAGGGCTAAAAGTCAGAATGTTCAATGCACGTGCAATTGGCAAACCACGGATTTGGTCAGCAACCAAACGTGTCTTTTGCGCAGAAATGTGTGCACCACGGTGAATAGCTTTAGATTCCATCATAGTCCTCTTACTTCTTCGCCTTCTTATCGGCTGCGTGACCCTTGAATGTGCGTGTCAACGCAAATTCACCTAACTTGTGGCCAACCATGTTTTCAGTTACATAAACAGGTACGTGCTGACGACCGTTATGAACTGCAATAGTCAAACCAATGAAGTCAGGCAGAATGGTCGAACGACGTGACCATGTCTTAATAGGCTTCTTGTCTTTGTTGGCCACTGCATTTTCAACCTTCTTAACAAGGCTGGCTTCGCAGAATGGTCCTTTTTTAGCTGAGCGCGTCATATTTATATCCTCAATCGATTAGCGCTTTTGACGACGTTGAGCAATCATGCTCGTCGTACGCTTGTTGCGACGTGTTCTATAACCCTTCGTTGGAGTACCCCATGGTGATACAGGTACACGACCCTCACCAGTACGGCCTTCACCACCACCATGTGGGTGATCGACTGGGTTCATGGCCACACCACGAACTGTCGGACGAATACCACGCCAACGTGTTGCACCAGCTTTACCAATCTGACGCAAGCTGTGCTCTTCATTGCCCACTTCACCGATCGTGGCACGACACTCGATGTGTACACGACGTACTTCACCAGAGCGCAAACGCACCTGACCGTAAACACCTTCACGCGCGAGCAACACTGCAGAAGCGCCGGCAGAACGAACCATCTGCGCACCTTTACCTGGCAACATTTCTACACAGTGAATTGTGCTACCCACTGGAATGTTACGAATCGGTAAGTTGTTACCCACTTTGATCGGAGCCTCAGCACCGTTCATGATTGCTTGACCAACCACTGCGCCTTTAGGAGCAATGATGTAGCGACGCTCACCGTCTGCATAACATAACAAAGCTAAGTTAGCGCTACGGTTAGGGTCGTATTCCAAACGCTCAATCTTTGCTGGAATACCGTCTTTGTCGTTACGCTTAAAGTCAACTACACGATAGTGATGCTTATGACCACCACCCTTATGACGGGTTGTGATGTGACCGTTGTTGTTACGACCTGATTTCTGATGTTGTGGCTCTAACAAACCAGCAAAAGGTTTACCTTTATGCAGGTCTGGGTTGACCACTTTCACCATGGAACGACGTCCTGGTGAAGTCGGTTTAGTTTTCATTAGCGGCATGATTACTTAGCCTCCGCTTCAAAATTGATTTCTTGACCTGGCTTCAAAGATACATAAGCCTTCTTCGTGTGGTCACGACGACCTTCAAAACGGCCAAAGCGCTTAGCTTTACCTTTTTGATTCACGACCTGAACAGACTCAACTTCTACTTTGAAGAGAAGTTCAACGGCTGCTTTGATTTCCAATTTGTTGGCATCACGAGCGACTTGAAAAACCACTTGCTCATTCTTTTCAGCAACTTGAGTTGCCTTCTCAGAAATCACTGGGCCTAACAAGACCTGCATCAAGCGATGATCATTTTTACGAGTTGCGATCATTTGAGCATCTCCTCAATCTTTGCAACAGCTGGCTTCATGATCAAAACCTTTTGGAAATGAATCAATGACAAAGGATCAGCATGTTGTGCTTCTACGACAGCAACTTTGTGCAAGTTACGTGAAGCCAAATACAGGTTCTCATCAACCTTATCAGCGATGATGAGTACAGACTCAAGACCCATCGCTTTTACTTTTTCAGCCAAGAGTTTTGTTTTTGGTGCTTCAACAGCGAAATTCTCAACAATGTTCAAACGACCTTCGCGGGCCAATTGAGAGAAGATTGAACGCATACCTGCGCGATACATCTTCTTGTTCACTTTGTGTGAGAAATTTTCTTCTGGAGAGTTCGGGAAGATACGACCACCGCCACGCCACAATGGTGAAGATGACATACCGGCACGAGCACGGCCTGTACCCTTCTGGCGGAATGGCTTAGCAGTTGTATGCTTAACTTGTTGACGATCTTTTTGAGCACGATTACCACTACGAGCATTTGCTTGATAAGCCACCACGATCTGGTGAATCAAGGCCTCGTTGTACTCACGCTCGAAAACCTCTGGAGAGGCATTCACGCCTGCACCTAGTTTTCCGTCAGCTTGTAGGAGCTTTAATTCCATCTGTGCGCTCCTTATTTGCTAGCAGCAGCTTTCACTGCTGGAGTAATAATGACTTTACCGCCACGTGAGCCAGGCACTGCGCCTTTAACGAGCAACAATTTGCGCTCAGCATCTACACGGGCAACCTCGAGATTTTGCACAGTACGTGTCACGTCACCCAAGTGGCCTGTCATGCGCTTACCTGGGAAAACACGACCTGGGTCTTGGGCCATACCAATAGAGCCAGGAACGTTATGTGAACGTGAGTTACCGTGAGTCGCACGACCAGAACCGAAGTGGTAACGCTTGATAGTACCTGCGTAACCCTTACCGATTGTCGTACCTTGAATATCTACCTTTTGACCAACGGCAAAAGTATCAACGCCAATAACGTCGCCTACTTTTAATTCGCTAGCTTTAGCAGAATCAATACGGAATTCATTAAGTGCACTACCAGCTAAAACACCAGCCTTGGCAAAGTGCCCAGCTTGTGGTTTTGTAACACGGGTAGCGCGACGAGTACCGAATGCTAACTGAACAGCTGTGTAACCGTCCGTTTCATCGGTTTTAATTTGCGCAATGCGGTTATCGCTTACGTCGATAACTGTGACCGGCACGGCATCGCCTTCCTCTGTAAAGAGGCGGGTCATACCTACCTTGCGGCCGATTAAGCCTAGGCTCATATCATTACTCCAGTGCTAACTACGATTGGTTAGCGGAAATTAAAAATATTGCTTTAAAAACAACAAGTTCCAGCTTTTTCAGCTGGAAAGCCCACTATTGTAGCGTCTTTTTAGGACTTCTGCAATAGCAGACGAATTCTCAATGCTTATTGCAACTTGATTTCTACGTCTACGCCCGCTGGTAAATCCAACTTCATGAGGGCATCTACTGTCTTTTCAGTAGGATCAACGATATCCATCAAACGCAAATGTGTACGAATCTCCAACTGGTCACGTGAAGTTTTGTTCACGTGTGGTGAGCGCAAAATGTCAAAACGCTCAATACGAGTTGGTAATGGTACTGGGCCCTTAACAACAGCACCGGTACGCTTAGCTGTATCAACGATTTCAGCAGCTGACTGGTCGATCAAGCGATAGTCGAACGCTTTTAAACGAATACGAATTTTTTGGTTTTGCATGTTTTATCCTAAAGAGCAATGCGATGTTGGCGCGGTATTTCTAAAGAGCGCGGTGGTGTGCAACATTCACACCACCGTGTTTGCAAAAACTAATTAATCCAACACTTTAGCGACCACACCGGCGCCGACTGTACGGCCACCTTCACGGATCGCAAAACGCAGACCTTCTTCCATCGCGATTGGCGCAATCAACTTCACAGTGATCTGCACGTTATCGCCTGGCATGACCATCTCTTTGTCTTTTGGCAACTCAATCGAACCAGTCACGTCTGTTGTACGGAAGTAGAACTGTGGACGATAGTTGTTAAAGAATGGTGTATGACGACCACCTTCATCTTTACTCAACACATACACCTCAGCTGTGAAGTGTGTGTGTGGTGTGATTGAACCTGGCTTAGCCAATACCTGACCACGCTCAACTTCTTCACGCTTCGTACCACGCAACAAAATACCCACGTTGTCACCCGCTTGACCTTGATCCAACAACTTACGGAACATCTCAACGCCCGTACATGTTGTCTTCTGTGTCGCCTTGATACCAACGATCTCAATCTCTTCACCCACCTTAACGATGCCGCGCTCAATACGACCAGTCACCACAGTACCGCGACCAGAAATTGAGAACACATCTTCAACAGGCATCAAGAACGCGCCGTCAATCGCACGCTCAGGTGTTGGAATATATGTATCCAATGCCTCAGCCAACTTCATGATCGCGCCTTCACCCAAGTCACCCTTGTCACCTTCCAAAGCCAACTTAGCAGAACCCTTCACAATCGGTGTGTCATCACCAGGGAAGTCGTACTTAGACAACAACTCACGTACTTCCATCTCAACCAACTCTAACAACTCAGCGTCATCTACCATGTCGCACTTGTTCATGAACACGATGATGTAAGGTACGCCCACCTGACGTGCCAACAAAATGTGCTCACGTGTCTGTGGCATAGGACCGTCTGCAGCTGATACCACCAAAATCGCGCCGTCCATCTGCGCAGCACCAGTAATCATGTTCTTCACATAGTCAGCGTGGCCTGGGCAGTCAACGTGTGCGTAGTGACGTGACTCAGTCTCATACTCAACGTGGGCTGTATTAATCGTAATACCACGTGCCTTCTCTTCAGGTGCCGCATCAATCTGATCGTAAGCCTTCGCTTCACCACCAAACTTGTTCGACAACACAGTCGTAATCGCCGCTGTCAAGGTCGTCTTACCATGGTCCACGTGACCAATTGTGCCTACGTTAACGTGCGGTTTCGTCCGCTCAAATTTCTCTTTTGCCATTTTTATCTACCTCTATCTCTAATATGTTGAAAGGTTATTTTGTCTTTGCTGCAATCACAGCGTCTGCAACGTTCTTAGGTGCTTCAGCATAATGCTTAAACTCCATGGTGTAAGTTGCACGACCTTGTGTTAATGAACGCAAGCCTGTTGAGTAGCCAAACATTTCTGCCAAAGGAACTTCGGCGCGAACGATCTTGCCACCACCAGGAATGTCATCCATACCTTGCAACATACCGCGACGAGATGACAAGTCACCCATCACGTTACCCATGAAATCTTCTGGGGTCTCAACTTCAACCGCCATCATTGGCTCTAGCAAAACGGGGCTTGCTTTACGCATACCGTCTTTAAACGCCATCGAACCAGCCATCTTAAATGCGTTTTCATTCGAGTCCACATCATGGTATGAACCGAAGAACAGGGTGACTTTGATATCAACCACTGGGTAACCGGCCAACACACCATTATTGAGTGTCTCTTGAATACCTTTATCAACTGCAGGAATGTATTCACGTGGAACCACACCGCCTTTGATCGCGTCAACGAATTCGTAACCCTTGCCTGGCTCTTGTGGTTCTAACTTCAAAACCACGTGACCGTATTGACCACGACCACCAGACTGTTTAACGAACTTGCCTTCGATTTCTTCACAAACTTTACGAATCGTTTCACGGTAGGCCACCTGTGGTTTACCAACAGTTGCCTCAACTCCGAATTCACGCTTCATACGGTCCACAATAATTTCAAGGTGTAATTCACCCATACCTGAAATAATTGTTTGACCAGATTCTTCGTCTGTCTTCACGCGGAAAGAAGGATCTTCTTGTGCCAAACGGTTCAAAGCCAAGCCCATCTTTTCTTGGTCAGCTTTTGTCTTTGGCTCAACCGCCTGAGAAATCACAGGCTCTGGGAACTCCATGCGCTCCAATACGATGATGCTGTCTGGGTCACACAATGTTTCACCGGTTGTCGCTTCTTTCAAGCCCACCGCAGCTGCGATGTCGCCCGCACGAACTTCTTTAATTTCTTCACGCTGGTTCGCATGCATCTGGAGCAAACGACCGATACGCTCTTTCTTACCCTTGATTGGGTTGTAAATCGTATCGCCAGAATTCACCACACCAGAATAGACACGGAAGAAGATGAGCTGACCAACGAATGGGTCTGTCATGATCTTAAATGCCAAGGCTGAGAACTTTTCATCATCGCTGGCTTTACGCTCAGCTTCTGAACCATCTTCCAACTCACCCTTCACAGGAGGAATATCTACTGGAGATGGCATGTACTCAACCACTGCGTCCAACATAGCCTGAACACCTTTGTTCTTAAACGCTGTACCACACATCATCGGCACAATTTCACCGGCGATCGTACGGTTACGCAAGGCTTGCTTAATTTCTTCCTCAGACAAGCCTTCGCCGCCTAAGTATTTATCCATCAATTCCTCAGATGATTCAGCCGCAGCTTCGACCATCTTTTCGCGCCACTCTTCAGCTTGAGCTTGGAGTTCTGCAGGAATATCTTCGTAGGTGAACTTTGTACCTTGTGAAGCGTCATCCCAAAGGATAGCTTTCATCTTCACCAAATCCACAACGCCTTTGAAGTTTTCTTCAGCACCGATAGGAATCTGGATAGGTACTGGATTAGCTTTCAAACGAGTACGCATCTGGTCGTACACTTTGAAGAAGTTGGCACCGGTACGGTCCATCTTGTTCACGAAAGCCAAACGCGGTACACGATATTTGTTAGCCTGACGCCATACTGTCTCTGACTGTGGCTGAACACCACCTACAGCACAGTAAACCATACAAGCACCATCCAAAACACGCATAGAACGCTCAACTTCGATGGTGAAGTCAACGTGTCCTGGTGTATCGATGATGTTGATACGGTGCTCAGGGAAATTGCCGGCCATACCTTTCCAGAAAGCTGTTGTAGCCGCTGAAGTAATAGTAATACCGCGCTCTTGCTCCTGTTCCATCCAGTCCATCGTGGCGGCGCCATCATGCACCTCACCAATCTTATGGTTCACACCGGTGTAGAACAAAATACGTTCGGTTGTTGTAGTCTTACCCGCATCAATATGTGCGGAAATACCAATATTGCGATAACGCTCAATAGGGGTTTTACGTGCCACAGTGTCCTCTTTATCTCTGAGCGGTTAGAAACGGAAATGGGAGAAGGCTTTATTCGCCTCAGCCATACGGTGAACTTCGTCACGTTTTTTCATGGCACCGCCACGACCTTCGGACGCTTCGATCAATTCATTAGCCAAACGCTGGGCCATTGATTTTTCGCTACGCTTTTTAGCTGCTTCACGCAACCAACGCATAGCCAAGGCCAAACGACGTGATGGACGTACCTCTACAGGCACCTGGTAGTTTGCACCACCTACACGACGGCTCTTCACCTCAACGATAGGCTTAACATTACCCATGGCTGTGGCAAACACCTCGAGAGGCTCTTTATTTGCTTTTTTCTCAATGTGCTCAAAGGCACCATAGACGATACGTTCTGCAACGGATTTTTTACCGTCTAACATCAAAACGTTCATGAATTTTGCGACTTCTACGTTCCCAAATTTTGGGTCTGGCAGAATCTCACGCTTCGGTACTTCGCGACGACGCGGCATTGCTACTCCTAATTGTCATTCAGTTGGGGACCATTCCCCGAGTTACTCAACTAACTGGGCTTGTCGCCCAGCCGAAGTAACCACTTACTTGGTTAGCCTATATTGGGCCAACCCCCATGCTAATTTAGCGATTAAGCCTTCTTAGCGCGCTTCGCACCATACTTGGAGCGAGCTTGTTTACGGTCTTTAACACCCTGAAGGTCCAAAGAACCACGTACGATGTGGTAACGCACACCTGGCAAGTCTTTCACACGACCACCACGAATCAATACCACTGAGTGTTCCTGCAAATTGTGGCCTTCACCACCGATGTAGGAAATCACCTCAAAACCATTCGTCAAGCGTACTTTGGCTACTTTACGAAGCGCAGAGTTTGGCTTCTTAGGAGTAGTTGTATATACGCGAGTACATACGCCACGGCGCTGAGGACAGTTCTCCAGCGCAGGGCTCTTACTTTTAATAATCTCAGAAGTACGAGGCTTTCTGAGTAACTGATTAATTGTTGGCATAACTTACTTTCAAGGCAGAAAATTCTGCAGTTTCCAAAGAACTCGACATTCTAGACTGCCGAGCCCATCTCGTCAAGCAAGATGAACTCGGCTCTATCTGTCCCTTATTCGGCACTCTCTGATGACTCAGAAGCGCTGGTTTCTTCAGCCTTTGCTTCCTCAGCAGCAATCATCTCAGCACGCTCACGGTCCAACTGTTCGCGCACTTTGCGAGCGCGGCGATAGGCCAAACCAGTACCGGCTGGGATGAGGCGACCAATAATGACGTTCTCTTTGAGACCGCGCAGACTGTCGACCTTGCCCATAATCGCGGCTTCGGTAAGAACACGGGTTGTTTCTTGGAAAGACGCCGCAGAGATAAAGCTGTCGGTCGACAAAGAAGCCTTCGTAATACCCAAGAGGATATTGTCATAGAGGGCTGGTCTTTGACCTGCAGCAATCACGCGATCGTTCTCATCTAACAACTCGGATCTTTCAACCTGCTCACCTGTGATGAACTTGGTGTCACCTGCATCGGTAATCTGAACACGACGCAACATCTGACGCACAATCACCTCGATGTGCTTGTCGTTGATCTTCACACCCTGCAAACGGTACACGTCCTGAACTTCATCAACGATGTAACGCGCTAGCTCTTCAACACCTTTGAGACGCAAGATGTCATGTGGGTCCGCAGGACCTTCAACGATCATCTCACCCTTATTCACAACTTGACCGTCGTGAACGAGGATTTGCTTTTCCTTCGGAATCAAGAACTCATGTGACTCACCATCCATGTCGGTAATCACCAAACGCTGTTTACCTTTGGTTTCTTTACCGAATGACACTGTACCTGTCACTTTTGCCAAGATCGCCGCGTCTTTTGGTGAACGCGCTTCGAACAATTCGGCCACACGTGGCAGACCGCCAGTAATATCGCGAGTCTTTTGCGCTTCGATTGGAATACGCGCCAAAACTTCACCAACAGCGACTGTTTGACCATCTTTAACAGTAATCAAAGCACCCACTTGCAAACCAATGGTCACTGGATGATCAGTACCGGCAATGCGAACTTCTTCACCAGAGGCATCAAAGAGTTTGATCAAAGGACGCACGCCTTTGCTTGCTGCGCTACGACGTTTACCGTCAATCACAACGAGCGTTGATAAGCCAGTCACTTCGTCTACTTGTTTAGCAACTGTTACGCCTTCTTCAACGTTTTCGAAACGAATCACACCGGCATACTCAGTGATGATTGGGCGAGTCAATGGATCCCATGTCGCTAATGTGGCGCCCGCTTTAACCGTAGCACCTTCTTTGAGCAACAAAGTCGCGCCGTATGGAACCTTATGACGCTCACGCTCACGACCATGATCATCTGTAATCAAAGCTTCACCCGAACGAGAAATCACGACCATCTCATTCTTAGCATTGAGTACAAAACGCATGGTTGGTGTAAAGCGCAAGATACCGTTTGACTTGGCTTCAACGTTATTCGCAACAGCAGCACGCGAAGCCGCACCACCGATGTGGAACGTACGCATTGTCAACTGTGTACCTGGTTCACCGATAGACTGAGCAGCAATCACACCGACAGCCTCACCAGAGTTCACCATCGTGCCACGACCTAAATCACGGCCGTAACACTTCGCACACAAACCGTAGCGAGTAGCACATGACAATGGTGTGCGAACCTTCACCTCATCAATACCTAAAGAATCGATGAGATCTACATCATCTTCGCCCAACATCGTGCCATCTTTAATGACGACTTCCTGGTTATCAGGATTGATGACATCACCCACACAGACACGACCTAAGATTCTGTCGCGCAATGCTTCAATGACTTCACCGCCCTCAACCAAGGCCTTCATCGATACGCCATTAGTTGTACCGCAGTCATCTTCAACCACGACCAAGTCTTGAGTCACATCAACCAAACGACGTGTCAAATAACCTGAGTTCGCTGTTTTCAACGCTGTATCAGCCAAACCTTTACGTGCGCCGTGTGTTGAAATGAAGTACTGCAACACGTTCAAGCCTTCACGGAAGTTCGCTGTAATTGGCGTTTCAATAATGGAGCCGTCTGGTTTAGCCATCAGGCCACGCATACCAGCCAACTGACGAATCTGAGCCGCAGAACCACGGGCACCAGAGTCAGCCATCATGTAAATTGCATTGAAAGACTCTTGCTTAACAGTCTTGCCATTACGGTCAACCACGTCTTCTTGCGATAACTGTTCCATCATCGCCTTACCTACCTGGTCACCGGCTGCGCCCCAAATATCAACCACGTTGTTATAACGCTCTTGATTGGTCACCAAGCCAGACATAAACTGCTTGTCATACTCTTTTACCTTGCCAGCCGCATCAGAAATAATTTTCTCTTTCTGAGCTGGGATCAACATATCGTCAATCGCAATTGAGATACCAGCGCGCGTCGCTAAGCGGAAACCAGATTGCAACAACTTGTCTGCAAAAATCACGGTTTCTCTTAAGCCACACTTGCGGAATGACAAGTTAATCAAGCGAGAAATTTCTTTCTTCTTGAGAGTCTTATTGATGCTGTCAAATGGCATGCCCTTTGGCAGAATCTCTGACAACATTGCGCGACCCACTGTCGTATGGCGCAAAGTAGTAATCTTCTTAAAGCGCGCGTCGCCTTCCGCATTCTTATCAACAACTTCGTATTCATTAATACGAACCGCAATACGAGTAGCAAGCTCAACTTGACCGTTTTCATAAGCACGAATTACTTCACCGACATCAGCAAAGACCATACCTTCACCCTTGCCGTTAATCTTTTCACGGGTGGTGTAGTAAAGGCCCAAAACGATATCTTGTGAAGGAACAATAGACGGCTCACCGTTAGCAGGGAACAAAATATTGTTCGAAGCCAACATCAAAGTACGAGCTTCCATTTGTGCTTCGAGTGACAAAGGTACGTGTACGGCCATT
>Ga0255182_1000837_pt1 | contig 18049 bp, 11 predicted proteins | sample Atl_UVDOM_RepA_8_FD_188420 | JGI IMG/M metagenome (GOLD analysis project Ga0255182, IMG submission 188420) | Freshwater microbial communities from Altamaha River, Georgia, United States - Atl_UVDOM_RepA_8d | ecosystem: Environmental > Aquatic > Freshwater > River | place: USA: Georgia...
ACGCCCTGGTCGGGATCGAATCGCTTGACGGCCTTCATCAGGCCGACATTGCCTTCCTGGATGAGGTCGCCTTGCGGCAGGCCGTAACCCAGATACTGGCGGGAAATGGACACCACCAGACGCAGGTGCGACAGCACCAGCCGGCCGGCGGCCTGCAGGTCGCTGTGGTCACGCAGACGGCGTGCCAGGTCCTTTTCCTCGTCCGCTTCCAGCATGGGGATGGCCTGCACGGCGCGGATGTACGCGTCGAGGTTGCCCAGCGAGGGCACCAGGCTCCAGGGATCACGGGGGGCAAGGGCGGTCGTCGTCACGGTCATGGGCGGCTCCTTTCGGCTCCTTTTCACAAACATGTTAGCACTCCTGGGTTGTGAGTGCTAACGCCGTGAAAAGTTCCCGGACAGGGCGATCAGACCGGTTTTTCAGCGTTTGGCCAGGTCGGGCGCGTGTCGCGCGGCCAGCAGGCAGTGCCGCAGCTCCTGCAGGCTGAACGGTTTGGCCAGGTAGGCGTCCATGCCGGCGGCGCGGCCCTGCGATTCGAAGACCTCGGGCCCGTTGGCCGTCAGGGCGATCACCGGGCAGCGGGCACCGCCGCGAGCGCGCTCGGCGGCTCGCCAGCGCCGCGTGGTTTCCATGCCGTCGATGCCCGGCATCTCACAATCCATCAGGATGAGGTCCACCGGGTGGCGAGCCAGCCATTGCAGGGCCGCTTCGCCGTGGTCGACGACGGTGGCGCGCAGTTGCATCTGGTCCAGCATGGCCTTGAGCACCAACGCATTGACCGGGTTGTCTTCGACCACGAGCACGTTCAGCCCCACCAGTGGAGAGGCTGCGTCGCCGGGCTTGGCCTCGCGCCGGTCGGCCTTGCCGGAGCCCGGTGCGGCCACCCGTGGCAGGGGCCATTCGCAGACAAAAGCCGCGCCCTGGCCCGGTTCGCTGTCGCAGCGGATGCGTCCGCCCATGGCCAGACACAGGTCGCGCGAGATCGTCAGGCCCAGCCCGGTGCCGCCGTATCGGCGCTCGTAGGTGCCATCCGATTGCTGAAAGGGCTCGAAGATGCGCTCGAGGTCGGCCGGTGGAATGCCGATGCCCGTGTCAGACACCGTCACGCGCATCCAGCCGGTCTCGGGCTCGCGCAGGGCATGGAGGCGAACCACGCCCGCTGCGGTGAACTTGATGGCATTGCCCAGCAGGTTGAGCACGATCTGGCGCAGCCGCATCGGATCGCCGTGCACCCATTCGTCCGGATCCAGCCGGATCTGGACTTCCAAATCCAGGCCCTTCTGGGCGGCTGACGCACGCACCATGTCGGCGGCCTCCTGCAGCACCCGGGGCATGCTGAAGGGCTCTTCATGCAAGGGCAGGCCTCCTGATTCGCTGCGGGAGAAGTCCAGGACATCGTTGATGACCTGCAGCAGGTGCTCTCCCGAGCGCTGGATGATGTCGAGCCGCCGGTCGGATCCGGATTCGCGCACATCGGCCTGCAGCAAGCCGACCATGCCCAGCATGCCGTGCAGGGGCGTGCGCATCTCATGGCTCATGGTGGCAATGAAACGGCTGCGCGCCGCTGACAGCAACCGCGCTTGTTCCAGCGCCTCAGCCTGGGCCTGGCCGGCCAGATCGCTTTCGATGCGCAAGCGCATGAGTTCGAGAACGCGCCGGTTGTTGGCCCGCGCCGCGACGGCGAGCATCAGTCCCAGGCCCAGCACCGCCGCAGCGCAGAAGAGCCCGAGGTCGTCGGGGCGACCCAGGCCGGCGTAGACGGCGTTGGGCACGATCATGGGTGCCGTGAACCCCAGGGCCGCGGGCAGGTCGACGCTCATGACCAGCGCGCCGATGCAGGCGATGGTGCACAGCATCGAGATCGTCACCACGCTGACTTCGAGGTTGTACAAGGGGGTCAGTGCCCAGCCCAGGGCCCCCCAGAGGATGCCGTCGATGACGGCCAGCGTCACATGGTGCCGCATGGTGCTGACGTCCAGCTGCCGGGCCGAGCTCAGCACGAGCCGCGCATGTCGCCAGCGGGTGAGGGCGATCACCAGGCGCGCCGCCAGCCAGATCAGCAGGTCGATGTGCGGCAGGCGTGACCACAGCACCCAGGTCACGCTCAAGGCGGCGATGGTGGCACCTGCCATGCCCATGGGCAGGTTCTCGAAGGCGGCCAGCTTGGCACTGAGTCGCACGCGCGCGTCCATGTCCTGCCGGTCATCGGCGGGGGCCAGGGGGGCAGTTGCGGGCGGCCCGGCGGGCCAAGGGGTGGAATTCATGGGTCTCACGAAGGCGTGTGCCACGGAGTGTGCCGGCCCGGCGCCCGGAGCGGTTGCGGGCTCACCCTGAGTCTGGCGCGTCGGCGTGATCTCTCCACGCTCCCAGGGGTGTTGACCCCTTGAATGAGGGGGTGTCGAGTGCCATCCGGACCCTTCTGGGGGACCCCGTACAGGCTTTCCCTGCCGGCCGCTGGCAATCATTGGCCGGTGCAGCCAATGCCGGCTTCAGGGGCGGCGCCTAGCATCACCTCCATCCTGGTTTTTGCTTTCGAGGTGATACATGACCGACAAGAACACGACGATGTCGCGCCGTCAGTGGGGCCGCAACGTGCTGGCTGTGGGTGGCCAGCTGGGCCTGAGCAGCGTGGGCCTGCCACTGCGGGCCCTGGCCATGGGCGCCGTGAGTGCGCCCACCCTGGGCCTGCTGATGACCGAGGACGCCTACGCCGCCCAGGCCGACGAGCACGTGAGCAACCTGGTGGTGGGCACGGGCTACGGTGGGGCGGTGACCGCGCTGCGGCTGGCCCAGAAGGGGCATCGCGTGACGATGCTGGAGATGGGCCGCCTGTGGAACACGCCCGGTAGCGACGGCAAGATCTTCTGCAAGCCGTTTTCGCCCGACGACCGCGCCATGTGGTTCAAGGACCGCATCAAGGCGGTGTTCTCGACCGTCGGTGGCGTGATCCCGGTCAGCAGCCTGCTCAAGGTGCCGGTGGCCGCGGGCATCCTGGATGTGGTGTCGTCGCCCAACATGGACGTCTACCTGGGGCGCGGGGTGGGCGGTGGATCGCTGGTCAACCTGGCCATGCTGATCACGCCCTATCGCGAGACGCTGCAGCGCATCCTGCCGGCCAGCATCTCGATCGACGAGATGTACAACGTGTACTACCCGCGGGCCCTGGCGGGTCTGCGCGGCAACAAGATCCGCCCGGCCTACTACCAGAGCAGCGCGTACCACAAGTACGCCCGAGTGGCCTGTGCCCAGGCGGCCAAGGCCGGTATTCCGTGGCGCACGCTGGATTCCGGCTACGACATGGCCTATATGGAGCAGGAGGAAGCCGGCACAGTGCCCAAGTCGGCCCTGGGCGCCGAGGGCGGCTTTGGCAACAACCACGGCAAGAGCAGCCTGGACAAGAATTACCTGGCGGATGCCCTGGGCACGGGCCTGGTGCGCATCCAGCCCCTGACGGAGGTGACCTCGGTGGGGCGTGGTGCGGACGGGCGTTACGTGGTGTCGACTCGCCAGATCGACGTGCTGGGCAATGTCCTGGCCACCCGCACCATCAGCTGTGACCGCCTGTTCCTGGCCGGCGGCAGCATGGGCTCGACCCAGTTGCTGGTCAAGGCGCGCGCCACGGGCACCCTGCCCAACCTCAATGAGCACGTGGGCACGCGTTGGAGTTCCAACGGCGAGATTTTCATGGTGCGCAATGTCTACACGTCGACCGGCAGCAAGATGTCTGTGCTGCCGTGTACCGGCATCGACGCGCTGGACCACCGCAACCAGCAGGTGTACTCGATGAACATCTCGATCCCCCTGGGCATCGACCTGTTCAGCACCGCCCACATCTCCATGACGCGCACGCCCGAGTTGGGGCGCTTTGCCTACGACGCGGCCAGCCAGCAATCGGTGCTGCAGTGGTCGGCCACGGCCAAGGACGAGCCGGTGACCAGTGCCCGGGCCGTGTACGACCGCATCAACAAGGTCAATGGCGCCACCTACAGCCGCAGCTGGTTCGGTGGCAAGACGGTGGGGGACAACGCCACCTACCACCCCCTGGGTGGCTGCCCGATCGGCCTGGCCACCAGCGACATCGGCGAGGTCAAGGGGTACCCGGGCCTGTACGTGATGGATGCCTCCCTGTTCCCCGACTCGCTGGTGGCCAACCCGGCGCTGTCGACGGCGGCGATCGCCGAGCGCAATGTGGAGCGCATCCTGGCGCAGATGGCCTGATTTCCGTTGTTGTCGGTGTTGTTTTTGCGGGAGAGTCAGGGAAACCTGCTCTCCCATTGATTTTTGTCGGTGTCCGTGTCCGAGGTGTATTTCTAGAATCCGCCGATCCTCATACCGGCCCCTGTATCTGTCAGGGCCTTGACTTTTCTGGGATGGCACACCGATGAAGCTCAACAAAGCCTGGATGATCCTGCTAGGTCTGCCTGCACTGGCTGTGGGTCAGACGCCTGGCGGCACGGGCGCAGGCCCCACCGCACGCGAGGCGTCCAATCTGCAACAGGGCGTGGCGGCGCGTGAACAGGCCGGGCAGGTGGCCCCGGCGGGCAGCCCGCAGGCGCAGGACCCGGTCAAGACGATCACCCGCGTGCCCATCCCGCCCGAGGAACTGGGGCTGGCCTGGGGCGCCTTCCAGTGGTACCCCGACTTGCAACTGGGCCTGACCTACGACAACAACCTGTTTGCCACCCGCAGCGACCCGATCGAGGACTGGATGTGGTCGTTCACCCCCTCGCTGGTGGGCCGGTCGGAAGCCGACACGCACGAGATCAATGTGCGCCTGGGCGTGAGTGCGCAGCGCTATCACGAGAACTTCCGTCAGAACGCCGATGACGCCTGGGCCGATGTGCAGGGCACCGTGCACCTGTCGGACGCCACCGATGTTTTCGGTGGCGTGAGCTGGTCGAAGAGCCACGAGGACCGTGGCTCCCCCGATCTGTTGTTCGGCATCGAACCCACGATCTACACGGACACCAGCCTGCATGGCGGCGTGTACCACGACTTCGGCAGCCACTACGTGCGCCTAGGGGTGGCCAGTTCGCGGCTGGATTTCGACCCGGTCCAGACGGCCACGCCCGGCGTGGTGCTGGACAGTGATGCCCGCGACCGACAGGTCTACAGCATCGGTGGGCGCTGGGGCTGGCGGGCCACGTCGACGGCCGACGTGTTCCTGCAGGGGGTCGTCGAGCGGCGCGACTACGACCGGGCCACCGACCTGTCAGGCTTTGCCCGGACCTCCGAGGGCTATCGCCTGGATGCCGGGGTGGCTTTCAACGTCGATCGCCACCTGGTGGGCGAGGCGTATGCCGGCGTGATGCGCCAGCGCTACAACGACGCCCGTTTCGAAGACATCCAGGCCCTGGATGTGGGGGTCGATCTGCGCTGGCACCCCTCGCCCTGGACCACCTACTGGCTGGGCCTGGATCGCACGCTCGACGAGACCGTCGTGGCCGGATCACCCGGCTACCTGAGCACGACCGCGTCGGCCCGCGTCGAGCATGACCTCGGCGCCTCCACCGTCGTTTCTGGCGGCGTGGCGCTGACGCGTGACCGGTTTCGCCAGATCGAGCGCGATGACGATCAGATCTCGATGAGCGCCGGGCTGCGCCACTACCTGAACGACAGTGTGTACCTCGGCGCAGACTACCGCTATGTGCATCGCACCTCGGAGGTCACGGCGGCAAACTACGACCGCAGTCTGGTGATGTTGACCCTGGGCACTGACTTCGGTGCTCGCCGGCGCAACCGGTACTTCGCCTACCAGGACCGTGCGGTGGAATGGCCCGCGGTGGCCTTTGATTTCTCCGGGCTGTATGTGGGGATGCAAGGCGGTGCCAGCGCCCTGCAGACCGAGGCGTCGGGTCTGCGGGACCAGGAGGCCGGCAACACCGATGAAGGCGAGCTGGCCCATCTGGGCAGCAACCTGGGCCTGTTCGCCGGCCTGGGGTGGCAGCGGGGCGTCTGGTACGCGGGCGTCGAAGTGTCGGCGCAGGCGGGCAGCAATCGCCTGTCCCACGAGCACCCCAACGCCAACGAGCCCCTGGTGTACAGCGTGAACGAGGAGTCCGGCTGGGCGGCCAGCCTGCGGCTCGGGCGCGTGCTCGGGGGCACATCCCTGCTGTACGGCCGGGTGGGCTGGGCGCAGACGACCTTCAACAACACCATGCTCAACCTGGACGGCAGCTTCGAGACCTCGCAGCGCCAGGAGGGCGTGCAGTGGGGCCTGGGGGCCGAATCGCAGCTGACCGGCTCGATGTTCTGGCGCATGGACTACGCCGTCACCAAGTACGACGACTACCACTTGGCCACCACCAGCTATGACGAGCGCTATCGCAACCGCACGGCGGCGTTCTCGGTCGGCCTGGGCTGGCGACTTGGCGGCAGTGCGGATACCCCCCAGGTGCACATCGAGCCGAACTACCTCGACGGTGTGTACGGCGGTGTGCAGGTGGGGCACGGCGCCCTGGCCACGGCCATGACCGTGCCGCAACACTACCACGAGAGCGGCACCGACACGCTGAGGGCCGACTTTGGCGCCATGGGCGCCACGGCGGGGGGCTTCCTGGGCTGGGGGCGCACCTGGGGGCGCTGGTATGTCGGGGCTGAACTCGATGCCGACGGTGCCCGCATGAAGTGGGCCCACGTGCGCACGACCAGCGGTGATGGCGGGCGCGACTTCTCGGTCGACAAGAAGTGGACGTACAGCACCACCTTGCGGCTGGGCTATGTGCTGCCCAACGGGGCCTTGCTGTACGGCCGGATCGGCGCGGCCAAGTCTCTGTTCAACACCCGCTACACCCGAGGCAACAGCGGGACGCTGGATCGTGACGACACCCTGGTCGGTACCCGCTGGGGCCTGGGGATGGAAGTGCCTGTCAACCGCGTGACCTACTGGCGCCTGGATTACGTCAGCACCCAGTATGACGACCTCCCGAGCTTTGCGAGCCTGGGCGGCCACCCCGATGTGCTGAGCTGGATTGCCAGCGAACAGGTTTTCCGTCTGGGCGTGGGCGTGCGCTTCTGAGGGTTCTTGGCGGGTCTTTGATTTCGCTCAATCTGGGCCCCGTCTCTTCCTGATTTTTGTCAGCCCCGCATGGTTGCTGGCGGCATACGATGAGGGGTATCTGCTATCAAGGTGGATATCTCGCCCGTCGAGGGTGCAACCAACCTACATTCCGAGGATCACGATGCAAGCTCAATCCAACCGCACCGCAGCCCGTCTGCTGAAGGTCACCACCCTGGCGATGATGATCAGCCTGGGTCTGCCCGCTGTGATGTCGATCCATGCGCCGCAAGGTACGCCGCTGATGTCCATGGCTCACGCCGAGGAAGATGGCGGCGAAGGCGGTCACAAGGGTGGCAAGGACGTCAAGGGCGGACATGGCGAAGACAAGGGCAAGGGCGGCGAAAAAGGCCAGAAGGACAACCTGACCAAGGGACCGGCCAACAGCCGCGGTGACTACGAGGCCAGCGGCCAGGGGCCGCGCGGCAAGAAGGGTGACACGTCGACCCGCGGTACCCGTCCGGTGTGGGCCAAGGAGGGCGTGACCGTTGAACTGGGCCGCCTGAACGTGGTGCGCGCTCCGCAGTCGGTGCGTGACCGTCAGCTCGCTGAAGCCCTGGCCACGGCCACCAAGACGCCTGAAGCCATGGCGGTCTACAGCTGGTCGATCGACAAGTTCGCGGCCGAGCTGACCAAGGACACCGTCCGTGTGGACGCCCCGCTGGCCAACCTGTCGATGTACCAGGCCTTCATCAAGGAACTGGCCAAGAACCCGTCGGCCACGTCGATCACCATCAACTCGGTCAAGAAGGAAACCAAGCTGCCCGTGTCCTACACCTTCAACCTCACGGGCGGTGCGTCGGCCACATCGGTGCTGGGCATCATGCTGGGCTCGGCGGCCGACAAGGATGTCACCAAGATCGGCGGGCTGAACGCCGAGGTGGTGCGCTCTGTGAACCTGATCCTGGGGGTGACCGCCGATTTCGAGAAGGCCGGTCTGACGACGACCGCTGTGGGATCGGCCGCCGAAACCGCTCGGGCCACCATCTCGACGGTGCACGGCGAGTAAGTCGCAGCAGCTTGCCCGTCCCGGGCAGGCCAGCAGAAAGGGGCCCCTGGGGGCCCCTTTCCATTGGGTGCAGCTGTTTGTTCAGCGTGACGCCGCACCCGAAGCAGCCGGGCTCGCGGCGGGTTGCGCAGCGCGCTCCTGCGTGGCCGTGCGGTTGCGATCCTGGGTCTGCACCTGGGTGCTGTCACCCTGGTTGCGCACGGTGTTGCGCTCTTGCTGACGCCCGCGAACCGGGGCATCTTGTGCGCCCATGCCGCTGGCGGCCGGGCCGGCTCCGCTGGCCGCCGAGTCTGCGTGGATGCGCTTGCGATCTCGCTTGTGGGCCCGGTCCTGCTTCTTCTCGCGGGTTTGTGTGGTGGTGCCGGCGCTCTGTCCGCCACCGCCTCCGCCGCCACCGGCGGCCCACGCGGGCACGCTGGTCCCGGCGATGGCAGCAGCCAGCAACACGGCAGTCATCTGAAGGCTCTTCATGGAGTTCTCCTGGAGTTGCGCCCTTTTGGGCAAGAAAAGAAGTTCATCGGCACCGTTCGATCGGTGACAGGGCAATCGCATCCCATTCCTGCAGGGTGATCACCACCGGGGTGTAGATCACGCCTCGGCTGCGCAATTGGCGGTCGAAGGCGCGCAGGTGGTTGCGCGAGCCGCACAACAGGTGGTCATAGACATCGCGGATGGCAGCCTCGTCCGTCTGCAGCACGCGCTCTCGGATGTCGCGAATGTCGGTTTCTTCGATGAGCGCGCCCACCTTGAGCGCCTCGATTTCGCTCATGGCGCCTTGGGCCATCAATCCGTCGTACAGGCCTTGCAGCAGAGCGTCCTGGAAGACGCCGGGCCCCAGGGCCGCGGCCGGATCGGGCAGGGCGTAGCGGTTGAGCAGGTTCAGCACCGCGGCGGTGTGGTCGGCTTCGCTCGTCGCAATCTGGTCGAACACCGGCGTGCCCCAGCGGGCGTACAGCGCCAGGTAGACGTCATGCGCGAGTTTTTCCTCCTCGCGCATGAAGTACAGGCCGGCGATCTCGTCCGGGCTCAGCGTGGACGACGACAGGGCGGTCGTCTGGGCGCGGGCTCGTGCAAGCGCAGCTGCCGGGGCACCCAGCGCAGCACCGAGGGTGCTGACGCCCCCCCACACCAGTGCGCGCGACAGGAACTGTTTGCGATCCATGGCAGGTCTCCTCGTCGTGCACCTGTCCGGTTGAACAGGATACATACCCAGAAGGGTATGTTGAGGGCGCTGCCGTGTCTTTGACGACGATCAGTTCAAGTGGCGGAACTTTCCCTGAGCCGCAGGGACAGGCCGACGGGCGTCATCGTGAACGACATGAGCTCCTGGGCATCGCGTCCGTCCGGCGTGTCGATGGCCACGATGTCGAAGGTGTTCAGGATCATGGCCATGGCCAGCTTGATCTCCAGCAGCGCCAGGTAGCGGCCCGGGCAGATGCGCGGGCCGGCACCAAACGGCATGGAGACGCGCTTGGCGTTGGTGGCTTCGCTGAGGCCCTGGCCGTCCAGCCAGCGTTGCGGCTCGAAGCGGTCCGCCTGACTGAAGTAGCGCTCATTGAGATTGTCGTGGCGCAGCACGCAGAAGATGGGGGTGCCGCGCGGCACGAGCACGTCACCCACGACCTGGTCCTGCAAGGTTTCCACGGCATTGAACGGGCCCACCGGCTTGAGCCGCATGGCCTCGTGGGCGCACGCCTCGATGTAGCTCAGGTCGGCCATCTGCTCGGGGGTGAAGGCGCCAGCGTCGGGGGCCACGCGGAGGGCTTCGGCCCGGGCCCGGGCCAGCGCCTCGGGGTTGCGGCTCAGCAGGTAGAGCATCCACGAGAGGGTGGTGGCCGTGGTGTCCTCGCCGGCCAGCAGCAGCGTGAAGACGTTGCCAGCGACATCGCGATCATCGACCCCGCTGTCCGGCTCGTCGGCCGCCACGATCATGGCCTCCAGCAGGTTGGCAGGATGAGCGCGCCGGGCCGGGTCCTGCAGCCGAGCCCGTGCCTGGGCGATGAACTCGTCGATCGCCTGGTGCACGACCTTCAGGCTGCGGTCCAGGGTGCGGTCGGCAGGCAGCCGCACCCAGCGCCAGTAAGGCACGATGGCGTTGACGCGGCGGTAGATGGCCGGGAACACCTTGTCGAGGTGCTTCTGGATGACGTCGTCATCGGATTCGAGCGTGCGCGTTTCCGTGCCGAAGGCCAGCCCGGAAATGGCGTCCACCGTGAAGCGCATCAGATCGGCCTGCAGGTCGATGGGCCGTTGGGCCCGGGCGGCGTCGAGCCAGCGTGTCTGCAAGCGCTGCGTGACCCGTTGCAGGCTGGGGAAATAGCTGCGCACGTGGGCCGGCGAGAAGCTGGCCATGACCATGCGCCGCTGGCGCTGCCAGGCCTCACCTTCGGCCGTGAACACGCCCCGGTGCACACCCAGTTCCCGGATGACCTCGTTGAGACGGCTGGGCCGACGGAAGCCCTCCGGCCGGTTCTTGAGCATGTCGGTGATGAGCTGGTGGTCGGACACGATCACCAGGTCCATGCGACCCAGCCGGGCCTTGAGGATGGGGCCGTAGCGCCCGATCCAGTGCTCGATGTCCTGATGCAGTCGCGACATGCGCACCTGGAAGGTGTTGCCCACCAGCGGCCAGGGGCGGGGGCCGGGCAGGTCGGCCAGGGTGCGCAGGGCGGGCGGCGCCCCGCGGGTGGTCGGCAAGGGAGCGTCGAGCGTGGTGGTGGGAGGCGTCATGGGGCAACACTGCAAAGCCATCGGTCTGCCCACTGTGCCGCGGCAGGCCTGCCGGTGTCACTGTCGCCGGGTGCCGCGGCGTTGACCGCAGCGACCGCTCAGCCTCGGGGTTTCCCGGGGATCAGTCGGGGGGTGCGCGCCAGGTACTCGCGGTAGCCCGGCAGGTGCTCCGCGAGATGGGCTTCGAGCAGCGGGATGCCGGACAGCTTGTTGAGCAGCAGCGCCATCACGAGGGGCGCCAGCAGGGTGACGACCCAGACCGGGCTGCCCCAGGCCAGGGGCACGTATGCCCACCAGTGCAGGCATTCGAAGAAGTAGTTGGGGTGGCGGCTGTAGCGCCACAGGCCCACATCGCAGGCCCGCCGTTGGGGCGCGATGCGCCGCTTGAAGGCCACCAGTTGCGCGTCGGCCAGACTTTCGCCGCCCACGGCCGTGAGCCAGATCGCCACGGCCATCACGATGGCCCACCCGGGTGGCGTGTCGTTCCGATAGGCCACAGGCAGGAAGGCACAGCCGGCCAGCAACAAGGTGAACACGTTCTGGAACTGGAAGAAGGCCCAGAGCATCCATGGGGCTCGTGGCCCCCAGCGGGCTCGCAGGTCGGCGTAGCGGAAGTCTTCAGCGGTGCGCCAGTTGCGGCGCCACAGGTAGGTGCCCAGGCGCAGTCCCCACAGCCCGCCCATGCAGGCCAGCAGCACGCGCACGCTGTCGGGGGCGGTGCCCAGCGCGGCGAAGCCCACGGCCATCGCGCCGACGCCCCAACCCCAGAAGCCGTCCACGATGCCGGCGTTGCCCCATCGGCGTTGCACCAGCCACGCCAGGGTCTTGAGGATCACCAGCAGGAGCGCGCCGGCGCCGAGGGCCTGCCACCAGGGCCAGTTGGTCATGGACGATCTCCAGCCGGGCGGGGTGTGCCAGGGGCCCGTGCCGACAGCAGGGCCCCGCCAGACACCAGCAACAAGCCCGCCACCAGCCACACGGTGAGCGGTTCGCCCAGTAGCGGCACCGCGCCCAGGCCCGCCATCACGGGCACGAGCGCGACGAGGGCCCCTGTGCGTTCGGCGCCCAGGATGGACACGGCCTTGAGGAACAGCACCATGGCCACGATGGTGGGGCCGATGCCCTGGTAGAGCGCCTGGAGCACCAGCATGCTGGTGGGCACGTCGCCCAGGTGCTTGGGCAGCCACAGCACGTACACCGGCATGAACACGAGGGTGGAGCCCAGGGCCACGAAGCGGGTGAGCAGCCAGGGGTCGCGCGGCCAGCGCTTGACCAGCACGCTGTAGGCGGCCCAGGTGATCGAGGCGCCCAGCAGCAGGGCATCGCCCAGCGCCGTGTCACTGCGGTGGGGCGTGTGGCCGGTGAACTGGGGCACGGCGACGCAGGCCACCCCCAGGGCGATCGGCAGCAGCGCCCACAGGCGCCGCCGGTCGGGGCGCGACCCGATCCAGGCCCAGGCCAGCACGGTCACCAGAAAGGGCTGCATGCCGGGCACGAGGATGGCGCCGTGGGCCGCCGGCGCGTACTTGAAGCCGGCGTAGACCAGCACCAGAAAGCCCAGGCCGCCCACCAGGGCCAGCGTCCACAGCCGCAGGTCCAGCCAATGGCGTCGTTCGATGCCGAGCGACAGGGGCAGCAGGATCAGGCTGGCCGTGCCCAGGCGCAGGGCCACGATGTCCCAGGAACTCAGGGCGGTCTTGCCCCCCATGCGGGACACGAGGATGAACCCCGCCCAGATGACCACGGTGGCCAGGGCGGCGGCATAGCCGGCAAACAGGGAAGGGCGCTGCATCGCGGGCAGTCTAGCCGCGATGCAGTGTCCCTGAAGCTCAGCGGGCTTGCGCGGCTGCGGACTGGGGGTTGCCGTGGGCCACGGCCACGGCGGTCATGTTGACGATGCGGCGCACGGTGGCCGACGGCGTCAGGATGTGCACAGGCTTGGCGGCGCCCAGCAGGATGGGCCCCACGGTGACGCCCTGACCACCGGTCATCTTGAGCACGTTGAACAGGATGTTGGCGGCATCGAGGTTCGGGCAGATCAGGATGTTGGCCGTGCCGTCCAGGGTCGATTCAGGCAGCAGCTTGTGGCGCACCGATTCGCTCAAGGCGGCATCGCCCTGCATCTCGCCATCGGCGGGGATGTCGGGCATGCGTTGCACGAACAGGTCGCGTGCCTGGCGCATCTTGCGGGCCGATGGCCGGCTGCTGGAGCCGAACATCGAATGCGACAGGAAGGCCACGCGCGGCGGCAGGCCAAAGCGCTTGACCTCTTCGACGGCCAACACGGCGATGTCGGCCAGCTGTTCAGCCGTCGGGTCTTCGTTGACGAAGGTGTCGGCGATGAACAGGTTGTGCTGGTCGAGGATCAGCGCGTTGAGCGCGGCCAGACCGTGGGCGTCGGGGTGCGTGCCGATGACGTCGCGGATGTGCTCGAGGTGGAAGTCGTAACGACCGATGACCCCGCAGATCATGCCGTCGGCATCGCCCATGTGCACGAGCAGGGTGGCGATCAGCGAGTTCGAGCGGCGCACGACCACCTTGGCCAGGTCGGGCGAGATGCCGTCGCGGGCGCGCAGTTTGTGATAGGCCTCGCAGTAGGCGCGGAAGCGGTCGTCCTTGCCAGGGTTGACGATCTCGCAGTTCACGCCGGGTTGCAGTCGCAGGCCGGCGCGTTCGGCGCGCAGATTGATGACGTCGGGGCGGCCTACCAGGATCGGGAACGCAATGCCTTCGTCGATGGCGATCTGGGCGGCACGCAGCACGCGCTCGTCTTCGCCTTCGGCGTAGGCGATCCGGCGCGGGGCGGCCTTGGCGCCCAGGAACAGCGGGCGCATGAACAGGCCCGTGTTGGTGACGAACTGCGACAGCGATTCGCGGTAGGCCTTGAGGTCGGCGATCGGCCGGGTGGCCACGCCGGAGGCCGCGGCCGCCTCGGCCACGGCCGGGGCAATGCGCAGGATCAGGCGCGAATCGAAGGGCGTGGGGATCAGGTAGTCGGGGCCGAAGCGCAATTCACGGCCAGGGTAGGCCGCCGCCACTTCGTCAGAGATCTCGGCCTTGGCCAGGTCGGCGATCTGGCGCACGCAGGCCAGCTTCATGGCCTCGGTGATCTTGGTGGCGCCGCAATCGAGGGCACCGCGGAAGATGTACGGGAAGCACAGGACGTTGTTGACCTGGTTGGGGTAGTCCGACCGCCCGGTGGCGATGATGCAGTCGGGGCGGGCGGCCTTGGCCACTTCCGGGCGGATCTCGGGTTCGGGGTTGGCCAGTGCCAGGATCAGGGGCTTGTCGGCCATGGTCTTGACCATGTCGGCCGTGAGCACGCCGGCGGTCGAGCAGCCCAGGAAGACGTCGGCACCGTGGACCACATCGGCCAGCGTGCGGGCGCTGGTCACCTGGCAGAAGCGCTGCTTGGACTCGTCGAGCTTGCCGGCCAGTGCATCGGCGCGCTCGCTCTGGATCAGGCCCTTGGAGTCGCACACGAAGATGTTCTTGCGCTGCACGCCCAGGCCCACCATCACTTCCAGGCAGGCAATCGCTGCGGCACCCGCCCCCGACACGGCGATCTTCACCTCGCCGATCGCCTTGCCCACCAGCTCCAGCCCGTTGAGCAGGGCGGCGCTGGAAATGATGGCGGTGCCGTGCTGGTCATCATGGAAGACCGGGATGTTCAGCCGGTCCGACAGCTTCTTTTCAATGTAGAAGCACTCGGGCGCCTTGATGTCTTCGAGGTTGATGCCCCCCAGGGTGGGCTCCAGCGCCGCGATGATGTCGACCAGCTTGTCGGGGTCGCGCTCGGCCAGCTCGATGTCGAACACGTCGACACCGGCGAATTTCTTGAACAGGCAACCCTTGCCCTCCATCACCGGCTTGGACGCCAGCGGGCCGATGTCGCCCAGGCCCAGCACGGCGGTGCCGTTGGTGATCACGGCCACCAGGTTACCCCGCGAGGTGTAGTCGGCCGCCAGTCGCGGATCCTCTTCGATGGCCAGGCAAGGGTAGGCCACGCCGGGCGAGTACGCCAGCGACAGGTCACGCTGGTTGGACAGCGGCTTGGTCGGGGTGACGGAGATCTTGCCGCGCGACGGCAGGCGGTGGTATTCGCATGCGGCGTCGCGCAGGGCGCGTTCGGCGTCGGACAGGGGCTTGTTGGAACTCATGACGAAACGCTTCTCGGGGCGAGGAAGGGCCGACATGGTAAGCGAAGTGGCGAATGTCCCCGCCGGGTGACTTCCCTTTGGCGAGGTGCTGCCGCATTCGTGTTCAAGTCTGCCGGGATGGCGCCGATGAATCCCGTCAGACGAATTCCTAGAGTTTCATGACGGCACCCGACCTTGATCCCGATGAGCGCCGGCCGGCCTGGCGGGCCCGACTGCGGGCGGCCTGGGACCACGTGGTGGCCTCAGAGCGGGTCGACGGGCCGAAGGCGGGGTACTTTCGTGCACGCCAGCTTCAGGCCGTGAGGCGGCTGTTCCCGCTGGTGATCATCGGCAATGTGTTCAACACCATCGCGGTGTGCCTGCACTTTGGCAGCCAGCTGCCCACGCTGTGGCTGTCCTTGTGGGCCTCTGTTGCCATCGGTGGCCTGGGCGTTGGCTACGTCTGGTGGGGCTGGATGCTGCGTGCCGGCAACGGGCGGTCGGTGAGCCGCCTGTCCATGCAGTTGCTGACGTGGCAGGTGGCCCTCTACACCCTGGTGTGGGCGGCGGTGCCGGTGCTGGTGTTTCCGGGCGCCGATCACAACGGCGAGATGCTGATCGCCACGGTCACCGTGGGCATGCTGTGCGCTGGGGGCTTTCTGCTCAGCGCCCACGTCACGGCCGCCTTGACCTATGTGGGCATTCTGGGCGTGGCGTCGGTCGTGGCCCTGTCGCGCTCGGCCTACTCGGCCTATCCGGCCCTGCTCATCTTGTTGCTGGCCTACAGCACCACCATCGCCGGCATGGTCTGGACGGGCGCCCGGGTGTTCCTGAGCCGCCTGCGGGCCGAAGCGGAAACCGAGCGCCAGGCCCAGCTCATCGACCTGCTGCTGCGGGACTTCGAAGAGCACGCCAGCGACTGGCTGTGGGAGATATCGCCCCAGGGGCAGTTGCGCCATGTGTCGCGCCACCTGGCGCGCACCTTCGACATGGAGGCGGGGCAGCTGCAGGGACGAGCGTTCATCGACCTGCTGGCCAGCCTGCGCCCGGACCACCTGCCCGAAGCCCATGACCTGCACGCCAGGCTGGCGGGTTGCCTGGCGCAGTGGCAGGCGTTTCGCGATCTGGAACTGCCGGTGCAGATCGGCGCCGAGCTGCGCTGGTGGTCGCTGACGGCCAAGCCCCTGTTCGACGACCGAGGGCGCGTGGCGGGATGGCGCGGCGTCGGACGGGATGTGTCCCAGGCCCGCCGGGCCCGCGACGATTTGTCTCGGCTGGCCAATTTCGACGCCCTGACGGGGCTGGCCAACCGCCACCGCTTTGCCGATGTGCTGGCACGCCAGTGCCAGACCGGACCGGTGGCGTCGCGGACCTGTGCCCTGATGTTCGTCGATCTGGACAACTTCAAGCACATCAACGACTCGCTGGGCCATGCGGCCGGCGACCGTCTGCTCCGCGCCGTTGCCGATCGGCTGTCGGCCTGTGTGGGCCAGCACGGGCTGGTGGCCCGTCTGGGGGGCGATGAGTTTGCCGTCCTGCTGCCGGGCCAGAGCGATCCGGCAGATGTGGGGAGCCTGGCCAGCCGATTGCTCGATGCGCTGGACGAGCCCTGCCAGCTGGAGGATGCACGCATCGAGGTTCGCGCCAGCGTCGGTGTGGCCTTGTGCCCGCGCGACGGCGCCGACCCGGAATCGCTGCTGCAGAGCGCCGACCTCGCGCTGTATGCCGCCAAGGGGGCCGGGCGCAACACCTTTCGATTCTTCGATGCCGACATGGCCGAGAGCGCCCGTCAGCGGGTGCGGCTGCAGCACGAACTCGGCGTGGCCCTGGCCACCGAGCAGTTCACCGTGTACTACCAGCCGCAGTCCGATCTCCGCACGGGCCGCGTGCAGGGCTTCGAGGCCCTGGTGCGGTGGGAGCATGCTCAGCGCGGGCTGATCGGACCGGGTGAGTTCATCCCGGTGGCCGAGGAAACCGGTCAGATCGTCCCCCTGGGCACCTGGGTGCTGCGCCAGGCCTGCCGCGAGGCCATGATCTGGCCGCAGGATGTGCGGGTGTCGGTGAACCTGTCGGCGGTCCAGTTCCGCAGCTCGTCGGTGGTCGAGGTGGTCATGCAGGCGCTCGATGACAGCGGGCTGCCCCCCCACCGGCTGGAAATCGAGATCACCGAGTCGGCGCTGATCGAAGACCACGAGGGGGCCCAGGCCACCTTGATGGCCCTGCGCAGCCGTGGGGTGCGGGTGGCCCTGGACGACTTCGGCACCGGCTACTCGTCGCTGGCCTACCTGAGGCACTTCGCCATGGACCGGCTGAAGATCGATGGATTGTTCGTGCGCTCGCTCGATGCCGATGCCGAGGCCCAGGCCGTGGTCACGGCCATCGTCAGGCTGGCCAAGGCCCTGAATCTGGAGACCACGGCCGAAGGCGTCGAGACCCACGCGCAGCGACGCATGCTGCGGTCGCTGGGATGTGACGAAATGCAAGGCTTTCTGGTTGCGCGACCGATGGCGGGAGATGAGGTCGCGGCCTTTCTGGCCAAGGCCCCGTCGGCGACGTCCAACGCCCGGATTCACTAGGCGTTGCGCCCGATCACATGATGCAATTCAAGGTGGTACATTGCCTGTCAACATCAGACCGGGGTGCGGAGTTCCAGTGCCCGACGTCGTATTTGGACCCAGAAAGGACGGATCGAACATGAAATGGATGCAGAAGGTGGCGCGCGCGCTGTTGTCGATGACCTTCCTGGTGGCTGCCGTGGCCCAGGCAGCGCCGGAGAGCGAATATGTTCTGGGTGCTGGCGACGTGATCCGTGTGTCCGTCTACCAGAGCCCGGACCTGACGCTCGATGCCCGCATCTCCGAAGGCGGGGGCATTTCCTATCCCTTGCTCGGCACGGTCAAGCTGGGCGGGCTGTCGGTCAGCGAGGCCGAGAAGAAGATCGCGGCCGGCCTGCGCGACGGCAACTTCCTGAAGCAACCCCAGGTGTCGATCCTGGTGGCGCAGGTCAAGGGCAACCAGGTGTCGGTGCTGGGCCTGGTGAACCGTCCCGGGCGCTTCCCGCTGGAGTTGTCGAACACCAAGCTGAGCGAAGTGCTGGCCCTGGCGGGGGGTGTG
>Ga0255182_1000838_pt1 | contig 18030 bp, 26 predicted proteins | sample Atl_UVDOM_RepA_8_FD_188420 | JGI IMG/M metagenome (GOLD analysis project Ga0255182, IMG submission 188420) | Freshwater microbial communities from Altamaha River, Georgia, United States - Atl_UVDOM_RepA_8d | ecosystem: Environmental > Aquatic > Freshwater > River | place: USA: Georgia...
GTGGCGGTTTTGGCGGGGGCGGCTTCGGCGGCGGCATGTCCTCGGGCGGTGGCGGGGATGCCGGTGGCGGCGGCGCCTCGGGGAGCTGGTGATGACACAGACACGCAACGCACAAACCTTGCCCTGGCACCGCTGGTGCCGTCTGCTGCTGCGCCAGCTGTGGCAGGGCGAGCAGGCGGCCTGGCAGGCGGTGCCCGACGCCATGGCCGAGCGGATGATGCGCCGGGTGCAGGCCAGCGAGCAGCGCCACACCGGCCAGATCCGCGTCTGTGTCGAAGGCGCCTTGCCGCTGAGCTATGCCTGGCGGGCCGGGCGCGGCGCGCCGGTTTCGGCGGTGGTGCGCCAGCGGGCGCTGGCCTGGTTTGGCCGTCTGCAGGTCTGGGACACCGAAGCCAACAACGGTGTGCTGATCTACCTGCTGCTGACCGAACACCGCATCGAGATCGTGGCCGACCGGGGGTTGCAGCGCTACGTCAGCACGCAGGACTGGCAGGACGTGGTCTCACGCCTGGGCACTCATCTGCGCAGCAGCGACTTCGAAGGCGGCTTGACGCAAGCGCTGGAAGAAGTCTCGGTCTTGCTCGTGCAGCATTTCCCGCAGGCGCCTGGCACACCTGAAATGAACGAATTGCCCGACCTGATCGTGCGATCCTGAACGGGTCAGGCACCTTGTGCCGTCTGCAGCGCCAGCACCAGATCGGCCCAGGCCTTGGCCTTGTCGGCCGGGCTGCGCAGCAGGTAGGCCGGGTGGTAGGTGACGACCACCGGCACGCCTTCGTACCGGTGCACCCGGCCGCGCAACTTGCCGAGCGGTTCGGTGCTCTGGAGCAGGGCCTGCACCGCAAAGCGGCCCATGGCCAGGATGATGCGCGGCTGCACCAGCGCGACCTGGCGCTGCAGGTAGGCGCCGCAGGTCTGCAGCTCGGCAGGTTCGGGGTTGCGGTTGGCCGGCGGGCGGCACTTGAGGGTGTTGGTGATGAACACGCCGGCCTGGCCGTCATCGCCGCTCTGTGGCCCCTGCACGCTGCGGTTCAGGCCGATGGCCTTGAGCATGTTGTCCAGCAGCTGACCGGCCTGGCCGACAAAGGGTTCGCCCTGCAGGTCTTCCTGCTCGCCGGGGGCTTCGCCCACCACCATCCAGCGCGCCTGGCGGTCGCCCGCGCCAAACACGGTCCGTGTGCGCTTGTGGCACAGGCCGCAGGCGCGGCAGTCGCGCACGGCGGCTTCGAGGGCGGGCCAGTCCATGTGTGCAATGCCCGGGGGCAGGGGTTCGACGGGCAGGGCGGCAGGCGATGGGGCCGTCGGTGCGGCCACCGGCGGTGACGGACGGGCAGGCGCCGGGCGCGGGGGCGTCGGGCGGGACGGCTCGATGCGTGCAGGCGGCACCGGCCGTGCAGCGGCGCCGTCCGGGCCAGCCGCTGCCGGTCCCGGCACACCACCGGCATCCGCGGCAAGCTGCGCCGGTCCGGCCTGCGCTGCCGCAGCCGCATCGGGTGCTGCAGCCGGATGCGCTTCGGGCAAGGGCCACCACACCTGGATGCCCATCTCGGCGAGCATGGCGCGCTGGCGTTCGTCCAGGTCAAAGCGGGTCGGGTCGCTCATGCGGGGGCTTTCAGGCAGGTCAGGCAGGTCGGGCGGGTTCGGGCACGGGTCTGGCCGCTGGCGCAGCCTTGAGCGCCAGGCTCATCACCACGGCATTTTCGCGTTGCTCGCGGCCGCTGGGGTAATACGCCTTGCGCAGGCCGACCCGCGCAAAGCCGACATTCGCGTACAGGGTCTGGGCGCGGTGGTTGCTCTCGCGCACTTCGAGCCAGAGCCATTGCGCGCCCTGTTCGAGCGACCAGGCCTTGAGCACATCCAGCAGGTAACGCCCCCAGCCGTGTCCCTGGGCATCGGGCTTGACGGCGATGTTGAGCAGATGGGTTTCGTCCACGCCGCGCATGGCGATGCAGTAGCCCGTGAGGGTGTCACCGAGCCACAGGCCCTGCGCCCAGTAGCCGCTGGCCAGGGCGTCGCTGAAATTGCCACGGCTCCAGGGGTGGCTGTAGGCGCCTTGCTCGATGGCGAGCACGGCATCGAGGTCCTGCAGGCCAAGGGGCTGCACGCGGGGGACGGTGTCGGCCGTGGATCCGGGCTGGGGTGCGGCCAGGGGATCGGCCACAGCGTCGGCCCCCGGATGGGCAGCCGGGTGGGCGGCTGGGTGGGCCGCCGGTTGGGTGAAGGGCCTCATGCGCCCTCCGCCCGCGGCAGCGGCCCGGCCGTGCGCACGGCTTCACGTTCGGCCGTGGTCTGCGCCACCTTGTCGCGCACATACAGCGGCATGGCCTGTTCGGCCGGCACCGCCAGGCCCTGCGCCCACAGCCGGGGTGCCAGGCGCAGCAGCGCCGCAGCTTCGGGCAGGGCCTGCAGGGTCGGCACGCCGGTCGGCAGGCGGCCGGCATACACCGCGGCGGCATTGCCGGCCAGCCAGGTGCCCGGCGCCGGGGCAGGCAGGTCCTGCGGCGCACAGACCTGCAGCGGTGTGTCGGCCGACCACTGCGCACCGTCCCAGAACCAGGTGGCGCTGTAGACCTCGTCCATGCGGGCGTCGAGCACCGCCAGCACGCGGCAAGGGCCGGCGACCTGTCCGCCGCGCTGCAGCTGTTCACGGGCGGTCTCGGCCACGGCCAGCAGGGTGTCCACCGGCAGCACCGGCCGGTCCGCCCCGAAGGCCAGGCCCTGCGCCACCGCACAGGCGGTGCGCAGGCCGGTGAAGGAGCCCGGCCCGCGGCCAAAGGCGATGGCGTCGAGTTGCGCGAGCGTGAGGCCGGCTTCGGCCAGCAAGGCCATCACTTGCGGAATCAGCGTGGCCGAAGCCTGCGCGCCGCCGGGCAGCGTGCGCAGCGCGACATGGCCGTCGACGGCCAGGCCGATCGAGAGCACATCGGTGCTGCTGTCAAACGCCAGCCAGCGGCTCATGGCCGTGCCTCCGCTGCTGGCGTTGGCGTCGAAGATGGCTGCCCCGGCCGTACCGCCCGCACGCCCAGCAGGATCCCTGCCGTGACGCACGCCAGGCCCAGCAGCAGATGCCAGTGCAGCGGCTCGCCCAGCAGCAGCACCGCCGCCAGCGCCGACAGGCCAGGCACCAGCGCGGTGATCATGGTCGAGCGCACCGGCCCGTAGTGGCGCACCATGTGGGTGAAGGTGATGCCCGAAATCACCACCGAGCCCACGCCCTGCATCAGGGCCTGAAAAGCCCACTCGTACCAGGGTGCCTCCATCAGCCGGCTGGGCAAAAGTCCGCTGGCCACACCGATGACATAGGCGGGCACAAAGAACACAAAGGCCATGGCCGTGATGGCCATCGTGGCCGAAATCGCATCCACCCCGTGGCGGCGCACCAGCACGGTGTAGGTGGCCCAGCAACTGGCCGCGGCCATGAACAGCAGATCGCCCTTCCAGACCTCGCCGCCCTCAAAGGCGCTCAGCAGGCTCGCGCCGCCCACCAGCAGGTCCCCTGTGATGATCATGGCCAGGCCCAGGGCCCGCGCCGCCGAGACCCGCTCGTGCAGCAGCCACAGGGCCAGCAGGGTGGTCCACAGCGGCAGACTGCCGGGCATCAGGACCGAGGCGTGCGAAGCCGGCGCGTAAAAAAAGCCTTTGTAGGCCAGCACGGCGTAAAGCAGACCGCCAAACAAACCGGCTTGCAGCGTCACCCGAAGGGGCAAGGGGGACAGACCCAGCAGCGAGCCGCCAAACTCGCCCCGCCGGCGCGCCGCACGCAGGCGCCACCAGGCCCAGGGCAGCAGCACACTGCTGGCCCCCAGCACCCGCATGAGCGCTATGTCCAGCGGCAGCAGGGTGTGCGAGGCCGAAGCGCGGGCAATCACAATAAAAGCGGTCCAGACCAGGACCGTGACCACGGCCGCCAGCAGGCCGACCGTACGAGGAGACCAAGACATCTCTCGATCATAAGGGGCCCCGCCGGGTCTGGCGGGCGCGTCTGGCGGGCGCGGGTCTGATGGATGCGACCTGGCCATCCGGTGGATGGCCTTTGCCTCGCGTCGGGCGTCGACGCAGTCCGTCGGCCTGGCCATGACCGGCCGGCCGAACCTGCGCAAGGGGCCTGCGCCCCTCAGGGGGTGTTCATCAGGGCGTGTACATCAGGACGCCTGCATCAAGGCGGCCGGTTCGTCGCTGGCCAGCACCTCTTGTGCCCATGCAGCCAGGCGGCGGGTGTCTGCGCGCAGGATGCGTTCCTTGACGGCCAGGATCTGGGTCGGGTGCATCGAGAAACTGCGCAGGCCCAGGCCCAGCAGCAGACGGGTCATGCTCACATCGCCGGCCATTTCGCCGCAGACCGACACCGGCTTGCCCTGCTGCCGGGCCTGTCCGATGGTGTCGGCCAGCAGGCGCAGCACGGCGGGGTGCAGAGGGTCGTACAGATGCGCCACGGATTCGTCGGCACGGTCGATGGCCAAGGTGTACTGGATCAGGTCGTTGGTACCGATTGAGAGGAAGTCAAAGTGCTGCAGGAACATGCGCACGCTCAGGGCGGCGGCCGGGATCTCGATCATGGCGCCGAGCTCGACCGGCCCGTGCACCCGGCCCTGGCGGTCGAGCTGCTGGCGCGCCTGGTCAATCAGCGCCAGGGTCTGGCGGATCTCGCCCAGGTGCGCCAGCATGGGCACCAGCAGGCGCACCTTGCCATGGGCGGCGGCGCGCAGGATGGCGCGCAGCTGCGTGAGGAACATGGCCGGGTCGGCCAGGCTCCAGCGGATGGCGCGCAGGCCCAGCGCAGGGTTGAGGTGGGCGGCGTCATGGCGGCTGGCGTCCAGCGGCTTGTCGGCCCCGACGTCGACTGTGCGGATGGTCACCGGCAGGCCGTTCATGCCCTCGACAGCGCGGCGATACGCCTGGTATTGCTCCTCTTCGCCAGGCAGGTCGCCTTCGCGGCCCATGAACAGGAATTCGCTGCGAAAGAGGCCCACCCCGACCGAGCCGGCCGCCAGCACGGCGGCGGTGTCCTCGGGCATTTCGATGTTGGAGAGCAGCTCGATCCGCTCGCCATCGAGCGTGACGGCGGGCGTGTACTTCAGGCGCACCAGCCGTTCGCGTTCGACCTCGGCCTGGCGCTGCTTGAAGCTGTATTCGGAGAGGATGATGGGCGAAGGGTCGACGATGACCACGCCGGCATCACCGTCGATGATGACCCAGTCGTCCTGCCTGACCAGCTGGCTGGCGGTGCGCGCGCCCACCACCGCCGGAATGTCCAGGCTGCGCGCCACGATGGCGGTGTGCGAAGTCTTGCCGCCCACGTCGGTGACAAAGCCGGCGAACACGCTTTGCTTGAACTGCAGCATGTCGGCCGGCGAGAGGTCGTGCGCCACCAGCACCAGCGGCACGTCCTGCGTGTCTTCGAGGTGCAGCTCCTGCTGCGGGCGTGCCGGCGGACGGACATGCCGCAGGTCGACCTTGGTGCCCTTGAGGCAGGCCAGCACCCGCTCGGCCACCTGCTCCATGTCGGCCTTGCGCTCGCGCAGGTAGGGGTCTTCCATCTCCTCGAACAGGCGCACGATCACTTCGAGCTGGCTGCTCAGCGCCCATTCGGCGTTGTAGAGGCGCTCCTCGATCCACTGGCGAACGCCGGCGGTGAGCTCCTGGTCCTGCAGCAGCATGAGGTGCACATCGAGCAGGGCATCCAGCTCGTGCGGTGCGTCCTTGGGCAAGTCCCGTTGCAGGCGCTGCAGTTCGTCGATGACCTCGTCACGCGCACGGCGCAGACGCTCGATCTCCTGCGGCACCTGAGCCGGTTCGATAAAGTAGTGCGCCACATCGACCCGGCTGGAGGCCACCAGCACGGCGCGCCCGATGGCCACCCCGCGGGCCACGGCCAGTCCGTGGATGCTGAAGGTCATTTACTCGCCCTCGCCGAACTTGTCGGCAATGAGCGCCAGCAGCTCGTCGAGCGCCTGCTGGGCGCCCTCGCCCTCGGTCTCGATCGTCACCTCGCTGCCCAGGCCGGCGGCCAGCATCATCACGCCCATGATGCTCTTGGCATTGACGCGGCGCTCGCCCTTGCGCATCCAGACCTCGCAGGCATGGCTGCCGGCAAGCTTGCACAGCTTGGCCGAGGCGCGGGCGTGCAGGCCCAGTTTATTGCTGATGGTCGTGCTGGCCTGGGGCATGGCGCTGTCCTGTCTGGTTCTGGGGGGCAGTGCTGCCCACCGGCATGATGCCCTGCGCACCGCCCGAGATCGCCCGCAGCGCCAGCGCTTCCAGGCTTTCGTGGCGGTAACACACGCTGCGCAGCAACATGGGCAGATTGGCGCCGGCGACCAGGCGGGTGTGCACGCCATCGCTCAGGCGCTGCGCCACATTGCAGGGGGTGGCGCCAAACACATCGGCGATCAGCAGCACCTGTTCGCCGCCGAGCGCCTGCAGGGCTTGCTGGGCACGCGCCAGGGTCCGCTCGGGGGCTTCATCGGCCGGCACATCCACCGCCTGCACAGCCGCCGCACAGTCCGGAAACACGTGCAGCGCGCAGCTGCGCAAGGCGCTGGCCAGGGGCGCGTGGGCGATGAGCAAAATGCCGTTCATGAAGGGTGATTATCGGTCCTGCGCGGGCGCGCGAAAGCGCAGGAAGAACAGCCAGGACAGCAGCGAACACAGGCCAAACACCGCCATGGCGCTCTGGTAAGCCGCCACCCGCGACAGGCCCAGGCCCAGCGCCAGATCCACACCCAGGCCAATGCCCCACTGCACCACGAACACGCCGGCAAAGATCACCAGGTTGTAGGCCGACAGCGCACGCCCGGCCAGATGCGGTGCAAAGGCCATGCCGACAGCCGGCTGCGCCAGCGAGACAAAAGTGCAGGAGACACAAAACAGCGCCAACAGGCCGGCGGTACCATCGCCCACGCTCGGGCCGAGCAGCACCAGCATGGCCAGCAGCACAAAGCTCAGCGGCATGCCCAGGGTGATCAGCCGGTCGGCGCCCAGTCCTCGGCGTGCCAACGCCGGTGTGACCCAGCCCCAGGTCCAGAAGGCCAGCAGCATGGCCAGGTTGATCAGGAACAGGCCGGTGGCCGATTCGCGGGCGCTCCAGCCGGCGACCTGGGTCATCCAGGGCGCGGCCCAGAGGGTCTGGATCGCCACCATGCCGCCGTAGGTGAAAAAGCCGATCGGGGCCATGCGCCAGAAATAGCGGCTGCGCCAGATGGCGCGGTAGCTGCCATCGTCATCGGCCGGCGCAGCAGGCGTGGGCGTGGCGGCGGCAGCAGCTTGCCAGCGCGGCACGATCCACCAAATCAGCAGCATCGACAGCGCGATGCCGGCCCCCAGGGCGACAAAGATCGCGCGCCAGCCCCACAGCGGCATGAGCCATTGCACCGGCAGCGTGGAGGCGAGCATGCCCAGCGAGCCTGTCATGAGCATCCAAGCATTGGTGCGCAGCTGCAGCGTCGGGTCGAACCAGCGGCGGTAACCGGTCAGCGGGGCCATCAGGCAGGCGCTCACGCCAATGCCGCACAACACCCGCGCCAGCAGCAGGCCGTTGAAACTGTCGGCCCAGGCAAAGGCCAGACAGCCCAGCACCGCCAGCACCAGAAAGGCGAGGATGACGGTTTTCGGGCCATGCCGGTCGAGCCAGCGGCCCAGCGGCAGCTGGGTCAGCGAAAAGCCGAAGAAGTAGCCGCCCGCGAGCAGGCCGAGGTCGCGCGCACTCAGGCCGAATTCCTGCGTCAGCGTGGGCGAGAGCGTGGCGGTGATCGCGCGCACCAGGGCCGAGAAGAAATAGGCAAAGGCAAAGGCCAGAAACACCGCCACGGCCAGGCCGCGCGGCAAATGGGCAGAAGAAGCGTGGGTCATCGGGGTGGGCTCAGGGCCTGAGGCTCTCGAACAGGGTGCGCGCAGGTTCATCGCCCGAAGACGCCATGCGCGATGGCGGGCGGTAGACCACGGCGTGCAGCAGCCGCACCTGCTGGCCTTCGGCCACGGCACCCCAGACCGCCTGCAGCTGCACCGGCTGGCCGTCCGGGCGGCGGCCTTCGGCCTGGACCTGCAGCGCAGCGGCCAGCGGCAGCATGCCCGGCCGGTGCCAGGCCTGGCTGTGCGTCACGCGGGCCTGGGCGTGGACCAGGGTGGCCTGTTGCCAGCCCTGCAGCAGGGCCTGCGGGTCGCTGCCGGGCGCGGGCAGGGCGGTCATGACCGCCACCATGGCATCGCCGGCTTCGCAACCGACCACCTGCAGCTCGACCGGGGTGCCGCCCAGGGGCACACTGCGGCGGGTGCGGTCGGGTTTGCAGGGCAGTTGCAGCTTGAGGGTCGTGCCTTCGAGGCTGACATCGCGCCAGTTGAGCGCAGGGCTGCACGCGGCCAGCCCGAGGCTCCCGACCAGTGCGAGCGCCACCAGGGCTGTGCGCAGACAAGACATGGGAAGCGATTGTAGGCAGGCCGCCCCCGGCTGCCGTCCCCCGGGTGTCCCGGGCTCACCGGGCACTGGCCCGCAAGCGACAACACCCGCCCGCGGTTTGGCGACAATCGCCGCATGAACTCTCTAGACGGTATCCGTGTGCTCGACCTCTCCCGCGTGCTGGCCGGGCCCTGGTGCACCCAGACCCTGGCCGACCTCGGGGCCGATGTGATCAAGATCGAACGCCCGGGCAGCGGCGATGACACCCGCGGCTGGGGCCCGCCCTTTCTGCAGGACGCCCAGGGCCAGGACAGCGCCGAAGCGGCCTATTACCTGGGCGCCAACCGCAACAAGCGTTCGCTGACCTGCGACATCGCCCGGCCCGAAGGCCAGCAGCTCATCCGGGACCTGGTCCAGCATTGCGATGTGTTCATTGAAAACTTCAAGGTCGGTGACATGGCGCGCTACGGCCTGGACTACGCCAGCCTCTCGGCCCTCAACCCGCGGCTGGTGTACTGCAGCGTGACCGGCTTTGGCCAGACCGGCCCTTACCGCGAGCGCGCCGGCTACGACTACGCAGTGCAGGGCATGGGCGGGCTCATGAGCATCACCGGCGAACGCGACGACCTGGGCGGCGGACCGCAAAAGGTGGGCGTGGCCGTGACCGACCTGTTCACCGGCATGTACGCCACCGTGGCCATCCTGGCGGCGCTGCGGCATGCCGAGCGCAGCGGACAGGGCCAGCACATCGACATGGCCTTGCTCGACGCCCAGGTGGCCATGCTGGCCAATCTGGGGGCCAACTACCTGGTCAGCGGCAAGGTGCCCGGGCGCGCGGGCAACGCGCACCAGAACATCGTGCCCTACCAGGTGTTCGAGGTGAAGCCGCCCGAGGGCAGCGCCCCGGGCAGCCGCGACCACATCATCCTGGCGGTCGGCAACGACGGCCAGTTCGCCAAGTTCTGCGAGGTGGCGGGCGTGCCCGCACTGGCCCAGGATGCCCGCTTTGTCCGCAACGCCGACCGGGTGCGCCACCGCGAGGTGCTGGTGCCGCAGCTCGCGCAAATCCTGCTGCAGCGCACCAAGGCCGAGTGGCTGGCGGCGCTGGAGGCGGCCAAGGTGCCTTGCGGTGCCATCAACAACCTGGCCGAGGTGTTTGCCGACCCGCAGGTGCGCGCCCGCGGCATGGTCACGCACTGGCCACACCCGCTGCGCCAGGACCTGCCGCTGGTCTCCAGCCCGATCAAGATGAGCGCCACCCCGGTGCGCACCGAGCTGCCGCCACCGCTGCTCGGTCAGCACACCACCCAGGTGCTGACCGAGGTGCTGGGCTACAGCGAGGCAAAGCTGGCCGCGTTGCAGGCGCAAGGGGTGATCTGATGGCCAATTTCGTGCTGGTCCATGGGGCCTGGCATGGCGCCTGGTGCTGGCAGCGCGTGCTGCCCGCCCTGGTGCGGGCCGGCCATCGCGCCCATGCCGTGACCCTGACCGGTCTGGGCGAACGTGCGCATCTGCTGCACCCGGACATCGACCTGGACACCCACATCCGCGACGTGCAGATGCTGATCAAGGCCGAAGAGCTGCAGGACGTCGTGCTGGTGGTGCACTCCTATGCCGGCATGATCGGCACCGCGCTGGCCGACCGCGACGATGGACGCCTGCGCCAGCTGGTCTACCTGGACGCCGTGCTGCCCCAGCCCGGCGAGAGCTGGAGCAGCACCCATGCCCCGGCCACCCGCGAGGCCCGCCTGGCCTCGGCCGCAGCCGATCCGCGGGGCAGTTTTGAGGCGCCAGCGCCGGCCCTGTTCGGCCTGGCGGGCGATGATGCCGCCTGGGTGGCGCGTCGCCAGACCCGGCACCCGGGTCGCCCCTACACCCAGGTGCTGCAGTTCGACCCGCAACGCGTTGCGCGCGTGCCGCTGCACTACATCGCCTGCACCGCGCCGCCGCTGGCCACCATGCAGGTCAGCCAGGCGCGGCTGCGCGATCCACAGTTCTGGGGCGGCGCCTGGCAGCGCGTGGGCACCGTGCAGGCCCTGGCCACCGGGCACGACCCGATGGTCAGCGACCCCGAAGGCCTGACGCAGTGCTTGCTGCAGCTGGTGGCCAGCACCTCGGCCTGAGCGCCCGCGTTCTGCAGCGGGCCTCAGCGCAGGCCGCCAAACACCTTGCCCAGCAGCGCACTGCCGGCCTGCGCCGGGTTCTGTCGCAGTCGGCGCTCTTCCTCGCCGATCAGGGCGAACAGGCCGTCGAGGGTGCGGCCGGTCACATGCGCCTGCAGGCTCGCGCCCTCGGGTTTGTAGAGGCCGGAAGCAGCGAGCTTGCCGGTGACGGCGTTGTAGCGCTCGACCACTCCGTGGCCCTGCAGCACACGGTCGACCACCGGCTCGAAGGCCTGCGACAGCGGCGCACGGGTGCGTTCGGCAAAAAAGCGGGTCACACTCGTCTCGCCGCCTTGCACAATGGCACGGGCATCCTCGACGGTCAGCGACTCCACCGCCTTGCCCAGCAGGTCGGCAGACAAGGGCACGGCCGCCTCGGCGGCGCGGTTCATCTGCAGCGTCAGGTCGTCCACCTGCCGGCCCATGCCCAGCATCTTGAGGGCCCGCGTGGCCTTGGCCAGGCCGTCCGGCAAACCGATGCGCACGGCCGGGTTGCCCCAGAAACCGTTTTCGGTGCCCAAGCTGTTGATCGCACTCCTTACGCCCTGGCCCAGCGCCAGGCGCAGCCCCTGCGTGATCTCGCTGCTGGCGAGCGACTGCAGGCCATTTGCCCGTGCCGCAGGCAAGGCCAAACCGCCCGCCAGCGTGCAGGCGAGCACAGCCCAGCCATTAAACTTTCGGCGATGAACGCCTTCCCTTTCGGTCCTGTCGTGGTGCATATGTTCACTCCCTGTTTTCCTGGTGGTTTCTGGCTGGCAGCACGCTCGCGCCTGCTGCACTGGATCACGGGCACCCTGCTGGTGCTGGGCCTGGCCGGCTGCGGCGATCAGCGTGCGCCCGCGTCGAACTTCATTTTGCTCGATGGCTCACGGCTGAACACCTCGCAATTGCAAGGAAAGGTGTCACTGATCAATTTCTGGGCCACCAGCTGCACCACCTGCGTGGCCGAAATGCCCGACCTGGCCGCCACCTACACCAAGTACCAGGCCAAAGGGTACGAAACCATCGCCGTGGCCATGCAGTACGACCCGCCGAGCTACGTGGTGAACTTTGCGCAGTCCCGCCAGCTGCCCTTCAAGGTGGCCATCGACAACACCGGCGCCATCGCCCGCGAATGGGGCGACATCAAGCTCACGCCCACCACCTTTCTGGTGGACAAGCAGGGGCGCATCGTCAAGCGCTATGTGGGCACGCCTGACTTTGCAGAACTGCACCAGCTGATCGAAAAGCTGCTGGCCGCCTGAGCCCGGCCCTTGCCTGCACAGCAGCCGGGCCTGCGCACGCGCAGGACGCAGGCCCTCCGTGTGCAGCCTCAGTCCTTGCGGAAGGCGTCGTGACAGGCCTTGCAGCTTTGGGCGGCCGGGCCAAACGCGGCCTTGAGGGTGTCAAGATTGCCGGTGCGGGCCGCGGCCACCAGCTTGCCCATTTCGGCCTGCATCTTGTCGGCCCCCTCCTTGAACTTGGCCGATTCCTTCCAGATCTCGGGTTTGGCGCGGGTCTCCCCTTTGTCGGTGCCTTCACCAAAGGCCGCCCAGGGCAATGCGGCCACCGTGGCTAGCACAGCCGCGTTGTCTGCTGCCTGTTTGGCGTCAAAGGGCGCGCGTCCGTTGGCCATGGCACCGAGACGGCCAAAATGCGCGGCCATCACGGTAAAGCTGGCCTTGCGGTATTTAATGGCGTCTTCGGCCTTGGCGAACTGGGCTTGCGCGGGCAGGGCGGTGGCAGCGGCCACACAAGCGAGTGACAACATGATCTTTCGCATGACGAATCTCCTGGATTTGGGGGATGATGGGCCTTTCAGTCTCTCATGATTTTGTGTTGGCTGCCGTATGGAGGTTTTCATGGTCAAGGTGCGTGTGTGGGACTTGCCCACCCGTCTGTTTCACTGGCTGCTTGCCCTGTGTGTGATCGGCCTGCTGATCACCGGCAATGTGGGCGGCAATGCCATGGTCTGGCATTTCAGGCTGGGGCAGGCCGTCCTCACCTTGCTGCTTTTTCGACTGCTTTGGGGTCTGGTGGGCGGGTACTGGTCGCGCTGGTCGCAATTGCCCTTGCGCCCGTCCCGGTTATGGACGTACTGGCGCGGTCAGGGTCATCCGGATGACAGCGTGGGGCACAACCCGCTGGGGGCCTGGTCGGTCTTTGCGATGCTGGCGTGGCTGCTGCTGCAGGTGTGCACAGGACTGATGAGTGATGACGATATTGCCTTCGCCGGGCCGCTGACCACCCTGGTGTCTTCGGCCACCGTGAGCGCCGCCACCGCCTGGCACAAAGGCTGGGGCAAGCTGGTGCTGCTCGCGCTGGTGGCGCTGCATCTGCTGGCGATCCTGGTGTACTGCTTGCGTCGCCGTCCGCCCCTGCTGCCGGCCATGGTCCATGGTGACAAATGGCTGGACTCGACGGCGCCCGCCTCGGTCGATGACGGCAAACGCCGTGGCCTGGCCTTGCTGGTGTTGGCCCTGTCTGTGGTGCTGGTCCAGTGGCTGATGACACTGGGGAATGTCTGAAGCCCTCTGGGACCCTGACAAGGCTACACTGAAGCTCGCCTTTTACACGGACTCCTGCGCTTTGGAACGACCCGAAGTTTTCTGGCTCACGCCCACCACCCTCGAGGATCTGGCGCAGACGCGCGAGATCTTTCTTGAATATGCGCAGTCGCTGAGTATCGACCTGTGTTTCCAGGATTTCGAGAATGAACTCTCGGCACTTCCCGGGGAATATGCCGCTCCGCGGGGTGCCTTGTTGCTGGCCTGTGTGGACCAGCAGGTGGCGGGCTGCTGCGCGCTGCGGCCGCTGGATTCGAGCGACTACCCCAATGCTGCCGAAATGAAACGCCTGTATGTGCGCAAGGCCTTCCGGGGATTTGGTCTCGGCCGCCAGCTGGCCGAAGCCATACTCGACGAAGCCCGGCGCGCGGGCTACAGCACGGTGCTGCTCGACACGCTCGACGACATGGAAGCCGCCCGCGCCCTGTACGAAGACCTGGGCTTTGTGGAAATTCCACCCTACTACCACAACCCCCATGCCGGAGCCCACTACCTCAAGGTGGATCTGGACTGATACCGGCCAGGCAAGGGCCGGTTCCTTGTGACTTTCCGGCGAGCCCCCCTGCCTTGGCAGGGCGAGGGCGCTTCACGTCCTTGCGTCGCTCAGCCCTTGGCCTGGGCCAGCAAGGTGGCCGCATCGCTGACTTCGAACTTGCCTGGCGCTTCGATGTTCAGGGTGGTCACGGTGCCGTCCTTGACCAGCATCGAATAGCGGTTGCTGCGCAGGCCCATACCGCGTGCCGTCAGGTCCAGGGTCAGGCCGGTGGCCTTGGCAAAATCACCGCTGCCATCGCCCAGCATGCGCACCTTGGTGCCGGTTTTCTGTTCACGCGCCCAGGCGCCCATGACAAAGGCGTCGTTGACGCTCACACACCAGATTTCGTCCACACCGGCGGCACGCAGGGCATCGTAGTGCTCCACATAACCCGGCACATGCTTGGCCGAGCAGGTGGGCGTGAAGGCGCCCGGCAAGGCAAACAGGGCGATGGTCTTGCCGGCACTGGCCTTGTGCACATCGACAGGATTGGGGCCGATGCTGCAGCCGTTGCCTTCGACTTCGGAATATTCCATCAGGGTGGCTGCGGGCAGCTTGTCGCCGACTTGAATCATGTGAACTCCTCGTGTTGTGGGATTGAAAGGACGAAAAAAAACGACCCACGCATTGTGGGTCGTTTTGACGAAGTTTGCAGCGCCTGTGCTTTTTGGGCTTAGACGGCTGCAGCCTTCTGGACCAGACGGGTCGCAACCCAGTTCTTGGTCTTGGAGATCGGACGGCTTTCGGTGATCTCGATCACGTCGCCCAGGTGGTATTCACCCTTTTCGTCGTGCGCGTGGTACTTGCTCGACTTGGCCACGATCTTGTCGTAGAGCGGGTGCTTGACGCGGCGCTCGACCAGTACGGTCACGGTCTTGGCGCGCTTGTCACTCACCACCTTGCCAATCAAGGTGCGCTTGAGGGATGTTTTGGCTTCCGTCATGGTCGCTCCTTACTTGGCAGCCCGCTTTTCAGCGAGGATGGTCTTGGCACGGGCAATGGCGCGGCGGGTTTCACCCAGCGTACCGGTGTTGCCGAGCTGTTGCGTGGCCTTCTGCATGCGCAGGCCGAAATGCGCCTTCTGCAGGGATTTGATTTCGTCCTTGAGGCCGGCAACGTCTTTTTGGCGGAGTTCAGCAGCTTTCATTTCTTGTTTCTCCTGAATCACTGGCCAATCATGCGGGACACGAAGGTGGTGCGCAGCGGCAGCTTGGCAGCCGCCAGCTTGAACGCTTCGCGAGCCAGCTCTTCGGGCACGCCGACGATCTCGTACAGCACCTTGCCCGGCTGGATCTCAGCCACGTAGTACTCGGGGTTGCCCTTGCCGTTACCCATACGCACTTCGGCGGGTTTGGTGGAAATCGGCTTGTCGGGGAACACACGGATCCAGATACGGCCACCGCGCTTGACGTGACGGGAAATGGCACGACGGGCGGATTCGATCTGGCGGGCCGTCAGACGGCCACGGTCCGTGGACTTCAGGCCGAAGTCACCGAACGCCACCGTGTTGCCACGGGTTGCGATGCCGGTGTTGCGGCCTTTCTGTTCCTTGCGGAACTTTCTGCGTGCGGGTTGCAGCATGTTTCTACTCCTTATTGACCGTCAGCTGCTGCAGCTGGCGCGGCGACGGTGCGTACGCGCTTAACGGCGGGTTTGGCATCACCACCGGCGCCGGCAGGCTTGTCGCTGCCATCGGCGGGGGCGGCATTGGTGCCGGAGGGACGACGGGGACCGCCGCGGCGATCACCGGCGGGACCACGGCCATCGCGGCGCGGACCGCGTGGGCGGCGCTCTTCTTCGGCACGGGGCTCAAGGGCGGTAGGCGCATCGTTGCGGCCCAGGTGGTCACCCTTGTAGACCCAGACCTTCACGCCGATGACGCCGTAGGTGGTCTTGGCTTCGGAGAAGCCATAGTCGATGTCGGCACGCAGGGTGTGCAGCGGCACACGGCCTTCGCGGTACCACTCGGTCCGGGCAATCTCGATACCGTTCAGACGGCCAGCCGACATGATCTTGATGCCCAGGGCACCCAGACGCATGGCGTTCTGCATGGCACGTTTCATGGCGCGGCGGAACATGATCCGCTTTTCGAGCTGCTGGGTGATCGAGTCGGCAATCAGCTGGGCATCGATTTCGGGCTTGCGCACTTCTTCGATGTTCACCGCCACCGGCACGCCCAGACGGGTGGCCAGTTCCTTCTTGAGGTTCTCGATGTCCTCGCCTTTCTTGCCGATCACCACGCCCGGACGTGCCGAGAAGATAGTGATGCGGGCGCTCTTGGCGGGGCGCTCGATCAGCACGCGCGAGACGGCGGCGTTCTTGAGCTTGGCCTTGAGGTACTCGCGCACCTTGATGTCTTCGGCCAGCATGCCTGCGAAATCACGGTTGCTGGCATACCAGCGGCTGGACCAGTTGCGGCTCACCGACAGGCGGAAGCCGGTAGGATGGATTTTCTGTCCCATAGTTCTTCCTGGCCTTGTCAGTTACCGACCGTCACATACACATGGCATGTGGGCTTGCTGATGCGGTTGCCACGGCCCTTGGCGCGGGCGGTGAAACGCTTGAGCGTGGTGCCTTGCTCGACGTAGATGGTCTTGACCTTCAGTTCGTCGATGTCGGCGCCGTCGTTGTGCTCGGCGTTGGCAATGGCGGACTCCAGCACCTTCTTGACGATGCCCGCAGCTTTTTTCTGCGTGAAGGTCAGGATGTTGAGGGCTTGATCCACTTTCTTGCCGCGGATCAGATCGGCGACCAGGCGGCCTTTGTCGACCGACAGACGGACGCCCCTGAGGACTGCACGTGTTTCCATGGTCTTTCCTTATTTCTTCTGGACTTTCTTGTCCGCCGGGTGACCCTTGAAGGTCCGCGTCAGCGCGAATTCACCCAGCTTGTGGCCCACCATCTGGTCGGTCACATACACCGGCACGTGCTGCTTGCCGTTGTGCACGGCAATCGTCAGGCCGATGAACTCGGGCAGGATCATGGAGCGGCGCGACCAGGTCTTCACCGGCTTCTTGTCCTTGGTGGCGATGGCTTTTTCGACCTTGGCCAGCAGGTGATGGTCAACGAACGGACCCTTTTTGAGAGAGCGAGTCATTGGCTACCCCTTATTTCTTGCGACGCGACACGATCATGGTCTGTGTGCGCTTGTTGTTGCGGGTGCGGTAGCCCTTGGTCAGGTTACCCCACGGATCCACCGGGTTGCGACCTTCGCCGGTGCGGCCTTCACCACCACCGTGCGGGTGGTCGATCGGGTTCATGGCGGTACCACGGACGGTCGGGCGAATGCCCATCCAGCGCTTGACACCGGCCTTGCCCAGCTGGCGCAGGCTGTGCTCTTCATTGGCGACTTCGCCGATGGTGGCGCGGCACTCGATATGGATCTTGCGCACTTCGCCAGAGCGCATGCGCACCTGGGCATACACGCCTTCACGGGCCAGCAGGGTGGCCGAAGCGCCAGCCGAGCGGGCGATCTGGGCACCGGCACCGGGCTTGAGCTCGATGCAGTGGATGGTCGAACCCACCGGGATGTTGCGGATCGGCAGGGTGTTGCCGGCGCGGATCGGCGCTTCAGCGCCGCTCATCAGCGTGGCGCCCACTTCAATGCCACGGGGGGCAATGATGTAGCGGCGCTCGCCGTCGGCGTAGCACACGAGGGCGATGTGGGCGGTGCGGTTCGGGTCGTACTCGATGCGCTCGACCTTGGCCGGGATGCCGTCCTTGTTGCGACGGAAATCCACCACACGGTAGTGGTGCTTGTGACCACCGCCCTTGTGACGGGTGGTGATGTGACCGTTGTTGTTGCGGCCCGACTTCTGGTGCTGGGCTTCGAGCAGCGGCGCGTAGGCCTCGCCCTTGTACAGGTGGTCACGGGTGACCTTCACCACGCCACGACGGCCGGGAGAGGTCGGTTTGATCTTGATGACAGCCATGATTACGCAGCCTCCCCGGACAGGTTCAGCTCTTGACCCGGCTTGAGCGTGACATAAGCCTTGCGCACGTTGTCGCGGCGGCCCATGGTCTTGCCAAAGCGCTTGGTCTTGCCCTTGGTGTTCACCACAGAGACGCCCTTGACCTCGACCTTGAACATCAACTCCACAGCGGCTTTGATTTCAGGCTTGGTGGCGTTCTGCAGCACTTTGAATGTCACAGCGTTGGATTTTTCAGCCACCATGGTGGCCTTTTCGGACACGATGGGCGCGACCAGCACTTGCATCAGACGACCTTCGTCAAACTTCACGGCGCTCATGCGAACATCTCCTTGAGTTTGTCGATCGCGCCCTTGGTGACGATCACTTTCTTGAAGTGCACCAGGGACACGGGATCGGCGTAACGCGGTTCAACGACGAGCACGTTGACCAGGTTGCGCGAGGCCAGATACAGGTTTTCGTCCAC
>Ga0255182_1000839_pt1 | contig 18019 bp, 11 predicted proteins | sample Atl_UVDOM_RepA_8_FD_188420 | JGI IMG/M metagenome (GOLD analysis project Ga0255182, IMG submission 188420) | Freshwater microbial communities from Altamaha River, Georgia, United States - Atl_UVDOM_RepA_8d | ecosystem: Environmental > Aquatic > Freshwater > River | place: USA: Georgia...
AGCCCTGCTCAAAAAGCTGCGCTCGGCCGGCATTCAAGAGATTCAGTGCATCTACACCAACGAACTCGACCAGGGCGCCTACATCAGCCAGACCCTGCGCATCGATGAAACTGTGGACGAGTTTGCCGCGCGCGTGGCCATCTACCGCATGATGCGCCCCGGCGAGCCACCGACCGAAGACGCGGTCCAGGCCCTGTTCCAGCGCCTGTTCTACAACCCCGACACCTACGACCTCTCGCGCGTGGGCCGCATGAAGTTCAACGCCCGCGTGGGCCGCGACGAATCGACCGGCCCGATGGTGCTGACCAACGAAGATATTCTGGCCGTGGTCAAGATCCTGGTCGACCTGCGCAACGGCCGTGGCGAAGTTGACGACATCGACCACCTGGGCAACCGCCGCGTGCGTTGCGTCGGCGAACTTGCCGAGAACCAGTACCGCACCGGTCTGGCACGTATCGAAAAGGCCGTGAAAGAGCGCCTGGGCCAGGCCGAGCAAGAGCCGCTGATGCCGCACGACCTGATCAACTCCAAGCCGATCTCTGCGGCCCTCAAGGAGTTCTTCGGCGCGTCCCAGCTGTCGCAGTTCATGGACCAGACCAACCCGCTGGCCGAAATCACCCACAAGCGTCGCGTCTCGGCCCTGGGCCCGGGCGGCCTGACCCGCGAACGCGCCGGCTTCGAGGTGCGCGACGTGCACGTGACCCACTACGGCCGCGTCTGCCCGATCGAAACGCCAGAAGGTCCGAACATCGGCCTGATCAACTCGCTGGCCCTGTACGCCCGCCTCAACGAATACGGCTTCATCGAAACCCCCTACCGCCGCGTGGTGGATGGCAAGGTGACGATGGAGATCGACTACCTGTCAGCCATCGAGGAAGGCAAGTACGTCATCGCCCAGGCCAATGCCACGCTGGACAAGGACGGCCGCCTGACCGGTGAACTGGTCTCGGCCCGCGAGAAGGGTGAATCGGTGCTGGTCAGCCCCGAACGTATCCAGTACATGGACGTGTCCCCGGCCCAGATCGTGTCGGTGGCCGCTTCGCTGGTGCCCTTCCTCGAGCACGATGACGCCAACCGTGCGCTGATGGGCGCCAACATGTCGCGTCAGGCCGTGCCTGTGCTGCGTCCTGAAAAGCCCATGGTCGGCACCGGCATCGAACGCGTGGCCGCGGTCGACTCCGGTACCGTTGTCACGGCCACCCGCGGCGGTGTGGTCGACTATGTCGATGCCACCCGTATCGTGGTGCGCGTCAATGACGACGAAGCCGTGGCCGGTGAAGTCGGTGTGGACATCTACAACCTGATCAAGTACCAGCGTTCCAACCAGAACACCAACATCCACCAGCGGCCCATCGTCCAGCGTGGCGACAAGCTGGCCAAGGGCGATGTGATTGCCGACGGCGCCTCGACCGACCTGGGCGAAATCGCGATCGGTCAGAACATGCTGATCGCCTTCATGCCCTGGAACGGCTACAACTTCGAAGACTCGATCCTGATCTCCGAACGCGTGGTGGCCGACGACCGCTACACCTCGATCCACATCGAGGAACTGGTGGTCATGGCCCGCGACACCAAGCTGGGCGCCGAAGAAATCACCCGCGACATCCCCAACCTGTCCGAGCAGCAACTGGGCCGCCTGGACGAGTCCGGCATCATCTATGTGGGCGCCGAAGTGCAACCCGGCGACGTGCTGGTGGGCAAGGTCACGCCCAAGGGCGAAACCACGCTGACGCCCGAAGAAAAGCTGCTGCGCGCCATCTTCGGCGAGAAGGCCTCCGATGTGAAGGACACCTCGCTGCGGGTGGACCAGGGGTCGTCCGGCACCGTCATCGACGTGCAGGTCTTCACCCGCGAAGGCATCCAGCGCGACAAGCGCGCCCAGCAGATCATCGACGACGAGCTCAAGCGTTTCCGCCTGGACCTCAACGACCAGCTGCGCATCGTCGAGGCCGACGCTTTCGACCGTATCGAGAAGCTGCTGGTCGGGCGCGTGGCCAATGGCGGCCCGCAGAAACTGGCCAAGGGCAGCAAGATCGACGCTGCCTATCTGGCCGGTGTGGACAAGTTCCACTGGTTCGACATCCGTCCGGCCGAAGACGAGGTGGCGGCCCAGCTCGAATCCATCAAGAATTCGCTGGAGCAGACCCGTCACAGCTTCGACCTGGCGTTTGAAGAAAAGCGCAAGAAACTCACCCAGGGCGACGAGCTGCCGGCGGGCGTGCTCAAGATGGTCAAGGTGTACCTGGCCGTCAAGCGCCGCCTGCAGCCGGGCGACAAGATGGCCGGCCGCCATGGCAACAAGGGCGTGGTCTCCAAGATCGTGCCCGTGGAAGACATGCCCTACATGGCCGACGGCACGCCGGTCGACATCGTGCTCAACCCGCTGGGCGTGCCTTCGCGCATGAACGTGGGTCAGGTGCTCGAAGTGCACCTGGGCTGGGCTGGCAAGGGCATTGGCCAGCGCATTGGCAACCTGCTGCAGGCCGAAGGCCAGCGCCTGGACAAGGTCAATTCACTGCGCGCCCTGTTCGAGCAGCTCTACAACGGTCTGGGCCGCAAGGAAGACCTGTCGCAGCTCTCCGATGACGAGGTGCTGGCCATGGCCGCCAACCTCAAGGACGGTTTCCCCTTTGCGTCGCCCGTGTTCGACGGCGCGGCCGAAGAAGAAATCCGCGCGATGCTCAAGCTCGCCTATCCGGATGAGATTGCCGCCGCCAAGGGCCTGACCGCCACGCGTACGCAAGCCCATCTCTACGATGGCCGCACCGGTGACGCCTTCGAGCGCGCGACCACGATCGGCTACATGCATTACCTCAAGCTGCACCACCTGGTCGACGACAAGATGCACGCCCGCTCCACCGGTCCGTATTCGCTGGTCACGCAGCAACCGCTGGGCGGCAAGGCCCAGTTCGGTGGGCAGCGTTTCGGCGAGATGGAAGTGTGGGCGCTCGAAGCCTATGGCGCGTCCTACACGCTGCAGGAAATGCTCACTGTCAAGTCCGACGACGTACAAGGCCGTACCAAGGTCTACGAGAACATCGTCAAGGGCGAACACTCCATCGATGCGGGCATGCCCGAATCGTTCAACGTGCTGGTCAAGGAAATCCGTTCCCTGGGCCTGGACATCGAACTCGAGCGCTCCTAATTCACAGGCTAAGGATTCAAGAACATGAAATCATTACTCGACCTGTTCAAGCAGTTCACGCCCGATGAGCATTTCGATGCCATCAAGATCGGTCTGGCCTCGCCCGAGAAGATCCGTTCCTGGTCTTTCGGCGAAGTCAAGAAGCCCGAAACCATCAACTACCGCACCTTCAAGCCCGAGCGCGACGGCCTGTTCTGCGCCAAGATCTTTGGCCCGATCAAGGACTACGAATGCCTGTGCGGCAAGTACAAGCGCCTCAAGCACCGTGGCGTGATCTGCGAGAAGTGCGGCGTTGAAGTGACCCAGACCAAGGTGCGCCGCGAGCGCATGGGCCACATCGACCTGGCCGCGCCTTGCGCCCACATCTGGTTCCTCAAGTCGCTGCCTTCGCGCCTGGGCCTGGTGCTGGACATGACGCTGCGCGACATCGAGCGCGTGCTGTACTTCGAAGCCTATGTCGTGACCGATCCCGGCATGACCCCGCTCAAGAAATTCAGCATCATGAGCGAGGACGACTACGACGCCAAGCTCAAGGAATACGGCGACGAATTCCAGGCCAAGATGGGTGCCGAAGGCATCAAGGAGCTGCTGCAGGGCATCGACATCGAGCAGGAAATCGAACGCCTGCGTGGCGACCTGACCGGTTCCGAAGTCAAGGTCAAGAAAAATGCCAAGCGCCTCAAAGTGCTTGAAGCCTTCAAGAAGTCGGGCATCAAGCCCGAGTGGATGGTGCTCGAAGTGCTGCCGGTGCTGCCGCCGGACCTGCGTCCGCTGGTGCCGCTGGACGGCGGCCGCTTTGCGACCTCCGACCTCAACGACCTGTACCGCCGCGTCATCAACCGCAACAGCCGTCTCAAGCGCCTGCTCGAACTCAAGGCCCCCGAGATCATTGCGCGTAACGAAAAGCGCATGCTGCAGGAAGCCGTGGACAGCCTGCTGGACAACGGCCGCCGCGGCAAGGCCATGACCGGCGCCAACAAGCGCGCCCTCAAGTCCCTGGCCGACATGATCAAGGGCAAGAGCGGTCGTTTCCGTCAGAACCTGCTGGGCAAGCGCGTCGACTACTCCGGCCGTTCGGTTATCACCGTGGGCCCGACCCTCAAGCTGCACCAGTGCGGTCTGCCCAAGCTGATGGCGCTCGAACTCTTCAAGCCCTTCATCTTTGCGCGCCTCGAAGCGATGGGCATCGCCACCACCATCAAGGCGGCCAAGAAGGAAGTCGAATCCGGCACCCCGGTGGTGTGGGACATTCTGGAAGAGGTCATCAAGGAGCACCCGGTGCTGCTCAACCGCGCGCCCACGCTGCACCGTCTGGGTATCCAGGCCTTCGAGCCGATCCTGATCGAAGGCAAGGCCATCCAGCTGCACCCGCTGGTCTGTGCTGCCTTCAACGCCGACTTCGACGGCGACCAGATGGCCGTGCACGTGCCGCTGTCGGTGGAAGCCCAGATGGAAGCCCGCACCCTGATGCTGGCCTCCAACAACGTGCTGTTCCCCGCTTCGGGCGAGCCCTCCATCGTGCCCTCGCAGGACGTGGTGCTGGGTCTGTACTACACGACCCGCGAACGCATCAATGGCAAGGGCGAAGGCATGGTGTTCGCCGACATCGGTGAAGTCCAGCGTGCCCTGGACGCCGGTGTGGTCGAGCTGACCGCCAAAATCAGCGTGCGCCTGACCGAGTGGAGCAAGGACAAGGACTCCGGGGAGTTTGTGCCCTCGACCAGCATGGTCGAGACCACCGTGGGCCGCGCGCTGCTGTCCGAGATCCTGCCTAAAGGCCTGCCCTTCAGCAACCTGAACAAGGCGCTGAAGAAAAAGGAAATCTCGCGCCTGATCAACACCTCCTTCCGCAAGTGCGGTCTCAAGGAAACCGTGGTGTTTGCCGACAAGCTGCTGCAAAACGGCTTCCGTCTGGCCACCCGCGCCGGCATCTCGATCGGCATCGACGACATGCTGGTGCCGCCCGAGAAGCACAGCATCATTGCCGAAGCCGAGAAGGAAGTGAAAGACATCGAGCAGCAGTACGTCTCGGGTCTGGTCACTGCGGGCGAGCGCTACAACAAGGTCGTGGACATCTGGGGCAAGGCCGGTGACGCCGTCTCCAAGGTGATGATGGACCAGCTGCGCAAGGAAAAAACCATCGACCGCCACGGCAAGGAAGTCGAGCAGGAGTCGTTCAATTCCATCTACATGATGGCCGACTCCGGCGCCCGCGGCTCTGCCGCGCAGATCCGTCAGCTCGCTGGCATGCGTGGCCTGATGGCCAAGCCCGACGGCTCCATCATCGAGACGCCCATCACGGCCAACTTCCGTGAAGGTCTGAACGTGCTGCAGTACTTCATCTCCACGCACGGTGCGCGTAAGGGTCTGGCCGACACGGCGCTCAAGACCGCCAACTCCGGCTACCTGACCCGCCGTCTGGTGGATGTGACGCAGGACCTCGTGGTGACGCAGGACGACTGCGGTACGGCCAACGGTTCGCTGATGCGCGCCATCGTCGAAGGCGGTGAAGTGATCGAATCGCTGCGCGAGCGTATTCTGGGCCGTACCGCGGCCGAAGACGTGCTGCACCCAGAAACCCGCGCCGTGGTCTGCCAGGCCGGCGTGATGCTCGATGAAGACATGATCGACGAGCTCGAAGCCGCGGGTGTGGATGAAGTCAAGGTCCGCACCGCGCTGACCTGCGAAACCCGCTTCGGTCTGTGCGCCAAGTGCTACGGTCGTGATCTGGGCCGTGGCGGTCTGGTCAACAACGGCGAGGCGGTTGGCGTGATCGCCGCCCAGTCCATCGGCGAGCCGGGTACCCAGCTGACCATGCGCACCTTCCACATCGGGGGGGCCGCTTCGCGTGCCGCGGTGGCCTCCAGTGTGGAAGCCAAGTCCAACGGCATCATCGGCTTCAACGCCACGATGCGTTATGTGACCAATTCCAAGGGCGAGCTGGTGGTGATTGCCCGCTCCGGCGAAATCGTCATCCACGACGAACACGGCCGTGAGCGCGAGCGTCACAAGGTGCCTTATGGCGCCACACTCACCGTCAAGGCGGACCAGCAGATCAAGGCCGGCACCATCCTGGCCAACTGGGACCCGCTGACCCGCCCCATCATCACCGAGTTCGCCGGCCAGGTGAAGTTCGAGAATGTGGAAGAAGGCCTGACGGTGGCCAAGCAGGTCGACGAAGTGACCGGTCTGTCGACCCTGGTGGTGATCGATCCGAAGCGCCGCGGTGCCACCAAGGTGGTGCGTCCGCAGGTCAAGCTGATCGACGCCAATGGCAAGGAAGTCAAGATCCCCGGCACCGACCACTCGGTGACGATTGGCTTCCAGGTGGGCGCCCTGATCCAGGTGCGCGATGGCCAGGACGTGGGCCCCGGCGAAGTGCTGGCCCGTATCCCGGTCGAAGGTCAGAAGACGCGCGACATCACCGGCGGTCTGCCGCGTGTGGCCGAGCTGTTCGAAGCCCGTTCGCCCAAGGACAAGGGTGTGCTGGCCGAGATCACCGGTACCGTGTCTTTCGGCAAGGAGACCAAAGGCAAGGTGCGTCTGCAGATCACCGATCCGGACGGCAAGGTCTGGGAAGAACTCGTGCCCAAGGAAAAGAACATCCTGGTGCACGAAGGCCAGGTGGTCAACAAGGGTGAGAGCATCGTCGACGGTCCGGCCGACCCGCAGGACATCCTGCGCCTGCTGGGCATCGAAGAGCTGGCCCGCTACATCGTCGACGAGGTGCAGGACGTCTACCGCCTGCAGGGTGTGAAGATCAACGACAAGCACATCGAGGTGATCGTTCGCCAGATGCTGCGCCGCGTGGTCATCGAGAACCCGGGCGAGTCGACCTACATCGCCGGCGAGCAGGTCGAGCGCTCCGAGCTGCTCAACACCAACGAAGCGCTGCAGCGCGACGGCAAGATCCCGGCGACCTACAGCAACCTGCTGCTGGGCATCACCAAGGCCTCCCTGTCGACCGATTCGTTCATCTCCGCGGCCTCCTTCCAGGAAACCACCCGCGTGCTGACCGAAGCGGCCATCATGGGCAAGCGCGACGAGCTGCGTGGCCTCAAGGAAAACGTCATCGTGGGTCGTCTGATCCCGGCGGGTTCCGGTCTGGCCTACCACCAGGCCCGCAAGGCCAAGGACGAGATGGACGAGGCCGAGCGTCGCGCCATTGCCGAGGCCGAAGACGCCGACCTGGCCGGTCAGGCCCCTGTGGCCGCCAGCGAGGGCGAGCAAGCCTGATTGCGCTTGTTCCTTTGACCGTGCTGCGGCCCTCTGGCGGGTCGCGGTGCTATAGTCCGATGCCCCTGCGCCCCTCTGGCGGCAGGGGCTTTTTTCTGGGAACAACACGGGAGCCCATTGTGGAAAAGAAGGCCTGCCCATGACTGCCTTGCTGCTGGGTTTGCTGGTGGCCCTGGTCCTGTTCTGGGCGGTCGGAGCGCACAACCGCCTGATGCGACTCAAGGGCGCGGTGCGTGATCAATGGCTGCTGATCGACGCCGCCTGGATCAAGCTGGTGGCCCCCTTGCAGGGCAGCCTCAGCGCGCATCTGGGGGCCTTGCCGCCGGGCCCGCTGCACGGACGCGCCGAGTTGCTGGGCGCCGCCTGCGACGAACTCATCGACGCCCTGACCCAGGCCCGTCAGAGACCGCTGGAGTCTGCCGTCATGCACCGTGTGCTGGTCGCCAGGGCCCAGCTGGTGCACTTGATGCATCAGGCTCTGGGCGAGGACACGCCCGCAGCGTGGCCCGAACTGGTCGGTCTGCAGCTGCGCATGTGGCAGCGTTTGCCGGCCCTGGTGGGGCAGTACCACGACGCCTGGCAGCTCTATCACGAAGCCATCGCCGCCTGGCCTGCGCGCTGGCTGGCCCGTCGCGTGGGGCTGGGGCCGATCGAACGGCTTGATGACATGGTGGCGGGTCTGGAGCTCACCCCGTGAACACCTCGGCCCGCGTGCCTGCCAGCAGGCCAGCCTCCGACCCGACCGGTCCGCCCTTGTGGCAGCAGCTGCAACAGACGGCGCGCATCGTCCAGGCGGTGCGCGAGGGCCAGTCCCTGAGCCAGCTGCTGCCCCGCATCGACCCCGCCCTGCGCGGCGGCGTGCAGGCCCTGAGCTTTGATGTGCTGCGCCGCCTGGGCCGGGCCCAGGCCCTGCGCGAACGCCTGGCGCCCCGTCGCCCGCCGCCCGCGGTCGATGCCCTGCTGTGCACCGCCCTGGCCTTGAGCGACCCCGAGGCTGGTGCCCGTTATGCCCCGCACACCCTCGTCAGCCAGACGGTCGAGGCTGCAAGGCGTCAGCGCAGCACACAGCCCCAGAGCGCCTTTGTCAACGCCTGCCTGCGCCGTCTGCAGCGAGAACAGGCCCAGCTGTGGTCCCGGGTCAGCGCCATCCCTGAAGCCCGCTGGAATCACCCGCGCTGGTGGATTGACCGACTGCAGCAGGACCATCCCGAGGCTTGGGCGTCGATTCTGGCGTCGGCTGACGAAGCTGCACCCATGACGCTGCGTGTCAGCCGGCTGCATCAGCGGCCGGCTGATTACCGCCTGCGCCTGCAGGCGATGGGGCTGGAAGCCCGCGAAGTGGGCGAAGACGGCTTGCAGCTGGCGCAGGCCATGCCCGTGCAGGCACTGCCAGGTTTTGAACAAGGCTGGGTGTCGGTGCAGGACGCGGCGGCCCAGTTGGCTGCGCCGCTCTTGCTCAAAGGGCTGACGGCTCGCAAACCCTGGCGTGTGCTCGATGCCTGTGCCGCACCGGGAGGCAAGACCGGCCACCTGCTGGAGTGCGCGCCCGATGCCCGTGTGCTGGCCCTGGAGGTCGATGAACTGCGCAGCCGCCGCATCGACGAAAACCTGGACCGGCTGGGTCTGCAGGCCCAGGTGAAAACGGCCGATGCCGGCAGGCCTGAGACTTGGTGGGATGGACAGCACTTTGACGCCATCTTGCTGGACGCGCCCTGCAGTGCCTCGGGCATTGTGCGACGCCACCCGGATGTGCGCTGGCTGCGCCGGCCGGACGATATCGGGCGCCTGGCGGCCTTGCAGCAGCAGTTGCTGCAGACCCTGTGGCCCTTGCTGGCGCCCGGAGGACAGTTGCTCTATTGCACCTGCTCGGTCTTTCGTGCCGAAGGGCAGGCGCAGGTCCAGACGTTTCTTGCACGCAACACCGATGCGGTTTTGCGGCCTTCACCGGGCCATTTGCTGCCCAGCCCTGCCTGTCAGGCAGGGGCCCTCGTGGACAATCCACTGGGTGAGCATGACGGCTTTTTTTACGCGCTGCTGGCCCGCCGCCAGTCCTGAACGGCCTCGCCCCCAGATCTGGATGAGGCTGCAGCCGGGCCTGTGGACGCTCGTCTGGGTGGCGCTGCTGGTGCCCGTCAACGTTGTGCAAGCCCAGACCCAGGGCGAATTGCTGGACGTCAGGCTCGAATCCCAGGACGGCTATTGGCAAGTGGCGGCCCAGGCCCGTCTGGAACTGGGGCCAGCTGTTCAGGAGGCCCTGATCAAAGGGGTGCCGGTACATTTTGTTGCGCAGCTGGATGTTGTGCGCGAGCGCTGGTACTGGACTGACAGGACCGTGGTGCAGGCCAGCCGCTACTTCAGACTGGCCTACCAGCCTCTCACGCGCAAATGGCGCCTGAACATGGCCTCCGAACCCTTGTCTTCGACCATGCTGGCGGCCAGCCTGTCGCAAAGCTTTGACACGCTGGCCGAGGCGCTGGCCCCCATGCGCCGTCTGGCAGGCTGGAAAGTGGCGGAGGCACGCCAACTGGAACCGGGCACACGCTATGCCGTGGAATACCGTTTCCGGCTGGATGCGCAGCAATTGCCGCGCCCCTTCCAGTTTGGTACCGCCTCACAGGCCGACTGGGACCTCTCCCTGGTGCGACGGTTCCGCCTGCAGCCTCCTGCCCACGGCGCTTGACCCGATTGCTGACGTCGATGAGCCGTTCGCCTGCGCCACACAAGACGTATCCGACCTCGCGTCTGACGCGCTGGATGGTCAATTTGGCAATTGTGCTGCTGGGCCTGCTGGGGGTGGTCTTGCTGGTCCTGCTCACCCAGGCGACCAGCAACCGCGAACAGTACGGGCTGTATTACGAGCGGCTGATCCTGATCAACGGCCTGGTGGCAGCTGCCTTGCTGATGACGATTGTCTGGGGCGGCGTCCGGCTGCTCATGCGCTGGCGGCGGCGCCAGTTCGGCTCGCGCCTGCTGGTCAAGCTGGCCGCGATTTTTGCCCTGGTGGGCCTGTTGCCGGGTGGGCTGATCTACCTGGTGTCCTACCAGTTTGTCTCGCGCTCGATCGAGAGCTGGTTCGACGTCAAGGTTGAAGGCGCCCTGGTGGCGGGCCTGAACCTGGCGCAGGCCACATTGGACACCCTCGGCAACGATGCGGCCAAACAGGCACGTGCCGCCGCACTTCAGCTGGGAGAGGTGGGCGACGACTATGCGCCGGTGGTGCTCGAACGGCTGCGCGAACAGACCGGCGCCAGCGATGTGGTGCTCTGGAGCCTCAGCGGCCGCGCTGTGGCCAGTGCCGGACTCTCACGCTTTCAGATCCGGCCGCAGCCGCCGACTGCAGCCCAGTTGCGCGAGGCCCGCAACCGAGGGGGCATGCACTTCGTCGAGGGGCTCGACGAGAGCGTGACCGGCGGCGACAAGGCCGTGATCAAGGCCCTGGCCCGTGTGCCGCGCATGGACCTGCGCATGGATGACGAACACCGCATCCTGCAACTGAGCCTGCCGTTGCCGCCCACCCTGGTGGCCAATGCGCTCGATGTGCAGCAGGCCAACCGCGAATACCAGGAGAGGGCCCTGGCCCGCGAGGGCCTGCGACGCATGTACATCGGCACCCTCACTTTGAGCCTGTTCATGGCCGTGCTGGGGGCCATCGTCCTGGCGGTGCTGCTGGGCAATCAGCTCGCCCGGCCTCTGTTGCTGCTGGCCAGTGGCATGCGGCAGGTGGCGGCTGGCGACCTGACGCCCAAACTCACCTTGCAAAGCCGGGATGAGCTGGGGGGGCTGACGCGGTCCTTTGCCGACATGACCCAGCAACTCGCCGATGCCCGGCGGGCTGTGGACCGTACCCTTGAGCAGCTGGAGGCAGCCCGCGGCAATCTGCAGACCATTCTGGACAACCTGACCGCTGGCGTGATTGTCCTGCGGCCAGACGGCAGCATGGTCTCCAGCAATCCGGGGGCCACCCGGGTGCTGCGCGTGCCGGTGGCCGTGCACGAGGGCCAACCCCTGCAGCAATTGCCGGGTCTGCAGGCCTTTGCCGAAGGGGTGCTGGCCCAGTTCGCGCTGCTGCAACCGGACACGGAGGGCTACAGCAGTGACCATTGGCAAAAATCCTTTGACATTCATGCCGCTGGCCAAGGCCTGAGCGAGACCTCGGTGACGCTGGTGGCGCGTGGCGCGCTGCTGCCTGATGGCATGTGGCTGCTGGTGTTTGACGACATTTCCGAAATTGTTTCGGCCCAGCGCGCGCAGGCCTGGGGTGAAGTCGCCCGTCGCCTGGCGCATGAAATCAAGAACCCGCTGACCCCCATCCAGCTCTCGGCCGAGCGGTTGACCCACCGGCTGCAGGAGCGGCTCGCACCGGCTGACCAGGCCTTGCTGGCCAAGTCGGTACGCACCATCGTCGAGCAGGTCGAGGCCATGAAGCGCCTGGTCAACGAGTTTCGTGACTATGCCCGGCTCCCTGCGGCGCAGTTGCAGTCCGTAGACCTCCATGTCCTGCTGCAGGATGTGGTGTCGATGTACCCGCGCGATGCCGACGCCGGGGTTCCGATCGAGCTGGTGCTCGCTCCTCAATGCCCGCCGATTCAGGCGGATCCGCAACAGATGCGCCAGATCGTCCACAACCTCGTGCAAAACGCGCAGGACGCGGCCGAGGCCGCACGCGCCCTGCGTCCGCCGCGCGTGAACATCAGTACCGAGTGGCAAGCCGAGCGCCAGCGGGTGCGTCTGGTGGTGCAGGACTCGGGCGAAGGATTCACGCCAGCCATCCTGCAGCGCGCCTTCGAGCCCTATGTCACCACCAAGGCCAAAGGCACGGGACTGGGCCTGGCGGTGGTCAAGAAAATGGTCGACGAACACGGTGCCCGCATCGAGCTGGGCAATGTCACCGAAGCCGGTGGCGTCGTGGGGGCCAAAGTCTCGCTATCATTTCGGCTCGACAAGCTCAAGGCCGGGTCCGCATCCGGTGTTTGAGCCGGCAACAACTTCAAGGCACTATGGCAAACATTCTGGTGGTGGACGACGAGCTGGGCATACGCGACCTGCTGTCTGAAATCCTCTTTGACGAGGGCCATCAGGTCGAACTCGCCGAAAACGCTGCCCAGGCCCGCGAGGCACGCCAGCGCATGCAACCCGACCTGGTGCTGCTGGACATCTGGATGCCCGACACCGACGGTGTCAGCCTGCTCAAGGAGTGGTCGAGCAGCGGTCTGCTGAGCATGCCCGTGATCATGATGAGCGGTCATGCCACCATCGACACGGCGGTCGAGGCGGTGCGCATCGGCGCCAAGGCCTTTCTTGAGAAACCCATCACCTTGCAGAAACTGCTCAAGGCGGTCGAGCAAGGGCTAGCACGTGACATGCCCAAGCCCGCGCCGGCTGTGGTCACCGCGGGTGTGCAGGCCCCGCGCATTGTGGTGGTGGAAGAGCCAGTGGTGCCAGCGCCCCCGGTCAACCAGACCTTTGACCTCAACCGACCGCTGCGCGATGCACGGGACGATTTTGAGCGCGCCTACTTCGAATACCACCTGTCGCAGGAGGGCGGTTCGATGACCCGCGTGGCCGAGAAGACCGGGCTTGAGCGCACGCACCTCTACCGCAAGCTCAAACAGCTGGGTGTCGACCTCACGCGCACGCGAAAATCTGCCTGACGCCACCCGAATCGGGCTTTCCCTCTGCTATACTTGCGCTTCTGGCCCGGTAGCTCAGTTGGTAGAGCAGCGGATTGAAAATCCGCGTGTCGGTGGTTCGATTCCGCCCCAGGCCACCAAAATCAAGCGCCCAACTGTTCTCAGTTGGGCGTTTTCGTTTTGGCGACCGCAAGATGGTGCGGGGTGCGGCGCAATTCTACGTGTGCCATGCCCCTCCTGCATCCGAGCCGGTAACGCCCCCCGAATCTCATACTCCGCTCTCTCTTCTCACAAAACTTCTGCGAACACTGACGAAGTGGCACACGCAGATCGCCTTTTGCGGCAATGACTTATGCGTGTGTCGCATACGAAGGTTTTGCGTTCTACCTGCTGAGGCAAACCATGTGGTTTGTGAGCTGTCGCACACAACGTTGTGAGAATTCGCGAGAAAAGCCCATATTTTTCCGTCCTTGAATGGTGCGGTAGGGGCAGATGTATGTGAACACTTGCTTTGTATTTTTATAGAGATGACCAGTTGCTACGGCTCATGTCGGCCAGAAGCGGAAATTGAAAGACTTCTTTGAGGCAGTCGTTTGTAGCCTATGTCAAACCTGAACATTTGGCCGCCTCAATGTCGAGACCAGAGCGATAGCGATGTCGTGTAAAACTACCTAACAAAAGTCAGCCCTTGATCAGCCATTGTCGCTATTCATCCGCCACGACCTAAGGCTCTGGAAAGGGTAGACGGACTAGCATAGCCAGTTCGTGTAGCAATTTGTTTGAGCCCAATGCCTGTCTGCATCAGTTGCCGTGCAATGGCCAAACGCAAATTTTCCAGATATTTTCCAGGTGACACCTGCATCACGTCTTTAAAGTAATTGGCAAACGATGTCCGCGACATACCTGCCAAGTTAGCCAAAATTTCCAAGGTCCAAGGGTGAGCAGGCTTAGTGTGCATGGCCACCAAACTTCTGGCAATTCGTGGATCTGACAATGCAACAAACAGTCCTGAGTCTTGCTGAGGTCGAGATGTCAGGTGGCGCATCAAACTGATCAGCAAAATATCGCCTGCCCGGTTCATAAAAAGCGGTTGGCCACAACGACTAGTCTGCATTTCATTGGCAATCAATGTCATGACTTGCACGAGAGATGGATCGGCGTCCTTCATATTGATTGAGATTGGCTGAGACAGCTCAGCTAATAAGCCCGGTCCCATGGGGCCATCAAAAACAACTTCAAAACTCATCAAGCAATGCTGATCGGGTTCGAGGGTCTTTGAGAGCGAGTGTTCCGCAGGGCAAGCCAACAAAGACAAGGCGTCCAGATGAGTGGCTGATGAGCTATCCAAGGAAAGCTCAGGTGTCCCTGTCTTGATGATGTTTAGCGAAAACCCGTTCGCTTTTGAGGTCAGCGTAACTTTTGGGCTGAGTCCTTCTAGCAAGGCAGTGAGTCGATCTAAGCGAGGGGCGTCCATTTGTACGAATAGCAAATTTATATGTACGAATTGTTGCATCAAGTACAAGACAATGCAAGGAATTGAGAGTGCATCTACCGAATCAGGATCTATGTTTTCAAAAATTGCATCTATCACGCTCCCCATTTTTTCCCTGGTGTTGGTTGGCTTTCTGTACAGCCGCCGAGCTAAACCAGACCTAGGGGGGGCCAACAAACTGGTTGTAGACGTGGCACTGCCTGTGTTGATTTTTATTTCGCTGTCTGCCAAATCGTTTGACCCGATTTCAGCCCTGTCCTTTACTGGGGCTTCCATCCTATTGATTATTCTGAGCGGAGTGATCGCTTGGCCATTGGCGAAATTTTCAGGCGCAACACAGCAAGCATTCTTGCCCTGTGTCATGTTCACCAATGTTGGACCGATTGGCATCCCTTTGATTGCCTTGGCTTATGGATCGGAAGGAATGGCAACAGCAGTGGTCCTGTTAGTGATCTCTAACATTCTGCATTTCACGCTGGGCGCTGGCGTGATGAGCGGCAAAGTTGACTGGCGCATGGTGTATGCCAACCCACTGGTCTGGGCAACGGTGCTGGGTGTGGCCAGCTCGCAACTGCAGTTGTCTCTACCTGATTGGTTTCAAACATCCTGCACCATGATTGGCAGTGTGCTGGTTCCGATGATGTTGATGTCCCTAGGAGCCAGGCTTGCCAGCAGCCAAGTTGCAGACGCTTGGGTGGGCGTTCAGTCAGGTGTTCTGATCCTGATACTCAGAGTCGCGGCTGTCTTTTTGACCCTTTGGCTGATTCCCTTGCAAGGGCTGGAGCGCGGAGCTTTGATTTTGTTTGCATGCTTGCCACCCGCAGTCTTCAATTTCTTGCTCGCTGACAAATTTCAGGTGGAACCCAACAAAGTGGCTTCCACCGTCATCGTCGGACACTTGTTGAGCCTGGCGTTTCTGCCGCTCGGTATTTGGCTGGCATTCATTTAAATCATCCACACGCACAAAGGCATCCGTCATGATCAAGTTTTATTTCCATCCTTCGCCCAACCCTTTGAAGATTGCGTTGTATCTGGAAGAAACCGGTGAGCCCTACGAACTCATTCCGGTGGACACGCGCAAAGGTGAGCAGCACGCTGATGCCTTCAAGACCATCAACCCCAACGCCAAGACGCCGGCCATGCTGGACGACGACATTCGAGTTTTTGACAGCAATGCCATGCTGCTCTATTTGGCTGAAAAGATGGGTAAGTTTGTGCCTGCAAATACGCCAAGCAACAAAGCTGAGATGTATTCATGGCTGATGTTTGTGGCCACAGGTATCGGCCCTTACTGTGGTCAAGCCGTTCACTTCAAACACTTTGCGCCAGAGCCTAAAGAATACGCAGTGAATCGCTATGACTTTGAAGCCTGGCGTCATTGGCACCTGATCAATGACCGCTTGGCAAATCAGCCCTACATGATGGGCGATGAGTACACCATTGTCGACATGTCGGTTTGGGGCTGGGCGCGTGTTGCACCATTTGTTCTGGGCGCTGATGCTTGGGTCAAACTGCCTCACGTCAAACGCTTGCTTGACGAAATCAACGCACGCCCAGCGGCTCAACGCGCTGAAGCCTTGAAGACCAAGTTTGCTTTCAAAACCGAAGTGGATGAGGACGCACGAAAAATGCTGTTCCCCTCCAACGAGCGTCTCAAAACCGCAGGGGCATGAAGCATGATTGACTTTTACTACTGGACCACGCCAAACGGCCATAAGGTCACGCTGTTCTTGGAAGAGTCTGGCCTTGACTACAACATCAAACCCATCAACATCAGCAAGGGCGAACAATTTGTTCCCGCCTTTTTGAAGATTTCTCCCAACAATCGCATACCTGCGATCGTCGATCACTCACCAGTGGGCGGGGGTGAACCCATTGGTATTTTTGAGTCAGGTGCCATTCTTTTGTACTTGGCAGACAAGACTCAACAGTTTATTCCTCAAGATTTGCGTGGTCGAAATGAATGCTTGCAATGGCTGTTTTGGCAGATGGGCGGCTTAGGCCCCATGGCGGGTCAAAACCATCATTTTGTGCAGTACGCGCCTGAGCAATTGCCTTACGCCATCGATCGGTACGTCAAAGAGACTTCCCGCTTGTATGGCGTCTTGAATAAGCATCTGTCAGATGGCCGTGAGTACATATGCGGCGACTACTCGATCGCTGACATGGCCGCCTATCCTTGGGTCGTGCCGCATGAGCGTCAGCGCCAGGAAATGAGTCAATTCCCAGCCCTTGCGTCATGGTTTGAACGGATTAAGCACCGTCCAGGAACACAGCGAGCTTATGAGATTGCCAAGTCAATCAACACAGCACCTACCGTCGACCAAAACGCCAAGTCAATTTTGTTTGGCCAAGATGCCAAGACAGTGGTTTGATCCCAATCGAGAAAAATCTCATGAAAATAAAAGCTGTTGTATTTGATGCCTATGGCACATTATTTGACGTCTACTCCATCCAAGTTCTGGCTGAAGATTTTTACCCCGGTAAAGGAGCTGATATCGCGGTGAAGTGGCGCGACAAGCAAATTGAATACACACGGTTGATCACTCAGTCAGACCCGCACAACGCATCAGGTAGTCAATACTTCCGTCCATTTTGGGAACTGACGCGCTTGTCATTGGAGTACACGCTAGACAGACTCAAACTTAGCCGGGACTCGGGTCAGGTTGAAAAACTGATGCAGCAATATGCGCACCTCACGCCCTTTGCAGAAAATTTGGCGGTGCTTCAAAAAATAAAAGCCATGGGTCTCACAACAGCCATTCTTTCAAATGGCAGCGTGGATATGCTGAATTCAGCTGTCAAGAGCGCAGGGATGGAGGATGTTTTAGATCATCTCATTTCTGTCGATTCGATTCGTCTTTTCAAGACTTCTCCTGAGAGCTACGGATTGGTTCAACAAGTCATTCCGGTCAACAAAGATGAAGTGCTTTTTGTATCCAGCAATGCATGGGATGCGTTGGGTGCGACTTGGTTTGGCTTTACAACGCATTGGGTTAATCGACAAGGTTTGCCGTATGAAGCTCTATCTCCGCATCCGCATTTTTCAGGAGCTGATCTCAATTCAGTTTTGGATTCTCTTAGTTAGGTGACTTTTTTACGATCAAGAAAGCTCTGGGAACCGAATTGCTCGCTACTAAATGTCCGCTTTGGGTCGGATTCGGTCCTACACCTTAGCGGTTCGGGATTCAGGTGGATAGCAACGTCCGTTGCTCGTCCCACAGCAGGGGCGTCCCGGACGCCAGATCGAACAAGGTGACGTGATCTGGCAATGACTCGTCTAGGATGGCTGCCACGATGTCAGGCGCCAAGGTGGTGAGGTTCACCATCCTGCTGACGTAGGCCCGGTCCATCCCCTCCATCTCTGCAACCTCGGCGAGGTTCCGCGCCTTGCCAGACTCCAAAATGGCCAGCCATCGATGCCCACGGACCAAGGCCAACTGCATCTGGGTGGGCTGGTTATCCCACGCACGCGGTTGCACGGAAGTGCCGTCCGGCAAGGTCACAGCCTTGCGA
>Ga0255182_1000840_pt1 | contig 18017 bp, 6 predicted proteins | sample Atl_UVDOM_RepA_8_FD_188420 | JGI IMG/M metagenome (GOLD analysis project Ga0255182, IMG submission 188420) | Freshwater microbial communities from Altamaha River, Georgia, United States - Atl_UVDOM_RepA_8d | ecosystem: Environmental > Aquatic > Freshwater > River | place: USA: Georgia | collected...
GGCCGATGGAACTTATACCTTTACTTCAAGTGTTCCGGGAGTTTATGAATTCCTGGTTCCAACTTGCCCGGCTAACGTTAAAACAGATTGTCCATTAGAAAAATTGACCATTACGGTTCTTGACCCAATGGCCAGTAACAACGGACCTGTTGCTAATACTGATTTTGCTGTTACCAGAATGGATAGTGCTGTGGTGTTAAAAACACTGAGCAATGATAAGGTGGGTGATTTGGGTCTAAGCCTCGATCCTGCCTCTGTATCAGTCCTTGGTACGCCGGCAAATGGTACAGTTTCAGTTAATCCTGCCACAGGGGATATTACTTACACACCAAACCCTGGATTTGTAGGGGTTGATTTCTACCAATACGTGGTATGTGACAGTAATTCACCAGCAAAATGTGACACAGCAACGCAGGAAATTACGATTCTTTCGCCAAATGCAGCAAATACCACCCAGGCAGCTGATGATTATGGTACCACTACTTCAGGAAAACCTGTATCAGGAAATGCGCTGTCAAATGATAGTGATGCCGAGAAAAACAAACAAAAAATAACGGCAGCTACATCAACCGTTGTTGGTGTTGGAACCTGGACGATTGATACATTGGGTAATTATACCTTCACGCCAGTGGATGGTTTCAGCGGACCTGTTAGTTATGTGTATGAGGTTTGCGATAATGCAACCCCAAAAGCTTGTGCTAAAGCAACCATATATGTAACGGTAGTACCATTTGATGCCGATCCTGATATTAATGCAACAAACGTAAATGTGCCTATTTCAGGAGATGTGAATACCAATGATATGGTTCCTCCGGGTACCACTTATGGTACACCAATACCAGACTCTACAAATCCAACAGGTGCTACTTTAGTGATGAATCCAGACGGAACTTATACGTTCTCAGCGACAAAGCCAGGGGAGTATGTATATGAGGTACCTGTTTGTGAACCAAATCAGACAACAGGTTGCAGGACAGAAACATTGACTATCAATGTATTGGATCCAAATCTGAATAATCCACCGATTGCCAATACAGATATTGCCAATACCCTGGTCAATACCCCTGTGACACTGAAGACATTAACTAATGATCAGGTAGGCACTGGAGGTGCACAATTGAATCCAGCTTCTGTACAAGTATTGGGTACCGTTGCGAATGGTACTACTACGGTATTGTCTAATGGGGATATCAGATTTACACCAGCCAACAATTTTGCTGGTGTTGTAACCTACATGTATCGGGTATGTGATAATGCAACACCAAGCCAGTGTGATACCGCTATACAGGAAATTACCATTCTTTCACCGGTAGTTCCCAATACTACGCAAGCTGCGGACGATTATAACAGTACTTCTGTTGGAACCCCAGTTTCAGGTAATCTGTTAACAAATGACAGAGATCCACAGAACCAATTCCAACGCGTAGTGGCTGATTCTGTGGTGGTTCCAGGAAAAGGTACCCTGGTGGTTCGGGCTGATGGAACTTACACCTTCACTCCGGAGGATGGGTATAACGGACCAGTTAATTTCCCATATACCGTTTGTGATACCGTAGCACCAATAGCTTGTGCCGATGCTACTTTATATTTGATTGTAAATCCATTTGATGCCGACCCAGATGTGAATGTAACTCAGGTGAATACTCCTGTTACAGGTTTGGTAAGCACCAATGACGATGTTCCACCAGGTACGACTTACGGTACTAATCCTACACCAGATCCAACGAATCCTACCGGAGCTACGCTGGTGATGAATGCTAATGGAACTTATACCTTTACTCCAACTAAACCAGGTGTCTATGAATATGAAGTTCCGGTATGTAAACCGGGACAAACGCCGGTTTCCAGCTGTGAAACGGAGACTTTAACCATTACGGTTACTGATCCGAACAGTTTGAACAATCCACCGGTAGCTAATACAGATATTGCAAATACACTGGAATCAACGCCTGTTATTCTGAATACATTATCGAATGACAAACCTGGTAATGTGGGTGGATCCTTAGATCCAAACAGTGTGGCGGTAATAACTAATCCGTCTAATGGAACAATTTCTGTGAATAAAGCAACAGGGGCTATTACCTATACCCCGGCAGCTGGTTTCACTGGGGTAGATACCTATACTTATGTAATTTGTGACAATAGTTCTCCCGCATTATGTGATACGGCCATTCAGGAAATTACAGTCCTCTCTAAATCTGCGCCAAACAGTACGCAGGCAGCAGATGATTATGCGAGTGGATTATCAGGTCTGCCTATCAAAGGAAATGCGCTTGCCAATGATCTTGATCCACATCTGGATGATATGGCTATCGTGCCAAAAACCGATACTATTGCAGGTAAGGGTATCATGACCATTGCAGCAGACGGATCTTACACCTTTACTTCTTTCGACGGATTCTTTGGACCAGTGAGTGTACCATATACGGTTTGCGATAATGGCACGCCGGTAGCTTGCGCCAAAGCAACTATTTACCTGGTGGTTGATCCGCTGAATAGTGATCCTGACATCAATGTAACACAGGTAGGCATACCTGTTACAGGCAGCGTTTCTACCAATGATCAGACACCTGAAGGTACCGTTTACGGTACGCCTGTGGCTGATAATAAGAATCCGGATGATGCGGTATTATTGATGAATCCTGACGGAACCTACAAGTTCACAGCCGAGACACCAGGTGTTTATGTGTACGAAGTGCCATTGTGCCCTCCAGGATTTACTTCAAATTGTCCGACCGAAACTTTGACCATTACGGTGACAGATCCTAATGCTCCGGCCAATCCGCCGATCGCAAATACGGATATTGCCAATACGTTAATGAACACGCCGGTTACTTTACCTACATTGAATAACGACAGACCGGTGACTGCCGGAGCTGCTCTTGTGCCAGGTTCTGTTTCCATAGTATCGACAACACCTGATGGTACCCTTTCTGTTAATCCTACAACGGGAGATATTACCTTCACTCCTAAAGCAGGCTTTGCCGGTGTAACTTCATATACTTACAAAGTGTGTGATAGTGCCAATCCATCTCAGTGCGATACTGCTGTACAGGAAATCACCGTGCTAAGTCCATCGGTATTAAATACCACGCAGGCGGCTGATGATTACAGTCAGATTGTGGCTGGTAAAACAGCAACAGGAAACGTGCTGGTAAATGACAAGGATCCACAAGGAAATACGAGAACAGTTACGCCTGTTACCAATGATACCATACCTGGTGTAGGTGTATATTCTATTCAATCAAATGGTAATTATACCTTCACACCATTCCCGGGTTATAGCGGACCTGCAAATTTCCCTTACAAAGTATGTGATAATGGTACACCAGTCGCTTGTGATAGTGCAACCGTTTATCTGTTGATCACCCCATTTGATTCAGATCCTGATATTAATGCAACTGCCGTAGGCGTTGAAATTATAGGCGACGTATCAACGAATGATGATATTCCGTTTGGTTCAACCTTTGGAACGCCAGTGGCTTCCGGATCGAATCCTACGGGTGCTCAGCTGGATATGAATACAAATGGTACTTACGAGTTCACAGCCAGTAAGCCTGGATTGTATGTCTTTGATGTACCGATTTGTGCACCTGGTCAAACAGGCAGTGCCTGTACCTCAGAGAAATTGACTATCAACGTGGTAGATCCGAATAGTGCACAGAATAAACCATTTGCCAATACAGATTATGCCAATACGGAAATAAATAAGGCAGTAACCTTATATACGCTCTCAAATGATCAGTCTGGTAATATTGGTATCAATCTGGATACCAGTAGTGTGCGATTAATGACGCCTCCTGTTAATGGAACGGTTGTGCTTGATTCTGCAACAGGTAATTTCATCTATACACCAAAAACTGGTTTCATTGGTACCGATAAATATACCTATCAGGTATGCGACCAATCGACACCACAGCAGTGTCAGACAGCTACACAGGAAATTACCATTTTGCCAAATTCATTGCCAAACAATACACAGGCTGCTGATGACTTCGGTTATACTACAGAAGGTGTTCCAGTCAGTGGTGACCTGTTGCGAAATGATTCAGATCCGCAAGGAAATGTGTTGACGGTTACTGCATTTACAGATACCATACCTGGTAAAGGTATATTGACGGTTAATGAAGCAGGAAGTTATCAGTTTGAACCTTTTGTTGGATTCAAAGGTGCTTTAAATCATCCTTATACAGTTTGTGATAATGGTACCCCTCAGGCTTGTGCTGAAGCTACCCTTTACTTGTTAGTAAGTCCATTGGATGCAAATCCGGATTTAAACGTTACGAATGTAGATCAACAAATTATTGGTAATGTTTCAACAAACGATGAGGTTCCTGCCGGAAGTACCTATGGAACACCTATACCTACACAGAATTATCCAAGTGGGGTTCGTTTGAACTTAAATCCTGACGGTACTTATAACTTTATCAGTGATTCTGTGGGTGTTTACGTGTATGAAGTGCCTGTTTGTCCTCCGGGTGTTACATCTGGATGTAAAACAGAAACCTTAACCATAACCGTGTTGGATCCTGCCAGCGATGAAAATCCACCGGTGGCCAATAAAGACTTTGGGGTAACCAAGGTAAATCAGCCAGTTACTTTATATACTTTGTCCAATGACCAGCCTGGTAATCTGGATGCCAAACTAGATCCTGCCTCAGTGAGCATTATTTCGGCTCCTAAAAATGGTACCACCTCTATTGATCCAGTAACAGGTAATATCACTTATACCCCAAATACAGGCTTTACAGGAATTGATGTTTATTCTTATGAGGTATGTGATGATGGCAATCCTTCTCTGTGCAGGATTTCCTATCAGGAGGTGACAGTGTTAGATGCCAACGCACCTAATTCGACGAAAGCCACCGATGATTATTTCATAGGCGTTGAAGGTCTTCAAACGGTAGGAAATGTACTGGTTAATGACGGTGATCCTGAAAATGATGTTCAAACGGCTATCAGACAGGATACTTTAATACCTGGTATTGGAAGACTGGTATTAAATCCGAATGGAAGCTTCACCTTTACGCCAGTCAATGGATTCAGCGGTCCTGTGAACTTCCCTTATGAAGTATGCGATAATGGTAATCCAAAGGATTGTGCCGAGGCTACACTTTACATCGTAGTGAATCCATTTGATCCTGATCCGGATGTGAACGTTACCAATATTGGGGAACCAGTAACAGGTGATTTAAGTACCAATGATGGGGTAGTTTCCGGTACTAATTATGCTGTGCTTGCACCAGATGCTGGCAATCCAACAGGTGGTACCTTAACGTTAAATCCTGACGGAACCTATAATTTTAATGCAACTAAACCAGGAGAATACAAATACAGATGTTTAGTATGTCCGCCTGATGCGCCAATAAACAGTCCGTTCAGAGCAGGCTTTAGTTATGGTTTACGTGCAACAGGCTTACCTTGTGATACCGTTGATTTGATTATCAACGTACTGGATCCTCAAGCAATTAATCCTCCTGTAGCGAACACAGATATTGCGAACACAGAACCTGGCAAAGCTGTTAAATTATTGACACTGGAGAATGACAGAGTGGGTAACCTTGGTAGAAAGTTGAATCCCGCCTCTGTTGCTATTGTGAATCCTCCGGTGAATGGAACCGTTACCATTGATTCATCAGGCAATATCATTTACCAGCCTAACCCTGGATTTATAGGGGTAGAGATTTACAATTACAAAGTATGTGATGATAATAATCCGCCTTTATGCGACACGGCAACCCAGGAGGTTAAGGTAATCATGCCAAGAATGTCTGGTGCTCCGCTTGTAAATGGAACACAAGCTGCAGATGATTATGCCAATACCCTGGAAAATGTGGCGGTAAGTGGTAATGTGAAAATGAATGATACAGATGCTGAAGGGGATATTCAGACTATAGTCGCTCAAAATACTACGCTTGCGGGAGTGGGTACCTTAGTCTTAAATGCCACGGGTGCTTATACCTTCACACCAGAACCAGGATTTACAGGTCCCGTTAATTTCAAATATACCGTTTGTGATAATGGTACACCATCAGCATGTGCAGAAGCTACGCTTTACATACTGGTTGGTCCATTTGATCCTGATCCAGATGTATTTGAGACACCCTGGAGAGTTCGTCTGACAGCAAGTATTGTTGGAAATGACACCGTTCCTGCGGGAACCACTTATGGAACACCAATACCTTTAGCTGGCAATCCGCCATTGTCCACAATTACCATGCAGTCAAATGGAACCTTTCAGTTTTTAAACAGAAGAGTGGGTACTTACCAATACAATGTTCCGGTTTGTCCTGCGGGTCAGACTTCCAACTGTCCACTGGAACTACTAACTATTTATGTCGTGGATACTTGTAAAATCCAACCTATTTGTCGGGATGTGAATGTATTTCTAAATCCGGAGAATTGTAAAGCAGAACTTCTGGAAACTGATGTTATGGGACCATGTGCACCAGCTGATTCTTATGTGATTGTTTACGATGGGGTTAATATGACGCCAGAACTTGGATACATCATAGACCGACCTGGAAATTTCCCTTATTCTGCCTTCCGTTACAACGGTGGTTTAATCTGTCTTGGTCAGGTGAGAGCTATAGATAAAGGAGGTCCGGTTTTTGAGAATAATACAGCTAAAGAAAACTGGAACCTGGTTGATACCATTATTATGTGGTCTAATAATCTGCAGGATATTGCCAATAATAACAGTTCATGGGATAATCCAGCAAGTAAGTGGTTTACTGGCTTCCCGAAAGTGAAAGATGCCTGTGGCAATGGAACATTCAGAACGGTTGTTGATGATCAGATTTCCTATTATAATTGTAATACAGGTAATCAGGATGGTATCAATGAACCCAAAGATGTATATGCCAAACTGGTAAGATCCTTCCACTTCTTTGATAATTTAGAAAATAAGAATACGATTACACAAGTTATTTATTTCAAACGACCCAGTCTGAATGATATCTGTAACGCCTCAAATAGTTCCTTCTCCAATAGAGTCTATGACTTTGGACCAAATAATGTGACCTCCTTTGGTGTTCTTGGAAATAATAAGCGGATCAGATCCAGTAGTTATTTCCCAGCTGGTTACATAGATATGCTTACACAGGATTACACTTGTCGTGGTCTGGATATGATTAAGTTTAATAGCTGCCGTCTTGAAAGGGAGTCTCAACTGGATAGCGTATTAACTGGTATTTACATGGCCAGATATTTCTTGCCAAGTGGTAAGATAGATTCAGTGAGCCTTTACCCGCAATTCGAAGGAATTGGTATATCTAATAGGAAAATCTCTTTTGATGCCTGTGATGAAGGAAAGAAAATACAGGTTATTACCCAGTTTATGGGTCGATGTGGTGAAATGATTCAGGATACCGTTCTGATTGTATTTGCCAATCTTACCGGACCTCAATTTGTTGCTGCTAACCCTGGCGCAGGTGGGGTTCTTGGAAGAAGTGCCGGAAATCCTGTTATTGTTTCTACAAATACAGCCGGATGTGATGCAGGCAGTCTGAGGTTACCAAAATTAGACGGTTCATCAGAAAGGGATCTAGGATCGCTCTTCAACTGGGCAGTAACAGATCATTGTTCAGGCAGATCTGCTGTTTCCTTAACCTACAGCCTGGAATCTAAACTTACCAGATCAGGTGGTAAATTGTGGACCAGAACCAATAATTATACACCAAACATACATGTCTCAATTCAACGAATAGGCGGTGAACCTGTTATGATGGGTATTCCTGTTGGTGAACACAGGATAATTATTTCAGCCAATACGGCAAGTTGTGGAACCCAGAATAAGGATACGCTCTATTTTGTTATCGAGGACAAAGTACCGCCTGTTATGATTTGTGACGATAAAATTAATGTTTCCCTGGTTTATGAAGCGACTTCTAACTGGTATGTTGACGGCAGAAAAGGAAGTGGATATGCTAAAGTTTACGCTGAAGATGTCGATGAAGGTTCTTATGACAACTGTACTATGTCTAAAATGTACGTGCGTCGTGTAGTGGATAAATCTTGTCTTGAGAAATATTATTTCGGAAATATGGAGTATGACCGTTTTGGAAATAATGATGGTTCTGTCGATTTTAAAGATTTTGAACTTATCACCACAGGTCCTCAGGCAGGTAATTATTATACGCCTAAATTCATGAACTATGTTGAATTCTACTGCTGTGATTTAGGAAAAAATCCAATGGTTGAACTATGGGGAGGTGATATAGGAGGTATTAATGGAAGCAACTGGAGTCATTGCTGGACAACCATAACCGTTGAAGACAAAGTTAATCCAACGGTTAAACGCCCTGATATGTCTGCTTCATATAACAGTAAAGCTAAAAACTGGGTAGATTGTCAGGATCTTGAAACGATAAAAATTCTTGAGGACGAGAAAAAATCTGGTGAATTATTTGGCTGGCCTTTGATTACAGGGTTAGATTGTTCCGGTGAAGTAAATTACTTTATCATGAAGTCGCTGACTTGTGGAGCCGGCCGAATTACCAGACACTGGGAAGTTTCCAAACTGGTTAAAGGAGTGAAAGTGGTGGCCAGAGACTCTCAGGTAATTTATGTCAGAGGTTATAATAAATATAGCCTGATCGTTCCTGCTGACCAGGTGGTTGATTGTGGAAATCTGACAGCTGAAACCATAAGTTATGATGAGGATGGCTGCGACCTTCTTGCGGTTAATGTTTCTGACAGCAGATTCGATGCCGGTACCGGTTGCCACCAGATTTACAGAACTTACACCGTCATTAACTGGTGTCAGATTCCAACAGAATTTAACTGTACCACAGGAAATACGGATCCTGGTTACTATGCCAGGGTGATTCCAAGAAATATGGATGCTTCAGGTCTGGGACGTAAGTGGGTTCACCAGTTTGAAAAATCTACAACCGCTACAACCATGAGAAGTGGTGCCTTTAGCAGCAGTTTAGTAGCTGTGCCGTTAAGTGCCTACGTACCTCAACATCCGACAGCCTGTGCCGGCGACCAGACTTTTGCCTGGAAATATGTACAGGTGTTAAGTGTAGTGGATAAAACAGCGCCAATTATCGAGGCTGGTGCCCAGGGTGGTACCCATACCTCTACAACAAATGATTGTAAAGGAGATGTTTCGTTCAAATTTAAGGCATGGGATGCCTGTGCAACAAATGTACTTACTTTTGACAGAGCTACTTTATACGCATCAAATAGTCCACTTTCCTTGCCAATTAATAATCTGGTTAGAGGGACATATCAAATAAAGGATAGTACCTTCCAGGTTAAATTATCCAAGGTTGAGGCAGGTAACTATGTACTAAAAGTGGAAATAAAAGATGATTGTGGTAATTATGCGAGTCGTCAGATTCCATTTACCGTAACAGCAGCGGAAGCTCCTGCGCCTGTTTGTGTGCAAACTTTAACTACTTCTCTGACAACAAATGATAATGGACAACCTTATCATAGAATCAGGGCCATAGACTTCCTGCAGGATACAGATCGGGACTTTAATAAAGGCGCATGCAGTTCGGGTGGATTTGTTTCTGTCATCAGGGAGTTTGATGTAAAACCTGGATTTGTGCCAAGAAAAGCAGATTCTATTCTGATCTTAAACTGTACAGACTTAGGTGGCATTCTTGTAAGAGTGTACTTTACCTCAGCCAGGGGAGAGATTAGTTATTGTTCAGTGACATTAGATGTGAAGGACAATAACAGTATTTGTGAATCGCTTGCATCCATTTCAGGTGAGGTTAAAACAGAATCCAAAGCGCCGGTAGAAGGAGCTGAAATGAATTTAAGTGGTGAGATGAAAATGATGAAACCAACTTCCCTGACCGGAAAGTATGATTTATCGAATCTTACTGCTCAAAAGGATTATACTGTTACGCCTACCCTCGACAAGGATTATCTGAATGGTGTGTCTACTTTTGATCTTGTCAATATGCAAAGACACATTCTGGATTCCAGAAAGCTGGATAGCCCATATAAACTGATAGCTGCGGATATTAATAACTCGAAAACTATTACCGTTCTCGACATGATTCAATTGAGGAAATTGATACTGGGTATCAATTCCAAATTTGAAAATAACAGCAGCTGGCGGTTTATTCCTTCAGATTATGTATTCCCTAATCCGGCAAATCCATGGCAAGAGCCATTCCCGGAAGTGAAGAATTTTAATAACCTGGTTGGAAAGGCGAATAACGCATCTTTCGTGGGAATCAAAATAGGGGATTTAAATGGTTCCGTAGTTCCAAATACAGCGGGTGGACAAATCAGAAACATAGTAGATAAAGTGACCTTAAATCTGAGTGAAATGAAACTCGAAGCTGGCGAGACCAGGAAGGTTTCATTCACACTGAAAGATATCGACCAGATTGAGGGTATTCAGTTTACCATGGAATTTGATAAATCATCCCTTGAATTGATAGATGTAGTCAATGAAATTACACAGGACGAACATGTAGCAGTATTTGGGGATGAAAATCTGATGACCGTTAGCTGGAATGGCCATGCTAAAGAAGGTGCTTTATTCCACCTGATTCTGAGAGCGAAGAAACCGGCTTATCTTTCCGAGGCTATTCGCCTGAATGACAGAATTACCAGAAAGGAGGCTTACAAAAATGGCAAACTTTATGATGTAGTCACAGGCTTTGATAAAAATCAGGAAGGACAGACTTATGCGCTTTACCAGAATTCACCTAATCCATTTACCGATGAAACCATCATCGGATTCCAGTTACCTGTGAGTGAAAGAGGTACCCTGGAGATTCAGGATGCCAGTGGAAGAATAGTCAAAGTGTTTGAAGCCGAATTTAGAAAAGGGTATAATCAACAGAAAGTCAAGAAGTCCGATCTTAAAGGACCTGGGGTTTATTATTATACCTTGAAGACTGAAAATTATTCAGAATCTAAAAGCTTTATCCTGGTTAAATAATTAGGTTAAATCCCAAACCAAAAGGAAGGGGGAGAAGTAAAATTCTTCCCCTTTTTTGATTTTTATACGTTTAATTTTGTTACATTCGTTTGAAAATGGGCGGAAATGAACGAAGTTCTCCATATATTTCTTTGGATTGGCTTAGGTTTTACAGCCTATTTGATTTTCTATCTGTACCGTTATAAAATAAGGGATTATAAAAGTATTTTATTCAGTATATTTTTATTTACGTCCGCTCAGAATACCTTAACAACCTATCTGGTAAGCTCCGATTATATCGTCTGGATGCCCCATCTGTTCAGAAGTGCAGGTTTTGCAGTTTATTTGCTATCACCTCTTATTTTTCTGTATATCAGAGAGTTATTATTTGATAAGGGTTTCAGGAAATACGATTTGATACATCTTTTACCTGGTATCTTTTACCTTATTGATTATTTCCCCTTTTTTTTAATGGATGGGGCAGAAAAAATAGAGCTGATCAAGGCATTAAAAGCAGAAGGAACCTTATTTATTCATCAGCAAGGTTATTTTAAAGATTATGTTTCCCACCTGTTTTTAAGAAATTCACTTACCGTTTCTTATCTTATAGGGGTAATTATCCTGTTTTCACAATTTATAAAGAAGAATGGCTATATTCCCTTTCTGGAGAATAAAGTGCTTTTATGGAAAGTGTTGTTTCTTTTTTATACCCTATTTATTTTTTCTATTCCTCCTTTGTTGTCTGTACTTGAAATAACCACGTACAGCGCTGAAAATTTTTATCTGATCCTGTTTTCTGTTATGGGACTCATTTCTTTAATTGTACTATTTCTATTCACCATAAAAGAAAAATTAAGATGATGGATGAAATCAATTGAAGTTTCCGCATTTCCGCTGCAGGTTGCAGATTGTTCTCGCCTGGCGGGTTGCCCCGAAGCAGGTGGACAAGCGCTTTTTATTGGTACGGTAAGAAATCAAACGCAGGATAAAAAGGTATTAAAACTTCTTTTTGAGGCTTATATTCCCATGGCAGAAAAGGAAATGGAGAAAATAGCACATCAGATTTATGAAAGATGGAAGGCCTTAAAAGTGGTTATTCACCACAGGGTTGGTGAATTAGAGGTAGGTGAAATCGCGGTTATTATTGCCATTTCCACTCCGCATAGATCTGCTGCTTTTGAAGCATGCAAATATGCGATTGATACCTTAAAGATGACCGTTCCCATCTGGAAAAAAGAGATTTTTGAGGATGGAGAAATATGGGTGGCTGCCCATCCATGATTAGAATTGGAAGTAAATGAATGGTACATGTCGCTGGGTATTCAATATTAACACCCCAGTTATCGTCAAAGATATCAGGATGGCCTGAACTACGAAAGATTGTCTTGAAAACCAATTTGTTAAATGTAACTTTAAGTTTACAGGGGAAAAATGTAAACCAAATCCTACCAGTATTGCTGGTAAAACATAAGGGGTTTTCTGATGTATTTCAAGTAAAAAAGCGATATCGAACTGGATGGCAGATAACCTGGACAGCACTTTACCAAGCAATTCAGCTGGGGGAATGACTGAACCAATGGCACCGGCTCTGAAGAAAATCCAGCAGAAGGCAATGAAATGAAAGGTAAACAGTCCGGAAATTAAATGGGAAATTTGCTGGTTTTTACGCCATTTGTCCATTAACAGTCCAAACATAAATAAGAAAATCAGATAAAGACCAATCTGTAAAAGGAAGGATTGCCATTCCAATACCTGCCATTTTTCCATGTTGTCATTGCTGATTTGCATAAACAAATAAATACTGATGGAAATCAGCAAACAAATGAGAAGCAGGAAACTTTTACTAATTGGTTTTTGTAAAAAATGCCCTGCGGAGGAAAGGAATCTGTCCAGCGCCAGTCCTAACCCATGCAAAGTGCCCCAGATGATGAACATCCAACCCGCTCCATGCCAAAGTCCACCCAGTACCATGGTCAGAAACAGGTTCAGATACGTTTTTAGTTGACTGCCTCTGTTGCCACCAAGAGAAATGTAAAGATAATCTCGTAACCAGGTAGATAGGGAAATATGCCATCTTCGCCAGAATTCTTGTAATGTAGTGGCTAAATAAGGCCTGTTAAAATTTTCTGTAAGCGCGAATCCCATCAATAGCGCAAGGCCTATGGCCATATCTGAGTATCCGGAAAAGTCCAGATAAATTTGTAAGGTATATCCATAAACAGCTAAAAGATTGCCCATCCCCGAAAAAAGAAATGGGTTTTCAAAAACCCGGTCCACCCAAAAAACACCAATCGTGTCAGAAAGTACAATTTTTTTGAATAATCCGCATATAAACAGGAATAAACCCTGGCCTGCCTGTAATGAATTCAGGGTAGATGGCAACGTAATCTGGGGCAAAAACTGGGATGCTCTGACAATCGGACCTGCTACCAGTTGTGGAAAAAAACTGATATAAAAACAGTAATTCAGAAAACGCATAATTAATCCTTTAACCGTTGTTTTTCCTGCACTTAAAGGAATCAGTTCGCCCCGGTAAACATCGATACTGTAACTTAAAGATTGGAAGGTAAAAAAAGATATACCCACCGGAAGAAAAAGGGCTTCCCATCGGAAAGTTGCGCCAAAAAATGAATTGAAAACTTCACTGAAAAAGTGGGAATATTTGAAATATGCCAGAACCCCAAGATTTAAGCATAAACTAAGACCCATCCATAGTTTTCGCAATATCCCTTTCTGATGATAAATCAAATGGGCTATGGTAAAGTCAATCCAGGCAGTACTTAATAGTAATAAAAAATACCAGCCACTGCTTTTATAATAAAAAAATAGGGAAAATAAAAGTAAATATATATTTCTTAGTGGGATATGATGCTTAATAAAGTAGTAAACTGTATAAATAAATACGAATAAAATGAGAAAGGTAATGCTGCTGAATTGAAGTGGATGCTGTGGGTCGTATTGCCATAATTCATGAAAGAAGGATTGAATGGTTGACGTCATTTTTCCCATTTTAATTGAATTCCCTTTGATTTAACGAGGCTGTTTCTGATAAAAATAATTGAAAAAGCTGCTGGCTTATTCGATCAGCTCCCTCAAAATTAAAATGAGTATAATCCGTGCTGGCCAATCTGGGTCTCTCTTTTTCTACCCATCTGACCATACTTCCATTTCCGCCCATTAATTCATATAAACTGATAAAGGCTGCCTCACTCCTGATAGCTGCTCTCCGCATCACTTTTGTGATACGCGGAATGCTGGGATCAGAAACCATATTTCCGGGACTGCCCATCCCTTTATCAGGTGGTCCAATGAGTAATATGGGTATTCCGGGGAATGCACGCCTGTAATGCTTAATTAACCTGCCTATTTTTTCCTCATAAGTGGAAAAATCCATACGAGATGGATTAACGACATTCAGCCCAAAAGAAAAAACAATGAGGTCATAACCCAGTTTATTTTGAAATGCCTGTAACAACCCGTGGGGAATTCGGGACAGCCTGGTTCCGTCTATACCTCTTAATGCAAAATTATCCAGAATAACGCCTTTCTCACTTTCTATACTACAACCATATACAGGAAGGCTTGAGGGAATACTGGCTTTAATACGGATTTGAGAAACCGGAAAATCAAACAGCCTGATTTCATTCAGAAGTTCATTTTTTTCTAAACTTACTATTTTGCTGGACTCATTTATTTCCCATTCTACATAACCATTTACACTATCCACTTCATTTTTACCATAAAAAAATCTCATGGAGGGAAAGTATGCTGTCCTTGAGGAAAATGCTTTTCCTTTATAAGATATCCAGGCTGTTTTTTCTGAGATGGAGTCAATTTGCTGGGTGTAAAATGAATTTCCGGAAATACCTGGATTATTTTCCATCGGAGAAGGATTTTCAAGTGATTCCCAACGCCACAAATTTGAAAAATAATGATTTATGGATTTCCTGTAGCCGGGATCCCTGGACATAACCGGCATGAAACCTACCCCCGCTCCGCCAAATTTTTTTTGTAAACTATCTCTTAAGGTTTGCGTAACCAAATCGGCTTCAACGCCTGAATCACCGTAATAAGCTATCCTGACCTGACTGTTTTTTTCTATTAATTGATGGAAGAAAGGAGCCATTAGCTCGAAACCTGAATAGGTTTGATCAGCAGGATCAGGTTTTTCATATTTTAATACGCCGGCATAATATTTTCTGGTATTAAAGAGTAAAAAGGAATCCGTTCCCCACCATTTTCGAAATTGAAGATGTTGTTCATAAATTTCACGAAAGTCGTAAACATTTTCTGTTATAACGGTAGGTTTTGCCTTGTTCAGATAATCAGTACTATAATGAAGACCAATAGTAACGAATGGAACTATAAGCAAAATATTTAAAAGCACCTTGGTAAATCCGTTTTCCCGATGGCTTTTTTCACTTGACATGATGAAGTAAGGTCATTGTTGGTTTGCGCCGTTTTCTTTGCGTGCAAATCTATATTATTTTATTAAAATTCAAATGAAAATTATCAACTTTGACGATTTACATTAGATAAACTTTAAAATGAGTAAAAAATGATGGATGCATGGCTCGAAAGGACAGAATTATTAATCGGGGAAGAAAAAATAAATATTTTAAAAAAATCTAATGTATTGGTTGTTGGATTAGGTGGTGTTGGAAGTTTTGCAGCTGAATTCCTGGGAAGATCAGGCATTGGTGAGATGACACTTGTAGATGGCGATTGTGTAGATATTTCCAATAAAAACAGACAACTGGTTGCATTAGATTCAACTATAGGCAATCTTAAAACGGAAGTGATGGGTAAAAGATTAATGGATATAAATCCTGCCATTAAACTTAAGCTGGTATCCCGATTTCAGGAACCTGAAGATATGCGCCTGCTCTTGCATCAACCATTTGATTATATTTTGGATTGCATAGATAGTATTCAACCCAAGTTAAATCTGCTCTCCTGCTGTCAGAACGAGGAAACACCACTGATTAGTTCTATGGGAGCTGGGGGAAGGATAAATCCGGCTGGTGTTGGCATTTACCATTTATTTGAGACAAATAACTGCCCTTTTGCTCAGCAAATAAGAAGATTTTGCAGAAATAACGGTTTGTTAAGAAACATTCCCGTAGTCGCCTCCAATGAACCAGTAATCTCAGGTTCCATGCAATTGACCGATGGAAGCAGATATAAAAAATCGTTTTACGGAACTATTTCTTACATGCCGGCTTTATTTGGCCTGCATGCTGCCTCTTTTGTCATACAATCGCTCCTTGAAAAGAAAAAAAATTAAAGGTTTTTAAATTGTTCCTGGAAAAAAGCGCCAATAACGGGAACGCTCCTTTGTTCATCGTTAACGGCTCCTAACAGCGATATCGCCCAGCAGGCAAATATAAATAAACCCGAAATAAGCCTAAGGGTACCGCCAAAAAACATAAAGGTGGGTATCCAGTAAAGGGCGATAGATATGAGATGAATACCCAAGGTTTGCCGCAAGTAAAAATGCAGATTCTCCTGTCCTTCTTTTCTGGTCAAAAAGGCTAAAAACCATCCAATAAGGGTAAAATGACTGATGATACCAGCCAATTTCGGATCTAAGGAATTATTTGATTCACTCATGTGGTAAATAGATAAATTTAAACTAATTTGTTTTTCCAATATACTAAAACTTTATGAAATGCTGCGAATTATTTTTTTTATAATGGTATTTTCTTTTTCAAGGTATGGTTTTAGCCAGTCTTTTGATATTATTATCAAAAATGGAACCCTATATACTGGAACACCTGGTAAACCTTTTGTGCAGTCTTCCATAGGCATTACCGGTAGTAAAATAGTAAAAATTGCTCCTAGGATTAAAGGAAAGGCGAAGAAAATTATTGATGCGAGGGGTTTAATCGTTTCACCTGGTTTTATTGACCTTCATGCTCACCTGGAGCCGCTGACTCTCGATCCAGAGGCAAAAAGCCATGTTATGCAAGGTGTTACCACAGCTCTTGGTGGTCCGGACGGCGGAGGTCCTTTGCCCCTTTCCGATTATTTTAAAGAACTGGAAGCAATGGGTATTGGGTTGAATGTAGGCTATCTGGTTGGTCATAATTCGGTCAGGAATGAAGTAATGGGTATGGAGAACAGAGCGCCTACTACCTCTGAACTTGAAAGAATGAAGGCGCTGATTGACATTAATATGAAATCGGGTGCATTTGGTATATCTACCGGGCTCAAGTATTTACCAGGTTCCTTTTCAAAGGTCGATGAAGTAATCGAACTTTCCAGGGTAGCCGCAATGTCCGGCGGTATTTATACCTCTCACCTCAGGGAAGAAGGGCTGGGTTTAATTGAAGGGGTTCAGGAGGCTATCGTTATTGCAAGAGAAGCAGGAATCCCAGTTGTGCTTACGCACCATAAAGCCATCGGTTTACCCATGTGGGGAGCCAGTAAACAAACCCTGGCTATGGTTGACTCGGCCAGGCAGCAGCATTTGGATATCATGATGGATCAATACCCTTACACAGCAAGTTTTACCGGTATTGGTGTTTTAATTCCGGCCTGGGCTCTGGAAAAAAATAAACAGATTGATTTTGCATCCAGAATAGCAGACCCTATCCTGAGGGATTCCATAAAAAAGGGAATTATTTTTAATTTATTAAATGACAGGGGAGGAGGAGATTTGAAAAAAATCCAGTTTGGTCAGTTTGCCTGGAAGCCCGAATTGGAAGGAAAAACTTTATATGACTGGGCCTTGAAGGAAAATCTGGAACCGACCATGGAACATGGCGCTGATTTGGTTATTCAGGCACAATTGCATCAGGGTGCAGGTTGTATCTTTCATGTCATTTCGGAAGAAGACGTACGCCGGATTATGCAACATCCCATGACTATGATAGCCTCTGACGGAAGATTAAGCGAACCGGGAAAAGGGCATCCTCATCCAAGAGCCTATGGCACGTTTCCAAGGGTTTTAGGTCATTATGTTCGCGAGGAAAAAGTGCTTACCTTAAGTCAGGCACTTTATAAAATGACGGCTTTACCAGCTCAACGCCTGGGATTGAAAGACAGGGGAACTTTGAAGGTAGGTTCTTATGCAGATATCACTATGTTCAATCCGCAAATCATTAAAGATCAGAGT
>Ga0255182_1000841_pt1 | contig 17998 bp, 15 predicted proteins | sample Atl_UVDOM_RepA_8_FD_188420 | JGI IMG/M metagenome (GOLD analysis project Ga0255182, IMG submission 188420) | Freshwater microbial communities from Altamaha River, Georgia, United States - Atl_UVDOM_RepA_8d | ecosystem: Environmental > Aquatic > Freshwater > River | place: USA: Georgia...
AGCGCCGCGCGGAAGCCCTGCGGGAGCGCCAGCTTGCCCGCGGCGACGAGCCCCGCGCGCGCGGTCAGGTACTCGGGGTCTTCGGGCAGGCGCGCGCCGGGCGCTGCCGCCGCGCGGAGCGCGGCCACCCGCGCGCTGAGCGACGTCCAGTCGAAGCTGGCGGGGTCGACGCCCTTGAAGCGCTTCGCAAGACCGGCCAGCACTTCGGTGCGGTAACGGAAGAGGGTCTCGTCCTCGTCGCGGATGATGCCCCGCTGCGCCGTCCATTCGTCCTCGATGTTGAACAGGCGGGCGATGAAATGGCCGACGTAGGGGCCCGCGTCCGTCAACACGCCCGACACGTCCTCCGGCGACATGCCCTCGCCGGCGCAGGCGCGGTAGGCCCGCAGTCGATCCGCGAGGCCGGGCGCTTCGTCGGCGAGATAGGCATCGAACGTGTCGCTGAGTCGCGCGAGCGCCACCGGATCGTAGAGGTCGGCGTAGCTGAAACCATCGATGCCTAGCTTGAGTTCGGGACCTGTCGAGAAATCGTGGGCGATATCAGTCATGGGGCTCCGGGCGGCACGCGGGCGCGCATTGCAGGGCCGCTCCATACGGCGGCGTATGGTCGATTCTAACGGCTTGCGGAGACCCGAGGCAACGCCCGGGTCGCGACGGGATTCAGGCGCGGGAACGGGATTGCGGAAGGATCAGTCGTCGACCAGGGCGAGCCACTGCCAGTAGTCCGTGCCTTCGGCGAAGCACATGCCGATGCCGGCCTCGGCGCTTGCCGCGCAGTACCAGCGCACGCGCCCCTGCAGGTAGAAGTTGCAGCCGAGTTCGGACAACCTGATCCAGACCTCGAGCGCGGTGCCGGGCCGCAACGGCTCGCTGACGCCGACGCGCAGGCCGGTGCTCGACAGATCGGCGGATTCGCAGCGCAGGACGCGCGCGCCGGTGGGGGCGTTCGCGGCGGCAAGCTGCACGTAGAGCGTTTCCTTGCGCGGCATGCGCGGCCGGGTGCGGCGTTCGACACGATGCACTGTCAGTTCCTCCAGATGCGGGATGCCGAGGTCCAGGCGCATACGCCTTCTTCCCTGCACGCCCTACTCAGGGTAACGTCGGCGTCCGGGCGCCGCCAGCGTCTGCCGACGGGGGCGCGCGGATTTGACAGTTCGTGACGACACCGGCGGCGCCGCCGGCGGATGCGCGCAGGCATCAGAACGATGCACAAGCATCACAACGAAGGGAGACACACATGGATTTCGGCATCAGCTTCCCAACCTACATCCGGGCGTGGGAAGACGCGAAAATGGCCGAGGACTACGGCTTCACGCACACCTGGTTCTACGACTCGCAGATGTGCTACAGCGACGTCTACGCCAGCATGGCGCTGGTCGCCCACCACACCCGGACAATCAAGATTGGCACGCTCGTGTCGATTCTGGGCAACCGCATCGCGCCCGTCACGGCGCACTCGATCGCGACGATCAACGAACTGGCGCCGGGACGCGTGATCCTCGGCGTGGGCACCGGCTTCACCGGCCGCAACGTGATGGGCATGCCGCCGATTACGCTGAAAACGATGCGCGAGCACGTCGAGATCATCCGCGACCTGCTGTCCGGCAAGGAAGCCCTGTACCGTGAGGGTGAGCGTGAGCGTCACATCAAGTTCATCCACCCGGACCACGGCTACATCAACATCAAGGATCCGATTCCCATCCACATGGCGTCGAACGGCCCGAAGGCGATCCAGATGACCGGTGAACTGGCCGACGGCTGGGTCACGATCGGTCTCGACCCGGACTACATCGCGAACAGCATCAGGCAAATCAAGGCGGCCGCGGCGGCCGCCGGGCGCGCGATGCCGGAAGTCTACTGCACCAACCTGACCTCGGCCTGCGTGCTGCGGCCGGGCGAATCGATCCTGTCGGACCGCGTCGCGAAACAGATCGGGCCGATGGCCATCCTGCTCCTGCACACGAACTGGGATCCGAAGGACATCCAGGTGGGTCCCTTCGCGCCACCGTCGGTGGCCGCGCAGGCCAAGCACTACTTCGACACCCACATCATGAAGATGAAGACGCCGATGGACCGCCGCTTCCAGGAAATGCATCTCGGCCACCTGGCCTTCATGCGGGAAGGCGAGCGCGCCTACCTGACGCCGGAACTGATCAAGGCGGGCACGCTGACGGGTTCCGGCCCCGAAATCATCGACCGCATCCGTGAACTGGAAGCGGCCGGCGTGACGAACATCGCGCTGAATGTCTGCGGCACCGATGCCCGCGAGATGATCCGCGAGTTCGGCCGCGAGGTGATCGACAAGTACTGAGCGCCCTGCCCTGCCCCGCACCCTCGATGTGGTGCGGGGCAGGTACCGCCCCGACGCCGGCTGTCACCGAGGGCCAAGCCGCAACTGCGGGGCACGCAGCGCCGGCGGCGCGGCCCGAACCTCGGATGAGCGCACGCCGGTATCGGCGGGAGAAGACTCAGAACGCGACGTTGTGGCGGCCTTTCAGCTTGAGCATCGCGCGGGCCTCGTCGGGCGTCGCGACCTCGAGCGACAGCGCCTCGATGACGGTGCGGATCCGACGCACCTGCGCGGCATTGGTCTGCGCAAGATTGCCGGGGCCGTCCCACAGTGAATCCTCGAGCCCCACGCGCACCATGCCGCCCATCGCGGCCGACATCGTCGCCACCGGGATCTGGTTGCGGCCGGCGCCGAGCACCGACCACAGGTAGTCGTCACCGAACAGGCGATCGGCGGTGCGGCGCATGTGCATGACGTCCTCGAAGTGCGCGCCGATGCCACCGCGCAGGCCGAACACCGACTGGATCAGCAGCGGCGGCTTGATGAGCCCACGATCCAGGAAGTGCGCCGCGGTGTACAGGTGTCCGATGTCGTAGCACTCGATCTCGAAGCGCGTCGCGTTGTCGCTGCAGGATTCGAGGATGTAGGCGATGTCCTTGAAGGTGTTCCTGAAGATGCGGTCATCGCTGTTCAGCAGATAGGGCTTTTCCCAGTCGTACTTGAAGTCCTTGTAGCGCCCGACCATCTCGTAGAGGCCGAAATTCATCGAGCCCATGTTCAGCGACGCGACTTCGGGCTTCAGCTTCAGCGCGGGTTGCAGCCTTTCCTCGACCAGCATCGTCGGCGCGCCGCCCGTCGTGAGGTTGATCACGACGTCGCTCGCGGCCTTGATGGTCGGCACGAACTCCATGAACAGCGACGGGTCCTGACTCGGGCTCCCGTCCTCGCGCTTGCGGGCGTGCAGGTGGACGATCGCGGCGCCGGCCTCGGCCGCGCCGAGCGCGGCCTGCGCGATCTCCTCGGGCGTGATCGGCAGGTAGGGCGACATCGTCGGCGTGTGAATCGCGCCGGTGACGGCACAGGTGATGATCACTTTTCGCGGCATGCGCGACTCCTCGGTCGGTGATTGGGATTTTCAGGTCATGCAGGGCGCGGCCAAGCGCGCGGCCGCGCCACGCAGTTCAGCCCGCCGCCTTCTGCGCCATGAACGCCTGCAGCGCGGCCTGCTGGTCGGCATCGACCCGCTTGGCCGCCGGGCGCTCGCCGATGCGGGCAAGGATTTCCTTCAAGCCCGGCACTTCGGCGACGATGTCCCAGCCGTAGATCGCATTCATCGCCATCGCCGCGTAGCCGAAGGTGTGATAGGCGAAGATATCGGCGAGGGTGAACTGTCCGCCGCAGATCCACGGCCCTTTCCCCATCAGCTGGCGCAGCGCACGCAGGCCGTTCTCCACGACCGGGCGCACCTCGTCGACCGCGGTCTGCGACCTGGCTTCACCGAAGAACACGTGGCGGAAATGGCGGCGGGCCTGGAGCTCGATGTACAGCTCGACGCCGTGCATCAGCTCGCGGACCTTGGCGCGCTCGAAGGCGTCGGCCGGCAGCAGTCTCGGTTCAGGATGGCTGTCCTCGAGAAATTCGAGTATCGCCGCCGTCTCGGACAGGCAGCCCTGCGGGGTTTCGATGCACGGCACCTTGCCCATCGGGCTCCTGGCCGTGTACGCGGCCTCCTGGCTCGGCGTGGCCGTGACTTCCTCGAACGCGATGCCCTTCTCGAGCAGCGCGAACTTGACCATGTTGTAGTAGTTGGAGACGGCAAAGCCGTAGAGCTTGATCATCGGGAGCCTCCTGGCGGGCGCAAGGCACGCTTGCGCCCCGTTGTCGATGCGGATGGTGGCCGACACTCTGTCAGCCGCGAGGCGGGGCCGTCAACGACCCCACCCGCGCCGGTTCAGCCGCCCTTGCGGCGCTCCAGCGTCGCCATCAGCGCCGGCAGCATCAGCAGCGCGCACAGCAAGGCATAGGCCAGCGACAGCGCGATGAGGATGCCCATGCCCGCCGTACCCGGATGCTTGGACACCCCCAGCGTGCCGAACGACGCGATGGCCGTCAGGCCGCTGAACATCACCGCGCGCGGCGTGCTGCTGCCGAGCAGGTGCTGGATGTCCGCCGCGTGTTGGCGGCGCACCACCAGGTAGGCGCCGTAGGCATTGTTGAGCCCGATCAGGAGCGGCAGCGCGATGATGTTGGCGAAGTTGAACGGGAAATCGAAGAGCACCGAGGTCGCGACCGTGAGCAGCATCGCGAGCACGAGCGGCGCCGATACGAGCAGCGCGTCGACCACGCCCCGCAGCACGCCGACGTGCATCAGCAGCGTGACCAGCAGCGCGAGCACGGAGGCCTTGATGCAGGAATCTATCACCGCCTCGCTGCCGGCGACCAGTTCCACCGGCGCTCCCGTCGCGCGCGGTTCCACCGCCTGCACTTCGCGTGCGAAGCGGCGCATCGCACCGTTGTCGTTGAGGTCTTCACGCGGGAACACTTCCACGCGCGCCCGCCCATCCTCGGCGATGTAGCGCTGGCGGACGTCGTCCGGCAGGTCCGACGCGTCGAACGCCTCGGCCTCGAGCAGGCCGCGCAGCCGCTCGAGGGTGCGGGGCAGATCGCCGAGTACCATGCCGCGCACGGTCGGGATCGCGGTGTCCGGCCAGTCCGCGCGCGCGCGCAATGCTTCGATCCGGCCGGCAAGGCGGTCGGCCGCCGCGGCCAGTGCGGGATGGGCGATCTGCGCCTGCGCGAGGGCGGCGGCCAGGCGCTCGACGGCCGCCTGCTCGTCGGCGGCCGACGGCGCGGGCGCGGGCGTCGAATCCATCAGCGCGCCCAGCGCGAGCCGCATGCCGTCGATGATCTCGAGCTTCTCCGCCTGGTCGGCGGCGACATAGCTCGACAGCGTCACGGCCTTGTCGACCAGCGGCAGCTGTGCGACGCGCGCCGCTGCGGCATCGGCCGCCGCCAGGGAGTCGGCGAGCACGTGAATCGTGTACGGAGACGCATCCGACGCGGACGCGAGGTCCTTGAACGCGAGGACGGCGGGGCTCGCCGGATCCTTGAGGTTCAGAGGGTTCAGGTCGAAACGCGCGCGCGGCAGGAGCGCGAGGCTCGCGAGCGCGAGCAGCAGCGACACGAGGAGGATCGGTCGCGCGTGGCGTTCGACGAAACCCGGCGCCCGCGCGTTCGTCGCGACTTGCGCCGCGCGTCGGCCGGGCTGTGGCAGGTAACGCAGCAGGGCCGGCAGCAGCGTCAGGTTCGCGACGAGCGCGATCGCCATGCTCCAGCTCGAGATGATGCCGAGCTGCGCGAGTCCCTTGTAGCTCGTCGGCACGAAGGCGAAGAAGCTGATCGCGGCGCCCGCCGCTGCCAGGATCAGTGCGCCGCCGGCGCCCCGCGCCGTGGCGTCCAGCGCCGCCGCCGTCGGCGTGCCGGCAGCGGATTCCTCGTGGTAGCGCAGCACGAACTGGATCCCGAAATCGACGCCCATGCCGATGAACAGCACCGCGAAACAGACCGAGATCAGGTTGAGGCTGCCGACGAACAGCGCGGCGAACGCAGCGGTCAGGACGAGGCCGCAGGCGAGCGTCACGAGCACCGCGAACACGAGGCTCGCCGAGCGCAGACCCCATACCAGCACCAGGCCGACGCACACGAAGGAAAGCGCCGTCGTCAGCTTCGCGTCCTCGGCGACGGTCACGAGTTCCTCGCCGTTCATCGCCTCCGAGCCGGTGATGCGCAGCGTCACGTTCGGCAGCTTCGGCTGGAGTTCGGCGACCAGCGCGCGCAGCGCGTCGATGGCGGGTTCGGCGGGCTGGAAGCTGGTGCTGGCAAGCGCCGGGTCGATCAGGATGAAGGCGCGCGCCGGGCCGGCCGTCGCCTCGCGCGGGAAAAGTTCGTCGCGCCAGCGGGTGGGTTCTGTGCTGCCGGCAGCGTGCCGCTCGAGAGCGTCCGAGACGCGATCGAACAATTTCGCCAGGCTGGCCTGCGCATCGTCGTCGGCGGCCTCGGCCAGGCCGGTTTCCATGGTCTTGAACAGTCCGCGCAGGCTCGGGTCCTGCGCGAGCGTGCCGAGCATCGGCGCCGCGTCGGCGAGGCGCTCGTCGAGTGCCCACAGTTCGTCGACGTCGAGATACAGCAGGCCCTGGCGCGCGAAGAATTCACCGCCGCCGGGCTGTGACAGCGCCCGCGCGATATCGGGGCGCTGGCGCAGCGTCGCCGCGAGCTGGTCGGCCGCATCCTCGGCGTCGCCGGCATGCGCCGACTCGGCAAACAGGACCACGTCGCCGGGCAGCTGCGGGAAGGCCTCGTCGAAGGCGAGATTGGCCTGCCGGTGCGGCAGCCGCTTGTCGATCATCTCTTCGGTATCGGTGTCGATCGAGATGTGGGTCGCGGTGTAGCGCAGCGCCAGCGCAGTCAGGGCGAGGCTGACGAGGATCACCAACCACGCGTGCTTCGCCGAAAAGGACACGAGGGCGGCCGCCGCCGCGCGTGGCAGGTGTTTCAGGGTTGCGGGCATCTGGGATCCGGCGGTTTGGAGGGCTGTTCAGGCGTTCGCCAGCATACGCAAAGCGGCGCCGGACTGTACATGGGCCGGTGCCGCGGCCGCCGGGCGCAAAGGCCGAGCCTGCCGGCGGCAACGTGCGGCGAATCCGCCCGCCCTCCGCACGCTTCAAATCACGCCGTCGCGCGCCAGCGCGTCCAGTTCGTCCTCGGTGTAGCCGAGTTCCCGGCCGATCGTGCGCGAGTGCTCGCCGAGTGCCGGCACGCTGAAGCGCAGTTGCGCCGGCTCGCGGCTGAACTTGATGGCGGTGCCGATGTGCGGATAGCCGTCCGCATCGTGCAACAGCATGCCGCGCTCAGCCGTATTCGGGTCCTCGTAGCTGTCGAGCAGGCTGCGCAGCGGCGCGTAGCAGACGTCGATGTCCGCGAGCCAGGCCAGTGCCTCGGCCTGGGTGCGCGCGCCGAAGAATTCCGTGAGAAAGTCCTTCACGGGTTGCTGGCCGGGACCGGGCGGCAGCTCGCACAGCGGGATGAGGTCGGGTCGACCGGCCTTGCGCAGGAAGTTCGCGCAGAAATGGAGTTCCATGCCGCCGAGCACCATCCACAGGTCGTCACGCGTCCGGTAGAGGTTGTAGAAGGCGGCGCCTCCCCAGTTGCGCTCCTGCTTGACGTCGTGCGCGCGGTGCTCGGCGAACACCGGCCCCGTGTAGTTCGGCGTCCACGCGAGCAGGCTGTCGTGCATCGCGATGTCGAGATAGTCGCCCTGCCCGGTGCTGCGCTGCTTCAGCAGCGCCATCAACACGCCGGACAGCGCGAAGAGCGAACTCGTGATGTCGGCCGCCGGCAGGCCGGGATTGGTCGGCGCGCCGTCACGCCCGCGATTGAAACCGAGCACGCCCGCCATTGCCTGGACCGCCATGTCGTGGGCCGGCTTGTCACGGTAGCGCCCCGACTGGCCGAAGGCCGAAATCGAGCAGTAGACGATCTGCGGCGCGTGCGCGCGCACGGTCTCGTAATCGAGCCCGAGCCGCTGCATCACGCCCGGACGGAAGCCTTCGACGAGCACGTCGGCGCGCGCGAGCAGCTTGAACAGCAGCGCCTTGCCACGCGGATCCTTCAGGTTGAGCCGCAGGCTGCGCTTGCCGCGATGCGTGTTGCGGAACCACACGCTGTGCTCGCCCATCCGCAGGCCGTACTCGCGGCTGGGTTCTCCTGCGGGCGGCTCGATGCGAATCACGTTTGCTCCGTGGTCCGCCATCATCAGGGTGAAATGCGGTCCCGGCAGGAACATGGATAAATCAATGACGGTGATGCCGTCGAGTTTCATGCGTTGAATCCCTGGAGAGTGATGAAGGAAAAGCGGCCGCGGTCGGCGCGCCTACCAGCGCTCCCACAGCATCGGCAGGCCGAGCGCTGGAACGCGCGCGACACCCGGCGCCGGTGCCCAGGCTTCGGGCCCGTGGAAATCCGAGCCGACGCTGCCGGCCAGGCCGAAGCGGGTGCCGGCGCGCGCGAGTTCTTCGATGGTCGACGGTGGCTGACGGCCGCACAGCACTTCGAGGGCGGCGCCGCCACAGGCGGCGAAGTCGCCGAGGAGCTCACGCAGGCGCGTGTGGGTCAGCTGGTATTTCGCGGGGTGGGCCAGCACGGCCGCGCCCCCGTCGGCCGCGATCCACTCGACGGCGTCGCCCAGGCTCGCCCACTCGGCGGCGACGCCGCCCATCTGGTGATCACCGAGCCAGCGGTGGAAAGCGTCATCGGCGCTGCGCGCGATGCCGGCGTCGACGAGGAAACGCGCGAAGTGCGGCCGTCCGATGCTGGCCTGGCCCGCAATCGCCATCGCTCCTTCGAAGGCCCCTTCGATGCCCCGGCGACGCAAACGCTCGCCGATGGCGCGGGCCCGCTCCTCGCGACGGGCCCTCTGCAGCGCGATCCCGCGCCGGAGCGAAGGCGCCTCGTCGCTGAAACCGTAGCCGAGCACGTGGACGACGCGGCCGCGCCAGCTCGTCGAGAGCTCCACGCCGCGCACCACGCGCGGCGGGCGGCGCGGCGCCGACGCGGCGCGCTCGGCCAGCTCGTCGTAGGCGGCAAGCGTGTCGTGATCGGTGATGCTGAAGAGCTCGACGCCGGCCTCCGCCGCGCGGGACAACAGTTCCACCGGCGTCAGCACGCCGTCGGACGCCGTGCTGTGACTGTGCAGATCGACGTGCATGAGGGAGGCCGGGTAAGAATCGCCTGCGCGGCGCTGGAATCAGGTCAGCAGTACCCACGTCGCAAGCGCGAGCGCGGCCACCGCGAGGAAGTACCAGGCCAGCTTCGTCGTGCCCGCCGCCGGCGCGGCCGGCGCGGCCGCCGCCGGGGCTTCCTGCGCCTCGCCGCCGGGCGCACTGACCAGCGACTCGAACTGCTGGAAGAACTCCCCGGCCAGCTTGCGCGCCGTGCGGTCGATGATGGGTCCGCCGAGCTGACCGAGCTTGCCGCCGACATCGGCCTTGACGTCGTAGCGCAGCAGGGTGGTCGCCCCCTCCTCGGCAAGCGCGACCTGCGCGCGCACCTTGGCGAAACCTGCCGGTCCGCCCTTGCCCTCTCCGCTGAGGGTGTAGCCCGCGGGCGGGTCGAGATCGGACAGCTGCACGCTGCCCTTGAGCCTCGCCGTCAGCGGGCCCACCTTGGACGTGACGACCGCTTCGAATTCGGTGTCGGAATTCTTCTGCAGGCTTTCACAGCCCGGGATGGCCTGGCGCAGGATCTCGGGATCGTTGAGCGCCGCGTAGACCCGTTGGCGCGGCGCGTTGATGCGGATTTCGTCTTTCAGCTCCAAGCTCAGTTCCTCAACTGCTGCGCGTCCCGGATTTTCGCCCACAGCGTACCGGGACGCAGCGGCAGCTCGGTGATCTCGATGCCGAACGGGCTCAGCGCATCGCACACGGCGTTGCACAGCGCGCCCGGAATCGAGCTCGGGCGGCCCTCGCCGATGCCCCGCGTGCCCAGCGGCGTATGCGGGCAAGGCGTCGATGCGTAGGTGAGCTCGATGTCCGGCACGTCGGCGGCGGTCGCGAGCTTGTAGTTCTCGAAGTCCGCCGTCAACTGCTGCCCTTCGTCGGTGTAGATGAACTCCTCGAAAATGACGTTCGACAGGCCCTGCACGATGGCGCCGTGCATCTGGCCGTCGACGATGTTCTGGTTGATCACGTTGCCGACGTCCTCCGCCGTGACCCAGCGCTTGATCTTGAACTCGCCGTTGACCGGGTTGACCTCGACGATGCAGCAGTCGGCGTTGAAGCAGATCATCGGCTTCGCCGCCTCGAAAAACGCGGTCGCCTCGAGGCCGCCGACCTCGCCTTCCGGCAGGTTGATCGGGAACATGATGATGCGCTCGACGATCTCCCGGAAGGTCTTCTTGCGGCTCGGGTCGCGCAGGTAGATCACGTCACCGTTGGTGAACGCGAATTCCTCGGCCGTGGCCCGCACGCCGAGGTCGTGCGCGAGTACGTAGGTGATTTTTTCCTTGAGCTCCTTGCAGGCCTTGTGCACGGCGCTGACGAAATAGGACCCGGCGCGCGCGCCGATCGTGCCGGCACCGAAGGGTGTCGAGCCCGTGTCGCCGGTCGTGACCAGCGAATCGGAAGGGTCGATACCGAAGGTCGCCGCGACGACCTGCGCGACGGTCGTTTCGTGACCCTGGCCGCCCGGTGCGTCGCCGCCGAAGATCAGCACCTTGCCGCGCGGGTCGATGCGCACGGTCGCCGCTCCGTAGCCGGGTTGGTTCTCCATCGGGACCAGCAGCTCCGAGGCCACGCCCGAAAGCTCGGCACCGCACGCGAAGCCGATGCCCAGGTAGCGTCCGTGGGCACGCGCGGCCTCCTGCTCCTTGCGGAAGGCGGCGAGGTCGACGTGGGCCATCAGGTTGTCCCACACCTTCAGGAAGTCGCCGCTGTCGAGGTACTCGCCAGTGATCGTCGTGTAGGGCAGCTTGGGCACCATGTTGCGCCGGCGGACCTCGGACGGCTCGAGCCCGCAGCGCCGCGCGACCATGTCGACGCTGCGCTCGATGGCGAAGCGCGTGGGAAAGTGTCCGAACGCCCGCGACGGGGTCAGGCAGGCCTTGTTGGTCGTCGCGACGCGCAGCTTGATGTCGCCTTTCTCCCAAGTGTAGACGTTGGGCATCTCGACCTGGCCCAGGAACGGCATCACGAAACCCCAGTACACCCCGGTCTGGCCGGTGCCGTTGTTCGCGATGCCGCGGTTGCGCATCGCGAGCAGCTTGCCGTCCTTGGTGGCCGCGACCTCGAGGTCGTTGATCTGATCGCGCTCCTGCCCGACGGACATCAGGCTTTCGTACCGCGACTCGATCCAGCGCACCGGCTTGTTCAGCTTGCGCGCCGCGTAGCTGATGACCACGTTTTCGCGGAAGAACGGCGCCTTCACGCCGAAACCGCCGCCCTGGTCGCGCGGGGCGATGACCCGCACCTTCTCGCCCGGGATGTCGAGTATGTCGATCAGTGCGAGGCGATCGATGTGGGGGCGCTGGGTCGTGATGTAGGCGGTGAGGCCGTCGGCGAGCGACCAGTCGCACAGCACGCCGCGAGGTTCCATCGGCGTGATGCCGGTACGGTGCACGCGGAATCGATTGCTGACGACGACGTCCGCGCCCTGGAAGATGCGCTCGACCTCTTCGTCATTGCGCTGTTGTTCTTCCGGCGTCGCGCCGCCGGTGAAGGTCATCGCGAACATCTCGTTGTCCGCTTCGTCGTCGTGCACCTTCACGGCGCCCGGCGCGAGGGCCTGCTCGGCGTCGACGACGACCGGGAGTTCCTCGTAATCGACGACGACCAGTTCCGCGGCGTCCTCGGCGACGTACTTGTCACGGGCGATGACGACCGCGACCGGATCGCCGTGGTACTTGACCTTGTCGACCGCCAGCGCCCAGTACTCCGGGTATTTCGCCGGCAGGTTCGGCAGCAACACCGACTGGCGCAGCGACTTGACCTTCGCCTTCATCTCCTCGCCGGTGATGACGTCGACCACACCCGGCAGCTCGCGGGCCGCGCTGGTGTCGATACCGGTGATGCGTGCGTGCGCGTATTCGCTGCGCACGAACACCGCGTGCAGCATCCCCGGCAGCACGATGTCCGCGAGGTATTTGCCCTGGCCGGTGACGAGACGCAGGTCTTCCTTGCGCTCGAGTCGTGCGCCCATCCAGCGCTTGCTGTCCTGTATGCGGATATCCATGACGCCTCCTCAGCCGTTGCCGGACGCGAGCGTCCGGGCCGCTTCGCGTACCGCCTTGACGATGTGGACATAGCCCGTGCAGCGGCACAGGTTGCCGATCAGCCCTTCGCGGATCTGCTCGTCCGTGGGTTCGGGGTTGCGCTGCAGGAAATCGGTCATGTTCATCAGGATGCCCGGCGTGCAGAAGCCGCACTGCAGGCCGTGATGCTCGCGGAACGAGCGCTGCAGGACCGACAGGTCGCCGTTCGACGACAGGCCCTCGACCGTGGTCACGGCGTGCCCGTCGGCCTGCACGGCGAGCATCATGCAACTCTTCACGGCTTCGCCGTCGAGATGGATGGTGCACGCGCCGCAGACGCCCTCGTGGGTGCAGCCGACGTGAGTGCCTGTCAGCGCCAGGCGATCGCGCAGGAAGTCGACGAGCAGCATGCGCTCGGGAATCGTTTCCTCGAACAGTTCGCCGTTGACCGTGATTCTGACTGTTTGCATGGTCTCCCCCTGTGCGCTCAGGACGCTGCGCGCGCGAATGCCGTGGACGCGACTTCGGCGCCCAGCGTGCGGATGAGTTGCTTGCGATACTCGTCGGTGGCCCACTTGTCGGACTGCACGTCGACGCTCTCGGCGATGGCGCCGAAGGCACGCGCCAACGCGTCGGGTTCGCCGCGCGAACCGACGAGTTGCGCGGCGCCGGCGTCGGCGAGCTGGGCGCCGGCCGACAGGCCCGACAGCGCGATGCTCGCGGCGGTGCAGGTGCCGCCCGCGTCGAGCTCGACCTTCACGCAGATGCCGACGACGGGCAACGCGTCCTTGACGAGGCCCCACTTGCGGTAGGCGCTGCCGGTGCGGGCGGCAGGCCGGTCGAAGCGCACGGCCTCGAGCATTTCGTCATCTCGACGGGCCGTCTCGAGCGGTCCGATCAGGAACTCGCCGGCCGGCACCGCGCGGCGCGCGCCGCTGGCGTCGGTGAGCTCCATGACGCCGCCGAGCCCGAGCACCACGGCCGGCGTGCACGAGGCGACGTAGTTCCAGCAGCAGCTGCCGCCGATGGTGCCGCGATTGCGCACCTGGCGATCGCCGACATGGCCGGCCGCATCGCGCAGCGCGGCGAATGCGCCGTCGAGGCGCTCGTCGCCGGCAATCTCGACATAGCGCGTCATCGCGCCGATGCGCAGGCCATCGTCGAACGCGATGCCCTTGAGCGTCGGAATGGCCTGCAGGTCAATCAGGCAGCGCGGCCGCGCCATGCGCGACTTGATGGCCTGCATCAGGCTCTGGCCACCGGCAATGAACATCGCCTCGCCGGCCTCGTAGCGCGCGTTGGCGGCCAGCGCCTCGGCGACCGTCGCGGGCCGCACGTATTCTTCTATATGAGCTGGAAACATCTCCCCTCCCCAGTTGCGGTTGGCGACCGCGGGTAATTGCGGCGACGCGGCAAATCGGCTACCCGGTCCCGAGCGTCGGCGGCGGTTGAAACTCTAGCACGCGCCTGCTTTAATGAGCAAACGCTCAGTCCAGCCGCTCTTGCAGGCAGGTGTGCGCCGGGCGCAGTGCAGCAAGTCTGACCGTGCAAGCCCGCGACAACGTCGACCATCGTCCGCGGCGGCAGGGAATCTAACTTATCACCTGCTTATTTAAGCAGGGGCGGAGAAAGGCTCTTCATGAAGTACAGCATCGAGTGTGTCGTCGCCGATTCCAACGAACTGGGCGAAGGCCCGGTCTGGGATGATGTCAGCGGCTGCCTCTACTGGGTGGACGGTACGGGTCGACGCGTCGGCAAACCCTCGATCTGGCGCCTCGATCCCCGCACCGGCGCAACCCGCCACTGGCGCCTGGATCACGACGTCGGCGCGCTGGCACTGCGCAAGGACGGCAGCGCGGTGCTCGCGCTCGACGACGGCTTCTACCTGTTCGATTTCGACAGCGGCGCGCTCGATCTCATCCAGCTGGTCGACGCCGACCAGCCGCGCACCCGCCTCAACGACGCCAAGTGCGACCGCCGCGGGCGCTTCTTCGCCGGTGGCATGGACGACCAGGAGGAACTGCCGATTTGCGGCCTGTGGCGGCTCGACCCCGACTTCACGGTCACCCGGGTCGATAGCGGGATCATCTGCTCGAACGGCCCGTGCTGGAGCCCGGACGACAAGACCTTTTATTTCGCCGACACCTTCCAGCAGGCGATGTGGGCCTATGACTACGACATCGACACCGGCACCGTGGCGAACCGGCGCGATTTCGCCTCGACGCGTGACGACCCCGGCTTCTTTGATGGTTCCACCGTCGACGCCGAGGGCGGTGTCTGGAACGCGCTCGTGATCGGTGGCGACCTCATCCGCTACGCGCCGGACGGCAGCGTAGACCGCCGCATCGGCATGCCGGTGAAGAACATCACGAGCGTCGCCTTCGGCGGCCCCGAGCTCGACGAGATCTACGTCACATCGATGGCGCGCGTGCGTCATCCGGCGGTCCACGAGCATTTCGCCCGGCAGATCAAACCCCAGTTCGGCGCCGGCAGCCTCTTCCGCATCCGCGGGCTCGGAATCAAGGGCCTGCCTGAACCCCGCTTCGCAGGCTGAGCGCGCGCGTCGTCCGACCAGACAGAGGAGAACGACATGATCAGGAAGCTGAAATCCGGCGCCAGCGGCGCCGAACACGCCAAGGCCGACGCCGCGGTGCGCGCCACGGTCGAATCCATCATCGGCGACATCGAGCAACGCGGCGAAGCGGCGGTGCGCGAGTACTCGGAGCGCTTCGACCGCTGGTCACCTCCCTCCTTCCGGCTGAGCCCGGCGGAAATCGAGGCCTGCATCGCCGCGCTCGACCCGCAGACCCTCGACGACATCCGCTTCGCACAAGCCCAGATCCGGCGCTTTGCCCAGGTGCAGATGCTGTCGATTCGCGACGTGGAGGTGGAGACGCTGCCGGGTGTCCAGCTCGGACATCGCAACATCCCGGTGAACTCCGTCGGCTGCTACGTGCCGGGCGGGAAATACCCGATGGTCGCCTCGGCCCACATGAGCGTGCTGACGGCGAAGACCGCGGGGGTCAAGCGCGTGATCGCGACGACCCCGCCGTACGAAGGCAAACCCGAACCGGCGGTGATTGCCGCCATGGCCCTCGCCGGCGCCGACGAGATCTACGTGCTGGGCGGCGTGCAGTCGATCGCGGCCATGGCCGTCGGCACCGAGACGATCGCGCCGGTCGACATGATCGTCGGGCCCGGCAACGCCTACGTCGCGGAGGCCAAGCGCCAGCTCTTCGGGCGCGTCGGCATCGACCTGCTGGCCGGGCCGACCGAGACGCTGGTCATCTGCGACGACAGCGTCGACGCCGAGCTCGTCGCGGTCGACCTGCTGGGGCAGGCCGAACACGGGCCCACCTCGCCGGCGGTCTGCATCACGACCTCGCCCGCGATCGCCGAGGCGCTGCCGGCCGCGATCGAGCAGGTGCTGGCGCGACTCGCGACCCGCGACATCGCCGCGGTCGCCTGGCGCGACCATGGCGAGATTTATCTCTGCGACACGCAGGAGGAGATGCTGCAGCAGGCCGAGAAGGTCTGCTCCGAGCACGTCCAGGTGATGACCCGTGACCCGGACTGGTTCCTGGAACGCATGACGAATTACGGCGCGCTGTTCCTCGGCGCGCGCACCAACGTCGCCTATGGCGACAAGGTCATCGGCACCAACCACACCCTGCCGACACGCGGCGCCGGGCGCTACACGGGCGGCTTGTGGGTCGGCAAGTTCATCAAGACGCACACCTACCAGCGCGTGCTGACGGACGCGGCCTCGGTGCTGGTCGGCGAATACTGCTCGCGCCTGTGCGCGATAGAGCACTTCGCCGGCCACCAGGAGCAGGCCGACATCCGTGTACGCCGCCTCAAGGGCGGCCACGACGCGGCGTGAACGAGTAAGCAGACAGCAGGCCCAGACAGAAGGGAGAAGTCGCATGTCCTATGAATTCCTCGCCGGTGCGCGCTACCGGATGCCCTCGCACTTCGGCCCGTCGCCGGGTCCTCGCAACATTCCGCCGCACGTGCCCGTCGACCATTCGAAGTACCCGTTGACCACGGTCGCGACGGTGCGCTTCCGCACCGACGCCGCGCGGCTAGAGGCGATGATGCCACCGGGCATGGCGCTCGGCGCCGCGCCCATCGTGTCGATCGACTTCGCCTACATCAAGGCGATTCCATGGCTCGCCGGCCGTGGCTACAACCTGGCCCTGGTGTCCTGGCCGGCCGTGTTCCGTGGCCGGCGGGACACGGCGAGCGGCCGCTTCGCCGCGGTGCTCTTCGAGAGTTTCGCCGATCCCATCATCACCGGGCGCGACGAACTCGGTCACCCCAAGATTTTCTGTGAAATCCCCGAGCCGCAGATACACGCCGGGCGCTACACCTGCCGGCTGGCCTGGGAAGGCTACGAGTTCGCACGCGCCGAAATCGACGTCAGTGCCGGCACGCCGGCCGCGCCGTGCACCCCTGACGATCCCTTCCACCCGCCGTACTGGCTGCAGTGGAAATACATCCCGGGCACGCCGCCGGAAGCCGGCCCCGACGCCTCCTACGCGACACTCTCGCCCGACCCGCTCGCGACCCATCACTACCGGAACATCATGGTGGACAGCGCCACGGCGGGGACGGCCGTGCTCGCGCTGCGCGAAGCGCGCTGGGAGGAACTGCCGACGCTCTACCACGTCGCGAACGGTCTCGCGTCGCTGCCGGTGCACGAAATCACCCAGGCCGGCGTGACCTGCACGCACGGCTGGATCGGCGACGTCGGCGACACGCGCCGGCTCGAGTGAGCGCGATGGACGGACTCTCCCTCGCGGGACGGACTGCGCTGGTCACCGGCGGCGCGGGCGGAATCGGCAGCGCAATCTGCCGACAGCTCGCCCGTGCGGGTGCGCGGGTGATCGTCACCTACCACAGCCGCGCCGAGCGCGCCCACGCGCTGGTCGAGGAACTCGCGGGCGACGGGCATTTCGTGCTGCCGCTGTCGGTCCGCCGCAGCGAGGACATCCGCGCCGCGGCCGACGTCGTGCGCGAGCGCTGCGGCCGGCTGCATCTGCTCGTCAACAACGCGGGGACTACCCGCGTCGTGCCGCACGGCGACCTCGAGGCACTCGACGACGCGCTGATCGATGAAATCTTCGCGACGAACTGGCGCGGCGCATTCGCGATGGTGCGGGGTTTCCGCCCTTTGCTGGAGGCCGCGGGCGAAGCGCTGGTGGTCAACCTCTCCTCGATCGCCGGTGTCACCGCGGTCGGCAGCAACGTCGCCTATTGCGCGTCAAAGGCGGCGCTCGACAGCATGACGAAATCGCTGGCCCGTGCGCTGGCGCCGAAGATACGCGTGGTGTCCGTGTCCCCGGGCTGGGTCATGGGCGACTACGCGAAGAATGCTGACCCCGCCTACCTGGCGCGACAGCGCGAGCTGACCCCGCTCGGCAGGATCGCGGAGGCGGAAGACGTGGCGCAGGCAGTGCTTGCCGCCGCGACACTCCTCGGCTTCACCAACGGCGCGATCATCCCGGTCGACGGCGGCCGGCCGCTGAACTGACGGTGCCAGCCGCCACGGCAGAAGCCGCATGAGCGCGAGCCAGACACGCCGTTCCAGGACGGCACGGAGCACCACCGCGAAAAGCGCGTCGGCCACCACCCGCCAGCGCCTGCAACCCGGCGATCGGCAGCACATGATCCTGGAGGGCGCGATCTCCTATTTCGCGGCGTTCGGCTTCGATGGACGCACGCGCGAACTCGCCCAGCACCTCGGCATCAGCCAGGCCCTGCTGTTCCGCTATTTCCCGTCGAAGGCGGCGCTGATCGACCGGGTCTACGACGTGGTCTTCCTGAACCGCTGGAATCCGGCGTGGGAGGACATGATCGTCGACCGCACCCAGCCGCTTGCGAACCGGCTGAAGGCCTTCTAC
>Ga0255182_1000842_pt1 | contig 17962 bp, 16 predicted proteins | sample Atl_UVDOM_RepA_8_FD_188420 | JGI IMG/M metagenome (GOLD analysis project Ga0255182, IMG submission 188420) | Freshwater microbial communities from Altamaha River, Georgia, United States - Atl_UVDOM_RepA_8d | ecosystem: Environmental > Aquatic > Freshwater > River | place: USA: Georgia...
GGTAAAACTGACAAAATAAAAAGCAATAATCTTGGTTTTGAAAAATAAGGTAGGTGCCGGTTGCTACTTGACTTTATCTCTGATTAGATGGCGTGATGTAATTAGTTTAGCTGTATATAATCATATTGCGATCGACGTGAGCGAACTGAATTCATACAGCAAATAAATGCACTGATACAAAACAGGACTATCCCACTGGCGCCAGATGCATAATATAGCGGCAAATTAGGAATTGCAGGTTGTGTATAACCCCAGTAGCCATTGGAAACACATTGAAAACTGTCTACTGTTAAGCCAGAAAACCAATTAACGGTATCCGCTCGGGTATTAAATGAATATGGCAGCCAGGTTGTTAGCCCTGGATAACGGAGATTGACTACTTTACTATCAGTAGTTGTATTAGTAGTCATATTATTAGTATTTACATACTGTTCTGCAATAATTAGTGTTAGATTTGCTATAGCTGTTGCACGATATGCACCATTAGTCTTGCCACTATATGTAAAATTACGCGCCGATGTGCAATTATAATTTTCTAAATTCCTATAATTGATAAGTTCTCTTATAGCTGGATAAGGAATAATAAGTAAAACACAGCCAAGAATAAATGTGATAAATACTGCCAATTGCCTTGCTGTTGTCATATTTGTTTATTTATAATTTAATTGATATTGCACTTCTAATTATACGATTTCAAGATTAATAAAATAAAAAACAATTTTTTTTTTATTTTTTTTTGATTTTTTTTTGATTTTTTTTCATCCTTTAATTTTTGTTTATTTTAATATTTTTAATTTTGATTTTTTTTTCTTTTCTTTTATCCAGTTTTAGATTAAAAAAACATTTCGCTGTTATTAAAATCTGCAGGTGCATAATCTGATTTATTAATATTGAAAAGATATCCGTCATATGATGGTGAAAATTGTTGGGTTCTTGGGTTATTCGACGCCATAAAATATTGTTCCCAAGTATATCGTTCCATGATATTACGGCGGACTATTTCTCTGCTTTGTGTCGGTATATCATCTATTCTTGGTTCCGGAACAGATATTCTTATTGATGTTTGAATTGGAGGAGGAATAGTAGTTGGTGCTTGGCGTTCTTTAATAACTGTCCGGCACATAGGACAAGTAGTATTCCATTCTAACCATGCATTTAAGCAAGTCCGGCAGAAATAATGTCCGCATTTAGTTTTACTATTATTTTCTTTTTGAATCTTGTCATAGCAAATAGCACAATCGTATAAGTCAACTGGTAAATCATCTACCGATGTTCCATCTGATGATAATTTATTGTTTGTTTTATTAATTTGTATATATGTTGTTAATTTAGTTCCCATTCTATTCGTCCAATAACCGATATATATATATATATATAACATACGACAACTCTTTAAATTTTGCAATAGTTTGACAAATTAATTGCAAAAAATTGTTTTAATTTTATAGATTACTAAACCATTTAAACCCAACTAAAACCAAATATTTTACTTGATATGGAAATAATTACTAATTCACAGGGTAATCAAGATTGGCAGAACCTAGCACCATTTTACCCCCGCTTTAACGCACTTTTTCCATCGATGCCAAATATTAATATCAAATACATTAATTCGCTTGCAGCACTCAAGGCGTGCACCTGGACGGATGAAATGACATTTGCAAATGTTATGTGCTTAGATTGTGCTAAGTATATTGCCGAGAATCCTGCTAGGTTTCCTAAACTCCGTGCAATTATTCTATCTGGGCACGATATTTGTTGTGATAAAGATTTAGCTGTGCCTAGCGGATTGGGCAGACTGCCAGCATTAACTATGCTAGGCCTAGAATATGGGCGGTCTTGTGCTATTAGTGAGCCCTTACCAAATGTTTTGGAAATTCATTTTAATGAACTATCTAGCATTTTGGCTAAAGAAGTTGAAACAAGACTGGAAGACGATTGGGTTAGCCGATGGTTCCCTAATTGTCAAGCTACTTATTGGCATTAACCTCCTAGCGAACCTTAACAGTTTTATTTTTATGTTTTGCTGATTTGGCTATGTGCCAATTCATAACTAATAGTTTGGCCGACTTTTTCAAGAATAGTTTGGCGGAACCAAGGGGCAATCCCAATTAGTATAGCTGATAAGTCATGACCCCAATAAGCACAAGTCGCACCCCGCCAATTTCCACCCATTAACCGGAATATCCCAGCGCAAAAAGTATCAACTGGGACAGCAAAAGGTGTATCCTTTAAATAGGGGGTATTCTCCGTAATTACTGCACCAGGCATAATATTTAATAAGTCTATCTCATCAGATATTTTAGGGTTATTTGATGAATTGCTAAGTTCGGTGATAATACTATTGGCGTGATAATAGCCAAACGCATTCGTGGCTTCATAGACTGCTAAATAGGGAACACTAATATCACCTGACTGGAGATAAGTGGCTAGGCCAACAAGTGGATGCTGACACTGTGCTGTGTTAAAAACAATACAGGATTTATATCGGGGTTCAAAAGCGGGTTTAATTGATTGTAGTTTAGCACGCCAAAACATATGTTCCAGTGCTAGGTTAGTAAGCCGGATTTGTGGATAGGTTCCGGTTATTAAACTAGCACGGATATTTGCATCTGGCTGTTGCCAACTGGGTCGGCTAGCAGTGCGTTGCCCGACATTATTGATTAGCACGCTAATATCATATTTCCCGCCACGGAATATTTCTTCAATTTCCGGCCACCATCCCTGGTCATCCATTGATTTGGCAAAATCCCGTTCAATTACCCGGATTTGGCACTGTGGAAACCTAGCCAGGATATCGGCTGCCGTTATGTGTGTCCGTGGTGAACCTATTAAAATTAGGTTAAAACCCCTTGCAGCCATTCCATTAGCTAATACCCGACCTTGCCCTCGACTAGCACCAGTTATAACACACCATGACCCCGGTCCGTATAGGGTAGCTAGGTCGCGTTCAGGCACCAATAATTTATATAAAAGTTTTATGAGGAGCCAAATTATAGGACCGATGACGAAGACAAAAAGTAATGCTAGGATAACTATTTGTCCTAGTGGTGTAAATTCTAGTGGCATCTTTGGGTTTGAATATTAGTTGTTTATTTATTAGCTATCCGGGAAACCAACTATAAAATATGAACTTAAATTAGGTTCACGAATCAGGATAATAATAATACCAATATATCAATTCTCCAGCAAAAACCAACTAAATAATGAACTCCGACCTAAAATCAGACACCAAATTTGACACTCTAATCCATGCTGAATACTACCGGCAAGCCAGTGGAATTGAACTGATAGCTAGTGAAAATTTCGCGCCGGTTGGTGTTCTCCAATGTCTAGGTAGTTTATTAACCAATAAATGTGTTGTTCGCCATTTAAAACTGCATACCCTGATTAGTAATTCATATTAAAATGTAAAAAATAACCTTATTTTTAGAATATGGTTAGCAAATCCAAATTGGAAAAACATAGTTGATGTATGTTATAAATTATTCTGTGTTTTTCTCAGTTATCTTTTACTATCCGGCTTAAATTTTATTTGTATTGCCAAAACCTTCTGGTTTATTAGAAACTCACCCTTACTTTACATTAGGACATTTATGTACCGCCTACACTGGGCTTGAATCCCAGTATTGATGGTACGATAGGACAATGGATATTTTAAATTTTGTTTATGGTCAAATTCCCAAAATATGGTTTAAAAATCATACTTTAAGTAATAAATCAACTAAACTATCAAAAATTGATATTAAATATTATAATATGGGATTTATTATTTACCAACATTACTTGAGAACTTGGTGATGTCTGCCGTTAGCATTGTAGATCTTCCAAGGAAGGAAGATGTTTTAGAGTGGCTCGTAAGCTTTTACGAAACCAACAAACAAAAGATAGGCATCAGATTAGATGACAAAGACAAACAAACGTCGTTGTGGTTCCTGGAGCTCAAACTTGGAGACTGGCGCAAGTCTGGACGTGCTCTCACAACAAACAGTGAGCTAGTGTTTGGCACAAATCAACCGTCCATTTTCAAGGCAAGAGAACTTGTGCGTGGCCTGAAATGGTATGCTGATACCATAGACACCAAGGATGGTCAATATCCAGATAGGCAATTTTCACCGTGGAATACCCACTCCCAACCTGCCGCAGTGTCTCAATCACTTTTGGAGAGCATCCAGCGCATGTTTGTGGGTATCCCCGAACATTTTGTCAGGGTATCATACGCGCATTTGACTACATCGCCACATCCTTACGGATATAAATGTGTCCCTCTCTCAAAAATGGCAATCATCGCATTTCAGAGTTGCTGTGAGAGACAAAATATCCCGGTTGAAATAATCCGGATGATTCTGTTGTATCTCGGTATTGACATTTTCAAAGACAATGATAAGATTTGGCACCTGGGGTCAGCTGAAGATTTCGAAGATGCTTTGTTTGGTTCCAGTCCTGGCATGTGTTTGCCTGATACGACTGACATTAGCAATGTTGTGATGGCATTCAGAGAACCCAAACGATATCGTTAGCTGTTCCACAAGTGCCTACGGTACAAACAGCTTGAGTTCATAAGTTCTGTTCTTTTTTTGTTATCTTTGTATCCTTTATTATTTTTGTTATCTTTTTTTATCATTATCAAACTAAACCGAATAGGATTTTGAGATATCCTTTGTTAGCAGGCTAATAAGGAGAGTTCAGTGCAAGGAGCGCGTAAGTGCTATCTACCTTTCACACTGAATTTTTAACCCACCCCTAGTGAGCTGGTTTCAATGAAACATTAAGAGCGGACTTGCGCAGCTCGTCTTTGTCGGTGCCTAAACACTAGGTTTCTAGCCCAGTGTTGACGGTATAAAAAATCGTTTCTATCCTAGCAGTAGATTATCAGTTATATCTAAAGTTAAGGTTTATTTATCAATATACTAATAGTACAAACAACCGACAAAAAAAAAAGATGTCTGACACCATCCAACACCAAGAACAACTTAAAGTAATCCCAGATTATTCGGCTATGACTGTTATTCAACTCAAAGCACATTGTAAAGAACGACAAATACCAAGAATAACTGGTAAAAAAAAACACGAACTAATCAGTTTACTGCAACAAAATTCTAATACAACAGTTCCTAATGAACAAATTATTAGTATTAGTACTAAACAAAAGCAACCTAGAAAAGCAAAAAAACAAGCTATGTCGGTGGTGGCGGGTCATTCTGCTAAACCCGAAATTATCCGATTAAATTATATTGGTTCCAAATATCAACTTATTGATTGGCTATCTGAGAATATCTTAGCTAAAACTGGTTGGCCGGGATTTAGTGGTAAACGGATGGCTGATTTATTTGCGGGAACGGGCTATGTCTCTTATTATTTTCGGACTTGTGGGGCATCGGCAGTAGTTTCAAATGATGCTGAATTATACAGTTCGGTTATCGCCCACGCATTTACCAGGTCGGTTTATAACCCTAGATGTGCGGATATTATTAATGGTTGGCAACAAGCTCTAGGTAGAGGCGCGCATATTCCCGAATATGGTGTACAACCTGGGTATATAACCCGGAATTATTCCCCGTCTCATTCTGGGTGTGAACGTAAATTCTTTACAGTTGATAATGCACAACGTATTGATTATCTCCGTGCTGAATTAGCTAGGATACAACCCACACTTTCAGAAGATGACTATAAATTTCTATTGGCATCCGTGGTTATTTCAGCTGACCAAGTTAGTAATGTTCCCGCGGTATACGGGTGTTATCTTAAGAATTTTAAAACCAAAGCCAATAAACCATTCCTCGTTTTACCAATTCATCGACTTTCTGAAACTAGCCACATCACATATCGGGTATTTAATTCCGATGTTTTGAATCTTGAATTTCTCCGAGGTTTTGAAAGCGATGCAGTGTATTTGGATCCGCCTTATAATGAACGCCAATATTCCAAAAATTATTTCCCCTTGAATATTATTTGTAAACCGGATAGTACGTTAAATGGCATAGCTCTGAAAGGTATAACCGGTATTCCATCTGATTGTTTCATAAGTCCATTCTGTAAAAAGGGGCAAGTAGTTGAATCAGCATTTGAAACACTTTTTAAGGAACTACGTACACGGTGGATATTCCTATCATATAATAATGAAAGCCTAGTAAGCAAAGAAAGAATGCTTGAAATAATGGGTAAATATGGAACAGCATCTGTTATTACCCGGTCTTATAAACGATTTAAATCATTTGAATACAACAAAGATAAAGAAATAGAAGAATATCTATTTTGTCTTGAAAAAAATATTTTACAAACCAGTCAGCCTAGCATAACACCGGTAAGTGTTAATGATTAACTACTGCTTGAAGTTCTAAGTTAAGACATTTAGGTGCCAAAACTCGTTTTGATTGAGATTTTGTCCTATCCACTTGTTTTTTTGGAACAAGAGCATTGTCAGCAACAAATATTGCAGTTGGAACAGGTGAATTCAATCCTTGTCGCTGTTGTTGGTCTTGAACTGGTTGTTGCTTTTTGTGAATTTCTATTATTTCAAAATCCGATGCAAACAAACTCAAAAAGTTCTCAAAGCACCATCTGATTGCCATATTTTTCCGCTTTGTGTGGAACTGGAATTCAATCAGACTCACCCAATCATCAGTCGGGTTTCTCTTTACACGCAATGTAGATGAATTTTTCCAATCTGCGTGTTGTTTTGTCCAATCAAATTTTAGACCAGCCCATCTGATAGAATTCAGCGATTGGATGTACTTGATGTCATCAGTTGCCTCATTAAAGTAAATAACAGGGCAACTAAATGTGTAGTCAAACAACAATTGCAGAATGCGCGCGAGGTTGTCTTGAGATTGAATGTATTGTTTCAGTTCTGCAACTGGTAGATTCCCACATCCAATCATCTCGCGAAACTTGGCAATGCTAGGTTGTCCAATTACCTGTGGCGCAACTTTTCCACTTTTCTTGGTGGTTTTTGCTGACCAGTAGCTCACATCATCGGTTGTGCTTTTGAGTTCTCTTGATTCTCGCGTAAAGGTGAAATCATACCTAGCACCATTTTCCGCGGTATGCTCTGAGTTTCCAGGTGGAATCAATTCTCTGAGTTTATCGAGTTTTCTGGCAATCTCCTCACATTTGGCAATTTGTTCAGGCTTTGTGTATTTGTATTTTCCCTTATAAGGAATCTCCATCCAGTCACAAATTGCCTTCTCAAAGATTTTGCCCAAATCTTCTGTCTTCACTTTGGGGGAATTGACCGCAACATGGCTAGATGTAGCGGTGTCAGCCGATGATTGCTCAGCGGTGTCAGCCGATGATTGCTCAGCGGTGTCAGCCGATGATTGCTCAGCGGTGTCAGCCGATGATTGCTCAGCGGTGTCAGCCGATGATTGCTCAACGGTGTCAGCCGATGATTGCTCAGCGGTGTCAGCCGATGATTGCTCAGTTTGTTGTTTTTTGGGACACATTTTAGACCGTTTGGTATGTCCGGCTTGTTTGCAGGCACTGCAAGTTTTTTGGGTTGGCATATTAGTTATTTTACGTTTGAAGAAAACCATACTACTTACAATTAAATCAATTTTTGGAATTTATAATAATAAGTGCTTAAGAATAATTAATACACAACATAAACTAATTCTTTTTTTAATTTTAAACTGAAATACTAATATTTAATAAAAAAAATAATAATAATACACATATATGGCATCTAGGACACAAATATTATCATATTCTAATTTTTTCCGCAACCAATCTGAAATTTGGAAATCACTATCCTATCAACAGTGGGATTCTATATATAATAAGCTTAGATTAATTCAATTACAAGGCCTAGAATGTGCACCAGTTGGGAAATCATTCATACCCAATAAATACCCAGTAATTTTGAAACCGATAATTAGTATGATTTCTAAACAGCAAAAGTACCGTGTGTGCTTAAATGAGCTCGATTATCAACAACTAGTCGAAAGTGGACAATTTGCAGGATGGTTTTGGATGCCATATTTGGATAATCAAAATCAAAAATGTATAGAGCTAATAGTTCATAATGGTCGGCCAATTTTTGGCTATTACCTTGATTATAATACAAATCAAGAAATAGATGGGGCTATCGCCAAAATTCAGCTTAATATACCAACTACAAGAACACTTGTATTTGGAACTATTCCAGGGTGGGAACAAGTCCTAGCACCATTTCTTAAAGGATATACTGGCGCACTAAATATATATTATATAGGAGCATATATTATATCAGCATCAGCTAAATGGACAATATGGTCTGAATATATTTGGCAAAACCATAAATTACATCGGGTATTAGAACAAATATGTAAAATTTTAAATACGTACTCGCCATCCATTAATCAACCTGAAAATACTATTACTAATATAACTAGCGTATGCTTAGATTTATTTACACAAGGATTGAATGATGAAATTATTAATCTAATACCACTTTATTTGAAATCACATAATGATTTTGTATTAGCTAAAAAACATTGGCAGACAATTTGTAATTCACTTAATTTGCCAATTTATTGGACTTCTGTTGCTGAATCTCGGGTTGATGAATTTATGCCAATGATTGCGACTATTATTACATTTTCAACTGAACAACTTAGAAAAATCAACAAATATAAGCAAATAAGTCAATTAGAATCTACTGGGCAAAATATACCAATTGTTTATTAATAATAGTTTTGTTAACAATGATTGAAAGGAATTATTTGCCATTGGAACCTACGTGAACCTAGACTACTATTTTTACTATGCTTTAAATCATTATATCCACAAATTAGTGCATTTGTATTATTATTATTTTTTAAAATATTATCATATAATTCGCCATATGTATTTGATGAAAATATTGAGGGTGCAAAACCTATATAATTGGTGTCTATCTTACAACTTTTGGGTTCAAAAAATAATGTCAAATTGCCATTACTTTTTGTTATTGCCGGTATTTGTAATATTAGGCTAGGATATTCATCTACTACTGGCCAATAATATAATTCATATTTTGTGTTCAAATTCACTAATGGATTAATTGCAGAACATACTATAAAATAATCAGTATTAACCCAAGTTATTAAATTACTGGCTAATTTATTTATTTTGGTTATATCTTTGGTTTCGTTCCAAAAAGTTATATCTGGTAAACAAGTTCCAATTAATCTCCCGCGTAATTTATTTTTGCTTTGAACCATATAATAAATCGCCCTAATAGCTATTTTATTTTTTGATGCATAGCTATTATTATTATTATTATTAGAAATTACTGATTGGGATACGATTTTGTGGATTATATCATTTGAATTTAAATGAATTATTTCAATTTCTATCCCTTTAGATTGTGTTGGATTCCAAATAATATTTTTATCATTTTTTTGTAAATTTGCCATTTATGTTTTGAGTATCTATATTAATTATTATACCTAGACTAGCTTTTATCCTCAATATTAATAAAATAAATACATAAAGTCAATAATATTTTATAGCACAAAAACATCAAAATGACATTTATAAGAAAATCCGATATACCCCGTGAATTACAAGACCCAACACTTCGGGTTCAGGAATGGATGTTTATCCCGTGTCTAGGGCTACGAGTTGGGCTTGGACTATTATTATTGCTTTCACAAAACCATTTTATACACCGTGTAATTCTAGGTGTACTAGCATTAGCTTGGTTAGGGTTTGCCTTTAAACTTGGTAGACTCGGACTACGTGTTTGGAAAAATTATGCTCGGTTCCTATTATTAATTGGTGTTGCCGTGGTGTTACTTGGATTAAGTTGGCCTAGGCATCAAGACTGGTTAGTCAAACCTGCCGGCCTTCTTGTAATTATTGATTCTGCACTAGGTTGGCAATCTCGGTTTCTTACCTCAAATTTCAATTATGTATTAACTAATCGAGGTCTATCCTCTAAAAGCCTATTGCGTTTATAAACGCATCGGCTTTTAATTGAGGAACTCACCTTACTACGGCGGATTTTGAGTATATCTCAAAATCCTAGCCGGTATAGTAAGGATAAAAAAAACTAACTCAAATTTAATGATTTGTCAAATTATATTTAAATGATTTGTGAATATAAATAGATTTAGTATTTTTTATATTAGTATCAAATGATATTTCTGTAGGTGACGTACAAGTCCCACAATGGTCTTCATTTGACAAATACACTTTTCTATTAATTCTATCAATATTATAATCAACTGTCCATCTACCAATTATTGGTTTAATATTCTTGGTAATACCAAATTTAGTAATAATTCTATTAATAATAACAAGCATTTTGCCACGTGTATTTCTATTTTGTGTTTTAAATACTCTTTACCTAGGATATTAAAACGTTTTTTACCGACAACACTGGGTTTCTATCCCAGTGTCTAGGCACTGACGTCCACACACAAAACCAACTAAATTGTATTGTTTTTTGCTCTAATTGGTATTACTAATCGTCCTTTCAACCTCAGTAAATGCCATTGCTGCTACATCACCTGTTGCCTTCTGGCGATAAATGGCTTGGCTAACGGAACGCATTGCATTAGGCGTGGCCTTTGAGTTCTGTGCGTAATTAAGGCATTGTGATTCGCAAACACCAATGCTGGCGCCGGCCTTGAAAGCATCCTGATTCGCACCAAGATAGACGAACTTCCACTTTTCTTGTTCAGTCTTGCGCTTAATCAGTTCTTGGCTTTGAGTTTGTGTATATTGCCTACTGGCATTCTCCTCACCATCTGTAATAATAATACAATAGATATCGGCAGGTGCCTGTCCAAGACTACGGAGTACAGCTAGTGCACTTTCAGTTTGTTGGACTCCAAAATGAATTGCGTCATACAGTGCTGTATTACCCCGTGGAGAGTATTCGAAACTTAGCTCATCAGTAATCTTACCCGTCCAGCGGAGCGTGGGTTGGTGATTAAAAGTATTGAGTTGCACTTGACTGTCAGGGGCACTAATCTTGCGCTGGTCTGCTTGGAATTGTCTAAGACTACCTAGAGTATCGGCAGTATGTTGATGCATACTACCCGATTCATCTAGAATAATAGAATAGAAACTAGAGGTAAGTTGCTTAGTAGATTCAGTCATTTTAGTATGTTTTTTATTGGTTGAATTATAATAATAATATTTTTATGCAATGAATAAAACGTTTTTTCAAATAAAAATGTAATTTTTACAAGGTATTTTTGGGAAAAATTGTTTTTAATTTTGCTGGGATTGGAATATTAATTATAAAATCATAAATTTTTCAGGTAAAACATAATAATCTTCAATCAAAAAATGACTACTTTTACCGGTTGCTCTGTAAGGTATAGTCTTAGGGAATTCCCTAATCTTATTAATACTGTTATCCTTCAATTTAGGCAACTGGTTGGCAATCAGGATGCTGTTGATTACTATATTATTACACAAGAACCAACGGGGACTAACCGCCGGGAAATCAAATTTTCATCCCGGAAAGTCGCTAATTTTGACCCATATGTGCGTTGGATTAATAACCGATATTTCATTATTAGCACCGGGACACGATTCGGCCGTAAGCAACAAGAGTGCCGGGATAAGGATATTGATTGGTCTCAAGAACTAGAAATCCAACACGATATTTACCGTGTGCCTGAATATGATTTTATTGGAAATGAATCTATGATTAGTAATTGGGTACCAGAACATCTAACTAGTATTCCAGATTTGTATCCAGGATATAGTGATACTATTTATACCTATGGCTCATCACTGGGTTATGAAATTATCTCGCCTACTCGGACAAGACGATCAGCATATGAAACAAAACCAGCAGATGGTGAAGGAGCTAGTTCTGTAGATAACCCTAAAGTCCTAGACCCACAATTTTGCCGTATTCACAGTTATTGGGTGTGGACTACTAATAAGCCATATAGTCGTAAGCTACAGGATGAACTCCACGCAACATATGCTATTCCCGATGACCCTACGTTGCAAGCTTATAAAGTATTTAAATTTACGCCTGAAAATCCTAAAAACCCTGATTATGCCGACAAAGATGCTGTGGATGCCGAGAAAGCCGCAAATCCTGGTGAAAAACTAATGAGGATCCAGAATTATTTGACACCTAAATCCAGGCCTTATCACGAGGCTATGACAGCACTGCTAGGTAATATGCTTGCATCTGCTAAACTACACGGGTTCGTTTTCGGTGGATATATTCTCGGACTTATTGAACATCACGCAGCATATCAAACTGATCCTACTGGGACAGAATATAACCCGCCTAATGATGTGGATGTCTGGTTTTCAGGTGGAGAAAACCCAGATGGCAGAGGATGTTATTCCAGGACTGGGATTGAATTGTATGTTCTTAGAAATATCACTGATTATTTAGTGGCTAGTGGCCGCAAATATGAGTATCTCCACGATGCGGATGCTGAACATCTCCGGCTTTATGGTGTTGCCAAACTAATGGTTGATGAAACTTACCGATTTGATTTGGTATGCAATGTTAATAACTCCTGTAAGTTTGATAGCCTAGCTGACTTTTCAGCAACAAATCTTTACTACAAACTTGGTTATGGTAATATTAGAAGTGATGGAGAACTTAAACTCCGAACTGAATGTGGAGGGTTTAACCTAGAACAAGTGCTAGGACATATTCGAGAACGTGAACTTTACCCAGTAGTTGAATTCAAGAAACTCGGGAGGTTTGTCCGCTATCAACAGGAGTACGATTGGTATCAAAAGAAATTTGCATCAAGGGAACAAAAGATGTTTGAAAAAGGATATTCCTATCCTAGTGGAGTAGTTTCACTAAGCGACCAATATATCCCAGGAATGGCTGAGAAACTGGTTAAGATTAAAGAATCTCAAGATTACAACTAAAAAACAAAAACAAAACCAAAAACAAAAACAAAAACAGGTATTCTTGGCAAATTGGCAAAGAGACATCAAATAAGCCAGAGTAAAAAACGTTTTAATTTTATTTATTTTTTGGAATTCAGTAATTATTTGATAAGATTTAGCCATTTAAAATATGACGAGCACTGAAATAAGTAGATTATTGGATGATATTTGTAGAGATAATGATTATGTCTTTGCTTTTCAAACCACCCAAGAAGTAAGAGATTTAGTGGTTGAAATTAAGCGTCTTGTTGCATTAACAAATATAGTTGATAAGGAATGGCAATCTACTGACCTAGAACCACTACTAGGTTGTTTAACGGCATTTATCGGGGATCTAGATATTAGTATTTCGCGGGAAAAAACACTTATTTATGAAAATAAAAAACAAATTCTGGGTGGAACTGAAAATAGTGAATCCGAAGATGATGGTTCAGGGTCAGAGACTAAATATAATGATATATATGTTTCGTATTATGAAGATATTAAATGTGGTGCTGTTAGGTCAAGAGATCGTGTGGTAGAATGGCAATTAATAATGATTAAAAAAATAAATTTTGTATGAACTAGTCAAATTGATGATTCATATTTTTTTTTTGTTTTGTGTTTTTTATTTATGCATCTATATACAATGTCTCTCTGATCTCTATACACTCTCGTTTGAACCACGTGGCTGTGTCGAGCGGTCTCCTACATTTTGATTGCATCCAGCCTGACCTTGACACCACCAACCTGCATCACCATCAATCCAGGGCAATGCGATTCCACAGCCAAAGCAAAATGCCTGTCCGCAGGGACACCTGTGATAGTCACATCCACCAGCAGACTCAAGCATCTCCTCGCAATTTGGGCATTTGCATACCCTTTCTGGGCGATGTTTTGCACACCACTTGTCAAGCATCCCTACTTTGCCGCCACACGCCACCAGCATCCAGTAGTATGGTGTGGAACATTCTGGATTCCAACAACACATCAATGTCTCTTGGTCGGTATGAGGTGTGTTGAGCATATCCACGAGGTTGACGTCCTTCAAAGGCAACACTTCTCTGCAAAGTGGACAAAGGCAACGCCCGATGTCAACTGGTTCTCCTGGTGTTGGTGTGATGTTGAATCCACGTTCCCAACATTCGGTACAGACATCGTGGCCACAAAGCAGACGTATCTCTAGATTCCTCGGTGGTTTGGGTTCCAAACAACCACAACACGTGTGATTGGGGTTGCTCTTCAATCCAACAGATGGTGTTGGCATCTCCATCTTTTGTGCAAACATCTCCCGAATCTCCAGAACAACTGATGTTGGCAGATTCTTTGGAATGAGAGATGTTGCCATCGGGTCAGATGTTGCTGCGTTCTCAAGGTTCTCAATCTTTGGATTGTTGCCAGTCCTCAAGAATGAACTGGTTTCATAGCTCCAGTGTCCAATGTCGGCAACAACATCAACAATCTGTGAACGCTGAACTTGGCAAGCAACATCATCATTGCGATAACCACCAATCTGGTAGTCTTCCGGTTCAAGTCCACAATCAATAATGAACTCACCAATCATCTTAATTGACTTTTCCATGTTCCTCTGATAAAGTTCAGGATCGAAAGCAGCACCCATCTTCATTCCATCACCCAAGAGTCCAGCCTTGCCGTCTTGTTGCATCTTGCACATCCACTTGTTGAGCTTCAAGCAAATGCAATCACGCATTTCTGCATCAAGAGATGAAAGGTTATACACCAGTGTCAAATCCTTGTACAAGACAAATGCGGTGTCTTTTGTATCAAAAGGATGGTCAAACCATTCTAGAAACACTATTGCCTTGTTCTGCAAGGATTTCCTGAGCTCCGAAACTTTCATCTCAATCTCTGCATCACTTTTCTTGGCATCCATCAGTCGTTTGGCAAACCTTTGACAGGATTCCTCGATTGCCTCGGGTGTCTTCGACCGTACAACAAGCAAGTCCGGAATTCCATTCTGTGGATTTTTCGGGTTCTTGTTTGGAATCAGTGTACAAATGGTACCAACAGGGATGTCATCTCCAGACTCAATTTTGGTTTTCTTAAACATCATCAGCTTTTCAGCTGTGTATGTAAAAGTTCTGCTTGAGATTTCCTTGATTGCTGTGCACGCATTGTACATTCTGAATGCACCAAAGACAAAGTCGTAGATGCGGTAAACATGATTATACTCTGGTTTTCTCTCCTTGAAATCAACTCCAGGAAAGATGCGATTGCCGTATGTCGTTAACGCATTCACAAGCAGCTTGCACACAATAGGCGAACTGACAAGATTGCGCTTTTTCTCATCCCAGTCCCATACAGAGTCATTTTCATTCCACGCCATTCCAACAAACCTCAGAGTAGCAGGGAGGTCATCAAAGACAGCCTTTTGCAGTTGGGCAACAATCATTGTGTTGAGTTCACAATCTGTGAGAAGCATAGTAAGGATGGCACAGTACAAGTAAAGACCATCTAGGACAACGCCAAACTGCACAAACAGCAAAGAACACGCAAACTGGGCATACGACTGTGCAGTCATCAGAAACTTTTTGTCAGCTGGCTGATTTGCAATGGCCTTTTCGACAAGACCAGGAGCCAAAATCGGAAAGCCTTTTGACAAGCTTGTGTCGATCTTGGAATTGGTCATTTCTGCAAAAGTTTTGCAATGATGTAGAAAGGATGCCAGGTCGTTCTTAATGACTGATGAGGAAATTTCCTGAACTGTCTCAAGTGGCACTCTCAACTGAACAGTTCCGATGGTCACAGCATCAAGCATCTCGTAACGTTCCCTCTCTTTGTGAGCAGCTAGTTCTCTCTTGGATTCTGCAAGCAACTTGGAGATCTCATCCTTGTTCACCTTCGACGTTTTGGGGTCATTTTGGATTGAGTTGATTGCTTGAACCATCTCTTCACCAAAGACAGTTGGCTTTCGCAATATCCCGTAAAGGAGACTATACAGCTGGTGCTCTGTCAGCATCTTTGCATCAATCTTGGCTGTATCCAGCACAATATTTGCAATGGAACGCAACTTTTCAATTGGCAATTGCAACAAGGCTTTCTCCAGTTCAGATGCTTCTGCGTGTTCCCAGATGCCAACATCACCAATCCTTAAGTATCCAGGATCAGACTCATATACCGGTTGACAGATACTATTAATGATTTTCTTCTCATCATCCGAAATAGATGAATACGAACCAAATGTATGGAACGTAGTGCGAAGGCCATTCGCGGATTTTTTGAGAATCGTCGCAAGTTGATTTGTCAAGTTGATAATGGTATTCACACTTGTTTGAAATCGAAAGAAGATGTGCAAACCAGTACACATTTCTAACAATCCTTTCTCCGCCGCTGTTTGTATGATTTCTGTAAACTTTTTTCCCACACTTAGGGAATTTGTGTCAAAATCACCATCACCAAGGAAAACAATTGCAAAGGGTTTGATTGTTTCTTTTGGTTGTGTGGCAAGCTTTTCAAAGAATTTTTGGATGAACAAAGTGTCTGTTGTCGTCCACGGTGTGACAACATTGTAGTTTTCTGTTGCTAGAAACTCTTTGTACTCACCCTTGCCGCCAAAGGGAATTATTGTGAATGTCTTCTCGTCATACCTCTCAAAAAGACTCTTGAGTGCTGCCAACAATGTCAGCACAAAAAGCTTCATCATTTGTTTTGCGGTTTCCATACTCCCGGACTGATCCAGGAAAAACTTGACTTCTGGTGCTGGCGCGATCTTTTTGAGATCAATCACAGCAACCTGCTTTGTTTTCTTTGTGTTATTCTTTTCCTTGAGTCTGCCTAGACCCAGACCTTTGGAACCGGCGACTACCCTAACACCAGTGTTTCCTGCTGCAGATGCAACAGTCTCAGTTTGGTTTCCAGCCTTAATGGCTGCGTTTGCAACAGTAGTTGTTGACGACATGTCCTGCAAAGAACTATTATTCATAAAAAAAAAAACAAAAAACAATTTTATGTAAAAACAGATAAAAACACTATAAATTGTTTATATTTAATCAAATTAATCATCATCCTCATCTTTATTACGCCAAGTTGCAAGAGCACCTTTACTAAGAACGAATTTAGCATCTTTTTTTATCTTGTCAAAATCAATTGGTTCGCGTGGTAACCATGATTTAAATCTCGCAAATATAAACCGGCATTTTGGATACATTTTATCTTCTACAACATCTTCTTCACTTGTTAATCCGCGATTCCGCATAGTTTTTAATAATTGGCTGAATTTAATAGGTTCGGTATTTGAAAACCATCCATTAGATAAAAACCTGGATTCAATATTTGTTATTTCGAATTCTAAATTGCGTGGTAGTGTAAATTCACTTATATCTCCATACACATATTGGTCGGTCATAAATGTATGATATGAGTCCTCACCACGGTGCTTATCATTCGGCATATAAACAAATGGAATATCTTTTAATCCAGTAAGAACAAACATTGTGTCTCCTCCTGTATATCGATCGGCAATTTGTCTATCTATAGTAGTGGAAATGAAATTCTTGAATAAATAGGTATCTCCAGGTTTCAGTTTCTTAATGTCTGGATTAACATTATGCATTCCTCGGAATAGAATTTCCTCACCAGTTAGTTTAGGACAGTCTGAGCGGTCATAAACTGTATCTAGGTGATTAAGTAATTCAACACGTTTCCCATAACTTTGGTCTATATACTTGTCAAAATTTGCGGCAGATGGTAAATCTAATTCATATATGGACTCTAATTTTTGTTTTCCTAAAATATCTCTGTAAAACAGTCTTTCAATTCCTTTTGGGAAAGGAAACAATAGTTCACGCGCTGTTTTATTTTTGGTATTGGCGGTATTATAATCTGCTAGGATTTTTGATTGAAAGAATGAACCTGCACCTTTATAGTACTTTACTGCTGCTATTTGCATTGGCTCTAATTTCTTATAGAAATTAATAAATTTGGGAATTAGCCGGAGAATTTTAGTAGCCCGATTGACATCGTATGCACGAATTGCCTTAAGTGTTATATCCCGGCGCGATATTGGTTTTTCACCTGATATAATTCCAAGTTGTTTTGTCTTTGTGATTTTACCTTTATAAGTTTGTGATTTCCGGATGTTTATTTTTTTTTTTTTTGGCTTGACATG
>Ga0255182_1000843_pt1 | contig 17960 bp, 14 predicted proteins | sample Atl_UVDOM_RepA_8_FD_188420 | JGI IMG/M metagenome (GOLD analysis project Ga0255182, IMG submission 188420) | Freshwater microbial communities from Altamaha River, Georgia, United States - Atl_UVDOM_RepA_8d | ecosystem: Environmental > Aquatic > Freshwater > River | place: USA: Georgia...
CCGAGAAGTGTTTTCAGACAGAGCCTAGAGCGTTTCCGACTTTGGTGTGGCACCGGCTTCGGGGCGGCAAAAGTCTCGTCGCGTGGGCAAGGAAAGCCCAAAGCTCCTCGAACTTTCGCCGACCCCTTCGCCTCCCGCTCCGGGTTTGCCGTGCCGTCGCCACACGCATCGCAGATGCGCTCTAGGGATGGCCGCCGGCGCGTCCTAGCGCTGGGACGGAGCCTTCGTGGTGGTGGCGACCTGCCGCTTGATGAAGTAGACCTTCGGGTCGTCGATCACCCAGGGGGTGCTCCAGGTCTTGCCGTCGTCATGCGTACAGACGTTGTAGAAGAACGTCTTCAGATGCTCGGTGCGGTAACCGTACGGATACTGCGACGTGATGTGGTCTTCCATGGTCAGGTCTTCCACGCCCGGGCTGGCAAAGTAGTGGACCATGCCGTCCGGCGAGAAGGAGAGCCCGAGCGTCCACCAGCCGGTCTCGGCGATCTTGGGACCGCGGATCTCACCGCCGTTGCGGCCGCCGCGCACGCGGATGTAGGCGGAGTTCTCGGTCTTCTTCTTGGCATTGGCGGGCTCGAAGCAGACGAACATGCCCGGCCAGTACTCCTCCAGGCCGAACCGCCCCTTGTCGGGGTGGTCTTCGCCCGTGATGATCGCGTGCGTGTAGCAACCGGCGCGGAAGCCGAACGTCGGCCCGGGACGCCTCTCCCACTGCTCGAAGGGCGGCATATACACCCGCGTGACGACGCTCGGGCTGTCCGCCACCGAGATGCCCCGTCCGGTGACCTTCTGCATGTTGTAGATGAGGTCGTCCTGCTGCATCTGGTAGGAGATGCGTCCCGGGACGCCGGCATTGAGCGAGGCGATCAGAAGGCCGTAGTTGCTCCCCTCGAGGCCCGGGGCTGGGAGTTCGATTCGCTTCACGACATCGGGAGTGCCCCGCTTGGGCCCCTCGAACCACCGGCCGTTCGCGCTCCGCCCCAGCGGGCTCCGCATCCGCTTGTCCTGCTCCTCGGAACTTTTTGGGTGGTTGTAGTTCCACCGCCAGTTCTCGTCCTCGAAGTCATCCCCGACGCCCTTCACGAGCGAGCCGGTGCCCGGCAGGAGCACCGGTTTCTTCGGCTGGGGCGCCGCCGCCTTCGCCACGGGACGGGGCGTCTGCCGGGAGGTGGCCGGCACGGTCGTCCCGGACTTCGGCGTGTTCGCCGGCGGCGGATCGGCCTGCCGCTCCGCAGTGGTCGGAGTCGCGGTCGCTGCCGACGGCGCCTCGTCGGCAGCAGCCGCGGTGATCCCGGCGGCCGTGGCCGCCAGCCCCAGGCACATCCCAAAGAACCCGGCACAGGAACGCTTCTGCATTGCTCATCCTCCCACCGAATCGGCCGCACGACACCGCAGTCCGGATATCGACGCGGGCCGTTCCTTCGACAAAGGAACGGCGGCCGCGGCCCGTTCTTCAGGGATGGCCTGCCGATCTCCTCCGGCTTGCCGCCCCGCGGCGAAGCCCTCCTTTCCCGTAGCTTGCCCAGTCCGTGCGGCAGCGACTGCCGCCGCCGTCACCGCGCAAAAGGTCGTCTGGCGACGCAGCAGGGAAATTGGCACAACCCTGGCCGAGTCCGCTCGTCCGGATGATCCCGCCACCTCTCGCCGACCCAATCATGATCGCCCTCAGGCCCGCATCCATGGTGTCGTCGCCCCGGCTGCTCGTCGTCCTGGCCGTCCTCTGGACGGGCCCGAGCCCGGGATTGATTTCGGCGGCCGAGTCCGCCGACCGTTCGTCGGGCGATTCGCCCGCTGCACGGAAGTCGCACATCCAACCCGTGGGCGAGATGGCCGCCGCCGCACGCTCTCCCGACACGCTCGGACTGCAACTCTCCCGCGCGTCGGAGGTGCTTCGTCAGCAGTTGGCGCTTGGCCGCGGCGCGGGGCTCGTCGTCGACGAGGTCGTCGCCGGATCGGTGGCGGACAGGGCGGGATTCAAGCGGCACGACGTGCTCGTGCTGCTCGACGACCAGATGCTTCTTCTGCCCGAGCAACTCACGGCGCTGATCGAAGCCTCGGACGGCCGCAGCGTCCCGCAGTGCACGGTCCTGCGGGCCGGGGCGAAGGTGACCATCCCGCTCGGCGGGTCGGATCAGGCCGTCGCCACCCGCAGCGCACCACCGACCGCTCCCGTGGACAGGCCGGCCCGCCCCACCGCCCCGCGCGAGCCGCAGGCGATGCAGCAGACGGCTGCCAAGCCCGCCACCAGCAGCCGGCTGCGGGCCCCGGCGTCGTCACTGGCACTGGCCCAGGCGGGGCAGCGGCCGGGGCAGACGATCACGAAGACTTCGGCGGCGGCGCCGGCCGTCGCGCCGCCGACGGCCTCCCCCGCGCAGCATTCCGACGAGGTGCTGCTTCGCCAGGATCCTGATTTCCAGATCAAGCTGTCGCGAGGCAACGAGACACGGCTGGTCGTGCTCGACCCCCGGGGCCGCATCGTGTTCAACGACGCCATCGAGACACCCGCACAGCGAAGCCTGATCCCGCAGGCGGTCCGACAGCGGGTCGAACAGATGGAAAGGTCGCTGGAGTCGGCAGGCCAACCGCCGGTGCTCGAGATCGGCCGGCTCGGAGTCGAACCGATCGAAATCCGCTGAACGTCCGGTCGCCCCGCCTTCCCCGGGGCGGTCACCAACTCCCACGGGCCGTGTTGCTCGACCAGCCGGCCCCGGCCGAGCGCGACGGCCCCGAAGACGCCGGCGGTCCGTGCACCGTCCGCCACGGGTCGGGGCCGCTGAAGGTGCCACCGGGGAGCGTGATCACCCACGGCCCGAAGCCCCGCGACATCCGGGCGAATGAGTCTTCCATCTGCCGCTGCTGAACCTGGGCGAGCCGCCGGCGCCGGCGCCGCTCCGCCTCGGTCGTGGCGGCTGCATACGATTCCCGGGCCAGCCGGGCCGCCTCGGCCGACGCCTTGAGCGAGTCCTCGTACCGTTGCCGCGACAGGAGCGCCTTCGCCGACTCGAGCGCGGCAGTGGCCGGCTGCACGTCAGGAGAGACACCCTCGCCATACCACGCCGCCACGCGGCGGATCAGCCCGTCGGTTTCCTCGAGGTCCGAGAAGGCCTGGCGGGCGAGTCGCTCGTCCTCAGCGGCGAGTTCCTCGCCCCGCGCGGCCGCCGTGTCGGCCGCCTCGAGCACCTGCCCCACCTGCCGCAGATCGGGCCGCGACGCCTGAAAACCGCGCTCCGCCACCTCCAGGAGTCGACCCGCCTCACGGGCCCGCTCGTTGGCACGCATCCGGTCGGTTCGCTGCCGCTCGAGCCCGGCGGCAAGACCGGCGACCCGCGATCGCACCGCCTCGTGCCGCCCCGGCAGGCTCGCCCGCAGGCCGTCGAGTTCGGCCCGCCGATCGCCTACGGCCGCGTAGAGCCCCTCGATCCAGTCTTCTTGTCGCACCGCTTCCTCGACCAGGGCGAGCGCCCGGAAGTAGTGCTGCACAGCATGGTCGTGGGCCGCCTGTGCCTCGGCGAGCAGCGCACGAACCCGTGCCAAACCCTCGTCCGCCTTCGCGACGTTGTCGGCGACGTCGCCCCACGCCGTCTCGGCATAGCCGCCCGACAGCTGTTCCAACGCCCGCACCGCCTGGCCGCGTCGGGCGGCGAGAGCTTCGAGCCGGGCGGCGCATGCCGGCAGCAGATCATCCACCTTCGCCTTTGCCGCGGTGATGCTCTCGAGGAGCGCCATCGCCTCGGCATTGGCCTTCTCGGCCCGCTCGACGTGTTCCAGCGCCGCGGTGGTCTCGCCGGCGTCGAGCAGTTGCGCGGCGAGACCTTCCTCGCGCCGTGCCGTGGCGACGAGCTCGTCGGGATCGGCCCCCGGCTCCGCCAGGAGCCAGCCCTCCGCCCGCCTCGCACCGATGCGGTGGGCGATCTCGTCGGCGCCGGCGACGGCCTGCGCGCGCCGCGCATCGACCGCCTCGATCGTCTCGAGCCGCTCCGCGGTCCGGTCGAGCGCCGCCCTGATTTCCTCGAGCCGGCCGCGGGCCGCCACCGGATCGGCCTCGAGGCTTCGCCGTGCCAGTTCGAGGCCCCGCGCGGCGTCGGCAAGCGGCCCTTGAAACGCCGCGTTCGACCGGCCACGGCCTGCCAGGCCGTCGATGCGCTTGCCCGTCTCGGCCAGTGCCGCCTCGAGTTCGCCGGCCAAGGCCCGTGCCTTCTCGTGCGCCTGCTCGAGCACGTCGAGCGGAGCGCTGCACTCGCCGGCGACGTCGGCCAGCGGAGGCCGCGCCTCCGCGGAATCGAGCAGTTGGATCGCGGCATCGGCGTCGGCGGTGCCGAAGAACGTCTCCTTCGCGATCCGAGCCTCGGCCTGCTCCCAGACGTCCATCAGCCCCAGCCAACGCTCCCGGTACCGGCGCAGCGCTCCCTGCACGTTGTCGTAGGCCGCCCTTGTCTGCCCCTCCATCGGTGTCTGGAAGTCCGGGTCGCTGTGAGGCAGCATCCGATGCCGCTCCTGCTGGCCGTCGAGCAGGTCCGACAGCGCCACGACCTCGCCCTTGAAGGCGGCGAGCTTCCGCCGCGCCTCGTCGAGCCGCCGTCGATTCCGCGCGCGCTGGACGACGAGCGTCGTCAGCGCGCCGAGGCCGACGAGCGCCGCCAGTCCGAGCGGCAGCGTCCGCGTGCGGAACAGCCGCGCCGCCTCCGCCCGCTCCTGCTTGCGATCGGCCTTGGCCTTCACCCAGCGCTCCGTCCCGGCGACGAGATCGGCGAGCCCCTCGTCCAGCTGCTGATCCTTGGCCCGGGGCACGAACACCTTGTCGATGAGCTCCGTCTTGATGGTGGCCGGGTCGAGGCCGCTCGACACCTCGAGACCCCAGGGGGCCTTCATGACGATCTGCCGTCCTTTGACGTCGAGCACGATCGTCACGTCCCGTGCCGGATCGAACGCCCCGGCGCGGCCGCCGGCCTTGCGGCCCTCGGCCGACTCCCCGCGCCACCGCTCCACCAGGCTCTCGAGCAGCCGCTGCGCGGCGTCGCCACCCCCCGCATCGCCCACCACCACCACGCGGTAATCGCGGCCGCTCTCCTGCTTCGCCTTCTCGACGGCCGCCCGCACCTTCTCGAATGAGTCCTGCACGCCTGACACGAAGACGCGATCCGCCGCCGCCGGCAGGCCGTCGCCCGGAGCGATCTCCGACCGAGCAGGCGCCGCCCACGCGAACGTCGCAACGACCACAAGGCAGGAGATGACGAGGCCGGGGCGGCACCTGGGCAGAAACGGCATGAGAACTCCCGCGAAGGAAGGGAAACGGCACGACGAAGCCGATTCTATGCCTCGGCCGGGGTCGCCTCAATCAACCCTGCGGCGCTCCCGCGCCGCCGTCCTCGAGCAGGACGCACGGCAGGCCCGCGCATGCGGCGACGGCCCGGGCCGTCGCCAAGGCTCCGGCGGAACCAGCCGCGACGCAGGCGCGCGCGCCCAGACGAGCGAGTTCATCCGCCAGCGCGTCGAGTTCGCGGCCGGCTTCGGTGCCGCTCACCAAGCGGACCCGATAGCGCAGCCCCGCCGCAGCGAGAACCTCCGCCCAGGTCGGCGCCAGCCGGCCGATCGCCTCGGCGTCGGCGACCACGAGGACCGGTCCGACGAGGTCACCGGGCAGAACCGGGCTCACCGTCCGAGGTGAACCATCAGCGTCCATAGACGTTTTCGGCAGCTGGCCGCGGCACCCGCGGCGCGGACGTCGACCGCGGCGCAGCCGCCGCGCCGCCCGGGCGCGGCGGCGGTGGCAGCGTTGGCGGTGCGGACATCGCCGCCCGCGGGCCCGGCAGGCCCGATGGCGGCCGGCGTCCCGGCGGCGCCTGGCCCTCGGGGCCCTGACGGTTGGCAGCGGCGGGCCCCGCCGCCGTGCCTCGCGAGGACGGCAACCCGGCCGGCAACCGGCCGGCATTCAAGTCATTTGGGCCGCCGGCACCATAGCCTGGCCTGACCGCCGGCAGGGAGCCGCGCGGGCCGCCGGGCCCCGCGCCGCCGGCGATCACGCCCGGACGCGCGGGAACCGGTGGCTGGCGAACACCTTCGATCGCTGGGGGCCCACCGGGCAGGACGCGGGCCCTGCTCGTGAGCTCGCGGCCTGCGCCGGCAGAGCGCTCATCGCGGCCCGCGGTCCTGTCTTCACGCCCGGGAAGCAGTCCGCTGCCGGACCGCGCCTGCGTCGGCGCCGACGGCGGACCGGGCTGGCTGTTCCGCGTCGCCGCCTGTGGCACGGGCGACACGGGTGCCGGCGCCCGATTGCCCGGCAGCGCCGCGCGATCCCGCCTCGGCAGAGCCGCCGGCTCGGGGGGCAGTCCGAGCGGCCGCCCACCGCGGTCACCGGTGCCGGGCACGAGAATCAGGCCGCCGTCGTCCTCCGGCCGGATGGTCGAACTCTGGGCCTCCAGCCGGATGGCCGGACTCTGGCCAGCCTCCGGCCGTACGGCCGGCGCGGCTCCGGTGGCCGATTCGCCACCGGCCCGCGGCCTCCCGGTGAGTGGGTCGGTGCCGCCGCCGAGTTCGGCGTTCGATCGCGCTCGTCGCATACGCGACCGGGCGACCTCCGCTTCTCCGTCGCTGATTTTGCCGTCGCGGTCGAGATCCCACTTGCGGATAAGCTCTTCTCGCGACGTCGACAGCTCCTGCGCCGCTGCCGAACCAGCCAGGAGCCCCAGCGCAACGCAGACCGGCAGCACGGACCGTGGGACGGCGTGCCCCGCGGCGACTCGCGCGATCATCAGCATGGGCACCGCCTCCTCGCAGAACGTGTCTCGAGTCGACCGCACCGGAACGCGACGGCTGGTGCCCTGCGAGCCCATGCGGCGTTTCCTCGGGCCGACATCATGAAGCATGAAGCACGGAGCATGATCAAAGACTCAGGGCCGGGAATGGCTCCCTTCAGCGACGGCCAGGCCTCGACCCTCGGACCGAAAGCTTACACGACCGGCGGCGAACCGGCGGCGCCGATCGGCGCGTCGGTGGCGGCTTCCATCGCCCGGGCGATGGAGGCTGCGGCCGACGCGACGCTACCGCTCCGCTCGAGTTCCCGGGCCGCGACATGGCACCGCACCATATGCCCGGCGACGATGGTCGCCGGAGGATCGGCCGTGCGGCAGAGCGGCTCTGCCAGCGGGCACCGGGGATGAAACCGGCATCCGGATGGCGGCCGCGACGGGCTGGGCACGTCGCCAGCAAGCACGATGCGCCGGCGGCGGCGGGCCGGATCGACCCTGGGCACCGCCGAGAACAGCGCCTGCGCGTAGGGGTGCAGCGGCGCGGCGTAGAGGGCGGCCGCCGGCGCCTGCTCGACGATCCGGCCCAGGTACATGACGGCCACCTCGTCGGAGACATGCTCGACCACCGAGAGGTCGTGCGAGACGAAGAGGTAGGTCAGCCCGAGCTGCTCCCGCAGCTCGACGAGCAGGTTCACGACCTGCGCCTGGATCGAGACGTCGAGCGCCGACACCGGCTCGTCGAGCACCACGAAGTCGGGCTCGATCACGATCGCCCGCGCGATCGCGATCCGCTGCCGCTGCCCTCCCGAAAACTCGTGCGGGTAGCGGTCGAGGGCCGAGGCCGGCAGGCCCGTGCGGGCGAGCGCCCGCGCCATCCGCTCGAGCCGCTCCTGCGGCGTGCCCAGGCGATGCACGACGAGCCCCTCCTCCAGGATCGCGCGGACCTTCATCCGCGGATTGAGCGAGCCGTAGGGATCCTGGAAGACGATCTGCATCCGCCGCCTGAGCGCCCGCAGCGCACCGCCGCCGGCGGCACGCACGTCGCGGCCGTCGAAGAAGACCTCGCCGCCGGTCGGCTCCACGAGCCGCAGCAGGCTGCGGCCCACCGTCGTCTTGCCGCAGCCGCTCTCGCCGACCAGGCCGAGCGTGCGGCCCCGCCCGATCGAGAAGCTGACGCCGTCCACCGCCCGCACGGCCCCCACGACGCGGCGCAAGAACCCCGCCCGCACCGGGAAGTGCGTCTCGAGGCCGACGACGTCGACGAACGGACGGTTCATATGGCGCCTCCCGCCGCCTCGTCCACGGGCCGCGGCTCGCCGAGCGCCTCGGCGCGGATGCAGCGGACGGAATGGCCGGCGGCAAGTTCGCGGAGCGCGGGCACCTCCGCCGCGCACTCCGGCAGCCGTGCATAACAGCAGCGGGGATGGAACCGGCAGCCGGCCGGGAAGTCCTGCGGGGCGGGCACCATGCCCGGGATCGTCCGCAGCGGCCCCTTCCCCTTCCGGCCGGTATCGGGCCGGGCGCCGAGCAGCCCGATCGTGTAGGGATGTCGCGGGTGCGCGAAGAGCGCCGCCGCCGGCGCCCGCTCGACGATGCGGCCCGCGTACATGACGGCCACCTCGTCGCAGGTCTCGGCCACGACGCCGAGGTCGTGGGTGATGAGGAGGATGGCGGTGCCGAGCCTGCGGCGCAGATCGGCCAGGAGGTCGAGTATCTGCGCCTGGATCGTGACGTCGAGCGCGGTCGTGGGCTCGTCGGCGATGATGAGGTCGGGCTCACAGGCCAGCGCCATCGCGATCATCACCCGCTGCCGCATGCCGCCGGAAAGCTGGTGGGGGTACTCGTCGAGCCGCCGCCGGGCGTCCGCGATCCGCACGAGATCGAGCATCTCGAGCGCCCGCGCCCGCGCCGCCGCCCGCGACCCTCCGCGGTGCAGGAGCACCGCCTCGGCGATCTGGTCACCGATCGTGAACACCGGGTTCAGGCTCGTCATCGGCTCCTGGAAGATCATGCCGATCCGGCCGCCGCGCACCCGCTCGAGCTGCCGCTCCGGCAGCGTCACGAGGTCGACGGCTGCCCCCTCCGTCGGCCCGTTCGCCCCACGGCCAGGGGCCAGGAGGATGCGGCCCGACTCGATCACGCCTGGCGCCGCCACGAGCCTGAGGATCGACATCGCCGTCACACTCTTGCCGCAGCCGCTCTCCCCCACGAGCCCGAGCGCCTGCCCCCGGCCGATCGAGAGCGACACGCCGTCCACCGCCGGCACCCGGCCTGCGGGCGTGTGGAAGGCCGTGACGAGGCCGTCAATCTCGAGGAGCGGCGCGGTCACTTTCGGGACTCCCGCAGTCTCGGGTCGGTGACCTCCTGCAACGCCTCGCCGACGAGGTTGTAGGCGAGCACCGTGAGGAAGATCGCCGTCCCCGGAAACACGACGAGCCACCACATCGAGAGATTCGCGCGGGCGTCGTTCAACAGCGATCCCCAGCTGGCCGCCGGCGGCGGCGGCCCGAACCCGAGAAAGGAAAGCGCGCTCTCGGTGAGGATGGCCGACGCGATGCCGAAGGTGATCGGCACGAGCACCGGCGCGAGCGCATTGGGCAGAATGTGCCGGAGCATGATCCGCAGTGGGCCGGCGCCCGTGGCCCGGGCCGCGGTGACGAACTCGCAGCTCTTGAGCCTCAAGAACTCGGCCCGCGTCAGCCGGGCGATGCCGGTCCACCCGGTGGCCCCGATGATCGCCATCGTCTTCCAGATGCTCGGCTTGTCCACGATCGCGATCACCGCCAGGATCAGCACGAGTGTCGGCACGCACATCACGATCTCGGTGATCCGGCTGGTGAGCATGTCGACCCAGCCGCCGAAGTAGCCGCCGAGCGCGCCCACGACGATGCCGATCGTGCCGGCCAGGCCCATCGACACCACGCCCACGAGCAGCGCGATCGTCGTGCCATGCACCATCTTGGCGAACACGTCCACGCCGTACTGGTCGGTGCCGAAGAGGTTCAGGCGATTGGGACGGCCCGCGTCCTGGGCGGGGTTGGCGGGCCGGCCGGGCCATTCGTTCTCGCGGACCGCGCGGTGCGGATCCTGGAACACCAGCGGCCAGATCGCCCAGCTGTCGGGATCCTTCTCGCGCAGGTTCTGCGGGTAGCTGCCGCGGAACTTGTCCTGTGCGAAGATCGCGGGCTCGAGCCGCCGGTCGAAGTAGCCCAGGCAGGGGGCATGGAGCCTCCCCTTGTAGCGGCAGAGCACCGGCTTCGTGCCGGCGATCGCCGGTGCGAACACCGCCACGGCGGCGAGCAGGCAGACGAAGGCCAGTGCCGCGACCGCCAACGGCTTGCGGCGATACCGGTCCCAGGCCTCGCCCCAGAAGCCCCGCGCAGCCCGCCCGCTCATCCCGGACGCCCGCCCGCTCATGACACGCTCACCCGCGGATCGACCAGGCAGTAAAGCATGTCGGCGAGCAACTGACCGACGAGCGTCAGCACGCTGAACATGAGCGTCAGGCCCATGATCGTCGGATAGTCGCGCTCGCGGATGCTTTCGAAGAAGAGCCGACCCATCCCCGGCCAGGTGAAGATCTGTTCGATGATCACGGACCCGCCGATCAACCCCGGCAGCGACAGCCCCAGGAGCGTGACGAGCGGGATGAGCGTGTTTCGGAAGGCGTGGTGGAAGAGCACCCGCCACGGTCCGGCGCCCTTCGCCCGCGCGGTGCGAACGTAGTCCTGGCGCACCGCCTCTTCCATGTTCGCCTTGATGAACCGGCTGTCGTACGCGAGGCTCACGTACGTCTGGCAGGTGATCGGCAGGATGGCGTGGCGGGCGATGTCGACCGCTCGCGCCAGCCAGCCGGCGTCGGCGGGCAGGTCGCTCATGCCGAAGAGGGGCAGTTCCCACCGGGTGTCCCGCAGCCAGACGGCGAACACGACCTGCAGGAACAACGCCGCCACGAACGTGGGAAACGAATAGAGCACGTAGAGCAGCAGACTCGACGCCCGCTCGTCGAGGCGGCCGCTGCGGGCCGACGCATAGAGCCCCAGCGGCACGCCCATCAGCCAGGTGAGCAGGAACGCCGTGCCCGAGACGAGGAAGGTCGGGCCGATCCGCTCGCCGATGAGCGTGATCACGGGCTGTTTGCGGGAGAACGATCGCCCCAGGTCGCCGCGGAAGACGCTCCCCAGCCAGCGGACGTAGCCCTCCGGCCAAGGCCGGTCGAGCCCGTAGATCCGCCGCATGCGCTCCTGGTCCTCCGGGTTCAGCTTTCGGCTGGGGTCCGTCTCACCCAACTGCACCGTCAGCGGCGTGCCCGGCATGTTGCGGGCCAACCCGTAGACGATGAACGTGATGGCGACGAGGGTGAGGCCTCCCAGCAGCAGCCGGCGCAGCAGGTACGACGCCATCGCTCACTCCTGCCGGGGCATCCACAGGCTGCCGAAGCCGGGCGTGTAGTTGTAGGGGCCGCGCGGGCTGAAGACGTAGCCTCTCAGGTCCTTCGAGAAGCCGTAGAAGCTGTTCCGCCAGAAGAGCCAGGTGTAGGGCTGGTCGTCGTAGAGGATCTCTTGGATCCGACCGTACTTCTCCGCCCGCTTCGCCCGGTCGAGCTCCCGCCGGCCCTCCGCGTAGAGCCGATCGACCTCGGGATTCGAGTAGCCGACGTAGTTGCGGCCCGCACCGGTGGCCCAGATGTTCTCGGACGAGTCGGGGTCGGTGCCCGCCCCCCAGCCGCCAAAGTAGGCCTGGAACTTCCGTTTCTGCGTGAGGTCCTGGATCACGGTGGCCTCGGTCGGCCGCACATTGAGCTGCACGCCGATCTGGCCGAGGTTCTCCTTCAGGAGCGTGCAGATGGCGATCCGCAGCGGCTGCTGGTTGACGAGCATGGAGAACTCAAACGGCACGAGCCTGCCGTCGATTTCCTTGTCGCGGATGCCGTCGTTGTCGTGGTCGATCCAGCCCGCCTCGTCGAGCAGCGCCTCGGCCTTGTCGAGATCCTGCCGGTAGGGCTGGAGCTTCCGCTTCGGGGCCATCCACGATTCCTCGGGAAAGTTTCCCGCCGCGGGCTTGTAGAGCCCGTAGCAGAGCTTCTCGAGCATGCGGTCGTGGTCGAAGGCGTAGCTCATGGCCCGCCGCACGCGCCGATCAGCGAAGAACGGGCTCTCGATGTTCCAGCCGAAGTGAAAGCTCACCCACTCCGTCGCCGTGACCTTGGTGTTTCGTGCCGAGAAGGCGTCGTCGGTCGTCTGGGTCGTCCACTGCTCCGGTGACAGGGCGAGTTCGTCGATCTCTCCGGCCTTGAGCGCGAGCAGCGCCGTATTCGCATCCTCGATGATGCGGAAGCGGATCTCCTTGAAGAACGGCACGTCGCGGACCTGCCTGCCGCCGACGTGCGACCAGCTCTCGCGCCGCCGGAGCACGATCTGCTGCCCGCGCTTCCGCTCGACGATCTCGTACGGCCCGCCCGACACCGGCTCCTGCTCGAGACGGACGTGCTCGGCGCTCTCCTTGAGCGTCGGATCGGCCTCCCATGTGTTCTCGTAGACATGTTTGGGCAGCACGGGGTAGTTGATGTTCCAGACGTTCGTCGCCAGCGGCTCCTTGTGGAAGAACACGACGGTGCGGTCGTCGTAGGCATGGACCCACCGCATCTGGTCGGTGCCGCTGCGGACCGCCGGAACCGGCACCCGCGGGTCCATGATCACCATATAGGAGAACGCCACGTCCTGGGCGGTGATCGGCTTCCCGTCGCTCCAGACCATGTCGTCGCGGAGCACCACCTTGTCGAGGAGCCCGTCGGCGCTCGTCTGCCACGACACCACCGACTCGGCCGACGCGAAGGGCTCGAGGTCGCGGCCGAAGGAAAAGAGCCCGAAACCCGTCAGCCCGAGGATGTCGAACTCGGCCGTGGTGCTGATCATGATCGGGTTGGTGCTGCCGAGGTCGCCGGGCACGTGTCGATCGACCCGCGCGGAGAAGTCCGCCTCGCCATCCTCGGGGAGCCTGCCGAGGGCCGCGAGGATTCGCCGGTTCACGGAGGCCGACGTGTTGCGGAGGGCGAGCGCCTCGGCGGCCGTGTCCTCGGGCTGCTCCCGCCCCTGCTGTTCCCGCAGGAGCTTCAGCCCGTCGCGGACGGGCCGATCGATCCACTTCGCGTCGCGGTCGAGGTCGGCCAGCGGCGGCGGGTCGAACGGCTCGGGCGGCCGGTCCGCCGCCGAGGCCGGGATTCCGCCGGGCGCCGCGGCCGTCGTCGCCGGCTGCGGCAGGTCGTCGCCGCGGCGCGAACAGGCCGGCAGACCGACGACGGCCGCCAGGGCCAGGCATGCCGCCGCGCGGATCGCCGGATCGCTCCCTCGACGCATGCCCTGCCTCCGCTGCCTTCCCTCGCCGCCGGCACGGGCGGACGAGGGGATGCTACGGCCGCCGCGGCATCGGGGTCAACGGCCGCCCGGGAAGCGATGGCCGAGCTTCTCGCGTTTCGTGGCCAGATACCGCTCGTTGAACTCGTGCACCGGCGGCAGGATGGGCACCTGATCGACCACTTCGAGATCGAATCCGCCGTAGATGAAGGCGTCGGTCTTCTTCGGGTTGTTGGTCAGGAGCCGCACCCGCCGCAAGCCCAGATCCTTGAGGAGTTGGATGCCGATGCCGTAGTCGCGGGAGTCGGCCTTGTAGCCGAGGGCCAGGTTGGCCTCGACCGTGTCGAGCCCCTTGTCCTGCAGCTCGTAGGCGCGGATCTTCTCGACGAGGCCGATGCCGCGGCCCTCCTGCGGAAGATAGACAAGCGCGCCCGCACCCTCCCGGCCGATCATGTCGAGCGCCATGTGCAGCTGGTCGCCGCAGTCGCACCGCAGGCTGTCGAGCAGGTCGCCGGTGAAGCAGGAGGAATGCAGCCGCACGAGCGGGTCGCGGGCCCCGGCGACGTCGCCCATGACGAGCACGAGGGGCTGTTGCGGCTCGTACTTGACACCGTAGGCGAGCACGCGAAAACGCCCCCACCGCGTGGGCAGGTCGGCCTCGGCGATCCGGTAGACGAGCTTCTCCGCCTGCCGGCGATGTCGGATGAGCTGCTCGATCGAGATGATCTCGAGGCCGTGCGCCCGCGCGAGTGCAAACAGTGCCTCGCGGTTGGCACGGTTGCCTGCCTCGTCGAGGATCTCGCAGAGCACGCCCGCCGGCGCGAGCCCGGCCATCCGCGCGAGGTCCACCGCGGCCTCGGTATGCCCGGCCCGCCGCAGCACACCCCCCTCCTTCGCCACCAGCGGAAAGAGGTGCCCTGGCCGGACGAAGTCGGCCGGCGTGCTCGCCGGATCCATGATCGCGGCGATCGTGTCGGCCCGCTCGGCGGCGGTGATGCCGGTGCGGGCCGTCCGATGGTCGACCGGCACCGTGAAGGCGGTGCCCAGGGGCGTCGAGTTGGCCGCCACCATCATCGGCAGGTCGAGCCGCGTCGCCACGTCGGGCAGGATCGGCATGCAGACCTGGCCACGACCATGCCGGATCATGAAGTTGACGATGTCGGGCGACGCCTTCTCGGCGGCGCAGACGAAGTCGCCCTCGTTCTCCCGGTCCTCCGCATCGACCACGATCACCATCGCGCCCCTGCGGATGGCGGCCACGGCGGCGTCGATCGTCGAAAATCCTTCGGGCATGCAGCCTCCTCGCGTCCCTTGATTATAGGATGGAGACCGCGGCGGCCGAGCCGTTTCCCCCGGCCGCCGTTCTCGCCCGGCAGGGTCCGCATGCTCGACCGTGAGGAATACATCGAACAGGCCTACCTGTTCCGGTCGCTCGCGGAGCGGATGACGGCCGGCATTGCCGCCCAGGAGGCGCTCCTGGCGATCGGCCAGGAGGTGCTGGCGACGACGAAGTTGCCGCTGGCGATCGACTATCTGGCGGGCGAACTCAAGCTCGTCGGCACGTTTTCGACGGCCATGGCCCGGCTCCCGCACTACTTCACGGCGTTTCAGACTTTCGTGATGGAACGGGCGGAGGAGGAGGGGGGGCGGTTCGACCTGCGGACCGGCCTGGCGATGCTCGAACGCGAGGCCGCCTACCGCGCCGAGGGGCCGACCCCGCAAGGGCTCTTCTTCTACCGGTTCGAGTGCCTGTCGCGCAACCGGCTCGACTACGCCCACGGCCTGCCGGCCGTCGCCGACGACGACATGTTCGACGCCGACTGGAAGGATTGGATCCTCATGGTGGCCCGGCAGGTGGGACTGGTCGATCTCGCCGATCTCGTGGCCCTGCGGAGCGAGGAGTTCTGGCGGCAGGAGAAGCAGGCGGCCCGCGTTGCCGGCCGCGACGAGCCGATGCCCGACCGGGCGATCCTCTTTGGGGAGAAGGAGGGGAGGATCGCCCGGGCCAATCGGGGCAAGGATCCGCTGTTCCTCTTCGCCGCGCTGCAGCGACAGCTCGGCTATCCGGCAGTGCCCCGGCCCGCGCCGGTCATCCCGGGTGCCGAGACGCCCGCGATGCTCGCCCGCCGCATCGAGCGGGTCGAGTTTCGCGTGAAGCTTCTGGAGGAGGAGGCCCGCGGCGGCATCGACCTCTCCCGCTTCGATCCCAAGAACTTCCCGCAGCAGCCCGCCGACGGGCGGCTCCCGCCATGAGCCCGTGCCTGCGCGACGACGCCGAAGCGATTGAGCGGGCGGCGATCGCCGCCGTCCAGCCGGAGCGTCTCATCCTCGAGCAGGTGTCGCTCGGGCCGGGCGCGGCCGCCCACGGCGTTGAACTGCTCGCCGCCGGTCGGCCGCTCGTGCCCGCGGTACGGCTCGGGGCACGGGGCCGGATCGTCGTGGTCGGCGGCGGCAAGGCGGCGGCGGGAATGGCGGCGGGCCTCGAGCGGGTGCTGGGGCCCGAACGGCTGGCAGGCGGCCGCACGACCGGCCTGGTAAGCGTGCCGGCAGGCTGCGGCCGGTGTTTGGAGTCGATCGAGGTCCGCGAGACCCGCCCCGCGGCGCACAACCTCCCCACGCCCGCCGTCGTCGCCGCCACCCGGGAGATCCTGGCGGCGGTGTCGCGGCTCTCCGCGGAGGATCTCGTCGTCGCGGTCATCTCGGGCGGCGGCTCGGCGCTCCTGGCCGCGCCGCGACCGGGCGTCACGCTCGACGAGAAGATCGCGGGGACCCGCCGGCTGTCGGAGGCCGGCGCCGACATCGCCACGCTCAACGCCATGCGCCGCACGATGAGCCTGGTGAAGGGAGGCGGACTGGCGCTCGCCTGCACCGCCGGCACGCTGCTCGTGCTCGTGCTCTCCGACGTGATCGGCAGCGACCTGGACGTGATCGCATCGGGGCCCTGCATGCCGCCGGACGGCGGCGCGGCGGACGGCTGCTGGACGACGCCGGGGGGCTGCCGCGTCGTGCATCGCATCGTCGGCGACAATGACACCGCGGTCGAAGCGGCGACCGCAGCCGCGCGGCAGGCCGGCTACGAGGTCGTCGCCGCACCGGTCTGCGGCGGTTCATCCGCGGAGGCGGTGGGGGACGCGCTCTTCGGCGCGGGCCGAGGGCTGCTCGAGGCGGCACATCGCGACGGCCGCCCGCGGGCGCTCATCTCGGGCGGCGAGGCGACGGTGACCGTGCCCGCGGACCACGGCCTCGGGGGCCGCAATCAACAGACCGTGGTCGCGGCGCTCGCCGCCGCGCGCCGGGCGGGAGGCTGGCCGGCGGGCCTGCTTGTGGCGAGCATCGGCACCGACGGCGAGGACGGGCCGACGACGGCCGCGGGCGGCTGCGTCGATGCCGACGTGGCCGCGACGGTCGCGGCGCGGAGTCTCGACGTCGAGGCCGCTCTCGCCCGCTGCGACGCGCATCCTCTGCTCGAAGCCGCCGGGGGGCTCGTCCGCACCGGGCCGACCGGCACGAACGTCGCCGATCTGCGGATCGTGCTGGCCCGTCCCTGAAGTAGACTCGTCTCGCGACCGATCTCCCCGGGAACCCTCCATGCCCTCCCTCAAGCGGATTCTCGTCACCGGCGGCGCCGGCTTCCTCGGCAGCCATCTCTGCGAGCGGCTCGTCGCGCAGGGGCACGACGTGATCTGCGCCGACAACTTCTTCACGAGCCAGAAGTCGAACGTCGCCCACCTGCTCGGCTGTGGCAACTTCGAGCTCATCCGGCACGACATCATCCATCCGCTCTGGCTCGAGGTCGACGAGATCTACAACCTCGCCTGCCCGGCGGCCCCCGGCCACTACCAATACAACCCCATCAAGACGATGAAGACGTCGGTGATGGGCGCGATCAACGTGCTGGGCATGGCGAAGCGATGCCGCGCGAAGGTGTTGCAGGCCTCCACGAGCGAGGTCTACGGCGACCCGGAGGTGCATCCGCAGCCGGAGAGCTACCGTGGCGCTGTCAACCCGATCGGCCCGCGGGCCTGCTACGACGAGGGGAAGCGGGCCGCGGAGACGCTCTTCATGGACTACCACCGGGCCAACGGCGTGAACGTGCGGATCGTGCGGATCTTCAACACCTACGGCCCCCGCATGCATCCCTACGACGGCCGCGTCGTGTCGAACTTCATCCGGCAGGCCCTCTCGGGCGAGCCGATCACGATCTTCGGCTCGGGCTCCCAGACCCGCAGCTTCTGCTATCGCGACGATCTGGTCGAGGGAATGATCCGGATGATGAACGGGCCCGACGACTTCATCGGCCCGGTGAACATCGGCAACCCAGGCGAGTTCACGATCCGGCAACTCGCCGAACTGACGCTCGAACTGTCGGGGGCGTCATCCCGGCTCGTGGAGCGGCCGCTGCCAGTGGACGACCCCGAGCGGCGGCGGCCTGACATCACGCTCGCCAAGCGGCACCTCGGCTGGGAGCCGACCGTGACGCTGCGGGACGGCCTCGCCCGCACGATCGACTGGTTTCGGTCGGTGCGCCTCGAGGACTTCCGCGCCCCGACGCCGAACTACTGAATTCACGGGAAGGCTCGGCATCCTGCCGACCTTCCCTTGGCGAGCCTCCGCTCGCTGGTGCTCCCGCGTCGCATCCATGCGACGCAGACGTGCGACAGGGCGGGGGCGGCACCGACATCCACGAAACGCCTCGCATCCTGCTCGCGTTTCTGGGCGAGCCTCCGCTCGCCGGTGCTGACCCGGCCCTCCGGGCCTGACCTCGTCCTCGAGGGAGGTGAGGTGCCGCACCTGCCCCGAGAGCCGGCGTATGCCGACAAGCGCAGGCTGGAGGCCGAAGCGCCGTCGGCATCCGAGTGAG
>Ga0255182_1000844_pt1 | contig 17955 bp, 15 predicted proteins | sample Atl_UVDOM_RepA_8_FD_188420 | JGI IMG/M metagenome (GOLD analysis project Ga0255182, IMG submission 188420) | Freshwater microbial communities from Altamaha River, Georgia, United States - Atl_UVDOM_RepA_8d | ecosystem: Environmental > Aquatic > Freshwater > River | place: USA: Georgia...
AATGCAGAATTTACGGCGCATCAACGCAAGATAGAATACACCATTCTTCCTTCAATGGAAAAGTCCTTTCTTTTGTACTTAAATTCTCTCCCGAACTATATGGGAAATGTATACATTAACACTACCAACTTTCCATCACACTTCATATCGCCTGACAACATCGACAAAATGAAACATATGCTCGAACCTATCCCTTCCCTAAAATCGACGGTCTTTCATTGCATGAACAAACATCAACTCATCCCAAAAACATACATCACCTATCACATTCGACTCGGAGACCATTTTTTGGAGAATCCTACGGACACACTGATTCACCAAACGATTGTTCAGGAGGTGTTGCAAAAAATGGTTCTACGCCCCAACGAGACGTATTTATTGATAACAGACACACCGGCATTGAAAAAAATAGTAATGACTTATTTCAAAGGAAAAGGAAACAACATTCGATGTCTCTTATTGGATATTGGCCATACCAGCAAAAATGAAGACACAATTGGCATCAAGAACACCTTGATTGAATTTTATGTAATGTCCTTCTCGAAAGCCATCATTAGTATGTCCATATATCCACATGGATCTGGGTTTAGTAAATGGTGTTCTGTAGTATACAATATACCTTATGTTTGTTATTTGTTATCTTCTTACACCTTTTAACATTTCAAACGCCGACATCATATTATATTTCTTTGTGAGGGAATATGAATCCGTCTTTTTGCAAGATGTCTTGGACTTCTTTTTGCATAATCTCTCCATCTATAATTTGAAGATGTTGGAAAGGTTTCATTTGTTCTTTAAAGGATGACACATCGAACATATTGTAAATATTCTGTAGCATTTCATAATTTGCAATGACCTGATGGTGATTTACACGCAGCCATTCATAAAAATCTTCATTATTAGTAGTCAGAGCTGCATTTTCATTGGACACAGCATTTGCTTGTTTGCATTTCCATTTGTAAAATTTTTTATAGTAGGAAATGGCCGTCTGGAAGGTGGTGGCATTGTTAATATCATAATCAGTGCCAGACAACACACAAATTTGACGCAACTCTTTTTGCGTGATGCCCAGCGCACTTAAAATGCCTTGAAGGTCATAACATTGAACTGTCTCTTCAAACAGATGAAAATACCTTAATACTCTCGGGCAGCCGTAGACAAACATATCCATGTCCTCGCTCAAACACGCCCATACCTTGTTTTCGAGGGAAAGCATTGCACACAATGAGTCCGCTTCCCCTGGCGCTTCGTAATATGTCGCACCATAATATCGAATCAAACTTTTAACAGTGTCAATATCTGACTTTTTTAATGTAATACTTTTTTTCTTTAATTCATGCATGGTGTGCATCAGTTGTTTGCGTTCGACGGCAGTTATGGTGTCACCCTTTTCTGTCAACATATCTTCTAACTTATGATACTGTTCTTCCGCCATCCATTTGGCGTGGTTGCGTTCGCGCAAGAGTTCTTTTTTTTCGTTTGGTGGTTTTCCATCAAACACAAAGACGGGAATAATATTGTTTGAACGAAAGAGAGATAGCATCAGATATACATTCTCAATGAGAGCATTGTTATACGCGAATTTATACATATAAATACTAATGTCGACGGCAATTTTTTTACCGGATAATTCGCTCAATTTGTATGTGCGAATTGCCGTCGACGCATTTTGTTTTAGAAATTTGTTTAAATGACGAATACCCATGGTGATGCATGTACATAATGCAATCTTGTACGATTCAATTTTATTTATTTTACATATAATTTTATACCTCTCATCCTAATTCACATACAGTCATTCGCATGTTATGAATTACTTCTTTTTTCATACTATGTTTCGTGTTGGAGGAATATACTGTGTACAGCAAATCTTGCATTTCGTCCACGGACTTTGTCATGGATTGCGTTTTGTAGTGTTGTTGAATGAAACGGCAAAAGGATTGCAGTGATTGCGGGGTTTTGTGGAAATGGAATATGGAAGTGGGATGTTGTGTGTCGCACCACGCTACAAATTTTGGATAGTTGTACAGCAAAATGGTTTTTAGGATGAAATAAGAGAAGACGTTGGTTTTTTCCTTGTATAAATTCTCTCTAAGAAATTTGGCCTCATTCTTTTTGGAATACAGGTCTTTGTAGTACAATCCCATGAATTGAAGTGTTTTTACCATCTGGAACAAACTGTGGGTTATTTCTTGGGTGAGATAAAATTCACTGTTTTCCAGAAACTCGGCCACATTTTCCTTCTTTTTCAATTTGAAGAAGCTACAGAACAAGACATTGAGGATGTTAGCCCAGAATTCGGTGTATGCTTCGTAGGGACGAAGGTCGGTTATGTTCACATCAAAAATAGATAAAATACATTGATTGACCGAGTCGCAGTTCATGTCCGAGAAATCGAGACCAAAGTTATGGAAGGTTTCGTGAATGAATACTTTGAACCATTCTTCTTTTCGAAAGATGACGATTTCGGAGATGACTGGACAGGTAGTTGTAAACGCAGTATTTACGTGAATGGCATCTAACACTTGTGTATTCGAAGTTGGCAATTGTTTTTGGAGAGAAGTTAAGTATATGTATATAGACAATGTTTTCACACATTTTTTGGACGCATGCATATGAACAATATATAGCCATGTGGCAATGCTCTTTATGTATCTATTGTATGTCTCCATGTCTTTCTCGATATTGGATTCTTCAACGATAAAATATACATTGACAGTTCGTTCAAAGAGAGAAAAAGAATAAATGATTTCCCCGACCGTGTTTTTCTCAATGTGTTCGTAAATTTGTTTTGGGAAATGCGATGCATTGAAGACGATTGGTTTGGTTATGTCAGTCGCGTTTTTTCTACGTTTTATTGTTGCATTAAATGTCATTGTTTCTACATATTTGTATGCCTGGTAAATGTCGTTGTATAAGTGTTTGAATAATTGGTCTGTCTTTTTCGTATGGCTGACATAATGTTCAGACGGTTGGTTCGAAAAAAAACGTATCAAATGTTGACTTTTTGCGGACAATTCCATTTATATTTAATTAGTATTTAAATTTATAAATGAAATTATAAATGAAAATAAATTTATTAACAAACAATTTCGAATTTTATGGATATACTATAATCATATTTTTTTCAATAGAATATCTAAATGTGTCAAACTAGTACAAGAATATTTAATGTGGGTGAATAACAACCAAATAATAATAGCAGGAAGTAACACTATTTTATTGTCGTCTATTGTAAATACTAATACTTCCAAATAAATTGAAACAATTATAGTTAACAGAGTTATAAATAAATGACGGATGAATTTGATGGTTAATACTCTTGGAATTTTGAAATAATCCATGACTGGAAATATGCATTGTTCGAAAAAAACGGGTTCATTGTTTGATTGATTATTATACGATTGTTGTAATACTATATCAATTGTATAGGATAAACTATATTCATATAAGGGTATTAACATAATTAACACACCAAATAAATGAAACCCTGTATAAATATTACAAATGATAATCAATCCAAGTGAATATGCATAACAATAAAAAATTTCGTAACAATAAGATTTTTTTTATTTTTTCTAACTTCATGCGTTCGTTGAATTCCACGTCGTTTGAATCATCATTATTTCGTTCCATGTCGTTGGAATCTTCATGTTTTATATTTGAATGTATACTTGAATATGTAGTCATTGGTTATAAAAAATAGAAATATGTGTTTAAATAGTTTTACTATGGTGTGGTTTTACATATCAATTAAATCCATAAATTTGAAAATGGTTTTGTTCGTCAAGCTCTTGTAGTCTTTAATCTTGCTGTTTGAAATAAGTCGAATGATTTCATTCACACTATGGCCTTGAATTGGTTGACATTCAACTGATCCATTGAACAATTCAGGTTTGTACATAATAACAATATTTTCGGCGATTTCTTCAACTTGAGCCTTATAATTATCGAGTGAAATGTACTCAAACACGGTTGAAACTAAATCTCGAATAATACCAACCATTTGTTTCTTGGATACAATGCCGTTGTTCATTAAATTCATGTAAAACATGGCCAACGATTTTCGTTTTTCATTGATTTTATTGATTTCACAGAACTTGTCATAGTTTTGTTCTGCGTCCACATATTCAATATTCTGGAAAGATTGAACAAACTCTCGCAAATTGTCTTCATAATACGTCTTCATAAAATCATATTTGTTCGAAAGGTCAGCGTACAATTCGGCATAATTTTTAGAGTAAAAGCGATTGGAAGACGCGATTGCAAACAAATTTTTGCCAATAAACGACAAATCAATATTGCTGGTCGTATCAATAAGCGTATCAATCGTGGCAACAATTTTATTACGAATGTCAATATAATTTTTATCCGTAATTTTATTAATATACGCACGAATAGTATCAAGTTCCTTTTCAATCCCAACCTTTGTTTCTAGTTGCGTAGTTTGAAAGGTTTGTAGCGACTCCCATTGTTCATCACTGGTAATTTCCATATTTCTATTTCTATTTTTCTTATTTTTGTGACCATTATTGTTTGTGCTTGCATTTGATGAGGTAGTACTTTGCAACTCATTTTTTTTAAACACAGGCGTTTTGTCATAAGAAGGTGAACCAACTTGTTGTGTCAAATGTTGGATAATTTGAATAGTTTCGTCTGGAAGGGAGTAGTCAAATCCATTTGCGGTAATGTTTTCAAAATCAGTTAAATGGTATATTAATTTGGTCGACATAATGGGTGTTCTACTAAAAATATTGACGATTATTTTTATATCAATTTTATTTAATAATATATTTAAATGGTATAAACGCTTAAATATAATATTATATTATTTATAATATGGATAAAGATACAGTAGTAAGTGTTTTTGACAGCAACGATACAATTGTCCCAGAAATAAAAGAGTGGGACCAAATGAATTTAGACCCGAAATTGTTGCGAGGCATTTTTGGATATGGATTCGAGAAGCCGAGCCCGATTCAAAGTCGTGCAATCCACCCGTTGATTGATGGTCGTGACTTGATTGCACAAGCGCAGTCTGGAACTGGAAAGACGGCTACCTTTGCCATTGGTGCTATCCAATCGGTGGATATAAATGATTCGTCGACGCAGGTATTGATTTTATCGCCAACGAGGGAGTTGTCTGCACAGACGGCGAAGGTGGTGATGAATTTGGGTTGTTTTATTCCTGAATTGAAGGTGAAGGAATATTTCGGGGGTGCTTCGATTGAGGAGAACAATATGTTCAACTCGAGAAATGTGCCACATATTATTTGTGGATGTCCTGGACGTATTTATGACATGTTGAGGAGAGACAAGATTTCGTGTAAAAAAATCAAGTTGGTGATTTTCGATGAGGCGGACGAGATGTTGTCGCATGGGTTTAAAGACCAGGTGTATAATATTTTCCAATATTTAAACAATGATGTGCAAGTTGGATTGTTCAGTGCTACGTTGCCAGAAAGCATTCATCCAATTATTGATAAAATCACGAGAAATCCGGTAAAGGTGGTTGTGAACCGAGAGCAATTGACCTTGGAAGGTATTCAGCAATTCTTTGTTGCGCTGGAGGATGACAGACAAAAATATTTGACGCTTAAAAATTTATTTTCGCACATTAATTTGTCCCAATGTATTATTTATTGTAATAGTGTGAAACGGGTACAAGATTTATATGAGGCGATGTGTGAGGACGAATTTCCAGTTACGCGCATTCATAGTAACATGGACAAAGCGGAACGCACCAGGGCATTTAACGAGTTCAAGTCGGGAACTTCGCGTGTATTGATTTCGTCGAATGTGACGGCGAGAGGCATTGATATTCAACAAGTGAGTGTGGTGATTAATTTTGATTTGCCCAAAGATGTAAGTACATATTTGCATCGAATTGGGCGTTCGGGTCGTTGGGGAAGAAAGGGTGTCGGTATTAATTTCATTACTCGACGCGACATTTATTATATTAAGAGAATCGAGGAATATTATTCGACGCAAATTCTCGAGTTGCCTGCCGACTTGAGCTTTTTGAAATGCGTGTAATTTGATTCATTATATTTCTATTATACATTAGTATACTATGAATTCAAAAATTGAAGAAATCAACCAGCATTTCAAGGTCCCTATGTATTACAACGACCATAAAGTGGAAGTGCATAAAACTATTATCACCGACCTGGAGCTCATTCATACAGTGGACCCTTCATGTAACCCGATATACCATTTTTATTTCAACAATGACAACGATGTGTCACTTCAATTGAACAAACAACTAGTGCAATATTACACTACTGACGTCCAATTTTTAACAGACAACCAAACCCTTTTAAAATCGTATACGCCGTTAAATGACTCGTATGTTGATTATTCGCCCAATTATAAGAAGATAGTAGATATTTGGAACGAATTAAAAATCGATGTCGGCTTCAAGGAGAGATATTATTTTATCGAATGGGAAATGATGGAATTCTTGAATCGGTCGCAATGGTTTCTGCAATTTATGAGCGTGTACAATTTGTTGTCTCCTATTTTTTCTCTCCTTGTCCCCATCATTATCCTCATCATCCCCTTTTTCATTATCAAAATGAAAGGACTTACTATAAATGTGAGCGAATATATTCAAATACTAAAAACAGTGGCAAGTACAAATGCGATTGGAAAATTATTCACGGTTCAATTTAGCGAAATCACGTCGCAGGAAAGGGTGTATATTATTGTGTCTGCCATCTTTTATTTGTTCTCGATTTATCAGAACTTTATGGTTTGTTATAGGTTCAATCAAAACATGAAAACAATTCACAGTCATTTCAAAGAGCTCAACATCTATCTCACCCACACGATTCGCGCCATGGAACATTATTACACTTATGCATCACCATTACTTACACATTCCGAATTTAACGCTAAATTAAACGACAAATTGGATGTTTTAAAAAATATGCATAAGAAGATTGAATGTATTGGTGAATACAGTTTGTTCAATGTGAGCAAATTGTCCGAGATTGGATATGTATTTGCATGTTTTTATGAGCTTCATTCGGATTTGATATATGATGAGGCAATTTTGTTTTCTCTCGGGTTTCATGGATATATAGATTGTATTCGTGGACTGCAGTCTAACCTATCGAAGCGCCAGGTGTCTTTTGCCCGCTACATTGACAACTCGAAAAAGACGGTGTTCAAACACTGTTATTATGCTCCTTTGAAGGACAAACGGCCGATTCGAAACACGGTTAAACTCAAACAAAACATGATTATCACGGGTCCAAATGCATCTGGCAAAACAACCATCTTAAAATCGACCCTCATCAACATTCTACTCACACAACAATTCGGTTGTGGATTTTATAGCGATGCTCGCATCAAACCATTCCATCATATTCATTGCTACCTAAATATCCCAGACACTTCTGGAAGAGACAGCTTGTTTCAAGCGGAGGCGCGTAGATGCAAAGACATTATCGACAGTGTGCAAGCAAACCCGAACGACACTCATTTTTGTGCCTTTGATGAATTGTATTCTGGGACGAATCCTGAAGAGGCAGAGAAGAGTGCGGTTGCCTTTATGAAATATCTGACAAAGTTTGACAACGTGTCTTGTATATTAACGACACACTTTATTAAAGTATGCAAACAATTGGCGAAATTAAGAAATATTGGAAATTACCGAATGAAGACGACAACTAAAGGAGAGAATCGTTTGGAATATGCATACCTATTGGAAAAGGGAATTTCCACCGTCAAGGGAGGAATTATGGTGTTGCAAGATATGAATTACCCGACTGAAATTATTTTAGATACAGCAACAACTGTCGCAGCCACAGCTACATCCACTCATAGAGCTACTTAAAAGGAATAAGTAATTCGTTAAGTTTTACAATTTATTTATATATACTTTCTTTAATACCAATGTTTTCTTTGATGAATCTATTTACTCCCTCATTTTTCATATATTTAGGATGTATTCTTCTGGTTGCCGCATGTATTGTACTTTATTTCGAACACCGAATTCGCGAACAGGACCATAAGATTGCGTCCATGTTGAGCGTTGTGTCCACTTTAGAACAAATACAACACCATCGAGCACATGCCCCTCCCCCAAATATAGCACCAAATATAGAACCAAATATAGAAAACGATAAAAGTCACGAACTGTTCATGTTGGCCAATCCACACAGTTCTACTGAATTCATCCAGCATCCGTTTGATTTAATTGAAGTGTCTGATGAAGAAGAAGAATCCGAATCCGAATCAGAGGATGATGAAACTGATGACAGCGACTCTTCGTCAGACATTGAAAATGATGAATCAGATACTGAATCAGAAGAAGAGGAGGAATCAGATACTGAATCGGAAGAAGAGGAGGAATCAGATACTGAATCGGAAGAGGATATTCCTATTAAGATTATTAAATTAGACTTGGAGCCAGAGCCATTGCCTGTGCAAGTTGTTCATGAATCATTGCCGGTAGAAGAGATGGTACCCGTAGAAGAGATGATTCCTGCAATTGAAGAACAGGTGCATGTGCCTGTTGTGGAAGAAGAGATGGTTCCTATGCCAGCGCCAGAACACCGTAACGATTCTTTGAACGAACTGTCTTTTTCTTTAGAAGGAGAGAATTCAACCCAGCCTAAAAAGATTTCAATTCATTTAGGAGAAGAACCTGAAGAACAAGGACATGCAGACATTGATTATAAAAAAATACAATTACAAAAGCTTCGTAGCATTGCAATTGAAAAGGGACTGGTTTCTCCTGCAGATGCAAATAAATTAAAGAAGCCTGAATTATTAAAGTTGCTTGAATAAGTTTTTTATATTTTTAATATATAAACATGTCTTGGCAAACCTGTTATAGTGGTTCGAATAATATTTATTTTAATTTCCCACCCATCATGAATGATGGAAGAAATTTTGCGACTTGGCAACCAGAGTCTGTTGTGAATGAACGAATTCAAAAAAGTGAAGGCATTCAAAGTAATTGGGCGTATCGTCAATATCTTCAAAAGAACGCGACATCGATTATGAATTATAATACAGAAGAGGCTTGTTACACACTTGGCATGGACCCTCACTACACCACCAATATGACTCCCTCTGCCAATGTTCCATATACATTTAAGAACACATTCGACACTTCTACTCCTGGCTTTGGTTATTGCAACAGCGACTTAAAGAGTCCTTATTTGTCGAGAGAACAATTGAATGCACGGTTAGTCTCTCCTTCTATTATACCAAAACCAAAGTAAAATAATATATAATAATATATGAACTTGTATAGTATATAAAGTTTTGTTATATACTAATACTATAAACAAACACTATATGAAAATTCTCTCAATTGATGTAGGAATAAAAAACTTGGCCTTTTGTTTGTTTGACGTCGTCGACAGTTCACTAAACATACTTCAATGGAACGTGGTGAATTTAACGGACGATGGCACATTGAAAACGTGTTCTGTTTGTAACAAACCCGCTAAATTCAAAAAAAATGACACATGTTTTTGCAATAAACACGCAAAGGCACATACACAGTACCTTATTCCAACCGCACAACAAAAATGGTCTGTCATCTCCAAACAAAAACTGGCCGCACTGCATGAAATGGCGCAAACCTTCAAACTATCCTATGACCCGAAAAGTAAGAAAACCGATTTAGTAACACTTATTCAAGAACATATTCAGAAGACGTGTTTTGAAGTGATTGAAACGACCAAATCCAATGACATGAATTTGTATACTATTGGACAGCAATTGAAGAAACACTTTAACGAGCTGTTTAAAGAAGTGGACAAAATTGAGCATGTGATTATAGAAAACCAAATTGGGCCATTGGCTATCCGGATGAAAACGATTCAGGGTATGTTGGTGCAGTATTTTGTTATGTCGCATTTAAATGTAGAGCATATTGAATTTATTTCTGCTTCGAATAAATTGAAGGATTGTGATATCCAAGAAAAGGAAAACTATAAAGATAGGAAAAAAATGGGTATCCACAAATGTTTAGGAATATTGGAGAAAGACAGTACATTGAAGGAACATTGTGCCTTTTTTAACAGTCATAAAAAAAAGGACGATTTGTCGGATTCTTTTTTGCAAGGGATTTGGTATATACATTCGCGAAATTTGTGATATTAATTATTATAATATTATTTGTAATTCGTACTACTTAAAAATAAATGTTCTATTTATTCAATAATATATGGCAGATTTAATGGAAATTACCGAGCTTGATTTGAATGACGGATTCCGAAGTTCTTCCAACTTTGGAGGGGGGTTGGAGCTTTTAATGAACGACAAAGTGAAGGACAGTTACAAATCGAGCGATATTGATTTAGACGATTTAAATAGATTGGAAAACGAACTTAATGATTTAGTAGAAGAAGTACCCTCGTCCAATTATGCTCCAAAATCAGACCTATTTGACACCAAGCCAAGTGTTTCTTTTGACGACAAACCCATGAATTTAAATTTAGGTCGTTCTACGGTTGATATGGAGGACAACGCTACCAAGACGTGGGATGGATATGGAAAATACAACAATATTTCTGTCAATCCAGATATGAACATCCCGTTAGAGCCTAAAATGTCCAAAGAAGAAACTCTTCGAGAGAAATTCAAGTACTTGCGAAAGCTGGAATCATTGGAAAAGAAGGGTGTTGAGCTCTCTAAAAAGTATTCTATGGAATCTTCTCTAACTGAAATGATAGGTGAATATGAAACTATTATGGATGAGAAGTCCAGGCAAAATTCAATTAAATTTCAGGGAAATGTGATGATGGCCGTTGTGAATGGAATTGAATATTTGAATAATAAATTTGACCCTTTTGATATTAAGCTGGATGGATGGTCTGAACAAGTACAAGAAAACTTGAGTGATTATGATGATATTTTTGCAGAATTGCACGAAAAATACAAAAGCAAGGCATCCATGTCTCCGGAACTGAAGTTGCTCTTTCAGTTGGGTGGAAGTGCGGCGATGCTTCACATTACAAATTCAATGTTTAAGAATGCTATGCCGGGTATGGACGACCTGTTTAGACAAAACCCTGACTTGATGCGTTCTTTCCAGACTGCCACCATTAATTCGATGGCGCAGACGAATCCAGGGTTTTCTGGGTTTATGTCCAATGTGATGGGTAGCGAGGCGAAGTCGGTTCCGGGTATGGGTCCTCCTCCTCCGGTTGCGACACAGGGTCCGAATGCGGTTCCACCTCCTGTCGGACGTCCAGGCAATAACAACTTTGCACGTCCAGACCTCAATTACTCCAAGAATTTTGAAGATGGGATTCATTTGAGAGAGAGTGCTGACCACGAAATGTCTAGCAGAAGGCCGGCTTCTACACAACGTCCTGACATGAAGGGGCCGAGTGATATTACAGATATATTATCTGGAATTAAGACAAAAACAATTAATATTCAACCATCGGTTCCGAACCAGAATGACAGCAGTACCATTAGCATCAACGATTTGAAAGAATTGCAAAGCGATGCGAATATACCTAAACGAAGTGGAAGAAAGAGAAAGTCGGACAAAAATACGGTGAGTTTGGATATTTAAGGATTTAATTTACACCGACCTGAAAGAAAAATGAGACAAAATATAATATTATAATATATATATATCATGCAAATACAAGATGATGATATTTATAATGATGAAGTGTTTGACAATTATTTAAGAGAGGATGAAACTATAGGTAGACATGAAGCAAATCATAATTTTAGAATGCTATTAAATACTTATAGAGGATTTGAAGAAGCAAGCAGTTATTGTATAAAATATCCTTTTCACGACAATAATGGTAATCAAATCAATGCAGACAATAATAGATACTATCAAATTGCACAACGGTTTTTTTCACCGGAAATATTTCATAATACTGCTATAGACAATTGTAATACTCCTTATATTCCTTATATGAATATAATTGAACAAAACATCATTCGCGACACCCGTAGATATGGATTTTGTGGTGAAAATATGAGTTCTAGTTATTTATATCATTCTATAATGCAGCTAAATCATTATGCATTGATTAGATTCTTAGTATTACCGAATGGTTATAGAGTGAGTAATGCAATAGCATTCAATATTGATAACGACGGAAATATGGAAATAGATGCATTGTGTTCAAATAATATATTTCAATATAAAGGCGCTTCTTTATTAATGAACAGAATATTTGATTTTTGTATTGTTGCAAATATAAACAATATAAGTTTAAAAGCGATTGATACAAAAGATACAACCGGTTTTTATGAAAAAATGGGGTTTCAAAAAATTGGGCAAACGGATTCTGAAGGTTTAATTAAAATGACCAACCAACAAATTGTTAGTAAAAGTAAAAGACAATATCGAGAGTGGGCGACTGTAAAATATGATGAGTTTTTAGATTCTCTTTTTGAAGGAATGAATATGTATTTACAAGAACAAGAACAAGAACAACAAGAACAACAACAAGAACAACAACAAGAACAACAACAAGAACAACAACATATGGATAATATGGACATGGACATGGATGAACAACAAGAACAACCTATGGACGAAGCTGAAGAAGAACGACAAATAGAACAATTAATCACAATAGCGAACATGAAACAACAATTTTTGATGAAAAGACAAATTAAAAGACCATCCAAATACAATGATTTTTTTACATATTTTCCACCATCAACGTTTCCTAGAAAAGAGGGTGATATTCCGATATATAGTCTCCCAATGAGCGCTGTTAAAGGACCAACAACACGACGCAAATCATATAAGAGTAATCGGTCTATGAAAAAACCAATAACTTCACTCAACCCAATTAAAAAACGTATGGTTGCACAAAGTCAATCCATTCGAAACTCGAAATTGAAATCAAAATCAAAATCAAAATCGAAAAAACGATTGACAAAAACAATCCCAACACGGAATCCAAGTTTAATAAGCGATTCTTATTAGACACTTTTATTTTTACTGCGTTTTGTTTTTGTTTTTGTTTTGGAATGTTTAGAATTAGAATGTTTGGATGTTTTTGATTTTGTAGTAGTTTTCTTTGTCTTTTTTTGGTCTTTGAGAGAATCAGGAGTATAATTTAAAAACCATTCTTCAAACTCTTTGCTGTCTTTTTTGTTTTTTAATTCTTCATATTTCAAGGCGCGATTCGCTCTCATCTCTTCTACAGTCTCTTGATGACCATAACAATGAATACTAAATCGAGCAAGCAGTCCTTTTTGCGAAAGCCTGTTTTTTTGTTGCACTTCAAATAAAAAGGTAGACATACACAACAATCGGTCAATAAATTGGTTATAATAGGGTTTGTTTGCATATAAAAACGCCAAATAAAAACTTAACATGGTATCAATGGTTGCTATTTTCACCTTTTTATTATTCATCGTCAACACGTTGTAACTGTGGCACCCGATAGGTTTATATACATACAAGACTGTATCTCTCCCTATTTTCAATTCATAATGTTCCGGTATAATTTCACCGATTTTATCGTGTTTCACAATCTGTACGTTCTGTATTTGTTGGTCACCCAACTTTTGTTTCACGAGTTCAGCGGTTTCTAATGGATTTTCGGAAAGTACATCAAAGTCCGAATACGTGTTTAATTTCCTTCTTAAATGAACCGGCATGTATTTGGAATACAAGGTAATTGCATAACCTCCAAAAAAGACAACTCCTTCTTGAATTAAAGTGTCTTTGATTGTGTCAAAAATGACGTGATTCGGGTCCTTGACGTCTTCCAATTTTCGCTGGAAGTTTATTTTAGAGCAATTGTTGGAAGTGATTGGATAATTTTTATTTAGCAAGGTAAGTCGTTTCAACACTTTTTCCCATCGACTGATGTCGCCCGCGGGTCTTGATAATTCTAAATACATGGACATACGCAAAAAATTGGGTGGTGCATACAAAATTCCATTTACGCGAATAGATTCTTTTTTCAAGATTTCAAATACTTGTTCTGGAATTTGAGTGATGTCGGCGACGGGGATGTAATTCACAAACACTTTGTATGTTCCATGATGTTGTCCAGCTCTGGCAACCACATCATTGAATCCCTTTTTATAGTAAATGTCTGTGAGTTCTTTTGCGTCGTGCAACGCATTTTGTGAAAAAAAATCGTAGTCTGGAAATTCAATGTTTTTATTGTAGAATTGGTCTTTTTCAGGTAAAATATTATTGATGGCGGTCCCGCCGTAACATACCAATTGTTTGCGCTGGATAAAGTCTTCGACCGTCGCAAGTATTTTTTGAACACTTTCTGAATTAATAACGCGTTTGCCCTTTTTTTCTTCTGCTTTATCTACTGCCATGCGTAAAATGGCCAATTCACAATCGGTAAATGTTAGATTTTTACATATACCTTTTTTCATTTTATATACATATACAATGAAAAAAATCTATATTGGACATTTATAATTTGTTGAATGAATATTTATTCTTCCGAACAAATACAAAGATATTGCGTTGTATATGCCTTTTCAATTTTATTTTGGAGCGAATGCATATCCAGCCCTGTCGAAAAATGAATTGTATTCTCTCAATTGTTCGTCTGGTTGTTGAAAAATCATCGCCACAAATTGGCAACCGAATTTTCTGCATAATTTAGCATCTGGATTGTCGGGCAAATTACCATTGTTTGGTAAAACAATCGTCATATTCGATTTATTAAATGTTTCCAGTTCGTTTTTGCTGTCGATGTTATTCATATTGTTTTCAAAGTATTTATATCTGTACATTCGCATTTCAATCGAATTGCTCAACATATTGACAAACTCCATCAACGGAGCATTGTTCATAAAATCGGTATTCTCTTTGCTCACAATTACAATAATTTTATTTTGCAAGGAGAGAAGTGACGCATTTGCTAAAGAGCCAGATGATGCATTGTAACTAAAGCTGCTGCCCAACATCCGGTTTGAATACGTTTGGAAAATACGCGAAAGATTTTCATACATGCGTTGGTTTTTGCTTTTGATTCTTAAATGGATGAATAACGGGTCTGTATAATTTGGACATGTACCGCTTGCAAATGCATAATTCTGTATCGTGCTCATTACAGTTGAAAAGGGCACGGAATCGTACGTTTCCTTTACGTGAAAGTTTTTGATGGTGCTGGTAGATACAATGGGTTGGTTATTCACCGAATAAATTTCAAAGTCAAGACATCGGACACCTTGACGTATGACAGCCATTAAATTGCAAATGTCTACGTAATCGTTCTTGTAGTCTCCACCCGAACATGCGTTGTATGCTGTTTTGACATAATATTCTTTTAGCTTCTTTCTACATACAGGGTCATTGTTGTTGATGGGGCGAATGGTATTGTTCAAACTTGGATAGAGAGAATTCATTTTTTGGCATTCGGTGTTTGCTATATTACCATCTCGAATTGTAACTACTATAAAGTAAATAAAAATAATAATGGCTACAATGAGTACAACATAACTGATAATATGTTCTAGAAAAACATCATCACTCATTTGTTTTATAGTATCTAAATAGGACATTCTTACTATTATATTATATTATTTTTATTTAATAATAATTAAAAACTCCATGTATAATATACTTAATGGCAGGCGGTCTCATGAATTTAGTTAGTCAAGGTCAACAAAATATTATTTTAAATTCAAATCCAAGCAAATCCTTTTTCAAATGCACGTACAAAAAATATACAAATTATGGAAAACAAAATTTTAGAATCGATTATGACGGAACACCCGAGCTAAACTTGACCACTGAAAGCACCTTTACCTTTAAAATCAAACGATATGCAGACCTATTGATGGATTGTTATATTTGCATTACGTTGCCCAATATATGGTCTCCAGTATTTCCACCGCAATCATACACCACCGACAATGGAACCTCGGTGTATAGTGATTGGATACCATATGAATTCCAATGGATTAAAAACTTGGGTGCGCAAATCATTAGCAAAATAACCATTAATTGTGGCAACCAACAGTTGCAACAGTATTCAGGACAATACATTTTGAATTCCGCCCAGAGAGATTTTAGCGGTTCCAAGCTCCAGCTCTTTAACGAAATGATTGGCAACGTACCCGAATTGTATGACCCTGCACAATACAATCATGGCACCTATCCAAATGCTTTTTATACAGACAGTCCTGCCGGCGCACAACCATCCATCATGGGGAGGACGCTATGGATTCCTCTAGGTGCCTGGTTCAATTTGTCTTCCTACCAAGCTTTTCCCCTCATTTCTCTACAATACAACGAATTGTTCATCAACGTCACTTTTCGTCCCATCAATGAATGGTTTACGATTCGCAATGTCATGGATTACGCAAACAATTTTCCCATTGTAGCACCTAATTTTAATCAATATTACATGCAATTTTACCGATTTTTGCAAACACCGCCAGATGAGGAACTTGGGCCGAATTCCTATCTTCAACAACGCACCAATTGGTTTGCGGATATTAACTTGAATTGTACCTACAGTTTTTTGTCTGACGACGAAGCCACCTTTTTCGCGAAAAACGAGCAAAAGTATTTGATAAAGCAAATTCATGAAAAAACTTTTTACAACGTTACAGGAGCCAATAAAGTCGACTTGGATTCGATGGGGATGGTAAGCAGTTGGATGTTTTACTTTCAACGAAGCGACGTCAATTTGAGGAACCAATGGTCCAACTACACCAACTGGGAGTTCGACCATATGCCACAAGGTCCCAGTCCCGCTCCAGCGTCTGGCAATTATCCCAATCCTGACCCCGCTGGACCCGTCACCCTTGGACCTGGCATCAACCCCGATGGCACCTCTTCTGGTCTGTATTTGTCTGGAGTATATACCCCTCAAAACTTGAAATCTATTTTGATTTCTCTCGGTATATTGTTGGATGGACAATACAGAGAGAATATATTGCCGGCTGGTGTATACAATTTTGTGGAAAAATATGTCAGAACCGCGGGATATGCGCCACCTGGTCTATATTGCTACAATTTTTGCCTCGACACCAGTCCTTACACATTGCAACCGTCTGGCGCGATTAACATGAGTCGATTCACCAATATACAACTCGAATTCAACACCATTATACCTCCAGCCGACCCTTATGCCCAAGTACTAACAATTTGCGACCCAGCCTCTGGAGACATTGTGGCTATCAACAAACCCACTTGGAGAATTTATGTATACAACTACAATTTGTATTTAATTGAAGAGAGAATTAACATGGTCGTGTTTGTTGGAGGAAATGCATCCTTGATGTATGCTACATAAAACGCTTTCAAGTGTAATAAGTGTTTATAAGTGTATAATAAATGTTTATAAGTGATAATTGGTAATCTGTTTAATTTTAGACCAGAATTGGTTTGTTTGTTGATTTGCCTTTTCGGTTTGTTGTGCATAATAAAACGCAAGTGCGGCGGATTCTTCGTTGTCAATTTTTTGTTGGTGAAGCAATTGGGCCATGGCTTCTTCCTTGCTTTGCGGGGACAGGTCAACCGCATTTCGATGTCTCGTGTATTCATCGACGGATTTAAATTTAGGTTTGTTATGGTAATCTTCTTCGGTGACGGGTATGACGGATTCTACGTAGGCTTGTTTTAGGTCGGTGTATCCTGCGTTGGAGAACAAAGAGCTTGACGAAAAGTTGTTTGTGTTGTATTCCATCAATGCGCTGCCGCCGATACTAGATGTGTTCAAGCTTGAATGGATTCCGGTGTAAGGCATGAGTTGTTGGAGTTCTTTTTTGCGTTTTTGCATTTCTCTCGCCATTGAATCTTTGTTGACTTGGGGAGGAGTGTAAAGAATGTCTTCGTCGGATTTTAACCAGTCGCCGTAGCCAGTTTCAATTGGGTCGTCGATGCGATGCGCTTCAAATTGTTGGTTGAACCATTGGTTGAATTGGTTGGTATCGTGTTTCAGTTCTTTTTTCATTTCAAACATGGTGTCAAGGATGATTTCATTGTTTTGGTCAAAATAGTCTGTTGAA
>Ga0255182_1000846_pt1 | contig 17951 bp, 12 predicted proteins | sample Atl_UVDOM_RepA_8_FD_188420 | JGI IMG/M metagenome (GOLD analysis project Ga0255182, IMG submission 188420) | Freshwater microbial communities from Altamaha River, Georgia, United States - Atl_UVDOM_RepA_8d | ecosystem: Environmental > Aquatic > Freshwater > River | place: USA: Georgia...
ATTCCCGCTCGCTGCGGACATCCAGCACGAACGGGGGACGAGCGGCGGCGAGTTGACCGGCCAGGGCGGGGGCGGTGATCCGCGGAATCTGGCGGACCAGTTCGGGATGATCGCCGAGGGCCGCCATCCCATCCCGCAGGCAACCGGCGACGTTGTCGAAGCCGATGCGCCCGAGGCGGGTGACCGCCTCCTCTTCACTGCCGGGGTCGGCAATCACCACGATCGGCTTTTCGTGCGACAGCACCGAACCGCACCAGGTCGCGTACTTCCCCTTGAGGCCGATGTTGATCGCACCGGCGAGATGGGCCCCCTCGAAGTCGATCGCCTCGCGGACATCCACCACCTGGGCCCCGGCATTCTGCAGCCGCAGCACGTCGGCCACCGACAACCCGGCCAGCGACTGGTGCAGCGTGGCCGCCAGGTCGGGACGTTCCTGCCGGTTCTTGATGGCGTCGTAGACGAAGTACTCGGGAGCCTCGGGCTGGTCGGCGGTGACCAGCCGCCGGAAGGCATCGAACCCCATCGGCTGCAGGGCGTAGTTGAACTTCTTCTGCTCGCCGATGGTCGAGACAGTCTCCTTTGAGAGGCTCTTGCCGCACATCGAACCGGCCCCGTGGGCGGGATAGACCAGCGTCTCATCGGGAAGCTGCCGCAGCTTGTCGACCGAGTGATAGAGCATCTCCGCCAGTTCGTCGGCAGTGACCCCGATCGAGGCGAGCAGGTCGGGGCGGCCGACGTCGCCGATGAACAGCGTGTCGCCCGTCAGCACGGCATGCGGAACCGTCTCGCTGCGGGACCGGTCATAGACGAGCACCGAGAGCCCTTCGGGAGTGTGCCCCGGGGTCTCCAGCATCGACAGCCGGACCTGGCCCAGATCGAGATGGTCGCCATCGCGCACCTTCAGCACCTCGAACTCGGCCGAAGCCTGCGATCCCATCACGATCGTGGCGCCCGCCTGGTTGCGCAGCTCGATGTGGCCGGCGAGGAAGTCGGCATGGAAATGGGTGAGAATCACGTACTTGATCGTGTAGCCCCCGGCCCGGGCATCGGCGAGGTATTGGCCGACGTCACGCTGGGGATCGATCACGGCAGCGAGGCGGGTCTGCTCATCAGCCACCAGGTACGACGCATGCGACAGACAACCGAGGTAGTACTGCTTGAGAATCATGGCTGCATCCGGAAACAAGGCGAGGGGGGGGTAGGGAGACCCACATGGCGACAGGGCTGGGGACGAGAGTCACACGGCCTGACGGGTCGGCTGCACGAGTGCCGCGAGCGACTCCCGCAGCGCCTGCTCGGGGACCAGCCCCGTGGCCCGGCCAATCTCGGTCCCCTGGGAAAATGCGACAAGCGTGGGGATGGAGGACACCCGGTACATGTCGGCGAGGGCCGGTGCGGTGTCGATGTTGACCTTGACCACCCGCAGGCGACCGGCGAACTCAGCCGCCAGCCGTTCGAGAGTCGGGGCCAGCGAGCGGCACGGGCCGCACCAGTCGGCATAAAAATCGACGAGGACCGGGACCGGCGACTGGAGCACGGTGGGCTGGAAGCCGGGGGAAGAAACCACAGCGACGTGAGACATGATGATCACCCTGATGAATACGTTCTGACAGCAGGACGACATGCACGGACCGCGACCGCAGCCGGTCACTTTACGAGCAGCAGCTCGCGGTCTTGGTGGAGCAGTTGGTGGACTGGGGGGCGGGTGCCGCGGGAACCTGGTTCCAGGGCATGTGGGCCAGCAACATTCCCATGCCGCAGGTGTCGGTGATCCCGGCGAAGGTCAACCCGGCCCCGACGAACGCGGGGACCACCAGCCACCAGGGGTTGGAGATCGCGAGCAACGAGCCGGCGAAGACCATGAGGCCGGCGGCAATGCGCACCTGGCGTTCGAGAGAAATCGCTTTCTTGCCCCGGACGACGGGCAACCCAGCCTGGTCCCAGGCCATGGTTCCCCCTTCGACGTTGATCACGTTGGTGAGCCCGGCGGCGAGCATTTTCTCGCACGCCTGGCGTCCCCGGCTGCCGGACCGGCAGATCACATAGAGGGGCTGGGCGGGGTCGCGGCGGGAGGCGGCGACCTGGGCGGGATCGAGCTGGTCGAGGGGGAGGTTGCGGGCAAACCCGACATGCACCTCGCGGAATTCGACCGGGGTCCGCACATCGACGAGGTCGATGGCCGCTCCCGACCGGACCAGATCACTCAACTGACGGGGAGAAATCGTGGCAACAGACATGATCCACTCCTGAAGTCTGATCGTCGCACCGACAGTTCGACACATCGGAACACGACGAACTAATGGTTCAAAAAAAAGCCCGGAGGCTACGACTGGACGGGGGAATCGAAGCGGGTTTCGATGCAGTTCATGATGTTTTTCAGGTGCGGTTCGGTGACGCGGTAGAAGACCTTGCGCCCCTGTTTTTCGCTGTTGAGGAACCCGCAACGCTGCATGAGCCGGAGGTGCTCGGAGGCCATGGCCTGCGGCAGCTCACACGCCTGGGCAAGTTCACCCACCGTGAAGTTCCCCGCGAGCAGCATCTGGATCATCCGCAGGCGATGCGGGTGAGCCAGAACCCGCAGGCATTCCGCTGCCTGCCCGAGGGCATTGAGGTCGGTCAGCCGGGGGAGTGGGGTGGTGGGTTGTGTGTCGCTCATAACATCAATATATCGGAAACTCGCGACATGTCAATGAGTATTTTGGAGCTTTTCCAAGAACCACAGTGTGTACCTTTGTCATCCAATTCAATCTCCAGAGCCCTCAGGGACTGCTGCGATCACTGCCTTGACCGCTGGAAGCCGGTCCCCGCCCGGCGGTCCAACTTGTCGAAGTGGCGGACTGCGGGCGGCGACTCCAGGGATTCACTGTCGGCGACGTCGCTGCCACACCAGACCACAGATCCCCAGGCCGGCCAGAACCATTGTCGAAGGTTCGGGAATGCCCAACGCCACAAAAACCCAGGCCAAGTCCCCATACGAACCGTCGGTATTGAAATACATGTAGATTGCCGAATCGGTCGCCGTGAACCCCCCTCCGCTCACGATTCCGGGAAAAATCCAGAACATCGTCCCATCGGTGAAATCATTCGGAACCACCATGTCCGCGCCATTCACGAACGAATCAAACGTGAATGAACCGGCGGGAGTGGTGAAGGTCAGCAGCGAGGGAATCTCGACGTAGTTCGGCACACCGACCACCAGGCCGGCCTGGCTGACACCGGCGAACTGGATCGTCGTGGACCCCGGGATCACCCCCACATTGTTCGACCAGTATTCTACCTGCGGTGTCAGTGTCGCGGCGGGCAGGGTGAGATCCCAGGAGGTGGTGTTGTCGACGAAGGTCATGGCGGCGGAATCGGTGGTTCCCGCGACGATCAACCGGATCGGTTTCGCCTGCACGATCGCACCAGCATTGCAGATCAGTGCGACCAACAGAAGCATTCCCAATTTCAATCGGCACATCACGTGAACCTCTTCCTTCCAATCCCTTCCGAAATGTCCTCTTTCCCCGGTCCAAAATCAGACCAGGAACCAGGAACAGGGAAGATTCGTCTGGAATCAGGCGCAGTCCCTTGCTGTCCCGAAAGAGGTCAGGGCCATCCTAATGCCTCATGCCGTCCGATTGCAAATCTCCGCTTCTCAAGAATCAGCATGCCATTGGAGCACGTTCGCTGCATCGACCGATGAACAGAGCGGAATCCAGCACGCCAAGGCTTCTCTGCCCCCCCTGGAGTACGGCGCTTCCGCCGTCTTCCCATGCGGCCAGGTGCCCCCGGCGGCGGTGAGGCCCACGCTCCCGCACACGAACATCACACGCCTGAAAACGACCCCGACGGCAACCCCGATCAGGCCATTTCCCCGGGTGGGTACTGATGACGAATTTCGATGCGGGGTTTCTGGCGGCCCGACGGGGCCTGGTTCCCTCGGTCAGATGCCGTAGAGTGCACCCAGCTTGTGCTGCAGGTGGCGAATCAACGGCCGGTGCGACAGAGGCTCGCCCGTCACCCGTTCGACCAGTTCCAGCGCGGGGTATTTCCGTCCCAACCGGTGGACCTTCGTCGTCAGCCACTGGTGCAGGGGCTGGAATTCCCCCCGGGCGAACTGGCTCGACAAGTCTCCCAGATCGCGGTGCGCCGCTTCGAACAACTGCGACGCCACCATGTTCCCCAGGCTGTACGTGGGGAAGTAGCCCACCAGACCGGCACTCCAGTGGATGTCCTGCAGGCACCCCTCGCTGTCGTGCGGCGGGGTGATGCCGAGGTACTTGTGTGACAGCTCATTCCACATCCCCGGCACATCGGCCGGAGCCAGGTCACCCGAGATCAGCGGCCGTTCCATGTCGAACCGCAGCAGGATGTGCAGGTTGTAGGTCGCCTCGTCGGCCTCCACCCGGATGAACGACGGCTGTACGTCATTGATGGCGAAGTAGAACTCATCGAGCGGCGTCTGGCCCAGCGCCTCGGGGAAGGTCTCGCGGGCCTTGGGATAGAGCCACTTCCAGAACGACTGGCTGCGCCCGACCAGGTTCTCCCACATCCGCGACTGCGATTCATGGATCGCCAGCGAGCAGGCCCGCCCCACGGGCGAACCCCACAGCGCCGGGTCGAGCCCCTGCTCGTACATTCCGTGCCCCGCTTCGTGCAGGGTGCCAAAAAACGCCCCGGGGAAATGCTGTTCGTTGTACCGGGTGGTCAGCCGGCAGTCCCCCGGGCCGAACCCGCTGCAGAACGGGTGATGGGCCACATCGAGCCGACCTTGCTGGAAGTTGAACCCGATCGCCTCGGCGGCCGCAATCGAAAACTGCTGCTGGGCCGGGATGGGATACCGCCGGGTGAGAATCTCCCGCCGGGGCTGCCGGCCCGAGTCACGCACCTGGGCGATCAACGGAACCAGGTCGGCCTTGAGCGCCTCGAACAGCGTTGTGACGTCGGCGGCCGTCATGCCCGGCTCGTATTCGTCCAGCAGCGCGTCGTAGGGAACACCCTGACCATACCCAATCGCCTGGGCGACTTCCCGCTTGAGCCGGGTGACTTTCTCGAGCCAGGGAAGGAACTGCGCGAAGTCACGGTTCTTGCGGGCCGAAACCCACGCCTGCTGCGACAGCGACGTGGTCTTCGACATCTCTTCGACCAGGCTCTTGGGCAGCCGGGTCGCCCGGTTGTAGTCGCGGCGGATCTCGCGGATGTTGGCCGACATCACCGAGTCGGCCGGCACATCGCGGGTCGACTCCAGGTGCTGCAGCAGTTCGCCCACGCGGGGCGCGGTCGCCTTCTCGTGGGCGAGACCGGCCAGCAGGGCCAACTGGTTCGAGCGATGCTCGGCACCGCCGACGGGCATATAGGTCTGCTCGTCCCAGCCCAGGACAGCCCCGCACGACTCGAGCAACGCCGCCTCGCGGGTCTCGGAAAGAAGGTCGGAATAGGCTTGTTCCGTGGTGAGTGACATGACGGTCTGCGGCAAGGGGGATTGTTCAACCGGGGATGATCCGATTGTAGTCGCCGGTCGTGGTTTTCGCCCGTCCACACCGGCGGTTATAGTGGGGATTCACCCGGCCGCACTGGCCGGGGGAGCTTCTTCCGGCGCGGTTCCCCATCGTGCCACGGCTGTTTCCTTCCCATCGACTCCAGCCCCCCCAAGACACGATGTCGCATTCGGAACACGAAACCCGCAAGGACAGTGTCACCCCGGCAGCCCACCAGGATCCCGACCAGGTTGCCCGCGAGTGGCTGGCGACCGTTTACCAGGGTGACTCGGTCCGCCAGTTGAGCGTGCGGTCGGTGGTGACCGGGATGCTGATCGGCGGCGTGATGTCGATTTCGAACCTCTACGTCGGGCTGAAGACCGGCTGGGGGCTGACAGTCACGGTCACCTCCTGCATCATCGCCTTCGCCCTGTTCAAATTTCTCGAGGCGATCTACCCGCCGTGGCGGAAGGATCACTTCACGATCCTCGAAAACTATACGATGTCGAGCGCGGCGAGCGCGGCCGGGTACATGGCCTCAGCCGGGCTGGTCTCGGCCATTCCCGCCCTCACCCTCATCACGGGGCAGCAGCTCAAGGCGTGGGAGCTGATGGCCTGGCTGACCGCCGTCTCGCTGCTGGGGGTCTTCATGGCCATTCCGCTCAAGCGGCAGTTGATCAACATCGACCAGTTGCCGTTCCCCGAAGGACTCGCCACCGCCCAGACCCTCAAGTCGATGCACACGGCCGGGGCCGAGGCGATCCAGAAGGCCCGGGCCCTCGTCTGGGCGGCCGTGCTGGGGGCTGCTCTGGAGATCTGGAAAAGCGGGATCGGCCTCATCAAGGAACACTGGACCACGGCCGAGGGGTGGCGCAAGAGCCTGGCCGACACGCTCTCTCCCTGGGCGCTGCCCGACGAGTTTCCACTGTCGTTCGGGCTCGACCGGCTCTTCGGCGGACGCACCGCCGAGGGGGCACCGGTCAGCCTGGGAATGGTCTGGCTGAAGAAGTACATGATTGGCATCGAGGCGTCGTTCCTGATGATCGCCGCCGGGGCCATCATGGGAATTCGCGTGGGAACCTCGCTGCTGATCGGTGCCATCGGCTACTTCGGGATCCTGGGCCCCTGGCTGAAGGGGGCTGGAATTCTCAAAGAGACCGAGTCGATCACCAAGTGGACCCTCTGGCCGGCGACCGCATTGATGGTTGCCTCGGGGCTCTTGTCGTTCGCGCTCCGCTGGAAGACCGCCCTGCGGGCCTTCAGCAGCCTGACGTCGATTCTCTCGACCGGCTCCGACAGCAAGGATCCGCTGGAAGAGATCGAGGTCCCCGGTTCGTGGTTCCTCATCGGAACGCTGCTCTCGGGAGCCGCCTGTGTGTTCCTGGGAGTCTGGCTCTTCCAGGTCGAGTGGTGGATGGGAATCGTGGCGGTGCTGCTGACCTTCCTCCTGTCGATTGTCGCCGCCCGGGCGACCGGCGAGACCAGCATCACCCCGATCGGTGCGATGGGAAAGATCACGCAGTTGACCTTCGGCGTCCTGGCCCCCAGCAACCCGACGACCAACCTGATGACCGCCTCGATCACGGCCGGGGCCGCCTCGCACTCGGCTGACCTGCTGACCGACCTCAAGGCGGGCTACATGCTGGGGGGCAATCCCCGCCGGCAGACGATTTCGCAGTTCTTCGGCGTTCTCGCCGGTTCGCTCTTCTGCGTCCCGGTCTACCTCGTGATGGTCACACCGCAGGCGCTCGCGGAAGAGAAGTTCCCCGCCCCGGCGGCCCGTGTCTGGGAGGGGGTCGCCCGGCTGCTGGCTGACGGCATCGACAAGCTGCCGAAGTACGCCCTCGCCGCCATGATCGTCGGGGCCCTCGTGGGAATCGGGCTGACGCTGCTCGAAGAATTCCTGCCACGGAAGTACCGGAAATGGGTCCCCTCTCCGACCGCTCTCGGGATTGCCGGGGTGGTTCCCGCCTATAATTCCATCTCGATGTTCCTGGGCGCTCTGCTCGCGTGGCTCTTCTCGAAAGCGAAGCCGGCGACCGATGAGAAGTACACGGTTCCCGTTGCCTCGGGGCTGATCGCAGGGGAATCGCTGATGGGGGTCGTCATCAAGCTGGCGATTGCCGGGCCGCAACTGGTCGGTGAACTGGCGAAGTTCTTCGGCAGCAAGTGACCGAATCGCTGATGACGGTGACAACCCACAACGGTGTGCCATGAGTCGCGCAAGGCGGACACGGGAAGTTTTCAAGGTCACGGTTCAGACTCTTTTTCCGACGGGACTGCGGGGAGGGCTGTTCGCGGTCCTCTTCGCGGGCCTGGGGACCACCCTGGTCCAGGCCCAGCCAAACCCACAACCGGCATCGCAACCGGCCCCACAGCCCTCTGCCGAAGAGCTTCAGTTCTTCGAGGCGAAAGTTCGCCCGTTGCTCGTGGAGCATTGCCACGCCTGTCATGGACCGGTGAAACAGGAGGGGGGCCTGCGTCTCGATTCGCGTGCCGCGGCCCTCAAGGGGGGAGACAGCGGGGCTTCGATCCTGCCGGGAAACGTCGACGAGAGCGACCTGATCGCGGCACTCGCGTACGACGGTCCTCTCAAGATGCCTCCCAAGGGGCAACTGCCGTCCGAAGCCCGCGAGATTCTGACCGAGTGGGTTCGCCGGGGAGCCCCCTGGGGACATGAGTCAACCACCGCCACCACGCGGTCACTCGCTGAGATCCGCCAGAGCCACTGGGCATTTCGGCCGATTGTGGCACCGCCCGTCCCGGACCTGGCCCCGGTGCCTGCGGCCGACGCAGCGTGGGCCCGCACCGACATCGACCGGTTCATCCTCGCGAAACTGCACGCTGCCGGACTCACTCCCAGCCCGGCAGCCGACCGGCACACCCTGTATCGCCGGGCGAGCTTTGACCTGTTGGGGTTGCCTCCCGACCCGGCCCGGCTGCAGGCGTTTGAGGCCGACCCACGCCCGACCGAACGGGCGTTTGCCGACGTGGTGGATGAACTGCTGGCGTCACCCCACTACGGCGAACGCTGGGGTCGGTATTGGCTTGACCTCGCGCGGTATGCCGACAACAAGGGTTACGTCTTTTTCGAAGAACAGACTTATCCCTGGGGCTACACCTACCGCGACTGGGTGATCCGCTCGCTCAATGAAGATCTGCCATACGACCAGTTCGTGGTGGCGCAACTGGCGGCCGACCAGTTGCCACCGGCCGAGCGCGACCGGCACCTGGCCGCCCTGGGCTTCATCACCATTGGCGGTCACTTCGTCAACAACGTGCATGACATCTTCGATGACCGCATCGACGTGGTCAGCCGGGGGCTGCTGGGACTGACCGCCGCCTGCGCCCGCTGCCACGACCACAAGTTCGATCCGATCAGCCAGGGAGACTACTACGCCCTCTACGGGGTGTTCCGCAGTTCGACCGAGCCGGCGGTGCTGCCGCGTCTGCCCGGGCCCATTCCCGAGCGTGAAGATTTCGAGCAGTTCGAGCAGGAACTGGCGGTGCGGCAGGCCCGGCTGAATGCGTTTCTCAAAGAGCGGCACGAGATCGTGCTGCGTTCGGGACGGGACCGGTTTGCCGAGTACCTGCTGGCGGCCCACTCGACCCGCGACGCCCCCAGCACCGAAGACTTCATGCTGTTGATTCCTGAGGGTGACCTGCACCCGACGGTGCTGCAGCGGTACTGGCTGCACCTGCAGAAGACCCGCCGGTCGACCGACCGGTTCTGGGGGGTGTGGCACGCCCTGGCGAGCCTGCCCGAGAGTGATTTCGCCACACAAGCCCCACAGGTGCTGAACCGACTGCGGGAGGAGGCGAATGCCGGTGAGAGTGCGTTCGTCCCCCACCCAAAGGTGCTGGCGGTGGTGTCGGAACCCGCCCCGACCACACTGGCTGACACGGCGAATCGGCTCGGCACCCTGCTCAAGTCGGTCGACGAACAGTGGCAGCGGGTGCGGCAGGCCAACCCGGCTGATGGTCCCGCCCGGCTGCCCGACCCGATTGATGAAGAACTGCGGCTCGTGCTGTATGGCAACGACGCCCCGGCCAACATGCCCCTGACGACCGGCTGGGGGGTATTGACGCTGTTGCCCGACCGCAATTCGCAGGCCCAGTACCAGAAGGTGCTGAAGGAGTTGGAAGAGTGGATGATCCGGGCCCCGGGCGCGCCACCGCGGGCGATGGTCCTGCAGGACGAAGCCCAGCCGTACAATCCGCGGATCTTCCTGCGGGGAAATCCCAACCGGGCGGCGGATGCGGTCCCCCGGCGGTTCTTCGAGGTGTTGTCGGAACCGGTCCGTCCCTTCGAGCAGGGAAGCGGCCGGCTCGAGCTGGCCCGGGCGATCGCCAGCCCGACCAATCCGCTGACCGCCCGGGTGATGGCCAACCGGGTCTGGCAGCAGCATTTCGGGGCCGGCCTGGTGAAGTCTCCCAGCGACTTCGGTGTGCGCAGCGAACCACCGTCGCACCCCGAATTGCTCGACTGGCTCGCCGCCCGCTTCATCGCGCAGGGCTGGTCACTCAAGCAACTGCATCGCGACCTGATGAACTCGGCCGTGTACCGGCAGTCGGCCACACCAGCGGCGACAGGATCGGCCGACCCGCAGGAGGTCGACTCTGAAAACCGCCTGCTCTGGCGGATGAACCGCCGCCGACTCGATTTCGAATCGCTGCGTGATGCGTTGTTGTGGAGTGCCGGCACTCTCGACCGGACGGTCGGCGGCCCGTCGATTCCGCTGCTGGGTGGGCCACCCCGACGGACGGTCTACGGCTTCATCGACCGGCTCTCGCTGCCGGGGCTCTTGCGGACGTTCGACTTTCCCAGCCCCGACAGCTCCAGTGCTGGCCGGGACAACACGACGGTCGCCCCGCAGGCGCTGTTCCTGATGAATGGCCCCTTTTCTCAGCAATGCGCCCGGCAACTCGCCGCCCTGCCCGAGATCGCCCAGGAGACGACCGTCGACGGGCGGATCCGCGGACTCTTCCGCCGCCTGTTCGCCCGGGCACCGACCGATGATGAACTGGCCATCGGCCGTGAGTTTCTGGGAGCCGACCCGGCTGTGATCACACCCGAAACCTGGGGCATCTACTCCCACGCCCTGCTGTTGACGAACGAGTTTGTGTTTGTCGACTGATTTCACAAGCCGGCCCTTTGCGGCCGGGGTTCTCCTTCTCGCAGGGATGATGTCGGCAAGTCGGCTGATCTTGGCGGCAGGATGCCGACATCACCTGCGTTCTGAAATGTCTCCATGACTGTTCCCAAACCTGAAGAGATTGAGGCGTTGTTTGCAGGCGCCCTGGCGTGCGATCGCGAGGCAACGAATCAGTTTTTTCTGTACCAGCATCGCCACCTCTGGCTGCCGTTCGTGAAGCGCCGGTGGCCGACCCGGCTGTGGTCATGCGAATCGGCCGAGGATGTTCTGCAGGCGGCTGAAATCACCATCTGCACCACCTTTCGGCAGTTCGAAGGCGATCTGGAACACTGGAAGCGCCTCTCCCAGACCATCCTCTGCCACGAAGTGATCGAGCGGATCCGGTATTGGGACGCCGAATGCCGGCAGGCCGACCGCACCCTCTCGGCCGAGCGGGACGATCAGGGCCAACCGGGGCTTTCCGAGGAATTCTACGCCCGCGAACGCACCCCCAGTTCGGACGTCGCCTGGAAGGATCTGCGCACTGAGATCGAGCAGTACCTCGTGGAGTTGACCGACCAGGAACGGCTGGCGTTCTCGATGCGGGATGAAGGCCGGTCCTGGAGCGACATCGGCGAGGCGCTGGGGCTGAGTGCCGACGGCGCTCGCAAGCTCAATGAACGCCGGGAAGACCGGGCCCGCCAGGACAGCGGACGGTTTCAAAGACACCGGTAAGCGGGGCCAGCGGCACCGGCGCGCGGTATCTCACCCCGGTTCAAATCCCGGCTGACACCACGCAGCCCGATGCGATCTGCCCGCCGGTCACTCGCTCCAGAGGATCTCGGTCTCGGGGATGCCTGCCGAGCGCAGCGCTTCCTTGAGGTCGCTCTCGGCCTTGGCGCGGGCCTCGGGGGTGGGGGCGATCTTCACCCGCAACCCCTCGGGATTCGGCGTCGCCGACTGGATCGCCTTGACGACCTCGTCCAGCGTGACGGTCTGCGACTGGCCGGTGCCATCTTCCAGGATGAGATCATGTCCCTCGATGCGCACCGTTACCGGGGCGTCGCCTGGCTTGCGCGACTGTGGTTTCGCGCCGGTTCTGGCCGGAGTTTCGCCGGGGGTCGTCGGGGTCTCTTCCGACTGCTTCATTCCCTGCGGGGTCGCCGGCTGCCCGAGACCGAGTCCCTTGCCCCCCGGCAGGAACCCGAGGTCCGGCAGGTATTGCCCAAGAAAGATTCCCAGCGCCAGGGCCCCCAGGGCTGTCGCTCCGAAGAGCTTCGTGCCCAACCCCCCACGACGGGGAGCGGTCGGCTTGAGGGGACGTGGCTGAGTCTGGGCCGAACGGGAAGGACGCGGATCCTGAAGGGAAGAATCACTCATGGCCGGGCAGCTGAATTCCAAACGGGAGGATGGAGAACGACCCACACCACACGTCAGAATGTCGCATCAGGTCCAGCCAGTTGACCCCTGAGCGACTCACCGCCGCGTTGTCGTTGGTCGCCGCATGGTGACGAGCGCCGGCATCACGATCAAGCCCGATGACCGGCCAGGTCCGCAGACCGGCGGCTAATCCGCCCGGCCAATGATTCCGCTTTGATCGCCTTTGTCGACTCCGCAGGCTCCCTGAGGGAGTTTCGCCGCAGGTTTTTGATGTTCTGTACAGACACCATGCCGGTGACCGGTTGGGGAACGTGCCAGGCGCAGCAGCAGCAGGTCGCAGGGGGCCGGCGGTGGGGCCGCGCCGGATCAGACCGGGAAGATCGAATCCGAAAGCGTACCGGTGCTGTCGGCAAACGATTCGACGTCGACCTTCAGCGTTCGCAGGATGCTGAGGTACATGTTCGACATCCGGCTGTCGGGCTGACGCCAGTGAACGCCGTGGCGGATCCCCAGGTTGTTCCCCCCGGCCACCAGGGTCGGCAGGTTGGTCGGATTGTGCGTCGTGCTCGCCCCACTGCCAAACAGCACGATCGTGTTGTCGAGCACGCTTCCCTGCACGTCACGGTAGCCATCGAGCCGTTTCAGGAACCCGGCGAGCTGCTCGCTGAGGAACAGGTCGTACTTCGCGAAGGCGAGCTGGCCATCGTGGTCGTCGGCATGCGACAGGTTGTGGTGCGTGCGCCCCAGTCCCAGCTTCAGCGGGAATGTGTCGCTGATGCCCATGCCATCCTCGCGGTTGAGCATGAAGGCGACCGAGCGGGTGATGTCGGCATCGAACGCGAGGGCAATCAGGTCGAACATGTTGCGGTAGTACGCCGCCGGTTCTCCCTCGGGGCTCGCGTCGAGATCGAGGTGCGAGTAGTCCTGCGTCTTCAGCGGAATGTCGATCCACTTCTCCGAGGCGACGAGGCGGGCCTCGATCTCGTCGAGCGACGTCAGGTACTGGTCCATCTTCTCGCGGTCGGACTGCCCCAATTGGCGGTTGAGGGCCCGTGAACTCTCCAGGACCGCGTCCACCAGCCGAATCCGCCGCTGCAACTGCTCGCGCTGTGCTGCGAGCGACGACCGGTCACCGCGGAACAGCCGGTCGAACACCTGCCGGGGGTTGTTCTCGGCTGGAATCGGCTTTCCTTCGATGTTGTACGAGATGGTTCCGGTGCGCGAGAGGAAACCGACCCCCGCGTCGATCGACAGCACCAGTGAAGGCTGACGGCAATACTGCTTGGTGTGCAGTGCCACGACCTGGTCGAGCCCGACGCTGTTGAACATGCCCGGCTTCGGGTTGTGCAGCGGGGCCCCTGTGAGCCACATGTCGGAGCACATGTGCGGGTCGGCCTTCACCCCCGACGGGTGATGCAGCCCCCCCAGGAAGCTGAGCTTCGACTTGTAGGGGGCCAACGGCTCGGTGGACTTGCCAAACGTGAAGTCGGCCCCCGTCTGCTGCGGGAACCAGCTCCATTCGGGAATCGCGTTCTTGCTGTTCGGCAACGACATCCCGTTGGCCGTATACATCGCACAAAACCGCCGGGGGGACGACTCGGCGACCTCTTTGCCCATCGCCTCGAGCAACGGCAGGGCCAGAGACACCCCGGCCAATCCCTTGAGCACGGCACGACGGTCGAGTTTGCGCGGAAGAGTCATCGCAGGGTTTCCAGGCGGTGCCAGCAAGAGCTTCCTTCGCGGGAAGCGGGTCGATCAGACTTTCAGGTCGACAATTCCACCCGGAACCAGCCGGTCGACCGGTTCCCGGGATCGCCAGTCTACTACTTCTTCAGGAACAGGTCACTTCGAACCACCGACCGCAGCAGGTCACGCAGGGGGTACTCCTGCTCGCGGAACCCCGCGGCCTGGGCACGCAGCGAAGTCAATTCGTTGTAACCGAGGCTGCGCCCCACGGCGTAGCCGGTCGCATGTTTCAGGAAACTGAACACCACCTGCTCCATTCGGTCCCGCGCCAGGTAGACCTTCAGTTCGTCCAGGTCACTCACCTCAGTTCCGTCGGGAAGCTGTGAACGGGCGCCCCCCGGCTGGATTTGCCGGTACAACCCCGCCGCATCATAGGTCTCGAACGGTACGCCCCACGGGTCAATTCCCTCATGGCACTTCCGGCACCCGCGCTGGTTGCGATGTGCCTCCAGTTTCTCGCGCAAGGTCTGCGGCCCCTCTCCCTCCTTGGGCAACTGGGGCACATTGGGCGGAGGGTCGTCGGGGGGTTCGGCCACGATCTTGCGGGCCAGCCACGCCCCCCGCTTCACCGGATTTCCCTCGCGGCCATCCGAGAGCCCGGCCAGGATGCCCGCCTGGCTGAGCATGCCCCCCAGATGATTGCCGGGATTCACCACCGGCACGAATCCGTAGCCACTCTCGACCCGGTCACCCACGCCGTAGTACGTCGCCACCGCCTCGTTCGCGACGATGCGGTCCGACGCGACCAGGTGGCGGGCGGGCAGGTTCTGGTTGAGCAGGTACTTCAGGAACTCCACCGGCTCGCGGCGCAGCTCGACTTTCGTGTCGCGGGTGAGCCGGGGAAACCGCTTCATGTCGACCGCCAGCACATCGAACTTGTCGAGCGCAAGCCACTGCGAGCCAAACTCCGACACAAACCGCTCAAACCGGGGGTCCTGCACCATGCGGTCGAACTCGGCATCGAGCGCCCCGCGCAGCTTTCCTGCGGCAGCCAGCGACAACAGACGTTCGTCGGGCGGGCCATTCCAGAGGAAGTAACTCAGCTTCGACGCCAATTCGTAGTCATCGAGATCTTCGGGCTCGGGAGTCGCACTCTGCTCGATGAGGAACAGAAACTGCGGCGCTGTCAAAACCACGAGAAACGCATCGACCAGTGCCTGACGTTCTGCCACCCCACGGTCGCGGGATGATTGCCAGACCGCCACCAGCGAATCGAGCTCGGCTGCCGTCACCGGTCGCCGGAACGCACGGGTGGCGAAACGCGACAGCACATCGCGGGCATACGCCGCCGGATCGGACTTCGACGGCAAATCCGGCAGCAAGCGCCGGTGCGACTCGGGGGGCCAGGTCTCGTAATACGGCCCCTCGAACTCAATCGACCGGATGCGCAGGCGGGGCATGTCGCGGCCGTCGGTGTACTCGTGCCGGACACCAATCTCGCGCACCCCGGCCAGGTAGTTGACGTTGTTCTCTTCGACATCGGGAGTGGGGAAGTCGTTGATGGCTCCGCCGAAGACGTATTCCTGCAGTTCCGTCCCCCGTACCGACTGGGGGAGTCCCACCCGGGCGAGCGTGCTGCCGCAGTCCCGGCGGAGCCCCACATGGACTCCCAGCGTGGGATTGCGCTGTTCCATCGCGGCCAGGCGGCGGGCCAGCGGATGATCCACCGTCAGCCTGCTGAAGACCAGGCCCCGCAGCCGGGCGTTGTCGTTGAGCCGGGCGCGGGCTTCCACCGGTCCCGCCGGCAGACGCACGACCAGCAGCGGCGTCGACAGGAACTCCATTCCCTCGGCGGGCTTCTCGGGTTCCAGCAGATTGCCGGCGAAGAACCGCGAACCGAGCTGCAATGACAGCCGGCCTCCCGGACCGCCCGGCATTGTCTGCACATCCACCTGGTAGATGCCCTCTTCGGCCAGGTTCGCAGTGGCGACCCCGTCGGCGGCCAGTGCAACAGCGACCTGACCGGCCGATTCGGCCCGGGGCACGACGGCTGTCCCCTTTTCCAGAAGCAGGGCGTCGGGGTAACGGGCGGCCTGGACCCGCACGCGGAACCGTCCCTGTGCAGGAAGTTCGCGCAGCGAGATCTTGAAGTTGGCCATGGGGCCATACGTGTCGGACTGGCCGAAGATCTCGGGGCTGGGAATCGCGGGCCGCAGCAGCAGACCCTCGGGCACCGTCTGCCAGGCGTCGCCAAGGGGATACCCGGGACTGCCGCGCATGCAGGCGAAGACCGCATGGTAAATGCTGTCGTAATGCCGCCAGCCACGGACCGTGTCATTCCCCTGGTACCCCTCGATGAAGTCGAACACCCGCTTCATCCGGAAGGGCTGAAAGGGGAACGGTTTGACCGGGTCGGGCTCGGTGACGACGAAGTCGGCGTTCGGCAACAGGGCACTGTTCGCCCCCAGGATCAGATTGTCGGGACAGGGCTCGCGGTTGAGCCCCGCTCCGAGTTCCATCCGGAAATGCTGGATCACGGGGGGCTTGGTCTCATCGACCAGGGCCTCGGCCAGCGCCCGCTCGGCAATCTGGAAATACGCCTCGACCTGCAGTGGCGACAGACCGAGTGACTGGGCGTTGTTGGTGAAGCCTTCCTTCGAGACGCCGTCGGGAGGCAGCGAATCGGTGAGGTCTTCTTCGAGAGCCAGCAATTCCTGCAGGGTGTTGCGGTATTGAGGCACAGTCAGCCGGCGAACCAGCCCGTTGCGGGGGGCAACCCGCGACTGGGCGGCGACAATCTGCCCGGCCAGCCAGTCGTCGAGAAGCCGGGTTTCGGCGTCCGTCGGCTGCGGCTGGTCGGCGGGGGGCATGGTCCCTTCCTCGAGCACCTTGCGCAGACCCTTGTAGAGTCCGATCTGCGAATCTTCGGCAGTTGCAGTCAGATGATCGAGCCGGACGCCCGATTTGCGTTCATCCACGTTGTGGCATTTCACGCAATGGGTCTTCAGCAAGGGCTGAATGGTTCGGGCGAAGGAATCGTCGTCAGCGTCCGCCGCGAAGAGCGGCGATCCGACGGGGATTCCACAAGAACCAAGAAGCAGCCCCAGGAAGAGACAGACCCGGAAAGCCTGCATGGGCGGGGACTCGGAAGGCAAGGTGGGACACGGAGGAGGGAGGCTGCCCGGCAGCCGGTTTTCATTCTACCAGCGGTCTGGAATAGCGGGCAATTGCCCGGGATGGCCTTGCGTTATTTCCCGATAAAACGGGTGCAATCGTGATTGCGGCGTCGTGAGACATCGACTCGGAGAGTCGATCGACTTTCCGCAAACACAACAGGCCCCGGCATCGACAATCGACACCGGGGCCTGCCAGAAAGAGAGCTTCAGCAAACAGTTTGCGAAAGGGGACGCCGTCGGCATCGAGTCTGCGGTCAGAGACTGCGGAACGAACCGTCGGTGAATCGCTGCGGGCGATCGCCCCGGCGGGGAATCCAGTTCGATTCGTCGGGACCCGGGCCGTTCTGCAGGGCCGAGCCGGGCAGAGGGACCACCATCGGCTGGGCGTTGCTGGTCGGGTTGGCCACGTTGCGGTTGGGGGTCACGAAGCCCTGCGGACGAACCGACTGCTGGGCCAGTCCATCCACGTTGGCCGACGACCCCATCATGTCGGTGGTGATGACCGTCACCGTCAGGCAGGCGGCCGCGAGTGCGACGGCCGGCAGCCAGCCACGCCAGTTCGACCGGCCAGCCCGTTCATCCAGCACCCGCATCTGCCGGCTCACTCCCGCCCAGACCGACGCCTCTTCGGCCACCGGGGCCGGCTGCTGGGTGCGGGCCTGCTGCAGCACCCGCTGCCCCGAGCGCATCGACTGCAGGTGCTCGCGACACTGCGGACAGGTCGCCACATGCCGTTCCGCTTCCAGTTGGGCCACGACGTCGAGGTCCTGGCCCACAAGAAGCGCCAGGTCCTGGCGGTACTTCTGACACTTACTCATCCACATGATCTGCCTCGTCTTCCCCGCTGCCCGGGACAGGAATGCGGTCTTCGGGACTGCGCTCGGACTGACGCCGACGCCAGATCTGCTCGAACCGGGTTCGGGCCTCGGCCAGACGCCACCGAATGGTCGCCTCTTTGCGGTTCAGGATCGCCGCAATCTCGGACGACGAAAAATTCTCAAGGTCTCTCAGCACCAGGACAGTGCGGTAATGTTCGGGAATCTGCTCAAGCACGAAGCGGACTTCCTGCTCGAGATCGAGCCGGGTCCGGGGATCGGCCGAGGCCGGATCGGGCG
>Ga0255182_1000848_pt1 | contig 17942 bp, 13 predicted proteins | sample Atl_UVDOM_RepA_8_FD_188420 | JGI IMG/M metagenome (GOLD analysis project Ga0255182, IMG submission 188420) | Freshwater microbial communities from Altamaha River, Georgia, United States - Atl_UVDOM_RepA_8d | ecosystem: Environmental > Aquatic > Freshwater > River | place: USA: Georgia...
TCACCGTTCGCATCCAGTCGCAGGAAGAGGCCGCTCAGGCCGCCGAGGCCATCGAGCAGGCCGGCGAGAGCTTCAGCAACGTCACCTACACCCATCCCAACGAGGATGGCAGCGTGGCCACCGAGACCGACCCGGACACGGTGGCCCAGGCCGTGCCGCGTGTGGGGCGCAACGACCCTTGCCCGTGCGGCAGCGGGCAGAAGTACAAGAACTGCCACGGCAAGCTGGCCTGACCTGAGCGTCGGCCCTGTGGTTCGAGCGCGCGGCCCTGAGGGGCCGCGTTTTTTTTGATGCAGCGCAGCATCCGTTCGCGACAGCGGTGATGCCGTTCGCGACACGTTTTCGTTACCCGTCGCAACCCTCTGGTGCCGTTGGTGCCACACCGTTACAGTGCGGGCAGTTTCCAGACTGACCCTTCATCCGACGGCGCACACAGCGCCGCACCGAGGAGACATCGCATGAGCCACTCCACGACGGCTGACGCTGACGACGCCGAATTCAAGATCATTGGACGCACCCTCACCGAATGGCTGGTGAGCCTGCCGACGATTGCCATGCTGCTGCTGGTGCTGGTCATCAGCACGGGCGAGCTGATCCACGGCCGGCTGCTGGCCGCCGGGGAGGCCATGTTCGGTGACCCGTCGCGCCAGATCCAGTACTACTCGATGCGGGCCGATCCGGTGGTGCCGACCTGCAACCCCAACGTCAACATCGACACGGAGTTGGCGCGGCTGCAGGCCGAAAGCAAGCAAGGTGGCGGCGACGCCATCGAAAGCCTGTTCGAGACGGAGTTCGATCCCGTGAAGGCCAGGCAGTCGCTGACCGACAGCGTGGCCGAATGCCGATTCAAGCACGAGTGGGTCAAGCGCATCCAGGACAACATCACGCCGGGCGTGGTGGCCTACCGCACGGTCGAAACCGCCTTCTTCACGCTGTTTCGCTTCGGGGCCGAGAACCGCTCGATGATCCTGCTGCTGCTGATGGGCGTGGTCATCCTGGCGGCCACCTGGCAGTACGAGCACATCGGTCTGGTGCCCATCCGCAACCGGCGCGACTACACAATGCAGGCCCTCACGACGCTGGGTGCAGGCGGCCTGATGCTGTGGTCGTCGATTGCGTACTACAACATCTCGCTGGACGCTGGCGTGGCCATGGAGCGCCCGGAGCACCAGAAGGCCTGGATGGTGATGTTCGCCGGCATGGTGATCATGTCTCTGGTGCAGCTGATCCGTCCGCCCAAGCTGGGCCCGGAGGTTGAGAAGGGGTCCTGGGGCCGTGCGCTGCAGTCGCAGCCCATCGCAGGCAGCATGGCCATCTTTGCCGGCATCTATTTCCTGTTGCACAACCACCCGTCGGGCCTGGCCATTTACATCAACACCCTGATGGAAGTGCCCAACCTGCCGCTGCAGCTGGCCCTGTTCATCTGGGGCGGCATGCTGTTCAAGCAGAGCCGCATGGTCGATTTGTTCATGAACCTGCTGCGGCCCTGGCGGCTGTCGCCCGAGGCGTTGACCTTCCTGATTCTGATGGCTGCTGCCATTCCGACGGCCTACACCGGCGGCTCGGGCGCCTTCGTGATGGCGGCCGGTGCCATCATCTACCACGAGGTGCGCGCGGTGGGCGGCAGCAGCCAGTACGCCCTGGGCGCCACCGCGATGGCCGGATCCATGGGGGTGGTGCTGCGGCCCAGCCTCCTGGTGGTGGCCATCGTGGCCATCAACAAGGAAGTGACCAGCAACGAGCTGTTCCACTATGGCCTGTACGTGTTCTTCCTGACGGCGCTGCTGTTCTTCATCGCGTCGGAATGGCGCCGTGAAAAGCACACCATCAACGTGGCGTCGCCCGCCGAGGCTCTGCCCGTGATGTTGCGCCAGATCCCCCCGCTGCTGCCGCACATCGCCGTGGTGGCCGCCGTGATCCTGTTCTACGTGGTCGGCCTGAAGACCGGGCTGAATGAGAACACCGCGCCGACGATCATGCCGGTGATGATGTTGCTGATCGTGATCGCCGACAAGTTCATGCAGGCGCGCGGCATCGGCCAGCCCAACATGGTCACACCCTTCGTGATGCCCCGCGAGGCCAAGGCCGAGGCCGCCGTCCGCGTGGCCACCAACGAGACGGTGGGCCACCTGGGCAGCTACATGTTCCTGGTGCTGCTGTCGCAGGCCATGGGCGGGGTGATCGAGCGGTCCGAGATTGTCACGCTGGTGCCACAGGACTTTGGCAGCATCTTCATGGCGATGGCCTTCCTGACGACCGTGCTGGTGGTGCTGGGCATGTTCATGGAACCGCTGGGTGCGATCTTCCTGATCGCCGGTACCCTGGCCCCCATCGCCTACAGCAATGGTATCGATCCGATCCACTTCTGGGTGGTCGTGCTGGTGTCGTTTGAGGTGGGGTATCTGATGCCGCCCGTGGCACTGAACCAGTTGCTTGCCCGGCAGGTGGTGGGTGACGATATCATCCGGGCCGCAGACGCCGAAGTGGCTCACCGTTCGTGGTACCGCCGTTTCGAGCGCTGGATTCTGCCCAACGCGGTGATGAGCATGGCCTTGATCATCACCGCCTTCGGGCCGCTGATCACACAACGGTTCCCTGAACTGCACCAATGGCTCCATGGCTTGATCGGCTTCGTGCCGCAATGACCCATGAACCCCTCGGGGGTTCGACTTGAGCGAACGCTCCGAGGTGCTTTCTCGTGGCCGGGTGGCGGCCGGCTGGCTGGTCGCGCTGCCCACCCTGGTGCTGTTGAGCCTGGTGCTGGCCATCGGCTCGGGCGAACTGATCCATAGCCGGCTGCTGCACATTGGTCAGATCCTGTTCGGCGATCGGCTGCAGCAGGTGCAGTACTACGCGCTGCGCGCCGACCCCAAGCCGCCGCGCTGCGACCCCCAGATGGACGTGGAGGTTGAGGTCGAGCGGCTGATCCGGCAACACGCCAGTCCGGCGTCCCGCGACGCTCTCGACGCCCTGATCGACGAGCCTCCGCCCGATCCCGAGGTGCTGCGCCGCTCGCTGGAGGCCGCGCACAAGCAGTGTCTGCAGCGCTACGCCGAACACGAACAGCTCAAGACCCACATCACGTTCGAGGTGCGGCTGTACCGCTCGTTCGAGCAGGCCATGTTCTGGCTCTATCACTTCGGGGCTGAGCACCGCACCACCATCGCGCTCATGCTGATGGCCGTCACCTTGCTGTCGGCCACGGTGAGCCACAGCCACATCAGCCTGAGCGCACCGCGATATCGCCGGGACTACCGGGTGCAGTCGCTGGGCACCCTGGTGGCGTCGCTCATGATGTTGTGGTCGTGCCTGCGCTACTTCCAGATCTCCAGCGAGGCGGGCGTACCGCTGGAGCACCCAGAGCACCACATCGCCTGGATCGCGGCCTTCACGGCCATGGTCGTCGTCAGCCTGGCCCAGGTGCGCAAGCCCCGTGAAGGCGAGGGTGCCGGGGGCACCTGGCAGCAGGCGCTGCGCAGCCTGCCGCTGGCGGCCGTGATGTCGGCCATTGCGTTCACGTATTACGCGGTTCAGGGCCACCCCTCCGGCCTGGCCATTCACGTGCATGCCCTGACCAGCGTGCCGTTCCTGCCCCTGCACCTGGCCCTGTTCATCTGGGCGGGCATGCTGTTCAAGCAGAGCCGCATGATCGACCTGTTCATGAACCTGCTGCGACCCTGGAAGCTGTCGCCCGAGTTCCTGACCTGGGTGATCCTGCTGGCCGCGGCCTTGCCCACGGCCTACACCGGTGGGTCGGGGGCCTTCGTGATGGCAGCCGGGGCAATGATCTATCACGAGGTGCGCTCGGTGGGCGGCAGCCCGCAGTACGCACTGGCGGCCACGGCCATGTCGGGCTCGCTGGGCGTGGTACTGCGCCCCAGCCTGCTGGTGATCGCCATCGTGGCCGTCAACAACGAGGTCACCAGTGACGAGCTGTTCGACTGGGGCTTCTGGGTGTTCATGCTCACGTCCACCCTGTTCTTCGTGGCGTCGCGCTGGCGCGCCGAGCCGCGCATCGTGCGTCGCGATTCCTGGGGCGGCGCCTGGCGGGCGATGTGGCCCCATGTGTCGCCCATGGTGTCGCATGTGGCTCTGGTGATGGCCGTGATCGGCCTGTACGACCTGGCGCTGGAAACCCCGCTCAACGAGACCTCGGCGCCGCTGATCATGCCGGTGCTCATGATGCTGGTGGTGGCTTTCGACCAGTTCCTGCGATCGCAGGGCATCGGTACCGATTCGCCGGGTGGCCTGCTTGCGCACCAGCGCGAGACCAGCTTCGGCGCCTCGCTGCGCGTGGCCACGTCGGAAACCGTGTCTCACCTGGGCGCCTATGTGTTCCTGATCTTCGTGTCTCAGGCGCTGGGCGGGGTGATCGAACGCTCCGAGATCATCGAGGCCTTGCCCCAGGACCTCGGTGGCCCGGTGCTGACCATGGTGCTCCTGGCCGTGGCCCTGGTGGCCTTGGGCATGATCATGGAGCCGCTGGGTGCCATCTTCCTGGTGTCGAGTTCGCTGGCCCCCCTGGCCTATGCCAATGGCATCCAGCCGGTGCATTTCTGGATGACCGTGCTGGTGGCCTTCGAGCTGGGTTATCTGACCCCGCCGGTGGCGCTCAACCAGTTGCTGGCCCGACAGGTGATCGGTGCGGCCGAAGTCGACCGTGCGCTGGCCGCACAGACGGCGCGCAACTTCTACCGGCGGCACGAACGCTGGATCCTGCCGTGCGCCGTGATGGCCGTGGCCTTGCTGATCGTGGCCTTCGGGCCGCTGGTCGTCCAGGCCTGGGGGTTGGCACGATGAACGGGGCCATCGGACAGACGGGGTACCCGCGCGAGCTGACCATGTACGGGTCCATCCCGTACACGGGTCGGGTGAACCTGCTGTGGAGCGTGTCGGTGGCCTTGTTCCTGTGGGCGCTGGCCGCCGCAGGGCATTCGGCCGCCCCCGATGGCGGGCTGCTGCTCAACCTGGTGCACACGCTGTGCCTGGGCTACTGGACCTGGACCTTCGTGGGCATCCTCTGGCTGGGCGAGGCCAAGCGCCGCTGGTCACGCCTGCCCGATGCGCGCATGCGCTACGACCGCAACGGCGTCTACGGCCTGCTGCGCTGGCAGGCGGTGCTGGTGGTCGCCCTGGTGGGCGTGCCCGTGGCGTCGGTGCTGGGGCTGTTCACGGCCCATGCGCTGCTCAGCTTGATGGCGCCGCTGGGAGCCACTGAAGACCGCTTGGGCCTGGGCGCCAGCCTGGTGCTGGGGTACAGCCTGGCTCTGGGCACCTTCACGGTCGATTACCTGCGGGTGCGACTGGTATCCAACCAGCTGCGGGCCGAAACCGCCCAGCGCCAGGCGGTCGAGGCCCAGCTGCGTTTGCTGCAGGCCCAGCTGGAGCCGCACATGCTGTTCAACACGCTGGCCAACCTGCACGCGCTGATCGACACCGACCCGTCTTTGGCGCAGCAGATGCTCGAACGCATGATCGCCTTCCTGCGGGCGGCGCTGACGGCGAGCCAGCGCAGCACCCACCCGCTGTCGGCCGAGTTCGAGCAGGCCAGCGATTACCTGGCCCTGATGCAGATCCGCATGGGGCAACGCCTTCGGGTGTCGCTGAACCTGCCGCCGGAGCTGGCCGACCAGCCGGTGCCGCCCCTGCTCTTGCAGCCTTTGCTTGAAAACGCCATCCAGCACGGTCTGGAGCCTACCCGGCGCGGTGGGCTGCTCACCGTCAACGCCTACCGCGACGGCGGTGTGCTGCTGCTGACAGTGACCGACACCGGCCGTGGCTTGGAAGCCGCGCAGGCCGCGCGCCCCACCCGCAAGGGGCCCGGGGGCTTCGGGCTCAATGTCGTGCGCGAGCGGCTGCAGTCCATGTATGGCGAGCAGGCGCTGCTGACCCTCGGGCCGTCGCCCGAAGGGGTGGGCACCCAGGCCGTGTTGCAGCTGCCCTTGCAGACCACGCCGGGGTTATCCTCGGCAGACCTTCGCAACCCACCCGCTGAACCCGCATGAGCGTGCTGGCCCTGATCGCTGAAGACGAACCCATCCTGGCGCAGGCACTGGCCAACCAGCTGCGTCGGCTGTGGCCCGAACTGCACATCCTGCCCATTGCCGAGGACGGTGGGCAGGCCCTGGAGCGCGCGCTCAACGAGGCGCCTGATGTGCTGTTCCTCGACATCCAGATGCCCGAGCGCAACGGGCTGGAGGTGGCCGAGGCCGTGGCCGAGCAGTGGCCCGATGATCGCCCGTTGCCGCTGGTGGTGTTCGTCACGGCTTACGACGAGTACGCCCTGGCGGCGTTCGAGCGGGCGGCGGTCGACTACGTGCTCAAGCCTGTGCAGGCCACCCGTCTGGCCATGACCTGCGAGCGCTTGCGCGAACAACTGCGCTGGCGCGTGCCCGTTGACGGCGCCCCGGTGGCGGCCGCGGGCTCTCGGGCTGAGGCCGCGCGTGCGGATGACCCTCACGACGCGGGCGCCCCGGTCGCAGCTCCCGGCAGCTTGCTGGCGGCCATCCAGGCCCTGTATGGCGCACAACTCGCGGCAGCAGCCGGTCCGGGGGGCGCTGCCGCCGCCCTGGCGCCCCTCAAGGTGATCCCGGCGGCTGTGGGGGCGAACCTGCGCATGGTGCCCGTCGAGGACGTGCTGTATTTCGAAGCCGCAGACAAGTACGTGCGGGTGGTCACGGCCGATCAGTCGCCGCAGTCGCCCGAACTGCTGATCCGCACGCCCCTGCGTGAACTGATCCCGCGGCTGGACCCGGATGCCTTCTGGCAGGTGCACCGCAGCGTGGTCGTCAACGTGCGCGCCATCGATTCGGTGAGCCGCCAGTACGGTCGTTTGCGTGTGCACATTCGGGGTCGCAGCGACACCTTGGAGGTCAGCCGCATGTACGCCCATCTGTTCAAGGCCATGTGAGGCCACCGCCTGAGGAGCACGATCGATGACGTTGAGCTGGATACACGCTGGACGCCGCTGGGCCCTGGCCCTTGGACTGCTGCTGGGGGCTTCGGCAGCCCAGGCGGCGCTGCCCACCCTGTGCGTGTGGGACCCGATCGGTCGGGGCGGGCAGATCTTCGGTGTGGCGCGCAACTACAGCTGGGCCATGGAAGCCAAGGGCTTCAAGTTCCAGCTTCGGGCCTATGCAGACGAAGCCGTGGCCGTGGAAGACTTCAAGGTCGGGCAGTGTGACGGTCTGATGGCCACCACCATGCGCACCAAGACCTGGGTGGCCCTGCCGGCCGCCATCGACTACCCCGGTGCGGCCACGGTGGTGCGCGACGGCAAGATCGATGTCAAGGCCAGCTACGAGGTGGTGCGCCGCTCGGTCAAGGCCCTGGCCGACCCTGTGGCCCAGAAGCTGACGGTGCAAGGGCGCCACGAGGTGGCCGGCATCATCCCGGCCGGGCCGACCTACCTGATGATGCGCGACCGCCAGGTTTTGCAGCGCGGGCTGGCGGGCGCGCGCATGCCGGCGTTCGACAACGACAAGTTGATGCTCTACATGATCGCCAAGGCCGGCGGTGTGCCGGTGTCGGTCAACACACGCAGCTTCGGCACCGCGTTCAACAACGGACACCTCGATGTCATCTTTGCGCCGGCAGTGGCCTTCAAGGCCCTGGAGCTGCACAAGGGCATCGGCACCAAGGGGGGCGTGTCGCGCTTCCCGCTGTCATTCGCCACCTTGCAGGTGCTGGTGCTGTCGGACAAGTTCCCGGCCGGGTTCGGGCTGGCGTCGCGCCAGTACTGGTCGGAGATGTTCAACACGCTGGTGATCGGGGCCGAGCGGGCCGAGGCGGCCATCCCGGCCGGCCTGTGGGTGGACTACGAGGGCGATGCGGGCCTGCAGTTCGTGACCCTGCAGCGCGACGCCCGTGTCGAGGCGGCCAAGGCCGGCTACTTCAGCAAGCTGGGCCTCAAGTTCATGAAGCGCGTGCGCTGCGGTGTGCACCCGGGGGCGCCCGACTGCGCCAGTCCGCTGGAGATCCAGTGGTGAGCGGGCCCCGTCGCTGCTGAACTTCGGGGCACAATGCAGGGCTTCGCTGGAGTGAGCCCATGCCCGTCAACCTGACCGCCCCGAACCCCGCAGACCTGCATCCCGTGCCCGGCGTGAAGCTGGGTATCACCATGGCCGGTGTCCGCAAGGCCAACCGCCGCGACCTGACCGTGATCACGCTCGAGGCGGGCAGTGCCGTGGCCGGCGTGTTCACCAAGAACCGCTACTGCGCCGCTCCAGTGCAGATCTGCCGCCAGCACCTGGCCGCCCACAACGACGTGCGCGCGCTGGTGATCAACACCGGCAACGCCAACGCCGGCACCGGCGAAGACGGTCTGGTGCGTGCCAACACCGTGTGCATCGCGCTGGCGCGCCACCTGGACATCGCACCCGAGCAGGTGCTCCCCTTCTCGACCGGCGTGATCATGGAGACCCTGCCGGTCGACCGCATCCAGGCCGGGCTGCCCGCCGCGCTGGCCGACCTCAAGGCCGACCAGTGGGCCCTGGCGGCCGAAGGCATCATGACGACCGACACCTTGCCCAAGGCAGCGTCGCGTCAGATCACGCTGGGCGGGGCCACGGTGACCATCACCGGCATCAGCAAGGGCGCCGGCATGATCAAGCCCAACATGGCGACCATGCTGGGCTTCATGGCCACCGATGCCAAGGTGCGCTCCGACCTGCTGCAGGCCCTGGTAACCGAGGCGGCCGACGCGTCGTTCAACCGCATCACCATCGATGGCGACACGTCGACCAACGATTCCTTCGTGCTGATGGCCACCCGTCAGGCCGCGCACGACGAGATCACCGACCTCGACAGCCCGGACGGCCGGGCCCTGCGGGCCGCCCTGATCGCCGTGTCGCAGCAGCTGGCCCAGGCCATCGTGCGTGATGGAGAAGGCGCCACCAAGTTCATCACCATCCTGGTCGAAGGCGGGCGCAACGAGGCCGAATGCAAGCTGGCGGCCTACGCCATTGCCCACTCGCCGCTGGTCAAGACGGCATTTTTTGCCAGTGACCCCAACCTCGGTCGCATCCTGGCGGCGGTGGGCTACGCGGGCATCGACGATCTCGACCAGAACCTCATCGAGATGCACCTGGACGATGTGCACGTGGTCACCCGTGGCGGGCGCAACCCGAGCTACCGCGAAGAAGACGGCCAGCGTGTGATGAAGCAGGCTGAGATCACCATCCGCGTCAACCTGGGCCGAGGTGCGGCCGAGGCCACGGTGTGGACCTGTGATCTTTCTCACGATTACGTGAGCATCAACGCCGATTACCGCAGCTGACGCCCCCTGAGCCCGCGGCCGGGCTCAAGTTCCGACTCCGTGGCGCCGATGACCGATGTGGCGCCGAACCACTCAACGGAAGGAGTCGGACATGAGCCAAGCTGCCAACGGCAAGGTCGGTGTGTTCAACACCGCCAACCCCCATGCGCTCGCCACCATCCTGGAGGCCAGCGAGACCCAGTCGATCATCGCGTCCAGCGACATCTTCGACATCCGCGGGATCAAGCTTTGGGCGCGCAACCAGCCCGTGTCGCAGGAATTGCAGCGCAAGCTGATGGACCGGGCCCTCGACAAGCCCCTCGAGACCTGTCTGATGGCCGAGGATGGTGTGCGTGCCGAAGAGCTTCGGGTGCTGACCCAGCAACTCATCGAAGGCGACAGCCCGCTCACCCCCTTGCTGCGTGGCCATGCGGCGGCCCTGGTCAAGGGGGCCGGTGCGGTGCGGCTGCATTCGGTGGCACAACTGCTGCTGTCGGCCTGCGAGACGGCGCGTCCCAACCGCTTTCACCATGCGGTGCAGGCCATGGCCGTGGCCGGCGCGCTGATGCATGCGCAGGGCGGCGATGATCGCCTGGTCACGCAGGCCATGACAGCCGGCCTGCTGCACGACATCGGCGAGATGTACATCGCCCCGGAGTACGGTGAGGCCGACGCCGCCGACACGCTGGATGTCGAGAGCTACCGTCAGCTGGTGGTGCACCCGCACATCGGCCAGCTGCTGCTGACCCAGCTCACCGACTACTCCAAGGACATCGTGCGGGCGGTGGCCGAGCACCATGAGCACCTCGACGGATCAGGGTATCCGCACCGGCTGAGTGGCGAACACCTGTCGCCCCTGGGGCGCCTGCTGAGTGCCACCGAGGCGGCCCTGGCGGCCCTGCGCGTGCCGGGTGCGAACCTGCATCACGCCAGCGTGGAGCTGCGGGTGGTGCCCGGTGAGTTCGACGAACACCTGGCGGGCCCGCTGGCGGCGGCTGCGCGATCGGCTGCCCCCATGCAGGCCCACCGCGGCCTCGACGAGCTTCGAGACGACCTGCGCCGTCTGGATGTGGCCTTGCAGACCTCGCTCAACCGGCTGGATTCGCTGCTGCCCGAACATCCCAGCGAGGGCTTGCAGCGAGCCGTGGACCTGACGCGCTTCATGTTGTCGAAGCTGCGAGCCGGCTGGAACGAGTCGGGGATGTGGAGCCCGGCCGCCATCGGGGCCAACGAGATCGCCGAGGTCGAGGCCGTGCAGGATGCCTTGCGGGCACGCCTGTCGGGCATTGGCCGCGTGGCGCGCCTGAGCGCCGGGCAGGTCAGTGGCGATGACATGGACCGGCTCGATCAGTTGTGCAGCACGCTGAGCGACGCGCCGGCCTGATGTGATCGGGGCCGAGCGGCGCCTCTTGAAACGCACCGGGTGGGCCCCATGTGGGTGACATCGCCCGGCGCGGTTCGGCAATCCGACCTACAATGGGTGACCAATTTCCTGGGGCCGACCTGGTTTCGACGTGGGTGCGGATTCGGGACAGGGCATGTCGAGGGCCAGGCACCTCGTAAATCCATCTGGAAAAAAACTAACTGCAAACGACGAATCGTTCGCACTCGCCGCTTAATACCGGTGAGCCTCTCAACGGTTGGCCTATGGGCCGGGCTTGAGTCGCAAGACAAGGGCTGAGAGGTCATTCACATAGGCTGGGCTTGTGCCGGGTCACTCGGTACAGGTCGAGATTCAGTGACTGGCTGGCCTGGTAGCGTGTCGCTGCGCGATCAGGTCGGCGAGATCCAAATCAGACGACTACACATGTAGAACTGCTCGATGATGGCTTGCGGACGGGGGTTCAATTCCCCCCGGCTCCACCAATACCCAAGGGCCCGGATCACCCCCGGGCCCTTTTTGTTTCTGCCCGTTCTCTGCGTGGCGCCCTCAAGTACGCCGTTCCACCGTCGATGACACCTGCATGCAGGCCCGGATGGTTCGGGCTGCCATGCACATTGGGGGATGCTTGAGCCTGGGTCTGTCGTTGTCATCCGATCGAACGCACAGGGCCGCCTCCGAGGCCGACGAGGCGCCGCTCGATGCCGTCTGGCACCGGCAGGGGCTGGTCGACCTGTCGCATCGCATGCGCAATGGCCTGTTGCTCTATCCCGTGTTGTGGCTGGCCCTGATGCTGGCCGACGGGTATATGGCCCATCACCCTGTGCTGACCTGGCTGAATGCCGGGGTGCTGATCCTGGTCGTGGCTGGCCGCTTGGCCTACCACGGCCGCATCCGCGATCAGGCCGATGTCGATCTGGTGCGCACGCGCGCGATCTATCGCATCCTGTCGCTCTCGCAAAACCTGTACTGGGGCGTGTTGTGCGCCTGGATCCAGCTGGCCCCCGATGCCCCCGACCTGCGCTGGCTGGTCCTGCTGTGCACCGTGGGGATCACGGCGGGCGGCACCGTGATCGTCTCCATCGACGAAGTCCTGCCCCGGCTGTACCCGGTGGTCATGCTCGGCCCCACCGTGGCGGTGGCCTTGTGGCAGGGGGGCTCCACGGGCTGGGTGATCGCCGTGCTGACTGTCGTCATGTTCCTGTATTCGCTGGGCGTGTCGCGCATGGTGGGACGGGACTACTGGGCGCGCCTGCGCAGCCAGGCCCTGCTGGAGCAGCGCGCACGGGAGCTTGAGTGGCTCAGCCGCACGGATGCACTCACCCAGATCCCCAACCGACTGATGTTCGAGGAACGCCTGGCGGTGGCCTGGCGCGATGCCCGTCGGCGCCAGGAGCCCGTGGCGGTGGCCATGGTGGACCTAGACCACTTCAAGCGCATCAACGACACCCATGGCCACCCGTTCGGCGACCGGTGCTTGAAGGCCGCGGCCGCCGCCTTGATGGGCGCCGCGCGGCGCCCGGCCGATGTGGTGGCGCGCTTTGGGGGCGAGGAATTCGTCGTGCTGATGCCCAACACCGATGCCGCAGGCGCGCACCAGGTGGCCCAGCGCATGCTGGACGCGATCGTGGCTACAGTGGTGCACGATGGCCCGGTCTCGGTCACCTTGAGTTGCAGCGTGGGCGTGGCGTCGGCCCGGCCACACGACGGCGCCCGGGCCGACGAGACCTTGCAGCATGCCGATGCCGCGCTCTACCAGGCCAAGCAGAGCGGGCGGGGGCGGGTGCACCTGGCCGACTGAGCACAAAAAACCCCAGCCGGTGTGGCTGGGGTTTCAGGCTGGTTGCGGTGAGGGCGGGATCAGATCACCGGAGCATCCACCAGCAGGGCATCAGGCTCGGGCTTCGGGCAGCTGACCGGCACCGACTGGCCATCGCCGTTGAATTCCAGCGTGGCGGCGGCGCTGCCCATGCCGATGACCATGGTCTCGGCATTGAGCGTCGGGCGGAACGGGCCGGCCGTCAGCTTGCCCGACACCGGCAGGGACACCACGACGGGCGTGTTGCGCTGCAGCGTCGTCAGCGGAATGTCGGTGCCCGTGGGCAGCACATTGGGGTTGGCCGGCGTGCCGCGGTCGACGATCAGGCGCAGCTCGCTGACGCGGCCCTTGATGGTCGTGACGCCCGAATCCATCAGGCGGTTGACCGTCTCGGCCGTGAGCGTGATGGCCCCCGAGGCTTCGGTGAACGAGATGCTGCCGTAACGGCGCACAGCCAGCGGGATCACGCCACCCACGGCGATGCCCACGTTGTACTGCGTGCCACCGATCGAGCAGCTGTAGGGCGAGTGCACGATGCCCACCAGCTGGCCCGATCCCACCTTGGGGAAGTTCAGCGGTTCGCCTTCGTAGCGCGCAGGCTGGCTCGCGTCGACATTGCTGCCCACGGCGACCGACAGCAGGGCGTTGCCTTGCGAGGCCTGGCAGTCGGCGTTGACGGCGATCTTCAGGCCCAGCGGGCCCTTGAGCGTGACCTTGGCGGTGGCCCCTTCGAAGCGGAACTGCACGCGACCATCGGCCGGGGCCTTGTAAGGCCCCACGAGGAAGTCGCCCGACTTGGGCAGCCCGACCACGATGGGCTTGCCAGCCACCACGGGCACATCGGCCACGCTCAGGTCGTAGGCCTTGGCCAGATCGAACGTGGCGGGCGTCGAGCGCGTGGCACCGATCTTCAGGCTGTCGACCACGGCGTCTGCCGACTTGATGGCCACCAGGCCGCCCAGGGACGACAGCCAGGCGGGCAGGGTCAGTTCGCCCTTGCCTTGCGTGAGGTAGAAGTCCTGACCCGGGCCCAGCTGGACGGGCGCCACACCCTGGATGTCTACCGTGCCGCCGATCTTGACGACCTGCAGGTTGCCCAGGGCCGGCACGCGGATGGCGCACTTGATGGGCAGGTTGAAGCGACCGGTGTCGGCACCCACGGACGGGACATCGGCAGGGGTGAGGGCGTGGCCGGCGGTCGGCACCAGCGCGGCGGCCACCGCTACCAGCGCGAAGGCGCCGCGCGCACGGCGCAGAAGGTTCAGGGGGTTCATGCGTTTCTCCAGGGATGGAACGTGTTGTCGAAAGGCTCTGACGCCCATACTGCGTGGCGCGGAGCGAATTTAACGCCGCATGGTGAAAACCATGGAGACGGAGATACCCAGAACAATCTGACGTGTCGATCTGTCTGATTGTCAAATTTGAGACAGTGGAGCCGGTCGGGGGCTCGTGGTACCGTGTGCCCATGTGCTCCAACTACCGTGCGCCGACCGACCTGAACCGCATCCGGTTGCATTTCGGCGTGGCGATGGACGCGGTCAGCCACGCCCCTGAGGTGTGGCCCCAGTACACCGGGGTGGCCATTCGCCGGGCCGATGCCGTCGAGCACCGCCGCGAGGGGTTCACCGGGCAGTTCGGCCTGTTGCCGCACTGGGCCAAGGACCCGACGCTGTCGCGCCGCACCTACAACGCCCGCACCGAAACCGTGGCCGAGAAGCCATCGTTCCGCGACGCGTGGCGCAAGGGCCAGCGCTGCATCATCCCGGCCGACTGGATCTACGAGCCTTGCTACGACACCGGCAAGGCCGTGCGCTGGAAGATCGCCCGCGCCGACGGGGCGCCGATGGGGCTGGCCGGCTTGTGGTCGCGCTGGTGGGCGGCCAACGGGGCCGAGGTGATGACCTTCACCATGCTCACCATTGCGGCCCAGGGCCATGACCTGATGCAGCGCTTTCACAAGCCAGAAGATGAAAAGCGCATGGTGGTGGTGCTGGACGAAGCCGACCACGATCGCTGGCTCGACAGCCCGGTGGATGTGGCGTCGACCTTGCTCGCGCCGTTCCCGGCCGGGCAGCTGGTGGCCGAGGCCGCCCCCCTGCCACCACGCAGCCGCGTTTGACTCAGGGCTGCGCCGTCAATCGCACCCAGGACAGGGTGCCCGTGCTGCTGCGCATCTGCGCGACGATGGAACCTTGGTCGTTGATGGACCGGGCGTCCACCAGCACCGAGCCGCTGGGCAGTCGCACGCCGCGGGCGCTCACCCAGGTGTTCAGATCTGTGGTGACGCCCTGGCGCCAGATGAACGCCCGCCCGGTGCTGCCCTCGTTGTTGACGGGCAGGCCCGGCTTGCCCCAGTAAAAGGGGTAGCCCGCGGGGGTGGCCGGCCCCATGCGACCCACGACCACGCCCGCGTTGTTGAGGGCACGCGGCCAGATGCTGTCCGACGGTTGCAGCGCAGCGATCGGCGTGTCGCTGCCGTGGGTGTGCATCACATAGGTCGGCGCTCCGTAGCTGGCCCAGTAGCCGCCCTGGCTGCCTGTGCGCGGCTGCAGTCGCAACACGGCCTGGCCACTGGCATTGACCAGGGCGGCTGCGCTGGCCCGGCCGGGCACCGAGTCGATGACCGTCAGCACGCCCTGGCGCCACAGGGCCGCACGCTCGAACGCCGATTCGGGCTCGATGACCAGCCCACCGACGATGTCGTTGCCGCGCAGCGCCAGGCTCTGTGCCCCCGCGTAGCCTGAAAACGGCAATTCGCGCCCGTCGGTGTTGGTCGTCCAGAAGGCCGCGCGGGGGGTGTCGTCGGCGGGATTGGACTGGGTGAAGTTCAACAGCACGCTGCCGTTGTCGGCCACCTGGCCGAAGGAGCCGGGTTGCACGGACCGGGCCGGGTCGCTGGACAGCCGCATGGCACCGGGGATCAGGTCCGTGACCGTGGCGCCGGAGTCCACGTCCTTGACCCAGGCGGCCCCGATGTCCAGCGTCACCTTGCTGCCGTTGCTGGAGACGGCGCGCACGCCGCCGCCCTGGGTGCCGAACAGCTTGACCGGGCTCACGGACGACGTCGTGCCGGCGGGCCATCGCACCGAGAACGCATCGTAAGTGGCCCCCAGGCCGAAGAGGCCGGTGTTCGACAGGCCGATGCCGGCGTAGTACTCGGCAGTGCCCACCACCCGGTTCTGTTCGTCGATCACCGCCGGGCGCACGGGCCGGCTGTTGGGCGACTTGAGCGTGGTCAGCACGTAGCTGCTTTGCGCCAGGCAGGCCCAGGGCAGGGCGGCCAGGCTGCCCAAGAGGCAGGCCATCGGCCAGAAACGACGGGGGTGCGGACGGGCAAGGCGCATGAAAACTCCATTCAAAGGTCAGGCATGGCAAAGGCCCATGATCATCACCGTCTTGCCGCGTGGCCGAATCATCCGACTGGATGATGCGCCGGGCGCCGGGCCACGCTTGCGTTGCGTCAAATCCCCGGGACGCGGGTGAGCGCCGCCTCACGGGGCCGGGCTAGAATCCGCATCGTCATCGGGGAGTAGCCGCTCCCTGGCCGGGCCCCCACAGCCCGAGGCCAGCGAGGCCGACGTCAACACACTTGACCCGCAGGTCATGGCGTCGGCAGTTCGTACCGTGTTCCTGGCAAGACCGTTGACCATGTCGCCTCCGTTCCGTGGCCGGGGAGGCGCCGTGGTCAACCGTCAGTGAACCGGCCCGTCCCCATCATGGAATCCCTGCTCGTCTCTACCGGCGTCGTCGCCCTGGCCGAAATCGGCGACAAGACCCAACTGCTGGCCTTCTTGCTGGCTGCGCGCTTCAAGAAGCCTGTGCCCATCATCCTGGGCATCCTGGCGGCCACGGTCGTCAACCACGGCCTGGCCGGTGCGCTGGGCGCCTGGATCACCGCCACCCTGAGCCCCGAGGTGCTGCGCTGGGTGCTGGGCCTGTCCTTCCTGGGCATGGCCGTCTGGACCCTGATCCCGGACGAAATCGAGGACGACGAAGCGCAGATCGCGCAGCGGTTCGGCGTGTTCGGTGCCACCCTCGTCACGTTCTTCCTGGCCGAGATGGGCGACAAGACCCAGGTGGCCACGGTGGCCATGGCGGCGCACTACGCCATGCCGCTGATGGTGGTGATCGGCACCACCCTGGGCATGCTGATTGCTGACGTCCCGGCGGTGTTCGTGGGCGACAAGCTTTCCGGCCGCATCCCCATGAAGCTGGTGCATGGCATCGCCGCGGCCATGTTCGCTGCGCTGGGCGTGGCCACCTTGCTGGGCGCGGGTGCCCGCTTCGGTTTCTGACCTCTGCACAAGACCTGCTCCATGACCCCTGCGCCCGACCGCCACAAAGGCCTGAGCCGCGACGAGGCGGCGCGACGCCTGGCCGTCGACGGCCCCAACGAGCTGCCCCGGCCGCCCCAGCGCACCACGGCGCGCATCGCCCGCGAGATCGCGGCCGAGCCCATGTTCCAGCTGTTGGCTGCGGCCGTGGCCCTGTACCTGCTGCTGGGGGATCTGGGGGAAGCCTGCGTGCTGCTGGCCTTCCTGGTCGTCATCGTGGTGATCGACCTCGTTCAGGAGCGCCGCACCGAGCGCGTGCTGGAGGCCCTGCGCGACATGACGAGCCCTCGGGCCCTGGTGTGGCGTGATGGCCAGCCCGTGCGCGTGGCCGGCACCGAGGTGGTGTGCGGCGACTGGCTGGTGCTCACCGAAGGCGACCGCGTGGCGGCGGATGCGCGGCTGATCGAGGCCAACGACCTCGCGCTGGACGAATCGCTGCTCACGGGCGAATCGCTGCCGGTGGAGCGCCGTGCCGATGGCGACACCCTGGTGCACGCCGGCACGATGGTGGTGTCGGGTCAGGGCCTGGCCGAGGTGGTGGCCACGGGCGCCCGCAGCGAGATCGGCCGCATCGGCGTCGACCTGGGGCGCATCGAGCCCGAAGCCACGCCGCTGCACCGCCAGACCCGCCAGCTGGTGCGCTGGTTCTCGGTGCTGGGACTGGGTCTGAGCGTGGCGGTGGCCGTGCTCATGGGCTGGATCTATCGCGACTGGGTCCAGGGCGTGCTGGCCGGCATTGCGCTGGCCATGTCGATGCTGCCGCAGGAGTTCCTGCTGATCCTCACGGTGTTCATGGCGATGGGGGCCTGGCGCCTGTCCCAGCACCGTGTGCTCACGCGCCGCCCAGCCACCATCGAAGCGCTCGGGGCGGCCACGGTGCTGTGCACCGACAAGACGGGCACGCTCACGCACAACCGCATGGCCATCGACACGCTGGTGCCTGGCCTGGACGGTGCAAGCGGGCGATGGCGACCGGCGTCGGCCCAGCCCTTGTCGCCGGCGGGCGTCGCCCTGGTGCAGGTGGGCGTGAGGGCCTGCGAGGTCGAGCCTTTCGACCCCATGGAGCGGGCGTTCCATGCCCTGGCCGCCCAGGTGCTCGCCCCCCAGCCGGCCCGCGAGTTGGTGCATGAGTACCCGCTGGCCCCGGGCTGG
>Ga0255182_1000849_pt1 | contig 17935 bp, 16 predicted proteins | sample Atl_UVDOM_RepA_8_FD_188420 | JGI IMG/M metagenome (GOLD analysis project Ga0255182, IMG submission 188420) | Freshwater microbial communities from Altamaha River, Georgia, United States - Atl_UVDOM_RepA_8d | ecosystem: Environmental > Aquatic > Freshwater > River | place: USA: Georgia...
TCTGCTGGACCGTTCGTAGTCTGCTCTACAAGGCCTGGCCGCTGACCAAGCTCCTCGCGCGAGAAGATGAGCTCAGATAACTCGGAGAGCGCGGACCTATAGACATCGCGTTTAAATTCGATGACTGAGTCGAGAGGAATCCAGTAGTCATGCCAGCGCCAGGCATCAAACTCTGGTTTCTCAATGCTATTTTTCAGGCTGACATCGGAATCGTTACCGAGCATTTTCAGCAGGAACCAGATCTGTTTCTGGCCGCGATAGTGGCCGCGCCACTCCCGTCGAACCCACCGCTCCGGCACATCATAGTGCAGCCAGTTGCGCGTGCGTCCAATGATCTCGACATGATGCGGTTTTAATCCGGTCTCCTCTTCAAGCTCGCGGTACATCGCCTGTTCCGGCTGTTCGCCCGATTTAATTCCACCCTGGGGGAATTGCCAGGCGTGTTCGCGTACCCGCTTACCCCAGAAGACCTGGCGCTGGTGATTGACCAGGATGATGCCGACATTTGGGCGGTATCCGTATTCGTCAAGCATGGTGTTCTTGGGCGGTGGCGTGGAGGCCAAAACAATTGGTCATAGAATGGCAAAGATTATAAAAGGGCTGCCATGCGAATTTCCCGTTTTCATTTCCAGACCTTGAAGGAAGATCCTTCGGACGCCGAGGTGGTCAGCCATCGGCTGATGCTGCGGGCATCCATGATTCGCCGTCTTGGGGCTGGCATCTACAACTACATGCCGCTGGGGCTTCGGGTGATCCGCAAAGTGGAGCGCATCATTCGAGAGGAAATGGACCGTTCAGGAGCCATCGAGCTGCTGATGCCCTTGGTGCAGCCTGCAGAGCTCTGGATGGAGACTGGCCGTTGGGAAAAAATGGGGCCCGAGTTGCTGCGCGTGAAAGACCGTCATGGCCGTGATTTTGCGATTCAGCCGACCTCGGAAGAGGTCATTACCGATATCGCCCGGCAGGAGCTGAAGAGCTGGCGGCAGTTGCCCAAGAATTTTTATCACATTCAGACCAAATTTCGCGACGAACGACGGCCACGGTTTGGTGTGATGCGGGGCCGGGAATTCACCATGAAGGATGCCTATTCCTTTGATCGGGATATGGCCGGTGCCGAAAAAAGCTATGACGCAATGTTTGACTGTTATTGCCGAATTTTTGATCGACTTGGCCTGCGTTATCGGGCGGTTGCTGCAGACACCGGGGCAATCGGTGGCTCCCGGTCTCACGAGTTTCAGGTGATCGCCGACACCGGCGAGGATGCGATTGTGTTCTGCCCTCAGTCGGACTTCGCTGCCAATATTGAACTGGCCGAGGCGGTCGCGCTGGTTCAGCAGCGCGCCCCGGCGACTGAGGCGATGGCGGTTGTGCCAACGCCGGGTAAGTCGACCTGCGCTGATGTTGCCCGCCTATTAGGACTGCCGATTGAGCGGACAGTGAAATCGATCGTGCTGGCCACCGAGACCCGTGGACCCAAAGGAGAGGTCAAGGAACTCCGGATCTGGCTTTTACTGTTGCGCGGCGATCATGACCTTAACGAGGTCAAGGCGGGCAAGCTGGAGGGTCTGGGCGAAGGTTTTCGATTCGCGACCGTGGAGGAAATTGAGACGCACTTTGGCTGCAGGCCGGGCTATCTGGGCCCCGTCAAGACTGCGAAACCGGTAACGGTGGTGGCCGATCGGACCGTCGCGATGATGGCGGATTTCGTATGTGGTGCGAACCAGTGGGACCACCATATTCGTGGCGTGAACTGGGGCAGGGATCTTCCCGAGCCTGATCGGGTGGCCGACATTCGTAATGTCGTGGAGGGGGATCCCTCGCCGGACGGCAAGGGCGTCTTGGCTATTCAACGTGGCATTGAAGTCGGCCATGTGTTTTATCTTGGCACCAAATACTCCGAGGCGATGAAGGCCACCTATCTAGATGAGAGTGGCAAGCCGGCCTTGATGGTGATGGGCTGCTATGGGATCGGCGTGACGCGTATTGTCGGCGCGGCGATCGAGCAGGGCCATGATGAGAAGGGCATCATCTGGCCGGCCGCGATTGCTCCCTTCGAGGTTGTGGTCTGCCCCATAGGCGCAGCGAAATCGGAGGCGGTGCGCAACGAGGCCGAGGCCATCTATCAGGAGCTGCTTGCTGCCGGAGTCGACGCCGCGATTGATGACCGCGATGAGCGGCCCGGTGCGATGTTTGCCGACTGGGAGCTGATTGGTGTGCCGGTTCGCGTGACCGTCGGTGAGCGGTCGTTAAAGGAGGGGAAGCTCGAGCTCTTGAAGCGTGCAGAAATGGCGGCATCGACGTGTGCGCGCAAGGATATGCTTGACGCGGTTCGAGCATTGTTGTGAGAAAAACACTCGAGAGGAAGCACCAGCGCTAGGCCCCGAGCTTGCCGAGTCTAAAACGAAGGAGACGACATCATGAACGCACCTGATCAGCCTTATGTCTTGCGTGAAGAACGCGATGGTGTCGTGTCGCTCACGCTGAATCGCGGCGAGCGATTTAATCCGCTGTCCACGGGAATGATTCTGGCGCTGCTTGAGGCGTTTCGGTCCATTGCTGATCAGGCGTCGATTCGGGTCGTGGTGCTGGCCGGTATGGGCCGCGGCTTCTGCGCGGGCCATGATCTCAAAGAGATGCAGGCCCATGCCAAGGATTCCGCCTGGCTGACCACGTTATTCGATTCCTGCAGTGACCTCATGATGGCCATCACCCGGCTGCCTCAGCCGGTCATTGCAAAGGTGCATGGCATTGCGACTGCTGCCGGCTGTCAGCTGACATCGATGTGTGACCTGGCGGTCGCCAGTGATGACACCCGGTTCGCACTGCCAGGCGTTAATATCGGCCTGTTTTGCTCAACGCCTGCAGTTGGCGTCGCGCGGAATATTGGGCGTAAACGTGCAATGGAAATGCTACTCACCGGTGAAACCATAGATGCCCGCACTGCCTTGGCGTGGGGTCTCGTCAACCGGGTGGTGCCGGGCGATCAGCTGGATGCCGAGGTCGCACGGCTTGCCGACCTGATTAAATCTAAAAGCGCTGCAGTAGTCGCGATGGGTAAAAAAACCTTTTACCAGCAGATTGAAATGGGACTTGCCGGCGCCTATTCGGTAACAGGCGAGGCTATGACCTGCAACATGGGACTGCCGGATGCCGATGAGGGCATTGAGGCGTTTCTCGCAAAACGTCCACCGCGCTGGAAAAATATTTAGAAAATTTTTATCCAAGAAACAAACAAGCCCGGACTCTCCGGGCTTGTAACGGGCGCGAATGGGGCCGGCCAGGCCCCGGAATGCTGACTGCTGCTTTATTTCACCGCAGCCAGGGTTTTTTCCGCCTTATCTACCAACGGCGCACCGATCTGGGCTTTCCATTTGTTGTAGACCGCACGGGTCGCCTTTACAAATTCCTCTCGATCGGCTGCACTGGGAGTAGATACGGTTACGCCAAGGCCCTCGATGGTTTTCAATAGCGGCTTGCCGGGCTCCACGAGTCCGGTTCTTGCGATTGCAATCTCTTGTTTTCCTGCATCGATTGCAGCCTTACGCACGATTTCCCGATCTTCAGCGGTCCAGCTGTTCCAGACCTCTTTGTTCACAACGAAGATCAGCGGATCCACCATATAGCCCCACATGGTCAGGTGCTTCTGGGCTACGGTATGAAGCTTTGCGGCGGTGAAAATCGTCAGTGGATTTTCCTGGCCGTCGACGGCACCTGAGGACAGTGCAGGCTGGGTATCGGCCCAGCTCATCTGAACGGGATTGGCCCCCAGCGCTGTGAACATGTCGATAAAGAGCGGCGACCCAACCACCCGGATTTTCATGCCCTTCAGGTCAGCAGGTGTCTTGATCTCACGCTTGGAGTTTGAAAGCTCCCGAAAACCATTCTCGCCCCAGGCCAGTGGCACGACACCCGCCTTATCGAGAATAGCGAAAATATCTCTGCCGACATCGCCGCCGGTGATCGCATCAATCGATTTGAAATCCTTAATCAGAAATGGCAGCGAGAACAGATTAAGTTCTTTCACCTGGGGCGACCAGTTGATGGAGGATCCGATGGCCATATCGATCACCCCTTGGCGAATTGCGGTGAACTCGCGGGTCTGATCACCGCCCACCAGCGAGGTGCCGGGGTACATCTTGATGTTGATGCGGCCCTTCGTCCGCTCGCGCACGAGGTCTGCCCAGATGTCCCCGCCCTTGCCCCAGGGAAAGGCGTTCCCCAGCACAGTGGACAGCTTGTACTCGGCCTTATAGCCGGGTGGCAGGGACTGTTGTTGGGCCTGGACCGCGCCCGAACTGAGCGCTAGGCCGAGTCCGAAGAGGGTCAGGGCGAAGGCCCGTAGATGTGTAATGAGTGTCATGCGAGCAGCTCCTTGTTGAAATGATGAAGATGGTTTTAGTAGCCCAGGGCCTTGGGCAGCCAGAGGGCAAGCCCTGGGAAGATGACAACGGCAGTCACCGCGATCAGCACCGCAAGTACAAACCACCAGACCCATTTGAACGTCTGGTCTATCGGAACCTTTGCCATCTTGCACGACACCATCAGGTTGACGGCCATTGGCGGTGTGAACTGTCCGACTGCCACCATCATGGTCATAAGAATACCAAACCATACCGGGTCCCATTGAAAGGCGCGCATGAACGGCGTGAGCAGTGGCACGAAGATCAGAAAGATGGAAATTCCATCGAGAAACATTCCGACAATCAGCAGCAAGATGACGATGCATGCAAGCGCTGCGCTGCTGCTGATGCCGCTGCTCAGAATTGCCTTGGCGATGGGATCAATGATCGAGAGAGTCGACAATGCATAGGCGAAAATCGATGCGAGTCCGATCACCATCAGGATGACTGCAGACAGTTCTGCTGCCTCACGAAAAATCGGCAGTAGATCTCGTACGCCGATGGTCTTGTGAATGGCCATTCCGATGAGCAGTCCATAGCCCACCGCGACTGCTGCAGCCTCGGTGGGGGTAAACCAGCCGAGCCGCATGCCGCCGAGAATTAAAATGGGCGCAGTCAGACCCCAGAAGGCCTCGCGTAGACTGACGAGCAGGGCGGGTCTGGCCTGCTCTGCCTCCCGGGCGCCCAGTCCATGACGTCGTGATAGCCAGACAGCCGGGATCATCAGTGCAAGTCCAATCAGCACGCCTGGCAGCATGCCTGCCGCGAACAGGGCGGGCACCGAAGCCCCGGGCGTCAGCACGCTGTAGATGATGAGGGCAATGGATGGGGGGATCAGAATGTCGGTAGAGGCTGCCGCACCAATGACAGATGCAGAAAACGAGGCAGGGTATCCCGCGCGGGCCATTGCCGCGATCATGACACCGCCAACGGCCGCCGCGTTCGCAGGACCTGATCCGGAGATGCCGCCAAGAAACATCGCTACCGCGATGGCAACCACCGGCAGCATTCCGGGGCCGCGTCCAACCAAGGCAATGGCGAGATTGATCAGGCGCTGGGCTACGCCCGAACGATCGAAGATCGATCCCACCAGGACAAACATGGGCAGGGCCAGCAATGGGTATTTTGTCAGTGTGGCGTAGAAATTCTGGGGTACTGCCAGTAGCCCAAAATTTGCGGTATCAACATTTGCCATGGCGATGGCTGCGGTTGCGCCGAGCCCCAGCGCGATCCCGATGGGCACCCCTGCCAGCATCAGTGCGATAAACAGGATAAAAAGTACGGCCGCGATCATGGGGCATCCTTTTCAGCGGCCTGGCCATGTGGGCGTTGGATCTGCTGAAAGCGTTGCAGCGACCGTGTGCAGAGAATTGCGCAGAAAATCGGCAGCCAGATCGAGTACCACCATTTGGGCAGGCCGATTGCAGGTGATGTGTCTCCGAACCTGAACTCGTCCCAGGCCATCATTGCAGACAACAGGCCGAGGCCAAAGAAAAATAGCGCATTGGCCAGCGTCGAGAACTTTTCAAAACCTGCCCGTCGGCCAGGGTCTGCGGCCTCGAAGAAAAATTCAACTCGGATATGACTGTCTCGCGTGATCGCAGATGCGCTGCCCGCCAGACACATCACGAGCATCAGGAAGCTGGAGAGTTCCTCTGTCCACGCGAATGACTGGTCGGTGAAGTAGCGTACAAATACATTGACCAGCGTGATGACGAGCAGCGCCGCAAGCAGCCAGGCGCCAATGGCATCGTCTGCGCGGCGGTACCAGGCCACCGGTTTATCGTTTTCCAAATCCCCCCATTCCCGGCAGACCGCCCAACCCTTTCATCCCGCCGACTGCCCGCATCATTTTGGCAAGACCGCCTTTTTGCATTTTTTTCATCATCTCCTGCATCTGCTCAAACTGATTGAGCATTCGATTGACTTCCTGCACGGAAACGCCTGCACCTGCGGCGATACGACGTTTACGACTGGCCTTGAGAAGCTCTGGGTGCCGTCGCTCCTTTGGTGTCATGGCGTTGATGATGCCTTCCATCCTGGGGATGGATTTCTCGGCGGCGGAGAGGTCTGCGCCCTTGGCTGCCTGCTGCATCTGGGCGGGCAGTTTGTCCACTAAGGAAGACAACCCTCCCATATTGCGCATCTGACCAATCTGCATCTTGAAGTCATTCAGATCGAAGCGGCCGCCTGACTTAAACTTTTCGGCCATCTTTTCGGCCGTCTTGAGATCGACTGTCTTCTGCGCCTGCTCAACGATGGCCAGGATATCGCCCATGCCAAGAATACGGTTGGCCATCCGTTCCGCATCAAATGCTTCCAGTCCATCGATTTTTTCCGATGTGCCGACAAATTTAATGGGACATCCAGTGACTGCACGTACGGATAACACTGCGCCGCCACGTGAATCACCGTCAATTTTGGTGAGCATGACCCCGGTTAACGGAATCGTTTCTTTAAATGCGGACGCTGTTCTCACTGCATCCTGGCCCTGCATGGCATCGACCGTAAACAGCGTCTCAATTGGTCTGACTGCCGCGTGCAGCTGCGCGATCTCTCGCATCATCTCTTCGTCAATTGCCAGCCGGCCAGCGGTGTCGACCAGCACCACATCATGCAGATGGCGACGCGCATGGTCGAGGGCCTGCTGGGCGATATCGATGGGGTTAGCACGTTCAGGGGTCGGAAAGACATCGACACCGGCCTGCTCGCTGACCAGCCGAAGCTGCTCAATCGCTGCCGGGCGGTAGACGTCACAGGAGACTGTGAGCACCCGTTTTTTCTGAGTCTCGCGCAGCCACTTGGCCAGTTTGCCGACGGTGGTGGTCTTGCCAGCGCCCTGAAGGCCGGCCATCAGCACGACTGCGGGTGGGGCGACGGCGAGGTTAAGTTGCATGCGGGCCTGCACGGGATCCTCGGATCCAGACATCAGGCTGACCAATTCCTTGTGCACGATGCCGACCATGGCCTGGCCGGGGGTCAGGCTGCTCTGAACCTCCTGGCCCATCGCCTTTTGTTTAACTTTGGCGATGAAGTCTTTGACCACATGTAGGGCAACGTCGGCATCCAGCAGGGCGAGCCGTACCTCACGCAGCATTTCCTGCGTATTGGATTCCGTTAGGCGCGCCTCACCCTTGATGTTTTTAACAACACGGGCCAGACGTTCAGTAAGGTTTTCGAGCATGCTGCGCTACACTGATCTCGTTATGGATGCTTCATTTTACGGCGCTGTCTCGTTGGCTGCTGCAGCCGGATATCTTGGTCTGGCCTGGGCGCATCGCCGAGGATCCGCCGCCGCAGCCATGCCATTGACCAGCCGATTTGGGCAGGGGCTGCTGCTCGCGGTGATTGCTCTGCATGGTTTTTCCTTACTGCCGAACTGGTTCGCCCAGGAAGGACTGCATTTCGGCTTTGCGACATCGATTTCCTGGACCCTGTGGCTCGCGGTGCTGTTGCTCTGGATTGAGTCCTGGTTTCAACGGCTGCCGCCAATCACACAGGGAGTATTTATCGTGGCAGCGATCGCGGCCGCGCTGCCCATGATCTTTCCAGGCCGCCCGCTGGGCGCCACATTGGATGTGACCTTCCGGCTGCATATGCTGCTGGCCATGCTTGCCTACAGCACCTTCACACTCGCTGCAGCCAGCGCCTTGCTGATGCTGTCGATGGAAAAGGCATTGCATCAGACGCGGCGCCTAAATATTGATGCAACAGGATGGTGGCAGGGGCTGCCGCCGCTGATTGGCCTGGACCAGATGCTGGTCCACATGGTGTTTGCGGGATTCACGCTCATTACGCTCACACTGATGTCCGGTATGGCGGTGGGGGCAGAGCTTGGCCGCGGACTGCTCAGGTTCGATCACAAGACGGTGTTTACGCTGGCCTCGTGGGCACTGTCATTGACGCTGTTACTGGGCCATAAGTGGTGGGGGTGGCGTGGACGCGTTGCCGCGCGCTGGACGCTTGCTGGTTTCGTAACGCTGCTCATGGCCTATGTGGGAACGCGCTTTGTGTTGGAGGTGGTACTGGATCGGGCGGTCTAAAGGCGATCGGACACGAGGAAGAGTCTGCCGCGTGGCAGGCGAATAGAGAGGAGAAACATGCTTGGCCGAATTCTGATCATAGGACTGGTGGTGATTGTTGGGCTGTGGCTCATCAGAAAGGCCATATCCAATCGAGGCCGCGAGGCAGAGCCTGGCGGCGACAGCCGCCGCGGACATCAGGCGAAACTGATCGCCTGCGCCCATTGTCACGCTCGACTGCCTGCCACTGATGCAGTCTGGAAGGATGGTCAGGCGTATTGCAGCATGACCCATCGGCATCTTGGTCCTAAGGGCTAATGGTTGGCTTTGAATTTGATGCACAGGGCTGGCTGATCCGGGGGGGGCGACGGGCACCTTCTCCGCATGCCGATGATCGACCCAATAACGCCTTAGTCGATCTGGTGGTGATCCACAACATCAGTCTGCCCTCGGGCTGTTTCGAGGGCAGCGCCGTGGAGGATCTGTTTCTTGGCCGGCTGGATTGCACCGCTGACCCGACGTTTGCTGACCTGAAGGGCCTGCGGGTCTCAGCGCATTTTTTTGTGCGACGTTCTGGAGAAGTGGTGCAGTTTGTTGGGCTGCATGGCCGCGCCTGGCATGCGGGGGTGTCAGAGTTCCAAGGCCGTGCCGCATGTAACGATTTTTCCTTGGGTATTGAACTCGAGGGAACCGATGACCTTCCCTATGCGGCGATTCAATTGAGCAGGACTGCCGATCTTCTGGCCGCGGCGCGTGACTGCATATCGAGTCTGCGATGGATTGTGGGTCATAGTGATATCGCACCTGGCCGAAAGACTGACCCCGGGCCGTCGTTTCCCTGGCCGGTCATGTTGGAAAATTTAAAAGAGCGTGGGTGTTTACTCACTCGACCATCCACCTGATTTTTCGCACGTAACAGCGTGGTTTGGCCTGAAAACCCGCGTCGATCCTGTATGAAATTTTTTATTTCATGGCCGACGGGCGTCGCGGGGCTGCGCCAGGTGTAACCAGGGGTTTTTCCCATATCTTCCCCTTGCCCGGTCAACCCAGAGACTACTAGAATTAGGTCTTCCAGCTCAAAAAACTACTATATATAGTGTTTTCGGGGGAACTCCACCTCCCGCAGGCGACCCTCTTTTTGACCGATACAAAACAGCAACACCCAATTTTTTGACCAATTTCTAGGGAGAGTTTCATGATGCAGTGGGGCGCACAACCACAACCACAGACCGCCACAATGTCCCCCGGATCCGATATGCCCGGCACCGCTGCTGGTACGTCATCGGTCCTGTCGGCGCAGGCCATGCCTGCAGAGCTGAAAGTGATTCGGCGCAATGGCGCGGTGGTGGGCTTTGAGCCAAGCAAAATCGCCGTGGCAATGACCAAGGCGTTCTTGGCAGTGGGCGGCAATCAAGGGGCAGCGTCTGCCCGTGTCCGTGAGATTACCGAGGCCTTGACCCAGTCGGTGGTGATGGCCCTGATGCGCAGAATGCCTGCGGGCGGCACGCTGCACATTGAAGACATTCAAGACCAAGTGGAGCTGGCGCTGATGCGGTCCGGCGAGCACGAGGTCGCCCGGGCCTATGTGCTGTATCGGGAGCGTCGTGCCCAAGAGCGTGCGACCAAGCAGCAAAGCGCCGCACCGCAGGCCCAATCCAGTCTGCACATGATGGTGGATGGCGTTGCCCAGCCGCTCAATGAGTCTTGGCTGCGGGATATCGTGGCCGCCGCGTGCACCCATCTGGGTGATGCGGTGAGCATCGACGCCGTGATGCAGGACACTGTCAAAAATCTTTATGACGGCGTACCCCATGAAGAGGTTTTTAAGTCCGCCATTCTGGCGGCCCGTGCCCTAATCGAAAAGGATCCTGCCTATGCCAAAGTCAGTGCCCGTTTGTTGCTGCACACGGTTCGCAAGGAAATCCTGCAGGCCGAGGTCTCGCAGGCCGAGATGGAGCATCGTTACCAGGACTACTTTCCCCGATTCATTAAGAAGGGCATCGAGATTGGCCTTCTAAACGAGGAACTTGCCCGCTTTGATCTGCAAAAGCTCGCCGAGGCGATTGACGCCAACCGAGATCTTCAGTTTGATTACTTGGGTCTGCAGACCCTGTATGACCGTTATTTCCTGATCGATCGCAATGATCCTTACTCGGGTGAGGGCCGTCGTATTGAGATGCCCCAGGCATTCTTTATGCGGGTAGCGATGGGCCTGGCCCTCAACGAGCTTAATCGTGAGGCGCGGGCGATTGAGTTCTATCAACTGCTGTCAAGCTTCGATTTCATGAGCTCTACGCCGACCCTCTTTAACTCCGGCACTACCCACTCCCAGCTCTCCTCCTGCTACCTATCCACGGTGGCCGATGACCTAGACGGCATCTATGAGGCGATCAAGGAAAACGCATTGCTGGCCAAGTATGCGGGCGGCCTGGGCAATGACTGGACACCGGTGCGCGCGCTTGGGAGCTACATCAAAGGCACTAACGGCAAGAGCCAGGGTGTTGTGCCTTTCCTGAAGGTGGTCAATGACACCGCGGTCGCCGTGAACCAGGGGGGCAAGCGCAAAGGTGCAGTGTGTACTTATCTCGAGTCCTGGCACCTGGATGTCGAGGAGTTTCTCGAACTGCGTAAGAACACGGGCGATGACCGCCGCCGCACCCATGACATGAATACCGCCAACTGGATTCCCGATCTGTTCATGAAACGGGTGATGGAAGCCGGTGAGTGGACCCTGTTCTCGCCGTCGGATGTGCCCGATCTTCACGACAAGTTTGGCCGCGCATTTGAGCAGGCCTACACGGCCTACGAGGCCAAGGCCGATCGGGGTGAGATCAAGCAGTTCAAGCGGATCCCTGCCTTATCCCTCTGGCGCAAGATGCTCACGATGCTGTTTGAAACGGGCCATCCCTGGATCACGTTTAAGGACCCCTGCAACATCCGTAGCCCGCAGCAGCATGTCGGGGTGGTGCACTCCTCTAATCTGTGCACCGAGATTACGCTCAACACCAACGATTCGGAGATCGCCGTCTGCAACCTGGGCTCCGTGAACCTGGTCAACCACCTCAAGCCGGCCGCCCGTGGTGGGCTTGAGCTGGACCACGAGAAGCTGAATAGGACTATTCGTACCGCTATGCGGATGCTCGATAACGTCATCGACATCAACTATTACGCAGTGGCCAAGGCCCGTAATTCCAACATTCGCCATCGGCCTGTGGGCCTGGGTATCATGGGCTTCCAAGAGGCATTGCAGGCGATGCGTGTGCCGTATGCCAGCCAGGAGGCCGTCGAGTTTGCGGATCGCTCCATGGAGGCGGTCTGCTACAACGCCTATTGGGCATCGACCGAACTGGCTGAGGAGCGCGGCGCCTACTCTTCATTCCGAGGCTCGCTCTGGGATCGCGGTATTTTGCCGCTGGATACCTTGAAGCTGCTTCAGGAAGAGCGGGGAGGCTATGTGGAGGTCGATATGTCGGCGACGCTGGACTGGGAAGCCCTGCGTAGCCGCATTAAGTCCTATGGCATGCGCAACTCTAACTGTGTGGCGATTGCACCCACGGCGACGATCTCTAATATTGTGGGCATCTCTGCCTCGATTGAACCCACTTATCAGAACCTCTATGTGAAATCCAATCTTTCTGGGGAGTTCACGGTAGTCAATGAGTACCTGGTGCAAGACCTTAAAAAGCTTGGCCTGTGGGACGAAGTCATGGTCGCCGATCTGAAGTATTTCGACGGCAGCCTGGCCAAGGTGGACCGCGTGCCGCCCGAACTGCGCAGCCTGTATGCCACGGCCTTCGAGGTGGATACCCGCTGGATGGTGGAGTGTGCCGCGCGACGTCAGAAGTGGATTGACCAGGCCCAGTCGCTGAACATTTACATGGCCGGCGCCTCGGGCAAGAAGCTGGACGAGACCTACAAGCTCGCCTGGCTGCGCGGACTGAAGACGACCTACTACCTGCGCACCATGGGTGCGACCTCCGCCGAGAAATCCACGATCAGCACTGGTCAGCTCAATGCGGTACCGGTGGCAGGCGGGATCGGATCGTCGTCAGTTGCGGCAGCATCTGCTGCGACGGGTTCGTCTGTCTCGGCAGAGCCGATCGTTGCGGGCAGCGATGTGAAGTTCTGCTCCATCGATAACCCGGAGTGCGAGGCGTGTCAGTAAAACGCTAGCTGAGTCATCGTGGCAAGAATGCGACATCAGCGATGTCGCATTCTTGAAATTAAAAATTTTTTGAAAAAATGATTGCAACGTGAAAAATGTTCTTGCATTATTCGCGCTGTGTACAACAACCGAATCTCACGTTGCAGTCATTGATCGAATCAACGGGCCGTGTGCCTGATCGTCAAACCCCTCGAAAAGAGGGAATGAAAGCAAAGTGAGAGTCGAAATGCTGAACTGGGAAGATAGCTCCAACACCGTTGCGCAACCCCCCCATCTGGGATCTGCTGCACTGAATGTTTCGCCGGCCGTCGTGTCGGCTCAGGCCCCCGCCACCCCATCGATCGCCGTTGGACCTGCGGCAGTGGGCGCATCTGTGGTTCCTCCTTTTATGTCCCAGGGAGCCCTGGGTACGTCCTCGCATGCAGTCGAGGATTCCCGCAGGGTCCGCGTAGAGGACAAGCGGGTGATCAATGCGGGCACCGATGTCAACCAGCTCGTGCCCTTCAAATATAAGTGGGCCTGGGAAAAATACCTGGCAGGCTGCGCCAACCATTGGATGCCCCAGGAGATCAATATGTCGCGGGATATTGCGACCTGGAAAGATCCCAATGGCCTGACCGAGGATGAGCGCCGACTGATTAAGCGAAACCTTGGCTTCTTTGTGACTGCCGATTCACTTGCGGCAAACAATATTGTGCTGGGCACCTATCGGCATATCACCGCACCTGAGTGCCGTCAGTATCTGCTTCGTCAGGCCTTTGAGGAGGCCATTCATACCCACGCTTATCAGTACATCGTGGAGTCTCTTGGTCTGGATGAGGGCGAAATTTTCAACGCCTACCACGAGGTCGCTTCGATTCGGGACAAGGACGAGTTTCTGATCCCCTTCATCGACACCCTGACCAACCCCGATTTCAAGACCGGCACGCCCCAGGCTGACCAGCAGCTCCTGAAGTCGCTGATCGTATTTGCCTGCCTGATGGAAGGCCTGTTCTTCTATGTCGGGTTCGTACAAATCCTGGCCCTTGGCCGTCAGAACAAGATGACCGGGGCGGCCGAGCAGTATCAGTACATCCTTCGGGATGAGTCGATGCACTGTAATTTCGGCATCGATCTGATCAACACCATCAAGCTGGAAAACCCCCACCTGTGGACCCCGGAGTTCCGTGAAGAGCTCAAGGTCCTATTCCAGAGGGCTGTTGACCTTGAGTACCGGTATGCCGAGGACACCATGCCCAGGGGGGTGTTGGGCTTAAATGCCTCGATGTTCAAGGCATATCTCCGCTATATCGCCAATCGTCGCTGCCAGCAGATCGGTCTGGAGCCCCTGTTTGGCAATGAAGAGAATCCCTTCCCATGGATGGCCGAGATGGTCGACCTGAAGAAGGAGCGGAATTTCTTTGAAACCCGTGTGATCGAGTATCAGACGGGCGGCGCGCTGTCCTGGGAGTGAACAGAGGGTGATTCCGGGTCTGCGCCATACAGAATTCATTAGCGTTGGGGGGTCATCCTCTTGCGCGAATGAATGGTTCGGACCATCCGGTGCGAATCCCTTTTTGTTCAAGCTTGAAGGAGTGTTCCATGGCTGAAGAAGCAAAGAAGAAAGCAAAGAAGAAGCCCGCTGCTAAGCGTAAACCTGCTGCCAAGAAGAAGCCCGCAGCGAAGAAGAAAGTAGCCGCTAAGAAGCCCGCAGCGAAAAAAGCTGGCAAGAAAGCAGCGAAAAAGCGCGTAGCCCGTAAAACCGGCGCTAAAAAAGCGGCCAAGAAAGCTGGCGGCAAGAAGCGTGCAGCCAAGAAAGCTGGCGGTAAGAAGCGCGCTGCGAAAAAAGCAGGTGGCAAGAAGCGTGCAGCCAAGAAAGCTGGCGGCAAGAAAAAAGCTGCTAAAAAAGCTGGTGGCAAGAAAGCTGGCGCTAAAAAAGCCGGTGGTAAAAAGCGTAAGGCTGGCAAGAAGCGCGCTAAGAAAGCCGCTGCTGCTCCTGCCGCTGCTGCGACCCTGTCCAGCACCTGGCCTTTCCCCACGGGCAGCCGTCCGTAAGTCAAGACATCAGATTTTTCTGATTCAAGACACTAAAAGTCCCGCTTACGCGGGACTTTTTTTATGATGCGTGCATGAATATCGTATGGCTAACCGTTAAGACAGTCGGAAGTCTGTTCGTGGTCGCCTGTGCCCTGAGGGCCTATCTTCAGGCGGTCAGGCTCCATGCCCAAAATCCCCTGTCTCGGATGACATTTCAGATGACAGACTGGATTGTTTTGCCTATGCGCCGGCTGATTCCTGGATTTGGCGGAGTCGACTGGGCAAGTGTTCTGGCTGCCCTGCTGCTGTCGGTGCTAATGGCCGTGCTGTATTTTTTCTTGATGTCCTGGGGGCTGCTGTCGGATGCTGGGGGCTCCCAGAAACCCGTTCGGCCCTTTGGCTGGCTGGTGGCACTGGCAGCGCTGTGGGCAATCAAGTGGAGCCTGCAGCTTGCCGTCGTCATTCTGATTGTAGGTGTGTTGATGTCATGGTTTGCACCCGTTCACCCACTGAAACCGGTGTTTGATCTGCTCTCCGCGCCTTTACTGGCGCCATTTCGTCGGCTGTTCGGGGGGCGAGGTCAGTCCGTGGGACGATCGGGTAGCGGTACTGGACTGGATTTCTCCCCGATTGCAGCGTTTTTGCTGTTACAGATTGCCGGGGCGGTAATTGCTGAGTTCGAGATGTCCGTGATGCGGCATCTATTTTGAGACCCGCAGTACACCTGAGCCGCTGATGATCCGTACTCGGTCTCCGGGTTTCACATCAAGATCTGCCTCCTGAACGATGACGCGAACGTCGCCATTGTCGTATTTGATGGTGATCTCAAGGCCTTCCCGCTGATTGGCCTGCTGCTCAATGGCCTGTCCGGCGACCATGCCGCCGATCGCGCCAAGCACGGCACCGATATCAGATCCTTTGCCCTGACCAACTGTGCTGCCTGCAATCCCTCCAACAACCGCACCGCCGATGGTGCCAATTCCCTTGTTATCACGCTGAATCGTGACCTTGCGCACTGCCTCAACGGTGGCCATACGAACAGTCTGTTCACGCTGGGTTTCGCTGGACTTGTAGACACCGGATGAACTGCTCTGGGTGGCACAGCCCGATAGGGCGACAATGGCAGCGAAACTGAGTGCGAATAGCCGCATATGGTGTGACCGAAGTTTAGGATGAACGTCTTGATGCATGGTTGTCAGGCTCCGTGTTGTCATGCCGGCCGAAGTTGGCTGCCGAGACGCTCGGCAGTATCGGGATAAAGATTTTGCAAATATTGATGAATTTCAAGGGGCCGTATTGTGTGGTTTTGACCGCCCCGATGGGTGACTTTGATCGCGCCCATCACGTTGCCAAGTCGAGCACTATCCAGTAGGGAGGCGCCGCAGGACAGGCCAAACAGCAGGCCGCCTCGGAACGCATCCCCGCAGCCGGTTGGATCAGCGGCAGGGAGACCAAAAATGCGTTGTACATCGAGCCCCTCGATACCGTGACGAACGCCGGACTGCATGACCTCTACCCCTTCAGCGCCACGGGTAAGGATCAGGCCGCCGGATAATTTGTGGGCGAGTGATTCAATCGATGTGTTGAGTTTTTCAGCAAGCATATGGCCCTCATAGTCATTAACGGCTACCCAGGTGGCCTGGCTGACAAAGGCCTCTAAATCGGACTGTCCGAAAATGGGCATTGCCTGACCGGGATCGAAGATGAAGGGAATTTTGCGTGCAGCGAATTCCTGGGCATGCCGGATCATCGCGTCACGGCCATTGGGTGACACGATACCCAGGCTGGCCTGGACATCGCCGAGCCCGACTTCTCCTGCGCGGTTCATCGCGCCAGGGTGAAAAGCGGTGATCTGATTGTCATCCAAGTCGGTAGTGATGAAGGCCTGGGCGCTGTAACAGTCTTCGGCTGCCAGGACACGAGAGGTGTCGATGCCGAGAGAGGAAAGCCGCTGTAGATACTCTCCCCCATCTCGCCCGATCGCGCCCAGCAGGCCGCAGTCTCGGCCCAGTCCCCGCAAGGTGTAGGCGATGTTGGCGGCGCAGCCGCCGTACTCCTGGCGCATCTCTGGGGCAAGAAACGCCACATTGAGCATATGGGTCTGGTCCGGAAGGATGTGGTCTTTGAAGCGGCCTTCGAAGACCATGATCGTGTCAAAGGCGATTGATCCGCTGATTTGAACCGTCATACCTGTTTCCTTTGCTTTATTTAGAGGGAATATTGCCGATGCAGACCCAGCCGTCTCGCTCATCAAGCACGCGCAGCGATGTGATGTGCTGGGTCAAGGGGTGGTAGGCGAGAAGAATTTCCTCTGCCTGGCGAGAGAGTATGCCCGAGAGCAGTAGGTAGCCTCCGGGGCGTGTGTACCGGGTCAGCATTGGGGCAAGCAGTTTTAGCGGCTGCGACAGGATGTTCGCCACGACGACATCAAAGGGACCGTGCAGAGCATCTTCGGCATCGTGTAGGGTGATCGTCACCTGATTTTCCGATGCATTATCACGCGCGGTCTTAACCGCAATCGGATCAATATCCACCGCATGCACTTCAGCGGCTCCGAGTTTTGCGGCAGCAATTGCCAGAATCCCAGAGCCGCAGCCCATATCGAGCAGTCGAACCGAGGTGCTGCGGGTGGCCCTGATCGCGTGTACCAACTGCTCAAGGCAAAGCTGTGTGGTCGCATGGCTGCCAGTTCCAAATGCCATGCCTGGATCTAGTCGAATCACGATTCCATGGTCGATAAACTGTGCCGGCGGATCTGTCCAGTGCGGACCCACCCAGAGCTCGTCCCGAAGTGCGAATGGCGTGAACTGACGCTGGGTCTCGGCCACCCAATCACGCTCACCGATCTCGCGAATCTCATAGAGCCAGTCGGCAAAGCGACTGTCTTGGCCGCAGAACTCTACCCAGAACTGAGCAGGCGCAGTCTGGATATCCAGAAGCACCATGAATTTAGAGGTTGGCCACGCCTGCACGGCGGTCGGCATGCCAGGCTCACCGAAGAGAGGTGACTCATCCGGCCGGTTGGCCTGGGCATCTTCTACGGTGACCGACAGGGCACCAAGCCCAATCAGCAGATCAGAAATAGCATCTGTATCGGAAAGGCTGGTCTCAAAAACAATCTCGTGCATCGATGGCCCAGGTGAGCGATGGGGCCGCTAACGGTCCCGCTCACGCGCTGCCAGCATGTGCTCAAGATAATGAATCGAAGTCCCTCCGTCCACAAAGTGGGTATCCCGCATCAGCTCTCGGTGTAACGGGACATTGGTCAGAATTCCCTCGACTACGGTCTCCGAGAGAGCGATTTTCATTCGGCGATGGCCTGTGCCCGGGTG
>Ga0255182_1000850_pt1 | contig 17914 bp, 19 predicted proteins | sample Atl_UVDOM_RepA_8_FD_188420 | JGI IMG/M metagenome (GOLD analysis project Ga0255182, IMG submission 188420) | Freshwater microbial communities from Altamaha River, Georgia, United States - Atl_UVDOM_RepA_8d | ecosystem: Environmental > Aquatic > Freshwater > River | place: USA: Georgia...
TGGACGGTTCAACAGCTTACGCGTGCAAAGCGGCCCCGGTGTCGGTGCGCATGCGCCGCTTGATCTCGGTGGACGACACATCCGGCGTGCGGGCCAAGTAAACCACGCGGCAGTGCTCAGCCATGAAGTCGAACTTGCCCGCCCAGTCGTCGCCCATCACAAACAGATCGGCCCCCAAGCGGATCGCGTCGGCGGCTTTTTGGTCCCAATCTTCTTCAGCGAACACCTCGTCCACATAACGGCAGGACTCGAGCACGGCCTTGCGGTCCTCAAAGTTCATGACAGACGTCTTGCCTTTGAGGGCATTGAACTCATCGGTGGACAGCCCCACCACCAAGCGGGTGCCCAGCTCACGCGCGCGCTTGAGCAACTGCACATGACCCGGGTGAAACAGGTCAAAAGTGCCGTACGTCAACACGGTGCGTTGGGCTTGGGCGGTCATGGTGATGTCCTCTCAAAAAAGCCGGTGGCTGTTGCCACCGGCGGTTTCTTCGTTCAGCGCAGCAGGGACAGCACCGACTGGGGTTGCTGGTTGGCCTGGGCCAACATGGCGGTCGCGGCCTGCTGGATGATCTGCGTGCGCGCCAGTTCCGTTGTGGCTTGGGCGTAGTCAGCATCCAGAATCCGGCTGCGCGATGCTGAGGTGTTCTGCGACACGTTGGTCAGGTTGTCAGCTGCGTAGGTCAGACGGTTAATTTTTGCGCCTAGGTCAGCCCGGAATTCATCAACCTTCTTGATAGCTCCGTCAATGGTATTGATGGCGGTATTGGCGTCAGTTTGCGTTTTAATATTGAACTTTGTAGCAGCGCCACTCCATTTCACGTCCTTCAAAGTACCATTCGTAGCATCGGTAGTCATGTTCTTAAAGGTGACAGTGATAACCTGATCTTTATTCGCACCAACATGGAATTTAAGGTCTTTAGATGCAGCAGCAGCAGAACCACCTGCCTTGCCATCCAACACTCCTTTGGTGTTGAACTGTGACATCTCAGCAATTCTATTAATTTCCTCCGAAAGCTGTTTGAACTCAGCATCCAGAGATCCACGATCATCGGCGGTATTGGTGTCGTTAGCAGCTTGGACAGCCAGCTCACGCATGCGCTGCAGCATGTTGGTGATTTCCTGCGTCGCGCCTTCGGCCGTTTGAATCATGGAGATGCCGTCGTTAGCGTTGCGCACTGCCTGATTAAGGCCGCGTACTTGTGCGGTCATCTTGTTGCTGATCGCCAGGCCGGCTGCATCGTCGGCTGCGGTGTTGATGCGCTTGCCGGTGGACAGCTGCTCCATGGCTTTGCTGAGGCTGCGGTTATTCACTGTCAGGGCGTTTTGCGCCTGCAGGGATTTGACGTTGGTATTGATCACGGACATGGTCTTACTCCTTCAAGAGAGAGAAACTTCACTGAGGTTCGGCAGGGACCTTTTGAGGGAGTAGGACCTGCCTGTCTGTTCACAGAAACCCTGTGATGAATTCCTGTTACTGAGTGATTCGGTGCCTGGCTGGAAACCTTTAGTGGTCTGTGCCAGTCAGGCCTCAAATTTTTTCGTCCTGCATCAGGCCCTTGACGTTGGCCAGGTTCTGCGCCACTTTCAGGGCGGTCTCGCTCGGGATCTGGCGCACCACTTCGCCTTGCGTGTCTTTGACCGTTACCACGATCTTGTCGGCCACATCGTCCACGCTGAAGCTCAGGTCGCGCTTGTTCTGGGCCATCTGGCGGTTGAGTTGCTCGGTGGCTTCTTCCAGTTGACGACGGACTTCCCTGGGATCAGGGCGGGTTTCCGCCTGGGGCGCTGGCGCTTCGGCCTTGACGGGTTCGGCACGGGGCTTTTCTTCGGCCTTGGTGGCGGGGGCCGGCCTGGCGGCAGGCAGGTCCACCCGCGGGGCGGGCATGTTGGGGTTGATGTCGTTGCTCATGGCGGATCCTTTCAGGACGGGGGCCACGGGTGCGCAAGACGGGGGCGGGAGTGCCGGGGCCGGGCAAGCGCAAAGGGGCTTATCCGGTGGTTCGGCACTGGGGCGGGAAACTTGAGGGAATTTTTTTCTGATCCGCCAGGACCACGACCGCCAGCATGTGCGGCGGCTGCTGCTCGAGGGGGCAGCCTCGGCGCCCGGGCCTGTCGGCGACAGTGACTATTTCGAGGCTTTGCGCAGGCGTGTCCACCAGGTCCGGGACAGCGCATGACCCGCAAGCCGGTCATCCCCCGGCAGAAGGCATTTCAGGATGTGGAGGAGGCGGCGGGTTCTTGTAGCGGTTCTTGCGTGCTGGGGCCTGATCACGGTCGGCTACCGCTTTGTGCGCCTCGATGCGCGACGCGGCGTCGGGGACTGGCTTGAGGGTGCCTGCTTCGTACGCCTGCAGGATCTCCAACTCTTCCGCGTCGTGACGCAGCGTGGAAAGCAGCATGTCTCTGCGCTTTTCCAATCTGGAAATGGTGTCTTGTCCGACACCCAGGGCCGGTGCAAGTTGTGCCTGTGTTTGCTGCGCGGCTTGGCGCAAGTCCTTCAGGGTGACCAGCTCCATGGTGCGGGCTTCAATACGTTCACGTTGCGCCTTGGGCAAGGCAGCCATCACGTCATCGAGCTTTCCTGCCATGCTTTGACTCCTTTTTCAACGTTGCGAGGTACTTGTCGTACCTGTCATCGGCCATTGCGATCCAGCGTAACCGTTAATCATGGCTTTAACATCAAATGTACTCAAGACCGCAGAACCTCAGAACCGTTGTTGCCACTTGTTGGTGATAGCACTAGTTGCTATCATTTGCACATGAACACCAAACACCACAAGACGCTTGTGGCGATCTTTGCCCGGCCGACTTCGGCGTCCATTGTGTTCGCAGACATTGAGGCGCTCGTGAAAGCGTTAGGTGGTTATGTGTCCGAACGCGAAGGCTCGCGTGTCAGGATCGAACTCAATGGCGAGCAGTGGCGCTGTCATCGGCCACATCCAGGCAAGGAGGCCAAGCGCTATCAGGTCGAGGAAGCCCGTGAACTTTTGGAACGAGCAGGAGTGAAGCCATGAACACCATGACATACAAAGGCTATACCGCTCGCGTCGAGTACGACGAGCGTGACAATCTTTTCGTTGGCCGGATTCTCGGCATTCGCAACATCATCAGTTTCCATGGCGAAACGGTTGCAGGGCTGAGGGCCGAGTTTGAGCTCGCGGTCAAAGACTATCTGGCGGACTGCAAGGAGCAAGGCATTCACCCCGAGAAGCCCGCGTCCGGCAAATTGCTGCTGCGTGTGCCACCCGAGGTTCATGGTCGCGCACTTGTAGCCGCACAGGCTGCAGGCAAGAGCCTGAACCAATGGGCCACCGAGGTTCTGCAGCACGCGGCCCAGCCAGGTTGATGGGGCCATACCAGGTTAATGCGCAACCCATCCACGTTCCCCGAGCGGGCTGGTCAGCGAGGCACGGGCTGCGCGCATTTCTTATCGAGCTTTAACTGAAGAGGCGGCGGGGTCACCGCTGCTGGGGGGGCTGTTGTGGGAGCGCGCCCCCGCGCGCGAAGACCTTCGGCCGCAGGGGCGGCCGCCCACACAGTGAGCAGAACTTACGCCGGGGCGTCAGTTCTTGTACGCGTTCATCATGCCTTCAAAGGTGCCTTTGAGGCTGGTGCGCAGGCTGTTGCTGTTGCCGACGATGCTCTCCATGGCGGCGAACTGCTTCATGTAGCGGTTGAGCAGCATGTCCATGCGGTCCTGGAGTTTTTCGAGTTCGCTCTGGTATTCGGTGATCTTCTTTTGCGCGGTGGCGCTTTGCTTGTCGATCAGGCCGGTCGAGCGCAGCATTTCGTCCAGGCTCTTGACGGCCTTGCCGGCGAGGCCGGCGGGGGCGGTGCTGTAGACGCTCTGGTTGTTGGTGCCGGCGCTGAACATCCGGACGACTTCGTCGAAGTTGTCTTGCAGGGCGGCTTCGAGTTTGGCTTCGTCGAGTTGCAGCATGCCGTTGCGGTCAAAGCTCAGGCCGACGTTGCGGGCGGCCACGACGGTGCTGCCGGGGGTGTCGGATGTACTGGTGATCAGGTTGCGCACCTGGTTGCGCACGTTTTGCAGCAGGCTGTCGCCGGCCAGGGCGCCGCCAAACTGTTCGACCTCGCTTTCGCGGTCGCCCAGGATCTTGAGCGTTTCGTCAAAGTCCTTGTAGGCCGTCACCAGTGCCTTGACCTGGTCCTTGATGCCGGAGGTGTCGCGGTTGAAGTCCAGGCGGGCAGCGCCGCTGGTGGCGGTGTAGAGCTCCAGCGTCACGCCGTCGATGGCATCGCTGATGCTGTTGGTCGACCGCGTCATGGCCAGGCCGTTGAGGGTGAACTGGGCGTCCTGCGCGGTTTGCAGCGGGGTGGCGCCAAAGTTCACGTTGGCCACGGGGGTCTGGCTACCGGTCTGGGTCGCGCTCAGGGTAAAGGACTTGGCAGCGCCGTCCTCACCCGTGACGACCACGGCGAAACCGCTGCCGGTATTGAGAAGCTGGGCGGTCACGCCCAGTTTGGCGCCATTGATGGCCGAGACCATTCCCGCCGGCGTGGCAGTGGTCACGTTGATGAGCTGTTCGGCACCTGTGCCCACTTTAAGTCGCAGGTCAAACGCGCTGCCGCCGTTGAGTGGGGTATCTCGCGCTGTAAAAACATTACTGGCGGTGCGCTGCGGTCTGGCGACCTGTGTCACCTGCAGGCTGAAGCTGCCTGCCGCTGCGCTGGTGCTGGCCGTGGCACCAAACGCCCCCGGCTGGGTGTTGCCCACCTTCAACGAGGCAAAGTCACTCGCATCATTGAGCTTTTCAAAGGCGCTCTTGAGTTCGCTCAGGGCGAACTTGACCGCGCTGTAGCCCGAGATCTTGGCTTCGGTTTGCGTGATCTTGGTGTCAATGCGCTGTTTGCGCGGGGCGCGTTCGGCCTCGACCAGGTTTTCGGCCAGGGCCTTGATGTCGATGCCGGAGCCGGCGCCGAGTGCTGAGACGAGGTTGGTAGAAGCCATATCGGGTCTTTATCGGCAGCAGGTCCAAAAACTTGAGTCAGCCGCGGATGTAGTCAAAAAGCGACAGGCCCGAGATCTTGGCAAAGCTGGCCATGGCGGCTTCGAAGGCCATGATTTCCTTGCTCATGCGGGTGGTGGCTTCGGCATAGTCCAGATCCTCGATTTCGGACAAGGTGGATTTGAAACGCAAGGTGGTTTCCTCCAGCACGTCCAGCTGGGACTGCACCACTTGCTGGTCGGATCCGGTCTGGGCCAGTGACAGGGTCAAGCCGTTGTGCATTTGCGTAAGGTCGGCAATGCCTTGCTGGATGCCGCTTGTGCGGCTGTCTTGCACGGCACTGATCATTTGGTCCAGGGCATCGAAAAAACCGACCGCCCTGCCATCGCCGCGGACGACACGCTGAAATACGTCGGTGCCTGAGCGCGTAAACAGCACCGAGCGTTCCACGCCGGCCGGTATACGGGTCTGGGTCTGATCGCCCTGGTAGAGCACCTGGCCGTTCGCATCCTCAAAAAAGGCAGGGGTGTTGACCCGAGTGCCCGAAAACAGGTAGTTGCCGCTGTCGTCACGGGTGTTGCCCAGGCTGAGCAACTGGTCGCGCAGGGCTTTCATTTCGACGGCAATGGCTTTGCGGTCGTCTGGCGCCAGCGTGTCGTTGGCGCCCTGGATGGCCAGTTCCTTGAGGCGAATCAGCAGGTCATTGGAGGCCTTGAGGGCGGTTTCCTCGGCGGTGTAGCGCCGCATGGCCACCTGCAGGGTGCGCATGTGACTGTCCTGGCGTTCGACCTCGCCCTTGAGCCGCTGGATGGCCGCGGCCTGGTCGGGCGAATCGCTGGGCGACATGATCTGTTTGCCCTCGGCCATTTGAGCCTGGGTGGTGGCCAGGCGGTTCTGGATGGTGGTCATGCGCTCGGTCGCGCGGTCAAACAGGAAGGCGGTGGAGATTTTCATGGCGGCACTTTCTCAGGAGCGCCTTCAGCGCACTTGCAAGATGGCCTCAAACAAGGTCATGGCGGTTTGCATCACCTTCGCGTTGGCCTGGTAGGCCTGCTGGAACCGCACCAGATTGGAGGCTTCCTCGTCAAGGCTGACGCCCGAGACAGCCTCCCGGGTTTCAATCGCCTGGTCATAGACGACAGTGAGGGCCTGCTTGGCAATCGCGGCCTGTCTGGCCACATTGCCGACCTGGTTGACGCGCTCGATGTAGGCCTCGGTCATGGTCAGGCCGCCGGGCATCAGGCGTTCGTTTTCGAGGCCAACGATGCGCAGCATGGCCTCGTTGTTGCCAATCCCGTCCCGGTTGCCATCGATGGTGAACTTGTCCCCGCGCTTGGGCAGGGTCGAAAAATCGAGCTTGAGACCCCGGTATTCGATGCTGGGCACCGGCATGCCCGGCATGAAGGCGAGCTTGCGCTCGGCCACCACCGTGTCGGTGGCCACATCGCGAATTCGGTATTCTGTGTCCGAGGTGAATTCGATCTCCAGCGGGCTTTGCCGAAGAGCCTGTTTCATGTTGTTGTCGATGCCACCAAACTGGGCAGTCACCAGGGCTTGCGTGGGGCTGCCGCTCTTGTCGGTCACAAACACCAACAGATCGTCGGGCGCTGCCCCTTTGATGTAGAGGCTGGTGCTCAGGCCCAGGGCCTGAAGGTCGTCAGGTGTGCCTTGCGCACCCAGACCCAGGCGGATGTCCCCGGTGCTGGCCGTGCTCGCAGTGCGAGTGATCTCGATCTGTCCATCGCTGTTGATGCGCGCCTGCAGACCGGTTTGTGCCTGCACATCGGCGCCATTGAGCCATTCGACAAATGCCGACGCTGTGCCCAGTCCGGCTTCGATGTTCACGCCGTTAAGGGTGAGGGTGGCCTCGCCGGTGGGCAGGAGCGACGAGGGCGGCAAGACCAGTTTTGCGGGCTGGGCCACAGGGTCCAGCGCTTCGCCCGTCAGGACATTGAACTGCTGCTTGAGCACCACCTCGGCCTTGTAGCCCAGGAAGATGTCCATGTCCATGTAGCGGTTTGGGCCCTGGGCATTGAGATAGGTATCGCTGTGGCTGGCGCCGGTTTCGCTGCCATTGGCCGTCCGCAGAAGAAGGCTTTGGTCGACCGGGTCCAGCGCGGTGCCGACCAGGTGGCGGCCATCGCGGGTGATCACCTGCAGATTTTGCAAGGCGCTGGCCGTTTCGAGGGTGATGCGCACATCTCGCATGCCTTGGGGAATGAGGCCCACGCTGGCAAAGCTTTGCCCGAAGCCAACCGCCAGGCTTTCGGTGGCTATGGCGGGCACCTGCGCCGTGCCGAGTGTGCCTACAAGACCAGAGGGGCCCTCGAAGGTGGGGGTGCTGTAGGCAATGCGCGCCTGCGCCGTGCCGCTGTTGAGTGGATCGTCAATGACCCGAAACTGTCCAGCCGCCGCTACACGATTGGCGTCCTGGATCAGCATGCGCAACCCTGCAGCCTGTTTGTCCTGTCCAGGGGCAAAGCCAAACAGATCGCCACCAAGCAGGCCTTCGGCGTCGATGCCCGAGCGGTGCACATCGTTGATTTCGCGCACCACCACGCCGGCCAGGTTGTCCAGGGCGCTGAGGGCCGGGGTCAGCACTTGTTCCCTGAAGTTCATCACGCCACCGAGCTTGCCGCTGGTGATCGGGGGCAAGGTCAGCTTCTGACCGGTCAGCGGGTTGGTGGGGGGGGTGCGGTAATCGATCTGCAGCATGCCGGCACCCGAGAGGGTGACGGCAATGTCGCGTGATTCGTCCTTGCTGACCAGAAAACCCTGGCTGCTGGTGTCGCCCAGGGTGACCAGCACCTCGCCGTTCTGGGCAAAACTGGTCTTGATGGCCACCATGCTGGAGAGGTTGCGCAGCAGCAGGTCGCGCTGGTCGAGAAGTTCGGAGGGTTGTTTGTTGAGATCGGCGTGCTTGGCCAGCTGTTTGTTGAGCAGGGCCAGCTGCCGTGTCATGGAGTTGACCTGGCCGACATCGGTCTCCACTGCCTGGCGGGTCTCGTTGTCCAGCAATTCGAACTGGCTGGCCAGTTGGCGAAAGCGCGCTGCCAGGCCATCGGCATCACGCAGAAAGATGGTGCGTGAAATGGTGGAGGCCGGGTCACTGGCAAGGTCTCGTGCCGACTCGAAAAACCGGTTCATGGCCGTTGTCAGACCGATGCTCTCGTCACCCATGATGTCGATCACACGATTGACGTAAGACAGCAAGGGCTCCTGGGCCTTGAGCTCGCTGTTGCTGTTGCGCACATTGGACTCGATGAAAGCATCGAATTGTCTGCGTACGCCATCAAAGGTGGCGCCCGTGCCCAGGTAACTGCCCCCCAGCAAGCGAGGCATGTTGGACGTGATCGAGATGTCCTGCCGGGTATAGCCCTCGGTGTTGACGTTGGCGATGTTGTTGGACACCGTCGCCAGCGCGCGCTGGTAGGCGTTGACGCCGGAGCTGCCAATGGTCAGCAGGTCACTCATCGACGGCCTCCGATCGGCATTGGCCGCTGTCCGGTTTCAGGCAGGCGCAGGGGCTCCTCACGCGGCAGTTCGTAGGCGCGGGCGGCAGCCGGCTTGAGCGGCAAGGCCTCAGCCGGCGGCACCAGCGGCAAGGCTTTGCCGGCACCGGGGTGCAGCTGCAGCGCCTGCTGGGCAGTGGCCTGCTGGCCGAATTTCTGCATCTGCTGCTCCAGCATGTCGGCCAGGCCGATGCCGCCGCGCTTGACCATCTGCAGCGAAATTTCCTTGTCCATCAGGTCTTCGTACATCTCGACATTGCCCTGATCGACCATGTCGCTTTTGTCGATGGTCTTGCGCATGGCCTGCATCATCTGCTGCAGGAAATAGGCTTCGAACTGCTCGGCGGTTTCGCGGAGGGCGCCGCCGGGCTTTTGGGCGGCTTCGCCACGCAGACGGCCCAGCGCGCCAAAGTCCAGGTAGCTGGAGGCTGAGGGGAGGGCGTTGCTGCTCATGTGGGGCTTTCGGGGGGCTGCGTCGTCGACTGGCTCAGATCACGATCAGCTCGGCGCGCAGGCTGCCCGAGCTCTTGAGCGCTTCGAGAATGGCGATCAAGGCTGACGGGGTGGCGCCGACCTGGTTGACGGCATCCACGATCTGGCGCAGGTCCACACCGGGCTGGAAGAGGAACATCGGGTTCTTCGGTTCGCTCACCGCGATTTCGGCGTTCTGCACGGCGGCCGTCTGGCCTTGCGAGAAGGGGCCGGGCTGCGAGATTTCGTTGGTGGCCGCGACCGACACGGAAATCGTGCCATGGGCGACCGCTGCGGCCGTGACCTTGACATTGCGGCTGATGACCACGGTGCCGGTCTTGGCATTGACGACCACGCGCGCCGGCGGCTCGCCCGGCTGCACGTCCAGGTTCTCGACCATGCTCATGAAGGCCACGCGTTGCGACAGGTCGGCCGGGGCGCGCACGGCCAGCGACATGCCGTCGATGGCACGGGCGGTGCCGTCGCCAAACTGGCGGTTGATCGCGGTCACGATGGCGGTGGTGGTGGTGAAGTCGGCTTCGCGCACGTTCATGACCACGTGCTCGGCACTTTCAAAGGGGTTGTCGACGATGCGCTCGACCGTGGCCCCGGCAGGAATACGGGCCGAGGTGGGCACGCCGATGCTGACCTTGGAGCCGGCGGCGCTGGTGTCGATGCCGGTGGCGGTCAGCGCGCCCTGGGCCAGGGCATAGACCTCGCCGTCCACGCCACGCAGACTGGTGAGCAGCAGGTTGCCGCCGCGCAGGCTGCTGGCCTTGCCGATGGCCGAGACGTTGATGTCGATTTTCTGGCCGGGCTTGGCAAAGCCGGGCAGTTCAGCCGTGACCATGACGGCGGCCACGTTCTTGATGTCGATCTTGCCGGCGCCGGCACTTTGCTCGAAGTCCGACAACGGGCCTTCGAGGCTCACGCCCAGACGGGTGAGCATGGCGCGCATGCTTTGGGCGGTAAACGACACATCGGCGCCGTCCCCCGTGCCCTGCAGGCCGACCACCAGGCCGTAGCCAATGAGCTGGTTGCTGCGGCTGGCGGCCACGCTGGCCAGGTCCTTGACGCGGTCGGCCCAGGCGGGCGAGACGCAGGCAGTCAGCAGGGCGAGGGCGGTGAGGAAGGCTTTCATGGGGAGGGTCCGGTAGGCGGTGCGTCAGAAGGGCCAGAGCTTGAGCAGCACGCTGGTGCCCCAGCCGGGGCGGGCGGCGTTGGCCATGTCACCGGTGCCGCGGTAGGCGATCTGGGCATTGGCCAGACGGCGCGACTGCACCGTGTTGTTGGGCGAGATGTCGTCCGGGCGGATGATGCCGCTGACCTGGATCACCTCGGCCCCTTCGGTCAGGGCCAGCTGTTTTTCGCCCCGCACCATCAGGTTGCCGTTGGCCAGCACTTCGACCACGCTGACCGAGACAGCGCCGCTGAGGCTGGCGCGCTGGTCAGCCTGGCCGGTGCCGCTGCTCTCGATCGTGGCTTCGTTGAGGTTGACGCCATTGAGCACGCCGTTGAGCGTGGTGCCCAGCACCTTGCCGGGCAGCGAGAGGTTTTGCACCCGGCTGGTCAGGCCTTGCGGAATCACGTTGTTGGAGGCTTCACGCGTCACGTTGGCGCTTTGCTGGCGTGCGGCCTGGGTGGATTCGTTGAGCAGCACCGTCAGGATGTCGCCCACCTGGTAGCGGCGGCCGTGGCCAAACCAGTTGTCGCTGGCGCGGCCCTGAAAAATCGCGCCAGTGCTGGCACGCTGGGCCACTTGCGGGGCCGGCAGCACGGGGGCGAATTCGGGCGTGTGGGTGAGCTTTTGCGGTCCCAAAGTCGAGCAGGCGGAGAGCACCAGGCCCAGGCCGAGGATCGAGGCCAGACGGCCCAGCGAGGAGAAAACAGCGGTGCGCATGGTGCTGGCCTTACATGTTGTTGTTGAGGAAGCGCAGCATGCCGTCGACCGCCGAGATGGCCTTGGAGTTGATCTCGTAGGCGCGCTGGGTCTCGATCATGTTGACCATTTCCTCGACCACATTGACGTTGGAGGCTTCGAGTGAGCCTTGCGCCAGCGAACCGGCGCCGGCCTGGCCGGGGGCGGCCACCTGCGGGGCGCCGCTGGCCTGGGTTTCCTTGAGCAGGTTCTGGCCCATGGACTGCAGGCCTGCGGGGTTGGCAAAGCGGGCGATCTGGATCTGGCCAATCACCTGCGAGCCGCCGCCATTGGCAAGTTCAACCGAGACCGTACCGTCCTGGCCGACCGTGATCGCCGCCACGTTGGGCGGAATGGCCAGGGCCGGCTGCAGCTGCGCGCCATTGGCGGTGACCACCTGGCCCGTGGCCGAGAGTTTGAAGCTGCCGTCACGGGTATAGGCGATGGTGCCGTCCGGCTGCGCAATCTGGAAGAAGCCATCGCCCTGGATCGCCAGGTCGAGCGCGTTCTTGGTCGTGACCAGACTGCCCTGGGTGTGGGTTTTTTCAGTGGCCACGATGCGCACACCGGTGCCCAGCATCAGGCCGGTGGGGGACTGTGCGTCAGGACCGACCTGACCGCCGGGCTGGCGCAGGTTCTGGTAGAGCATGTCTTCGAAGTTGGCCCGGTCGCGCTTGAAGCCGGTGGTGTTGACGTTGGCCAGGTTGTTGGAGATGACCGACATGCGCATCTGCTGCGCGTCCAGGCCGGTCTTGGCAATCCACATCGATGCGTCCATGGCGAACTCCTTGTGTCTTCAGCGCACCGCTCAGGCGGCACGCATCATGGTCGAGCCGGATTCGTCGAGACTTTTGGTCTCCTTGATGATCCGGATCTGGGTTTCAAAACTGCGCGAGTGGTCGATCAGGCGGGTCATGGCTTCGATCGCGCTCACGTTCGAGCCTTCGAGCGCCTGTGGGATCACCGTCGGCAATGTGGGACCAGAAGCAAAATCGGTGCCTGCCGGTTCTCCGTCAAGCCGGAACAGCCCGTCTTCGCGACGCAGCAGCTTGACCTGACTGGCATCGCGCAGCCCGATCTGGCCAACCAGCACATCGGCTGCGGCGCCCGGCTGGGCCGGGTCTCGGGCGTAAAGGCTGCCGTCCGGGTTGATGCGCAGGTCAAAACCTGGCGGCACCGTGATCGGGCCGCCATCGCCGAGGACCAGGTGGCCGGAGCCGTTTTCGAGCTGGCCTTGGGCATTGACGCGCAGGTCGCCGCGGCGGGTGAAGGCCAGCTCGCCATTGGGCGCCTGCACCGTCATGACCGCGCGGCCGGCAATGGCAATGTCCAGCGGGCGGCCGGTGGCCATGACCGGTCCGGCATCCAGCCGGATGTAGTCACGCGAGAGGGCCTGGGCCTGGATCCGGGTGTCAAAACCTTCGCCTTCGACCTTGACCGATTGCAGCGCCACGTCGTAGCTGGTCTTGAAGCCCACTGTGGAGGCGTTGGCCAGTTCGTTGACCAGCACCTGACGCGCAGCCGCCATTTCGGTGATGGTGGCGTTGGAGGTGAAGACAAGACGGTCCATGGCTCAGGTTCCTGCAAGGGTGTGCATCACGAACGGATGTTGATGATGGCCTGCGTCATCGTGCTGCTGGTCTCGATGGCCTTGGCATTGGCCTGGAAGTTCCGCTGCGCGGTGATCAGGTCCACCAGTTCCTGCGTCAGGTCCACGTTGGCACGCTCGGTGGCACCGGCGCGAATCGTGCCGAAGCCGGCCGAACCAGCTTCACCGATCTTGGCGCGGCCGGAGGTGGCAGAGGCCAGATAGCTGGCGTCACCGATCTGTCGCAGACCCGTCGGGCTGGAGAAGTTGGCCAGTGCGATCTTGCCCAGCGACACCTGCGAACCGTTGGAATAAGTGGCGTTGACCAGACCGTCCGTGCCGATGTCCAGGCCCATCAGCTCGCCTTCGGGGGCGCCGTCCTGCGACTGCGACAGCACCGCAAATGCGCTGGAGTACTGGGTGGACTGGGTGAAGTCGATGGACATGGTCAGCGCACCCTTGCCGCCTTCGAGGAAGGCGGTTTCAAAGCCCATGGGTTTGATCGGCGAGATCGGTTTGCCGGTCAGGTCGAAGGTGAGCTCGCCGCGGTCCAGGAACACGGGCCACCAGTCGGTCTTGGTATTGAGGTCGGAGATGTCCTCGGTCTGCTTGCCGTTGCGCACATACTGCAACGCGCCGTTGTCGGTGTATTGGGCCAGCTTGATCCACTGGGTGGTCTGGCCAAAGCGCATTTCGGTATTGGCCAGACCCCAGTCAGGGTGACCGGTGACCTGGATCGACGCCGCATCACCCGTGGTACCGGTGGTGAAAGTCAGTTGCTTGGCGCGTGAATCCCAGCTGACTTTGACACCAGAGACCATGCGCCCGGTCACAGGGTCGACGATGCTGTTGATCTTGTCCTGCAGCTTGCTGGCCAGGGTCTCCATGGTGTAGCTGCCAGTGTCGATGCTGAATTTGGTGTTGACGCCATCGACAGAGATCGTGAAGTCGTTGTTGGCTTCAACGACCGCCACATTGCCGGAGGTGTTGATGGTCATGGTCTGACCGGTCAGCACGGCCGGGTAGCTGGGCTTGCCGCGGTTGGCATCGTCCAGGGAGCTGGGGGTGTTCAGGCGGCCGACATCGGTCTCATCATCGACCGGAATACCCAGCAGGTGGTTGGCCAGGCGCTGGGCGTCTGTGTCCGTGGCAGTGCCGTTGGTGGTTTGCAACACGATGCTGGAGGTGTCGCCCGTGGTGCCCGAATTGAAGGTGAAGCGGCCGGAGTCGGGGTTGAAACTGACCGTGATGCCATACCGCGCATTGACTTTGGGGTCCACTTCCGGTGTTGAGGGATCATCGGGCGTGTCGGCCAGTTTGCCCATCACGTTGTTGATCTGGATTTGCAACCGTCTGGCCAACAACGCAGGGTCCACATCATCGTCGGTCAGGGTGTAGTTGATGGTGGTCAGGGGCGAGTCATCGACCGAAAGATTGAAGCTCAGGACATTGCCGGGCTTGAATTCGGTGGCTGTGGCGTCGTCCTTGGCTTTGTAGCGTCCGAGGGTGGCATCGAAGTAGGTGTTGTTGAGGGTAACGCCCACTGCCGGTGCTGGCGTCGAGTTGCGCACATCCGTGAGTTGGTCGAGCGTGTACATGGCCACTGTGCCGCTGGGCGGGGTGACGGCAGGGTCGCTTTTGGGCCGGATGTCGCCGTATTTGTTGACGAACAGCTCTGCTCCGGTGGAGTTGGTGGCTTGCTGCAACGCAGGTTTGACCTGGGTGTCGCCCACAAAAAAGTAGGTCTGCCATTTGGAAAAGGGACTGCCCGGACTGGCGTTCTGGGTCTTGACGTAATAAACCGTGGCCAGGTAACCGTTGCCGCCAGAGTCGTAGACCGTCAGGGCCGTGCTCTTGTTGTAAGTGAGCGGGTTGTTGCGGTCGAAATCAGCCAGGACCACGTTGGATTCGGCGGGCAGGTTCAGGCCCAGCTGGATCTTGGTGGTTTCACGCGCTTCGCCGGCAGTCTTGGGCGGGATCACCAAGGGCGAGAGACGGTTGAGGTCGGCCTTGCCGGAGGAGTCCACCGAGGCTGCGAGCAGGCGCTGGCCCGTCGAGTTCACCACGTTGTTCTGGTCATTGAGCATGAAGGAGCCGTTGCGGGTGAAGATCTCCTGCAGGCCATCGGGCGAGCGCAGCGGGAAAAAACCGTCACCGGTGATCGCCAGGTCCAGCGAGTTGCCCGAGGTGGTCACGTTGCCCTGGCTGAATTCCTGGCTGACCTGCTTGAGCGAGACGCCCTGACCGATCTGGCTGGATGACTTCTGCAGCGGCGAGGTCGAGAAGATGTCCCCGAAGTCGGCGCGCGAACGCTTGAAGCCGGTGGTGCCCACGTTGGCGATGTTGTTGGAGGTCACACCCAGCTGGGCGGTGGCCGAGTTCAGGCCGGTGAGCGAGGTATAGAACGACATGGGTTCAACTCCTGGTGAAAAACGGGTGCTTTAGAGGCCGACGCGCTGCACGGACGACAGCGGGATGGATTTGCCGCCTTCGAGCTCAAGGTTGACGCTGCCATCGGCGGGGTTGGTGGACACCGACTGGACTTTGGCCAGGGTGTTGACGGTGACATCGGTGGTTTTGCCGTTGACCACGGCCGTGGCGGTGAGGCGGTAGAGGCCTGCGGGCACTGGGGTGCCCATGGCATCGGTGCCATCCCAGGACAGAGAGGCCACGCCCGGTGCCTGTGGGCCCGCCACCAGCTCCTGAACCAGACCCCCTTGCTGGTTGTAAATGTTCAGTCGCACGCCGCTGGCGCCCAGAGGCAGGTCGATCTTGCCTTCAATGTTGCCGTCTTTTTCAAGCCGGCTGAAGCTGTCGGGAACGGCCACCTTCAGCCCAATCAAGGAAGAACCGCTGAGCATGCGTTCGCCGGCCATGGTCTTGACCAGGTTCTCCATCGAGCCCTGCATATTGGTGAGGGCTTCGAGCTGGGAGAACTGGGCCAGCTGGGCCACAAAGGCTTCGTTCTTGACCGGGTCGAGCGGGTTCTGGTTTTGCAGCTGCGCGGTAAAGAGGGTCAGGAAGTCCTGCTTGCCCATCTCTTCCTGGGTCTTGCGCGGAGCGTCCTTGACATCCTCGTAACGCTTGACGCCTGGCAGCAGGTTGGCGGCGGTGACAGTGCTCATGGGGGGCTTTCAGGCCTCAGGCCTTGGTGATGTCGAGGGTGCGCATCATCAGCTGGCGTGCTGTGTTGATGACCTCGACGTTGTTCTGGTAGGAGCGGGCGGCGGCCATCATTTCCACCATCTCGGTGACTTCACTGACATTGGCCTTGTAGACATAGCCTTCGGCATCGGCCAGCGGGTTCTTGGGGTCGGAGATGCGACGCGGTGGCGAGATATCGTCGGCCATGCGGTCGATCTTCACGCCCCCCACATGCGGCGCGCCGTTGTGCGTCATCTGCTCGTCGACCAGGGCCTTGAAGACCGGGCGCTTGGGCCTGAAAGCCTCGGCTTCGGTGGTGGCCACGGTGCCCGCGTTGGCCAGGTTGGAGGCGGTGGCGTTCATGCGCGTGAGCTGCGCGTTCAGCGCCGTACCGGCAATGCCAATGACGTTGTCCAGAGCCATGCTCACTCTCCTTTGAGGGCTTTGCGAATGCCACTGACGCGGCTTTCGAGGAACTGCAGCGTGGCCTGGTAGTCGGCCGCGGCTTTACCGTAGTGGGACTGCTCGACGCTCATTTCGACGGTGTTGCCGTCAAACGAGGTGTTGAACGGGGTGCGAAAGCGCATGCCATCGGGGCTCACGTTCTGCCCGATGTCGTAGTGGCCGGTGCGGGTGGCGCTCATCAGGGTTTCGTGCTGGTGGGCACGGTCCATCACGGCGCGGAAATCCACATCGCGCGCCTTGTAATGCGGGGTGTCGGCGTTGGCGATGTTCTGCGCGAGCGTCTCCAGGCGGCGACTGCGTACTTGCAGTGCCTGCTCATGGACGCCCAGGGCATTGTTCAACAGGTTCATCGTCGGCTCCTTGTCTCGCCAGGTCCTTCTGCGCATGCCCGGGTTGACGGGCTTTTGACAATCCGGACTCAAGCGGTTCTGGTTCGTGACGAGGTTTGCAATACTCGTGCCAGGTGCTGTTTCGTCGAAATGCCGTGTGCTGCGCTGTCTGACGCGCTTTGCAGCGGCCTGCCTCAGCGATGAGGCTGTGGGAAGCCACCCCTGCGGCTGAAGGTTTTCGGGCGCCTGCAACCTTCGAAGGCGGCAACTATTTGCCGCCTTGCCACCTTACCGCACCTCAGGGCCGGGGCAACGTCGGGCCGGCGAGTTCGGCGTAGAGCCGTGTACCGCTGCGGCGGCTCAGTTGCAGCACCTGTTCGGTCAGGCTGTGCAGGCCTTCGAGAATGGAATTGCGGGTGATCGGTGCCCGCCGGTCGCGGTTGACGTGCAGCAGGCTCGCTTGCGGGCCGGGGATGTCCAGCGGCGCATCCCGGCGCTGTTCGCTGCGGGCCGCTGGCGTGAGCACGGCCAGGTAGAGGTCGTCGAGCTGTAGGCGGGGGCCGCCGGGCTGCAGGCCCACATTCGCAAAATAGCGGTCGACCAGGTCGAGTTGCTGCAACAGGCCCATGCCCAGGATGCTGCGCGGATTGGCCTGCAGGCCGACCGAGGCGGCGCCGCGGTTGGCGCCTTCGCAGAACTGGATGATGCCGTGGCAGCGGCCGTTGCTGGCCTGCGGGTTCATGCCACCGCTCTCCATCAGGGTCAGGCGGGCAAAGTCGTCGGGGGCGAAGTTGTAACGATCGGACAGGGCCAGGACCCGTTCGCGCACCGCCGGCAGCTGGTTGGCCGGCACAAAGCCCTTGTCGACCGCACGCGCCAGGGTGCGTTCGAGCACCGGGTGATCAGCGATCGTGGCGGGCGTGTCCAGAGGGGCCTGCAGGGCCTGCACGCGGGTGGTGGCCACGCTGGCGCTTGTCAGGGGGGCTGTGCTCGCGGGGCTGGCGGCCACCGGTGACTGGCGCCAGGCGGGCAGGGGGCCGACCACCCGTTCGCCGGGCGACAGGCTGGCCAGCTGGTCCACGGTTTGTCGGACTCCTTGCAACTGCACCTGCTGGCCCGGCTCGATACGGTCCGGGTTGGCGATGCCGTTGTCACGCGCCACCTGCAGGGCCATCTGCCAGGCGCGGCCTTCGGAAACCGCCACGCCTTGCTGCCTGAACTGGGCCTTGACCAGACCCGTGAGGGTGTCGCCGCGGCGTACCGTCACGCCCCTGTCATCGGAAAGTGCCGCGCCCAGCGCCGCACCAAAGCCTTTGCCGCTGTCCTTGCCCGGGGCCTTGGCGGCGGCCGGGTGTGCAGACGCAGCGCTGCCCGGGCCGGACAAGGCCGAGGCAGACAGCGACGTGGAAGCAACAAGGTTTTGCATGGGCAGTTATGAGTGGCTGAAGGTCGTCGGGCAATGACTTGGTCCTGTTCTTGCTTGAGAGGGTCATCACCCGATGAACTGTCAAAACTTT
>Ga0255182_1000851_pt1 | contig 17912 bp, 17 predicted proteins | sample Atl_UVDOM_RepA_8_FD_188420 | JGI IMG/M metagenome (GOLD analysis project Ga0255182, IMG submission 188420) | Freshwater microbial communities from Altamaha River, Georgia, United States - Atl_UVDOM_RepA_8d | ecosystem: Environmental > Aquatic > Freshwater > River | place: USA: Georgia...
GCCGGGGGGGCTGTCGCAACGCGTGGTCGCGCACGCCGATCAGCGCGGTGCGGTCGAAATCCGCGAAACCGATGGGAGGCGAACGGTGACGGTACGGGATCCGACCGGCAGGCAGGTCCATGCAGGGCCGCTCGACACCGACGCCGATCGCCGGAGGATTCCGGCGGCGTTTCGAGCCCTGGTCGGCGAGGTCGAAACGCGACTCGGCGGTAAAGCGAAGCCGCCGGGCAACCTGCGGAAGAGGCCGGCGGCAGACGGGGAGATCTGAGCATTGTGGCGCCTCGCCCGCTTCGCCGACCGCGGCGGAATGATCGTCGGCAACGCGTCGTCGCCGTCACACCCGCTGCTTGATCGCCTTCACGGCCGAGGCCTCGGGCTCGAGCGACTTGTAGTAGTCGTCGAGCGGATAGCAGCCGCTGCGAAGGCCGTGCCGCGGGGCGGTCGTGCAGTCGCTGAACGTGCGGCAGATCGCCGTCCGCACGAGCGGCCGGCCGGCAAGCGCGTCGGCCGGCAGTTCGGGATAGGAGAGCACCATCCGGCCCAGGCCGACCAGGTCGATCCAGCCAGCCCGCACCGCCGCCTGGGCGGCATGGGCGACGTAGTCTTGAAGATAGGTGTAGCCCGAACCGACGAGCACGAGCCCCGGCACGGCCGCCTTCGCCTGACGGGCGGCGTCGATCTGCCGCCAGACGCCGACGAGCGGATCCTCCGGCGGCGGGTAGCCGTCGGAGGGCGGGAAGGCCGCGGGCCGCGAGATGTGCGGCACCGTGTAGGGACTGCCCGCGGAGAGGTTGACGGTCGCGACTCCCAGATCGCGGAGCATTTCGAGGAGCCGGATCGGCTCGGCCAGGTCGATCCGCCCCGGGTCGTCCGCATCGACGCCGAAGCCGCAGTCGTAGGGCAGGCTGTCGCGGGTGGGCCACGGCTCGCCGTGGTCGCCGACCTTGTGCCACGGCACCGTGTCGAAGAGTGACAGCCGCACGCCCACGAGGAGCCCCGGGCAGGCCTCCCGCACCCGTGCGACGAGTGTGGTCAGCAGCCGCGTGCGGCCCGCGAAGTCGCCGCCGAACCGGCCCGGCCGGCGGCGGCCCGAGAGGAACTCGTGCACGAGGTACCCGTGGCAGGCCTTGAGGTCGACCATCTCGAAGCCGACGGCGGCCGCGTCGCGGGCGGCGGCGACGTAGGCGTCGATGAGCCGCTCGACGTCGTCGTCGGAGAGCAGGCACGAGGTGTCGTCGGCATCGATGCCGTGCCGGCCGTCGAGCACCGGATGGTGGTAGGCGATCCGCGGCGCGCGGCCCGCCGGGGTCGGCTTCGAGAACCGGCCGGAGTGCGTGAGCTGGAGCGCCACGAGCAGATCGTCGTCGCGGCCGTGCTTCGCGCGATGGGCGTCGCGGACCGTTTCGAGCAGCGTCGCGAAGCCTTCCCGGCCGCAGGCCGGAGCAGAGAGTTGGTTGGGATTGGCGCGGCCCTCCGGCACGACGGCCACGGCCTCGCCACCCCAGATCAGTTTCGCACCGCTCTCGCCGAACCGCCGCCAGCGGCGCAGGAGCGTGTCGGTGGGCAGGCCGTCGAGCGTGGCGTCCCAGCCTTCCATCGGATGGATGCACCAGCGATTGCCGACGGTGCGGCCGCCGATCATGATCGGCGCGGCGAGGGGCGAGCCATCCGCGGCCGAGAGCACGCCGTCGTCGAGCGGAATCGGCGCCGCGATCGTCGCGAGGTGCTCGCGCAGCTCAGCGGACGTGCGAAACCGGGCGATGCGGGGATGCTTGACTGGCGTGGTCATCGGTGGCGGCTCGTGGTGATTCTTGGCTCGATCACTACTCTACCTGACACGCAGCGGGCCGCCGCCGACCAGCGCGATGCAGGCCGTTGCCGCCGTGCCCGACGTGATCGGCCGGCGGGAATCGTGTACTCTGCTGCGGCATGAGGCCCGCCGATCACACCGCCGCCCGTGCCCCCGTCGATCCCGCCGCGCTCGTCCGGCCGCGCCGCCGGATCCGCGGGATGTCGGCGATCCTGCTCCCCTTCACCGCCGACCGCCGGATCGACTGGGAGGGCTTCGCGGCCCACGTCGCCCGCACCGCCGCCGCCGGCATCACGCCGGCGGTGAACATGGACACAGGCTACGTCCAGCTCATCGACGACGCCACGCGGCGGCGGGCCCTCGCGACAGCCCGTGACGTGCTCGGCCCCGGCCGCGAAATCGTGGCGGGCGCCTGCGTGGTGGACACGGACGGCGATGCTTTCGACGAGGAGGAGTATGGCCGCCAGCTCGGCATGATCGGGGAGTTCGGCGGGTTGCCCGTGATCTTTCCGTCGTTCGGGCTCACCGCCGGCACCGATGCCGACATGCTTGCCCGGTATCGCCTGCTCGCGCGACGGGTGCCCGCCTTCATCGGCTTCGAGCTGTCGACCGAGTTCGTGCCGAGCGGCCGTGTGCTCTCTCTCGACGCCTACGCCGAAATGCTGCAGATCGAGAACTGCATCGGGGCCAAGCATTCGTCGCTGTCGCGTCGGTTCGAGTGGGAGCGGCTGGCCGTCCGCAACCGGCTGCGGCCCGACTTCCACGTCTTCACCGGCAACGATCTGGCGATCGACATGGTGCGATACGGCAGCGACTGGCTGCTCGGCCTCTCGACGGCCTACCCGGAGGCGTTCGCGCAGCGCGACGCCTGGTGGGCCGCCGGCGACTCGCGGTTCGACGAGCTCGACGACGCGCTGCAGGCGCTCGGCGACTTCGCCTTCCGCCGACCGGTGCCGGCGTACAAGCACTCCATGGCGATGGCCCTGCACCTGCGGGGGCTCGTCGCCGGCGACGAGCCGCATCCCGACAGCCCCAGGCGGCCCGCGTCGGACCGGGAGATCATCCGCGAGCTGCTCGTGCGGATCCAGGGGGCGCTGGCTGGGGAGTAGTCGTGGTGGTCAGGCAAGCGAGCGATCGGGAGCCGGGGAGCAGGGAAGCGCTGCCTCCGGCCGAGACCTTCGGCACCTGGACGGGAACGGAGTCGAACGTGTCGGCCGCGGGCCCGGTCGGGCTACTCGTCCTGACACGGAGCGTCTGAGACGATTGAGACGATGTCGAACACGACCCCTTCCCGCGCCGCGGCCGCCCTGGCCGCATCCCCCGCCCCGCCCCGCCGTGCCGTCATCACGGGCGCCGGCAGCGGCCTGGGCCGCGCGCTCGCAGTACGGCTCGGCCGTGACGGCTGGCACGTCGCCGCCTGCGACATCGACCTGCCGGCGGCGGAGGAGACGGCGGCGGCCGTGGCGCGCGCCGGGGGCACGGCGCAGGTGGAGTCGCTCGACGTCACCGACGCCGCGCAGTGGCGATCGCTCCACGACCGGCTGCGGGCCTCGTGGGAGCGGATCGACCTGCTCGTCAACAACGCCGGCGTGACCGGCGCCGGCGAGGTGGGCGGGTATCCGCTCGAGGATTGGCGCTGGGTGCTCGACGTCAATCTCTTCGGTGTGCTGCATGGCTGCCACACGTTCGTCGGCTGGCTCGCCGAGAATCCCGCGCGACCGCACATCGTCAACACGGCGTCGATGGCGGCGCTGGTCTCGGCGCCGACCATGGGCGCCTACAATATCTCGAAGGCGGCGGTCGTCTCGCTCTCGGAGACGCTCTACGCGGAGCTTCGGGCTCGCGGTGTCGGCGTGACGGTGCTCTGCCCCGGGTTCGTGGCCACGAACCTGCTGGCGGCCGGCCGCTGGAGCCGCGCCGACCTGCGGCGGCGGGCGGAGGGTTTCTTTGCCCGCTCGCGGCTCTCGGCCGACGACGTGGCCGAGGCGACGGTGCGGGCTATTGCGAGGCGGCGGCTCTACGTGATGCTGCCGCTCCGCGGCCGGGTGCTCTGGCGGCTCAAGCGGCTCATGCCGCAGTGGTTCATGGATGGCGTGGCGCGGGTTGTCTCCCCGCGGCGCTCACCTGAGTGATGTGGCGGTCAAGCAAGTCCGGAGGGGTACAGCAGCATGATCGATCGCTCGCCAGGCCGACGGCCCTTCCGCTATCGCTGCTTGCAAGGGGCATTCTGGCTGGCGGAGCGATGCTCGTGGCGGTATCGCCTCGACGTCCCGGGAATGGAGCGGCAGGCCCGCGAGATCACCGGTCGGCAGTTCCTGGGAACGGCCTACCGCCCACGGCTCGAACGGCTCGTCGCGAGCATTCACGGCGAGGCGGCGCTCAATGCTCTCGGGCGCGTGGCCGCCGCGGGAACGATCGTGCGCATGCTGGTCACACGGTTGTGCATGGAGGAGATCTGGGGCGGGCCTGAGCCCGCGAGGAGCGACCTGCTCCATCCAGCCCGGCCGCCGATCTTCATCGTCGGCATGCCCCGCACCGGGACGACGGCGCTCCACAAGCTCCTGGCGGCGGATCCCGCGGCCCGGACGCTGTCGCTGTGGGAGGCGGCATTTCCCGTGATGGTGCCCACCCGTGCCGCCGACCGCCGGACCGCCGCGGCGCGGCAGGCGGCGGCCGTCCGCACGTTCGCCCAGATGAAGGAGGTGGCGCCGGAACTCGCACGCATCCATGAACTGGATCCGTTCGGAGCCGACGAGTGTCACTGGCTGCTCGTCAACACGGTCGCCGACTCCATCTTCGACGTCCGTTGGCGGGTGCCGGGCTACGAGCGGCTTCTCGCCGGACTCGAGGAGTCTGAATGGGACGGCATCTATCGCGAGTATCTGGGGATGCTCCGCGTGCTCGACGGAGGCCAGACGGATCGGCACTGGGTGTTCAAGCACCCGTTTCATGCCCCCCGGATCGGCACGCTGGCCCGGCTCGTTCCCCAGGCGATCTTCGTGCAGACCTACCGCGACGTCGGCGAAGTGACGGGGTCGTTCTGCAGCCTCGTGTCCACCATGCGGGGGATCAGTTCCGATACCGTCGATCCAACGGGCGATGGCGCCGATGCCCTGCGAATGCTCTCACGCTTCGCCGTCCAGTCGGAGGCGGCGGCGGCGGGCGTCGAGGACCGCGTGGTCCGCGTGCACTACAAACAGATGCTCGCCGATCCTCTGGCCGTGATCCGGGCGATTTATGAGCGGGCCGGGATCGCCTGGACTCCCGCAGGGGCTGCGGCCATGGCCCGCTGGATCGCCGAGCATCCGCAGGGCCGCCACGGCCGCCACCGCTACTCGCTCGGGCAATACGGGCTCGACGACCGCGACGTGCGATCGGCCTGCGCGGCGTACGATGCGCAGGAGCGGTTGCTCGCCCAACGGATCCCCTGAGCCTCCGCCCGCATTGAAAGGAGCTGCGTCCCCTTTGTTCCTTCTTCCTGCCGGTACACCGCGACCGACGATCCTCATCACCGGCGCTTCGTCGGGGATCGGGCGGGCGACCGCACATGCCTTCGCCACGCGGGGCTGGAGGGTGGCGGCCACGATGCGGCGGCCCGACGACGCCGGCGCCCTGGCGGCGATTCCCGGCGTCACGGTCGTGCCGCTGGATGTCACCGACCCGGCGAGCGTGACGGCCGCGGTGGCCCGGGTGGTGGCCGACGGCGGCCGTCTCGATGTGGTGGTCAACAACGCCGGCTTCGCGGTGGACGGAGTCTTCGAGGCGATGGACGACGCGGTCGTCCGCCGCCAGTTCGAGACCAACGTGCTCGGCCTGATGCGGGTCACGCGGGAGGTGATTCCGGTGATGCGGCGGCAGGGGGGCGGCACGATCGTGCAGCTTTCGTCGATCGGGGGCCGGGCCTGCTTCCCGCTCTATAGCATCTACCACGCCACCAAATGGGCGGTGGAGGGCTTCAGCGAGTCGCTGGCCCTGGAGCTGCGTCCCTTCGGCATCCGGATGCGGATCGTCGAGCCGGGCGCGATCCGCTCGGACTTCTACGGCCGCAGCCGACAGGCCGTCGAGCCGCCCGACGACGGCAGCTACGACGCCTTCGTGGCCCGCTGCGAGGCGATCTCCCTGGCGGCCGGCAGCCAGGGGGCCGAGCCGGCCGTGGTCGCCGACACCATCCTCCGCGCGGTCGCGGATCGTGGCTGGCGGCTGCGATATCCCGTCGCGGCACCGGCCCCGCTCCTCGTGCGGCTCCGCAAGATCCTGCCGGAGTCATGGTTTCTTCGGCTGATTCGCGGGCGGTATGGTATCCGCTGAAGAGCCATTTTCCGCCGCATCTCCGCCAGCCGCAGATCCCGAAACCCCGACGCGAACCATGGCCGGACTCCTCGCAAGACTCATCGGCGGCGACCTGGTGCAGCTGGCCCGCGATCCGCTCGGTGAGTTTTGCCGACGGAGTCGGGAGGGAAGCGTGGTGCCGCTCAAGATCGGCCTGCACCGCGGCCATCTCGTCTCCGACACCGCCCTCATCCGGCACGTGCTGCTCGACAACATCGGCAACTACGACAAGCACACCCCGGCCTTCGACGCCGTGCGTGTCGTGCTCGGTAACGGGCTGCTGACGAGCGGCGGAGCCTTCTGGAAGCGGCAGCGGCGGATCGCGCAGCCCGCCTTCCACGGCGAGAGCGTGAAGCGCTTCGGTCCGATCATCTCCCGGATGGCGGCCGAGTGTGCCGCCGGTTGGGAGGCGGCGGCCCGGCGGGGCGACACGGTCGATGCCTGCACGGACATGATGAAGGTGACGCTCCGGGCGGTGGCCGAGACGCTCTTCGGTGACGACCTTGCCGGGAGCGCCGACGAGATCAATCGGGTGTTCCCGACGATTCTCGCCTGCCTCGCGACCCGGGTGTCGTCGCCGGTGCGGCCGCCCCTCTGGCTGCCGACGGAGAACAACCGTCGGCTGCGTCCGGCGCTCGACGCACTCGACGGGATCGTGCGGCGGTTGATCGCCGCGCGGCGGCAGCGGCTGGCAAGGAGCGGAGCCGACGAGGGGCATCGCGACCTGCTCACGACGCTGATGGCGGCGCGGGACGAGGAGACGGGCGAGTCGATGAGCGACGTCCAGCTCCGCGACGAGGTGATGACGATGATGATCGCCGGCCACGAGACGACGGCCAACGCCCTCTCCTGGCTGTGGGTGCTCCTCGACCGGCATCCCGACGAGGTGGAGCGGCTGCGGGCGGAACTCGTGACGGCCACCGGCGGGCGGCCGCCCACGGTGGACGATGTCGGCCGCCTGCCGCGGCTCAAGGCCGTGATCCAGGAGACGCTGCGGCTCTACCCGCCCGTGTGGATGTTCGATCGCCGGGCGCTCGGACCCGACGACCTCGGCGGCACCCGGGTGGCGAAGGGGGACCTGGTGATCTTCTGCCCCTACGCCCTGCACCGCCTGCCGCAGCTCTGGAGCGACCCCGAGGTTTTTCGGCCGGAGCGGTTCGAGCCGGGACACGAAGAGCAGAAAAACAAGTTCGCCTATCTGCCGTTCAGCGCCGGCCCCCGCATCTGCCTGGGGGCGAGCTTCGCGATGATCGAGTCGCAGATCATCGTGGGCAGCATCCTCGCGCGGCTCCGCCCTCGTGTGGCCGACCCGGAACCGGTGGAGCCGCGGCCGCGGGTGACGCTCCGGACCTCCCGGCCCGTAGTTCTCAGGCTCGAGTCGGCGCCGCTTGGCTGAGCGGCACCGCAACGCTCGGCCGCGATCGCTGGGCGCCCGTGGCGTCAGGCGATTTCGAAGACGGCCTCGATCTCGACGGCCATGCCGGCGGGCAGGCTCTGCATGCCGACGGCGCTGCGGGTGCCGACGCCGAGGTCGGGGCCCCAGACCGCCGCGAAGAGCTCGCTGCAGCCGTTCAGGACGGCGGGAATCTGCTCGAAGTCTTCCGTGCAGCACACCATGCCGAAGACCTTCACCACGCGCTGCACGCGGTCGAGGCTGCCGAGCGAGGTGATGAGCGAGGCGAGGATCGCGAGGCCCACCTGCCTCGCGGCCTGCTTGCCCGCCTCGACATCGAGATCGGCGCCGACGCGGCCGCGGATGAGCGAGCCATCGGGCAAGAGCGGCCCGTGGCCGGAGGTGGTGGCCATCCGGTCGACGACGAGCACCGGCTTGTAGACGCCGATCGGCTTGGGCGCCGGCGGTAGCTCGAGGCCGAGGGCCGCGAAGCGGGAGGATGGGCTGGCGGACATTGGCTTGAGTCCTGCGCAGGGGAGCAAGAGCCTCGGACAGCGTCGGCAAAGATAGCAGAAGGCGGGCGATTCGTGGTGCGGAAACAGGCGGCGCCGCGCACGGGCGGTGTAGGCTCAGTGGCTGGATTCCACGCCCTACGGAGGAGAGAACTCCCATGTCGCTGCCCGGTTATACGCTCGCGATTCTCGCCGCCGTGCTCTGGGGGCTCACCTATTGCCTCGACGAGCGGGTGCTCGTGGGCATGTCGGTCTTCAAGGTGTATTTTCTCCACTGCCTGGGCGGGGCGTTCATCGCCGGTGTGATCCTCTTGGCGCAGGGGGAATCGCCCGGGGCGATGCTCCGGCTGGCCGCCCCTGGCGTCTCCACGCCGCTGGTTCTCCTCACGCTGGTCACCGCCACGTCCGCGGCGCTCGCCATCCTCGGCTCGATCCAACTGCTCGGCGCCGGCACGTCGGCGGTGCTCGAGATCTCCTACCCGCTCTTCGTGGCGGTCTTCTCGGTGCTGTTCTTCGGCGGCCGGCTCGAGTGGCCGGTCGTGGTCGGCGGCGGTTTTATTTTCGTCGGCGCGGCGATCGTGGCGCTGGCGAAGTAGCGTGCCGCGTCGTCACCGTGCCGGCGGAGGCGGGCTGGCGTCGGACGGAGATTCCAGGCGGCGCATCACCGCATCATGCTCGGCGTGGGCGGCGCGGAGCGCCGCGTTGACCTTCTGCGCCAGTTCCATCGCCGTGGCCGGAGGAATAGCCTCTGCGGCATGCTGCTCGTGCAGCGCGGCATGTGCCCGCCGCGCGTTCCCCAACTGGCTGTCGACGTCGTCGAGTTCGCGGAGAGCGGTCGTATCGCCGAGCGCCTTGGCTCGCTCGCGCATCCGGGACAGGTGCCGCTGGATCCGCTCGATGTCGTCGGCGATCGCGTCGCCCGACTCGCGGGCGATCTGCGGATCGACGGCCCCGAGACTGGCGATCTGCGCGGCCGGGTCCGCGAGCGGGGCCGCGGTCAGGGCGTCGTGCGGGGCCGCAGCACGTGCCGGCATCTCGACGCCGTGGGTTTCGGACAAGTACCGCTGGTAGGTGTCGACGTGGGAGCGGGCGCTCGTGAACGCGTGATGGATGCTGTGACCGTAGAAGTTGTAGTCGCCGCGAGCCTTCGCGCCGGCGTCGGGCGCGGCGCGGCCTGTCGCTGGAGCGACCAGGGCGAGCGCCAAGGCGACGACCAAGACGAAGGAGCCGGGAAACGATGGGTGAGCGGGACGCATGAGAGGCCTCGGGAGCAAGAGGAGTGGCGGTGTTCCGTGGATGCACGCCGCCGCCCGCCCGCGGCGCCGCCGATCCAGGATTGTCGATGGACCACCGCAGTATCGCCCACCGTTGGGCGGGTCACCACTCGATCCGAATTTTGGGGCAAGCGCCGGCGAATCGTTCGGCTACCATGGAGGGCTGGGGACTTATGCACATCGCCCGCCGCGGAGATCACCGGACCATGCCCACGCTCCGTCTTTGGATGACGCCCGTCCTCGTCGGGCTTTTCGCACTGCCGACCGCAGCGGGTGAGCCGCCGGTCATCCCGCTCTGGGAGAACGGCCCGCCGGGCTTCGAGAGCCGCAAGACCGAAGCCGAGAAGATCGACAAGGGCACCATCACGAACATCCACCACCCCACGCTCACGGTCTTTCTTCCGGAGCCCGCGCAGGCGACCGGCGTCGGGATCATCGTGGCCCCCGGGGGCGGGCTCGCGAAGCTCGGCTTCCAGGGGGGCGGCGTCGAGCCGGCCCGCTTCCTGGCCGATCGCGGGTTCGCGGCGTTCGTGCTCAAGTATCGGCTGCCGCGGGAGGCGGGGGTGCCGTACAAGTTCGAGGAGCACTCGCTCCAGGACGGTCAGCGGGCGGTGCGGCTCGTGCGGGCGAAGGCGGCTGAGTTTGGCATCAAGCCGGAGAAGGTCGGCATGCTCGGCTTCTCCGCGGGGGGCGAGGTCGTCTCGATCACGAGTTACCGGCCGGGCGCCGGCAACCCGCAGGCGGCCGATCCCGTGGACCGTCTCGACGGCCGGCCGGCCTTCCAGATGCTCGTCTATCCGGGGCCGCTCGGCATCCCGTCGCGTCTGCCGGACGGCTCGCCGCCGGCCTTCATGGTGATCGCCGCCGACGATCCGCACACGAGCGTCGTCATCAACCTGATGCACCTCTTCCGCGAGTCCGACATCGACTACGAGGCACATGTCTACGCCAGAGGCGGCCACGGCTTCGGCGTGAAGAAGTCGGGCCGCAAAAGCCTCGAGCACTGGCCCGACCGGATGATCGACTGGCTCCAGGACGAGGTCGTCGCCGAGCCGCGGCAGACGAAGTAGGGACGGCTACGGAGCCGCCAGGGCTCAAGCGGCCTTCACTCCTGAGTTTTCTTGGCACGGTCGATGAGGAAATCGACGAGCGGCTGGCAGTGGAAAAAGCCCTCCCAGAAGGAGTGACCTTGGCCCTGGGCGACGTTCAACGTCACCAGGTCGCCCCGCCCCGCCGCCTCGTAGCGTTTTTTGAGCTCGGCCGAGTTGGGGCCGAGTGGCACGACCTTGTCGTCGTCGCCATGGATGATGCAGAAGGGAACACCCGCCCGCGCCGCGACGTCGATCCGCTCGATCGGGCAGAGGTCGGTCGCCCGGGCCTCGAGCTGCTCGGGGCTTAGCCCGTAGGCCGGTGCCGCCTTCGCGACGCCCGGATAGGTCCGCCAGTCGTAGACGGGATAGATGCCGCCGACGCCCGCCGTCAGGTCGGGGTGGGCGATCGCCCAGGCGCTCGCCCACAGCCCGCCGCGGCTGCGGCCGAGGACCGCGGGTCTGTTGGAATAGCCCCGCCGCACCATCTCGGCGTGGAGTGCTTTGGCTGCCTGCACGGCCTCGGGGCTGCCGTAGGACTCGCCCGTGTCGATTCCAGCCACGGCCACTCCCGCGGCGACGAACTGCTCGTGCATCCATTTCTCGGCCGCGTCGGGGTAAGCCGGCAGCGTGGGGGAATAGAGAATCCAGGGCTTTGGTGTTTCGACCGGCGCGGCAGCGGCGGGGGCGAAGAGAAACGCCGTGAGGCCTGCCACCTCGAACACCTCGCCCGGCAGAATGAGCGTTTTCTGTGGGCTCTGTCGGCCCGCGTCGTCGGCCTGCGCGGAGAATCCGCAGCCGGACACGAGCATCGCCGCGACCGTCAGCGTCAGCTTCGAAATGGTCATAGGCTCGGCTTCTGCTTCGGGGAGTCGCTCGGAAATCGCTCGGAATGAAGGCCCGTGAAAAGGATAGCGGCTGAGGAGAATCCCTGCGCCACCCGCTCCGGCCCGGTCGACGTTTGCGGTGGCGGCCGGGCTCACGCCGCCTGCATGAGGCCGCGCAGGTAGCCGGCGGCGAAGAGACGACCGAGCATCTCGTAGCCCGGCGTCTCGTTCGTCTCGCCCGCCATCGACGGGGCGTGGTCGGGCCGCACGCTGCCCGTGTAGCCCGCCGCTTTCAGCGCCCGGAACACCGCCGGCATGTCGATCGCGCCGTTGTCGTGCCAGGTCTCCGTGAAGTGCGTGGCCGTGCCGCGAACGTTGCGGGCGTGCACGAAGGCGATGTGCGGCGCGAGCGCGCGAATGCCTGAGACGACGTCGACGCCGGCCGGAAAGAGTGAGCCCACGCAGTAACAGATGCCGTTGGCCGGGGACGGCGCGAGCGCGACGACACGCTGCAAGGCCTCGTTCGAAGTGATGATCTGCGGCTGGCCGTGGAACTCGGCCAACGGCGGATCGTCGGGGTGCAGCGCCAGTCGCACGCCGCACGCCTCCGCCACCGGCAGCACCTCGTGCAGGAACCGCTCGAGGTTGTCCCAGAGAGCGGCGGCCGACGTCCGTGCCGGGGGCGGACCATCGGCATCAGTCACGTTCCTGCCCACGTCGGCGCGGTTGAACTCCGTGACCAGCGCCCCGCCCCGCTCGCGGACCGTCGCGCTCGTCCGCTGCCAGTCCTCGCTCGGCATCCAGTTGTAGCAGGCGACGGTGAGGCCGGCTTCGGCCATGTCGCGGAGGAGCGTGCGAAAGTTTTCCACTTCCGCATCGCGGCCGGGCAGGCCGTGCACCATCTTCAGGTGCGGGATCTTTCGCTCGACGATTCCCAGCCGCATGCCGGCGGCTTCCACCATCCGACGGGCCGCCAGGAGCGGCGCGACACCGGGGCCGGGATAGGTGAGGACGATCTCCTCGACACCCACCTGCGCCGCGAGTTGCAACGTGTGCTCGGTGAACGGGTTGACGATCATCGCCAGTTTCATCGGTCGGCACTCGGAGGGAACGGAGACAACACGGGCTCAGGAGCAGCGTACGGCCGCACCCAGATGGAACGAAACTCGACCGGGCAGCCATGGTCCTGGATCGTGATCGGCAGGGCATCCGCGTGCGGCACGATCATCGGCGGCCCGTGCCAGGGCTTCGTGCCCTTGATGGCCGTGCTCGCATGGATCGCCACGCCATTGTGCAGCACGCTCACGCGACCGTGGCTGGCGAGCGATCCGTCGGGCCGAAACCGCGGCCGCCTGAAGAGAATGTCGAACGCCTGCCAGGATCCGGGAGGTCGGCAGGCATTCACGGCCGGGGGCTGCAGTTTGTAGAGGGCGCCACACTGGCCGTCGGGGTTGGTGCGCGTGGCGTCGGTGCCGTCGGGATAGGAGTCGAGCAGTTGGATCTCGTAGAGCCCCATGAGAAACACTCCCGAGTTTCCCCGCCACTGCCCCTTGCCCTGCGGAGGATCGGGCATCCGGAACTCCACATGCAGTTGGCAGTCGCCGAAGGCCTGCCGCGTCGTGATCGAGCCCTTGCCGACAGTGGCCACGCCATCGGCGACCGGCCAGGCATCGGCGCCGTTCCAGGCCGCGAGGCTCGTGCCGTCGAAGAGCACGACGGCATCCGACGGCACAGGGACGGAGCCGTCGGGCGCCGGCCCCGCATCGACCACCGGGGGTTGCGGCCATGTGAACGGCATCCGCCAGACGCCATGGGCATCGAGCCGGCCCATCAGCTCCAGTCGCCGCGATCGGATCGACGCGGTGATTTCTGCAGCCTTTGCCTCCGCTTCGGCGATCGACGGAACCTCGGCCGACTCGGGCGCCGGCTCTGGCGGGGCGGCACCGGTGATGGCGGCGGAGACGACGGTCGCGGCGACGAGCCCACGGCAGATGGGACGGTCATGGTGTACCTTCATGAAGAAGCTAGGACGAGAAACGCCCGGCTCTTACGGTGCCTCAGGACGGTCCCGCAGGCGGGACTGCCGTCATGCCACTGCCGCCCGATCAGTTCGTCGCGCTCCTCACCCGTGCCCAGCCGCAGATCTTCGGGTTCATCGGGCGGATGGTGATCGACCGGACCGATGCCGACGACGTGCTGCAGGAGACCAACATGGCGCTCTGGAGGATGGCCGACCAGTTTCAGGAGGGCACCGATTTCGTCGCCTGGGCCTGCCGGGTGGCCTACTTCCGGGTGCTCGAACAGCGGTCCGCGGCCAAGCGGCTGCGGATTCGCCTGGGCGACGGGATGCTCGAGCTTCTGGCGCGGGTGTCGCTCGACGAAAGCCGGCTCGACAGTCTCGTCGCCGCGGAGCAGTTGGAGGCCCGGCGGACCGCCCTGGCGGCGTGCCTCGACGAGCTTCCCAGTCGCAGCCGCGAACTGCTCGTCGACTATTACGGCAAGGGACGGTCGCTCGGCGACATCGGCTCGGCGCTCGGCCGCAACGCCAACGCCGTCGCCCAGCTCTTCCACCGCATCCGCGCGATCCTCCGCGCGTGCGTGAAAGGCAAGCTTGGCGACGCCGGCTGAGAGGCACGTCCTCGGACGTGGTCAGTATTTGAGCGTGGAGCCGTCGGCCTTCTTGGCAAGCGCGGTCCACACGCTGAAGCCGATCGTCTCGGCGATCCACCGCACGCTGCCGTCGCCGTAGGCCACCTGGAGACCGCCGGGGTGGAAGGAATACGGCGTCCCCCATTTCGCCGAGGTGCTGTAGGTGTTCGGCGCGACCGACATGGACGTGAACGGCCCATGAATGTTGCCGTAGAGGTTCCAGCCCCAGAAGGCACCGCTGACCAGGATGGGTTCGCACTCGGTGAATCCACCCGACTTCGGGTCGGGGTTTTGCGGCGTGTAGCCGAGTTTCTCGCAGACCATGATCGTTTGGGCCAATCCGTCGGTGACGTCCTTCGCCCGGCATCCGCCCGGATTCTCATCCGAGGCCGCGCCGAAGAACATGCCGTCGTTGACCGCACCGCCGGCGACTCGACGGCAGAAGTTGGTGCTGGGGCCCAGGGCCGCCCCGTAGTGCGCGATGCCGCTGAATCGCTGGCCGTTCTTGTTCTGCTGCGGGTTCGTCGGGCAGGACGCGAACGGGAACGAGACTTTGACCACATCCACGTTCGGGGCGACGTTCGGGTACTTCTTGAAGTCGAGCTTCGCGTACTCGGCCTCGTGCTCGATGAAGGGCAGCATCTCCGTGATGAAAGACCGGGCATCCGTGAACCAGCCCGGATTTCCCAGATAACAGGCGAGGTGCTTCTCCGGATCCGGCGTGTACGGCAGGTTCTTCTGTCCGACCGGGAAAGCCTGCCGGGCGTCGAGGTGCGTGTGGCAGGCGACGCCGATCTGCTTCAGCTTCGAGCCGCATGCCGATCGCCGCGCCGACTCACGGGCGGCTTGCACGGCCGGGAGCAGGAGTCCGACCAGCGTGCCGATGATCGCGATGACGACGAGCAACTCCACGAGGGTGAAACCGCTCCGCCCGAGCGGCGGAGCCGTCCAGGAAGAGCGTGCGTTGCGACGAACCGGCATGATGAGCCTCGCTGCTTCAAGTGGCTTGGGAGAAGAGGACGGGAAAAGAGCAGGATCGCTACCGGGCGATGTCGAAATCGATCGTATTGACCTCTCCGGCGACGACGTGTGCGGTGAGGCCGGAAGAGTCGGGAGTGAAGAGCCGGTCCGGGAGGCCGCGGGGAGACGACGACACCGCGGCATCATCCCGCGGGACGACTTTGCCATCCACGACGAGGGGCGGCTCGGGCGCCTCGCGGCCCGGCATCGCCAGATAGACACGATGGCTCCCGACGACGGCGCCGACACGCCCGCCGGGCCCGCGCAGTGAATAGCTGCCGTCGGGCCTGATCGCGCCGACCGACAGCGGGCCGTCGGCGCCCTTGGAGATGTCGGGCGCGAAGAAGATCTCACCCGATGTCACGGGCTTGCCGGCAAAAGCCACCCGACCTTCGACCGGGGCGAATGTCGGGCCCTGCGGCCCGCCACAGCCGCCGGTCGACAGGGCGACCAGACACACCGTCAGGCACAAAACCTTGCTCACCACGACGGCCCCCCCAAGAGAGATGTCGGCACCGTAGCTGTAAGGAGCAAGTTCGCCCGGCCCTTACGCAGCCTCAGCCCGAAAAACCCGCACGGCCTTGAAACCCGGGCAAAACGCCGGTGTGAGGCCTCCAGCGAGCCCGCCTTCGTAAGGCGGACGACTGCCGACACCTTCTTCTTTTGGATCAGCCACGCCGGTGCGCTCACGATGACTCTCCCCTTTCCGCCCGCCGAACACCCCGCCGAGCCCCCGGCCGGCGTCGCCGCAGCGCTTGCGGCGATCATGGACGGCCGCATGTCGGGTGAGGAGTTCGCGGACTTCGAGCGGCGGCTGCTTGCCGACCCGGCGGCGCTCGCCGAATATTGCGAGTTGATCGATCTGGAGTTCGCGCTCGCCTGGGAACTGAAGTCGCGGATCGCGGCCGGCGAACCGCCCGATGCGCCTCCGCCGGCTCCACGGCGGCGGCTGGTTGGCGGCCTTGCCATCCCGCTCGGCCTCGCCGGAGTCGCCGCCGCAGCCGTCATGCTCCTGCTCGGGTTGCCCGGGCGTGCGCCGCCCACCGGCCCCAGGTCGGTGACTCTCTCCGCCGCCGCCGCGGCCCGCTGGGCCATGCCCGCAGCCCCCGAAACCGGCGAACCCCTGCCGGCCGGTCCGCTGCGGCTCGCCGCCGGCGATGCCCAGCTCACCTTCCCGTCGGGGGCCGTCGTCGCGATGCACGGGCCGGCCGAGGTCGACGTGCTCGGCGACAACCGCGTGTTTGTGCGTCGCGGTCGGATCACGCCCTTCGTGCCCGAATCGGCCAAGGGCTTCACCGTCGTCTCGCCCACCGGCGAGGTGGTCGACTTCGGAACGGAGTTTTCCGTGAGCGTCGCCGACGACGGCCAAACCGATGTGTTCGTGATCGGCGGCGTGGTCGACGTGAGCGGCGGCCACACGGCCGAGCGAAGTCCGCTGCGGCTCACCCAGGGCTTTGCCACGTCCGTATCGGCCGCCGACCCACGGCCGCAGTTCACCCAGAAGCCGATCCTCGTCGATCACTTCGGGGGCGGGCATGGCCCGTTCCTGTGGAGAGACATCCACCCCGAATACCCGGCGGCCGTGACGGACGGCGGCCTGCGGATTCCGATCGAGGGCGAGCAGGGCCGTCCGGATCCGACCGTGCAGATCGTGCTCGACCACGATTTCTCCGCGATCGTGGGCCGTCGTTCGACGATCTCCTACAAGGCCATGCTTCCGGCAAAACCGGGCGTGAGCCGCGATCGCTGGGTGGCGCTGGCGATCGACTCTGGCAACGGGCCGCTCCCCTGGGCCCATCGCCCAGGCACCGCGGCGGCGGTGCTCGTGTCGCCCGAGTGGCAGGTGGGCGCTTTCGTGGACGGCAACCGGATCCATCAGCGGGAAGTCTGGCCGAGGCAGACGATCTTTCCGCGGGGGTCGGAGGCGGTGGGCCCCTACCAGGTCGTGATCACGATCGACGACACGCCCGCCGGTCGGGATGCCAGCGGCCACGCCGCGCTCACGGTCATGATCAACGGCGTCGAGTTCGTGAAGCGGTTTCCGATCGACCTCGGTGATCGGCCCCGGCTCGCCTTTCAGACCTTCATGTCGCGGCGTGAGCCGGGCGTGAGCCATGCGGTGATCGACGACTTCAGCGTGAGCGTCGACGTGCCGCCCGCGGATGTCGCCCTGTGAGTCCGGTTTCGTCGAGGATGGCATGTCGTATCGCCGGCTGTTTGGGATCATCGCCGTCACCGCGGTAGGGATGTCGCAGGCCGACGCCGCCGCGCCGCTCCCCCCTTCCCCGCGCGGGCTCGATCGCCGCTTCCTCGCGGCCCACTGTCTCGAGTGCCATGCCGCAGGCGTCGAGAACGCGGCCGTGCGGCTCGACGACTTGCCCGCCCAGATCGCCACCGTCGAGGCTGCGGAGCGGTGGCAGAAGGTGCTCAACGTGCTCAACTCCGGCGAAATGCCGCCGGAGGATGCGCGGCAGCCGGAAGCCGCCGCCAAGACCGAGTTTCTCGCCACGCTCTCCCAGGCTCTCGCCACGGCCCGCAAGACGATCGGCGACCAGGGCCGGATCGCCACGCTCCGGCGGCTCAACCGCCGCGAATACAAAAACACGCTTCGGGCGTGGCTCGATGTCGATGTCGATGTGAGCAGCCTGCCCGATGACAAGGGGGGCGGGCCGTTCGACACGATCGGCTCGTCGCTCTTCATGTCGAGCGACCAGTTCGAGCAATACCTCGCCCTCGGCCGGAAGGCGGCCGGCACGGCGGTCTCCCGCTGGCGGGAGGCGGGCGGTGCACCGCCTCCGCGGCAGAAGGTCCGCACGGAAGTGGAAATCGCGGCCCGCAAGAAGGTGGGAAGTGTGCTCAACGGCTACTACCTCGGCGGTTACCGCATGGCCCGCGCGTGGCAGGCGGCAGGTGCCGACCCGGCCAAAGCGAAAGACTTCGGCCTGCCCGACGACGTCGAGGCCAAGTTTCGGATCCGACAATACGAGATCCATGGCCCTTATCTCGGCCA
>Ga0255182_1000852_pt1 | contig 17912 bp, 13 predicted proteins | sample Atl_UVDOM_RepA_8_FD_188420 | JGI IMG/M metagenome (GOLD analysis project Ga0255182, IMG submission 188420) | Freshwater microbial communities from Altamaha River, Georgia, United States - Atl_UVDOM_RepA_8d | ecosystem: Environmental > Aquatic > Freshwater > River | place: USA: Georgia...
AGCCGGAAAGGTGCGAGGCTTCAGTGTCATCGATTTGACAGGCACAGGCGTCAACACGCTCAAAATCGACGCGGCCACGGTGGACCGCCTGAGCAATCTGGCCGACGTCGAGGGTACGCCTGCCCACGAAGGCAAGATGCTGGTCGTCAATGGCGATAACGACAACCTGCAGCTGGTGGGCATCTGGACTGCGGCCTCAGCTGTCAGTGGGGCCACGCTGGCCGCCACCTACGGAAGCGCCTGGGGCTTTGTCAGTGGCACCAGCTACACCGCCTACACCCAGGCAGGCTCCACGGTCTTTGTGGCCAGCGGCGTGAGCGTTTCCACAGGCGCATCAGCCACTGCCGGTGCGGCCACGCTGCCCACTAACGGTGCCATCATTGATACGCTGTTCGGTCAGAGCTTCAGTGACGCCGACAGCGGCCAGACCTTCAAGGGCGTGGTGGTGGTGGGCAACGCCACCGGTTACGAATGGTTCAACGGCAGCGCCTGGCAGGCCATCAGTGCCAGCGCCACCAGCGACACCAATGCGGTGTTCCTGAACGCCAGCACGCAGATCCGCTACAACGGCGCGGGTGCTGCGCCGGCATTGACCGTGCGCCTGGTCGACACCTCGGGGGCCAGCAACACCGGCGCTCTGGTTGAAGGCACGGGTTACAACCTCAGCAACTACGGCGGTGTGGGCGGCGTGAGCGCCTTCAGCGCCAGCACGGTGCAGCTGCTGAGCGACACCATGGCACCCAACGCGCCGGTGATCAGCAGCTACGCCGACAACGTGGGTACCAGCCAGGGCAGTGGCCTGCTCAGTGGCACCACCACTGATGACGCCACGCCCACCTTCACCGGCACGGCCGAGACGGGCAGTACCGTCAAGCTCTACACCAGCGCCGGCACCTTGCTGGGTCAAACCATCGCCACCAGTGGCAGCTGGAGTATCACGCCGGGCGCGCCGCTGGCGCAGGGCAACTACAGCGTAACGGCCACGGCCACCGATGCGGCGGGCAACACCAGCGCCACAAGCAGTGGGTTCAGCTTGACGGTAGATACCAACGATGCACCGGTGATCACGAACGTCAGCATGACGCCGGTGCAGACGTCTGTCGGTAGCGGCTTTGCTTACGTAAACAACCAGCCTGTAACAGTCAATGGGCTGACGGCGCAGGCAACGAGTTGGACAGGGAGTTTGGGCAACTTCGGCGGAACATACGGCACGATTACCAATGGTAACTGGGTCGGAGCCACATCAGAACCCAATTCCGACAGCGTTACCTATACCTTTACAGGCAAGACGATCTATGGATTGCAGTTCAGATTCAACGCGCTTGACACCCAAGAATATGTATACCTTGAAGTCAATGGCCAGCGATTGCAATTAGACGCTGTAAATGCGACAGGTAATACAAACGGGCACTCTTATGCAGCGGTAATTGATTCTGTTAGTAATGTGTTCAAGCCAGCGGTTGGGCAGCCGGATGGTATAGGGTCGGGTAACACTTACCGCATTCGCTACGACAGCCCGATTACCACGTTGAAAGTGGTGAATGTTGGTGGTACCAATATTCGAGGCGACGGCATTGTCTTTGAGTTTGCTGAATTGCAGCAGGGAATCGACAGTGGCGTCAGGCTGAGCAGTCTGGTCACCGCCAACGACAACCTCGATGTAGGCGGCACGGTCATCGGTTACGCCATTACCGGCGCTGGCACCAACAGTGGTAGCTACTGGCAGTACTACAACGGCAGCAGCTGGGTCAACATCACCAGCGCCAGTACCAGCAATGCGGTGTACCTGAGTGCCAGCACTCAGGTGCGCTGGGGCGGCAACAGCAGCAATTACGCAAGCCTGAACCTGGTGGCGGTGGACAACACTGGCCGCGACAACAACGGCGGCACGCTGGACAACGGCGAGGTGATCAACGTCACCAACCGCGGCGGCACCACGGCGTTCAGTGAGCAAGTGGCCACGCTGCAGGGCGTGCTGCCACCGGCTACGGTGCAGACCATCACCCTCAATGCGCCAAGCTCGATCAACGAGGGCACCACTCTGGTGGCCACGGTCAGTCTGAGCGGCGCCAGCGGCAACAGTAGCCTGGCCTACAGCCTGGGCGGCACGGCCACCAGCGCCGACTACAGCAGCGCGGTATTCAGCAACGGTGTCACGCTCAATGCCAACGGCACGCTGAACGTGCCCGCTGGTGTGACGAGCTTCACCATCGGCCTGGGCACGGTGGCTGACCAGACCACTGAAGGCGCTGAGTCGCTGGTGGTCAATGTGGGTACGCAATCGGCCACCACCACCATCCTGGACACGTCTGTGCCACTGACACCGACGACGCTGACCAGCACCGCCATCACCAACGGCGGCTACATCGTGTCCTATGCGGGCGATGTGAACGGCGATGGCATCGATGACTTTGTGGTGTCGGCCTATCCCGGCTCGGTGGTGCCCGACACCAAGGCTTATGTGGTGTTTGGCAATACGGGCAACCTGATGCCGCTGGACCTGGCCACCATGTCCTCGTCACAGGGCTTTGCCATCAACGCACCTACAGGGGGTATCCAGAGCGTTCACTACGCGGGCGACCTCAACGGGGACGGTCTGGCTGATGTAGTGATTGGTCATCTCAATGAGGGCGGCAACACAGGTGCAGCCTATGTGGTGTATGGCAAAACCAGCGGCTCCATGGTCACGCTGGGCTCGAGCATGGGGGGCACGGGCTTCATGATCGACTCCACCTTAAGCGGCCAGTTTGGCTCGGATGTATCGACAGCGGGCGACGTCAACGGCGACGGCGTGGCCGACCTGGTGATCGGCGCAGAAAGCGGCCATAGGGCCTACATCCTGTTTGGTAACAAGAACCACGACGGATCGCGTATCAGCTTCTCCAGCAACGCTGCTTTGGGCACGAACGGCTTTGCCATCACGACAGGTTCAACCAACAATCTGGGGGTTTCTGTCTCCAATCTGGGCGACGTCAACGGCGACGGTTTGGCCGACGTCCTGGTTGGAGCCCGTCAAGGCACCACTGGCAGTAGCTATGTGGTGTTTGGCCGTACCGACACCGTCGATATCAATGTGACCAATTTGGGCACGACAGGCTTCCGGATCAGCGGTGAATCGGGCGATGAAGCGCACGTGGTCTCGGCCGCTGGTGATGTGAACGGCGACGGCATAGCCGACTTCATCATCGGTGCACGAGGCGATCGATCAGCCTTTGTGGTGTTTGGCGGCTCGCACCTGGCGGGCACCACGGTCAGTGTTACCCAGATTGGCAGCACTCTTCCAGGTTTCCGAATTGCGGGTGTGAGCAACCGTGATGAAGGTTTCGGCATCACTGTCTCGTATGCCGGTGACATCAACGGCGACGGTCTGGCCGACATGATCATCGGTTCGCACCTGGCCGACTCTGGCTCTACAGATGCGGGTCGCAGCTATGTGGTGTTTGGCAAGGCAGACAACAGCACGTTGCAGCACAGCAGCCTGGAGGCGGGCGTGGGCGGCTTTGTGATCAACGGGCCGACCAGTGGGAGCATTCAGTACTACGGCTGGAGCGTCTCCAACGCAGGCGACCTGAACGGCGACGGCTACGACGACCTGCTGGCCACCGCCAGCAAGGCGGGCACGGTGGGCAGCACCTACGTCATCTACGGCGGTGCCAAGTACCTCAGCGGCTATGTGGCCACCGGTACCGGCACTGCGCTCGATGAACTGGTGGTGGGCACCTCTGGAAACGACACCCTCGTGGGTGGCGGCGGTGTGGACCGCTTCAGTGCCGGGTCGGGCAACGATACCATCGTGCTGCAGGCGTCTTACGTGAGCAACCTGGCCAACAACACCGCCGCAGCCTTCAAGGCTTCGCTGGATGGCGGTGGCGGTTACGACACGATCCGCCTGACCGGTGGTGCCAACCTCGACCTGACGGGCATCACCCAGATCGACAGCATGGGCGGCATGGACACCAGCCGCATCAACGACATCGAGCGCATCGACCTGGCGACCGACACGGCCGCCAACACGCTGACCCTCAACGCCCGCGATGTGAACGACATGGTCGGCCGCATGAACACCGTGCGCCTGGGCGCCAGCGAGGACGGCCGCAGCTGGAGTAGCGGCAGCTACACGCTGCAATCGAGCATGAGCTACAACCAGCTGGTGGTCGAGGGTGGCAGTGGTGACGTGGTGAACCTCAAGGCCCCGGCAGGCACTTGGGCGATCAGCGGGACTGTGAGCAACGCCGATGGCTTCTACAACGTCTACACCAACGCCAGCACCAATTCGCAGGTGTTCATCAAGAGTGGCGTGACGGTGAACCTGAACGTGGCCCCCATCGTGTTCGACCTGAACCGCGACGGCAGCATCGGCTACACCCAGCAGTTGATGGACGTGAACACCGACGGCCAGCAGGACTTCAGCGCCTGGGCCGCTCGTGAAGACGGCGTGCTGGTGTGGAACAAGTTCGGCAATGGCCTGGTCACCGACCTGAGCCAGTACGCCTTCACCAGCTACGGCGGCAACACCGATCTGGAAGGCCTGCGCGCCGGCTTTGACAGCAACGGCGACGGCGTGTTTGACGCGAACGACGCGAAGTTTGCCGAGTTCGGCGTCTGGCAAGACGCCAACGGCGACGGCGTGAGCGACTTGAGCGAATACCGCAGCCTGGTCGACTTGGGCGTCAAGTCCATTCACCTGACCAGCGACGGCGTGTACAGCAACCCCGCCACCGGCGTGACCGAGTTCGGCCGCACCGTGGTCGAGATGCAGGACGGCAGCACGCTGATGGCGTCTGACGCGGCGTTTGACTTCACCACCGCAGCGCGGCCGCAGCAACCGATGGAGCAGGGCGGCGAGGAGTTGCTGGTGCAGGGCGGCACTGTGGAAGTCTCGGGCGACCAGCCGGGCGTCTTTAAGCTCAGCGGTAACGGTATGAGTATTGACCTCAACCAGCTGAGCACCGACCCGGTCACAGCCGTCGACCTCAGCGCCCAAGGCCAACAGACCGTGCGCCTGAGCCTGCAGGACCTGCTGGCCCAACAGCAAGGCCAAGTACTCAAGGTGCTGGGCAGCGAAGGCGACACCGTTGAAGTTACCGGCCAGGCCTCAGACGCCACTACCGTCACCCAGGACGGCCAAAGCTTCAACGCCTACGATCTCGACCGCAACGGCAGCCTGGACCTGCTGGTGCAGCAACAGGTGCTGGTGAATCAGTATTGATAAACCTAACCATGCTTGGGTTATACTGAAAATGCCAACGGTTCTGGTTCATGCAAAAGGGTGGCGGGTGGTCATTTATCCAAACGACCACCGCCCACCTCATGTGCATGTGCTGGGGCCGGATGTGCATGCGCGGTTTGAGTTGTTGTGCGATTTGGGGCAGGTCAAGCCGCTGTCCAATGTGGGCTTCACTCACTCGCAGTTGCAGACACTGGCAAATTTTCTTGCCAGACATGTGAAGTCACTTTGCAAAGCCTGGGGGGAGATTCATGGCCACTGAACACACAGTGATTGACGATGCGGCGTTTGAAAAAGCCAGCGAACAAGGCCGCCGTTTGATGGCGCGTACGCCGTTGGCCAAGTCGGTCAAATTTGCGGCGGGTCGCGTGCATGTGGAGCTGGACAACGGTTGCGCGTTTGAGTTTCCAGCCGAGCACGCACAGGAGCTGGCAGGCGCCAAGGCTGCAGATTTACGCCAGGTCGAGGTGACAGCTGCCGGTTTGGGTTTGTACTGGCCCACCCTGGACGCCGATTTGTACATGCCCAGCGTGCTCAAGGGCGTGCTTGGCACCAAGCGCTGGATGGCGCACATCGGGGCCACAGGCGGTCGCACCCGATCACAAGCCAAAACCAGCGCCGCACGCGAAAACGGCAAACGCGGAGGTCGCCCCAGGAAGGTGACACCTTCTGCGCCAGGATCTGCCAAAGTTTGAACGGCAAAGTTCATTGCGAGCGCAGCGTGGCAATCTCAACTGCACCCTGTCCTTCGGCCGGGCGTCAATTGAGGAAGGTCGACTTCGCGAAAACCTCGCCCTGAAAGCAATCACCTCGTCAGCCTTGACCGGGGTTTGCTGAATGCTTATGAGTGTTGTCGTATTTGACAACGTCGTCATCCGTTGGCATGATTGCCAACATGGCCGCCCAACTCGTTACTCGCTTCAAGAACGTGAACCCTGATGGGTCGATTCTGGAGTTGGTGGTGTGGAAGGTTCCCGAGCCAGTGCCAACGACTGACCATGGCTTCAAATACAGGGCGGTCTACGTGCTGAATGGACAACGAATTGTCGGGTTTGACAACGAGCGCGGCAAAGGTGACCACTGCCATCTGGATGGCAAGGAGTTGCCCTACAACTTTACGTCCGTAGAGCAACTGGTCGAAGATTTCATCGCGGCTGTTGCCGTCAGGAGAGCGTCATGACTGATCGTCACCTCACCATCACCCTGCAGTCCGACTGGAAGGGCGCATTGCGCGCCGCCGCGCAAGTGGCCAAGGCGGGTACTTATCAAGGCGAAGTCCTGAACTTCGAAACCCCAGCACAGTTTTTCGGCCGATTGACCGAAAGGCGCTGGGAGATCGTTCGTGCAGCACAGGGCAAGGGCGAGCTCTCGGTGCGGGAACTGGCCCGACTGGTTGGCCGCGATGTCAAACGTGTGCACGAGGATGTCGTGACGCTGGCTGACCTGGGTCTCTTGGAGCGCACAGACAGTGGTGGTGTCGTGTGTCCGTACACATCCATGCACATCGACATGTACCTGAAGTCCGCATAAGCATGGCGAGTGCCGGATTCGTGATCACAGGGTCGTCTGTCTCCGACGCTGTTCGCATCCTGCTCAAGCGCGTGGTCAATGACCAGGCGTTCCCGCTGGAGTTGAAGGTGCCCAACGCCCAGACCCGTGCTGCGATGGAAGAGGCCCGCGCAATGGCCAAGGCGCGCACCACACGTTTTGACTCTGCAAATGCCCTGATCGATGACCTCGAATCTGAGCCCGGAGCCAAGCCAGTCTGCGGTGGCTTTGCTGATGCCGCCCACAGAGCGCTTGACCTGGCAGGACGGTGATTTGTACGCGCCCATGGACCAGAGCTTGCCCGAGGGCGATTTGTTCATGCGCATCCGGGCGATGTACCCCAAGCAGCTGCGGATGCCCATGCACTTGCTGGCGCTGGTGGGGCGCAACAGCATTGGCCGTCTGGGTTACTGACCGGTTGTACGACGTACATCCTGAGGATCAATGAAACGCTACGTGCTTCGCGCTGGTTGGCAGGGCAGGGCAGTGTCTGGGGGGGCATGACAGAGGTGGCAAAGGATGCCCAATTCTGTAAGGGGTTCAGCGCTGCGGAAACTTCGGCTCCCGCTTTTCCAGAAACGCCCTCACGCCTTCCCGAAACTCGGGGCGGTCGATCAGCTCGCGCTGGCGGTCAGCCTCCAGGCGCAGCTGGGCGCTCAGGTCCTGCCGGGCGGCCTGGTCGTACACATGGCGGATTTCGGTCGCGGCGTGGGCGGGCAATGTCGCCAGGCGCTGGGCAGTGGCCAGGGCCTGGGTCTGCAGCTGCTCGTCGTCCACACAGGCCCAGACCAGGCCCCACTGCGCGGCCTGCTCGCCGCTGATACGCTCGCCCAGCAGCGACATGGCCACGGCGCGCGGGCGGCCCACAAAGCGCTCGAGGAACCAGGTGCTGCCCAGGTCGGGCACGATGCCCAGGCGCGGCATGAAGGACAGAAAGAAATAGGATGACCGCGCTGCCAGCACGATGTCGGCGGCCAGCGCCAGCCCGATGCCTGCGCCCGCACACGGTCCGTTGACCGCAGCCACCACCGGAAAGGGCAGGCCGCGCAGGTCTTCGACCAGGCGGTTGGAGAGCGCAACCATGGTGTCGCGCGTCCACTCGCCCAGGCTGCGGCCGTCGGTGGGCGGCTGCATGCCTGAGAGGTCGGCGCCCACACAGAAGGCCTTGCCTGCGCCGGTCAGCACCAGCGCGCGCACCGAGCGGTCGGCCGCCAGTTCGGCCAGCACGGCGCGCAGGCGCTCCTGCAGCGGCAGCGCCAGCGGGTTGAGCCGCTCGGGCAGGTTCAGCCGCACGAGGGCCACCGGGCCCTCACGTTCGACCAGCACGGTGTCCTGCGTCATGTCGGTTCCCTTCAGAGGCGCTCGACGATGGTGACGTTGGCCATGCCACCGCCCTCGCACATGGTCTGCAGGCCATAGCGCTTGCCCTTGAGGTGCAGCGCATTGACCAGCGTGGTCATCAGCTTGGTGCCCGAGGCGCCCAGCGGGTGGCCCAGCGCAATCGCGCCGCCGTGCACATTGAGCCGCTCCGGGTCGGCGCCCAGGGCCTTGAGCCAGGCCAGCGGCACCGAGGCAAAAGCCTCGTTGACTTCGTACAGGTCAATGTCCTCGATCTTCATGCCGGCTTTCTTGAGCGCACGCTCAGTGGCGGGCACCGGCGCTTCGAGCATGATGACCGGGTCGTGGCCCATCACGCTCATGTGGTGGATGCGCGCCAGCGGCTGCACGCCCAGCGCCTTGAGGCCGCGCTCGCTGACGATCATCACGCCGGTGGCGCCGTCGCAGATCTGGCTGGCATTGGCCGCGGTGATGACACCACCTTCCTGCAGCAGCTTGACGCCGGCAATGCCTTCGAGCGTGGCGTCCATGCGGATGCCTTCGTCCACGGTGTGCATTTCGCCGGTGCCGGCGCCTTCGGCGTTTCGCACCTCGATCGGCAGGATCTCTCGCTTGAACACGCCGGCCTCGGTGGCGGCGCGCGCACGCTGGTGGCTCAGCAGCGCGTAGCGGTCGAGCTCCTCCTTGGAAAAGCCGTACTTGCGGGCCATCATTTCGGCGCCGGTGAACTGGCTGAAGACCACATCGTTGTAACGTTTGTTGACGGCCGGGCTCTGGTAAAAGCCCAGACCCGCCTTTTGCGGCAGGGCCGAAGAGGTGAACATCGGCACGCGTGTCATGGACTCGACGCCGGCGGCGATCACCACGTCCATGCTGCCGGACATGACCGCCTGCGCCGCAAAGTGGATGGCCTGCTGCGACGAGCCGCACTGGCGGTCGATCGAGGTGCCGGGCACGCTCTCGGGCAGGCGCGAGGCCAGCACCGCGTTGCGCGCCACGTTGGTGGACTGCTCGCCCACCTGGCTGACGCAGCCCATGAACACGTCTTCGACGAGAGCCGGGTCGGCCTGGGTGCGGTCGACCAGGTCATTGAGCACCTGGGCGGCCAGATCCACCGGGTGCCAGCCGGCCAGGCGGCCGCCGCGACGGCCGCCGGCAGTACGGGTGGCGGCGACGATGAAGGCTTCAGACATGAGGGAACTCCTTGAGCAATGGGTGTGAATGTTGAAGGGGACGGTCCAGGCGCGCTGTCACCGCGGCGCCATGCGGATGGCGCCGTCGATGCGGATGCACTCGCCGTTCATGTAGCGGTTGGTGATCAGCGTCTCGGCCAGCTGCGCGTATTCGGCCGGATCGCCCAGGCGCTTGGGGAAAGGCACCGACGCAGCCAGCGCGGCCTTGACGTTTTCGGGCGCGCCCTGCAGCAGCGGCGTGTTGAAGATGCCCGGCAGGATGGTGTTGACGCGGATGCCGTCGCCCATCAGGTCGCGTGCGATCGGCAGCGTCATGCCCACGATCGCTGCCTTGCTGGCCGAGTAGCTGGCCTGGCCGATCTGCCCGTCCTCGGCCGCCACCGAGGCGGTGTTGACGATCGCGCCACGCTCGCCGTCTTCGAGCGGGTCCAGGCCCAGCATGCCGGCCGCCGACTTGGCGATGCAGCGGAAAGTGCCCACCAGGTTGATCTGGATGATGCGGTCGAACTTGGCGGTGGGAAAGGCGCGGATCTCGCCACTCATCTTGTCGCGGCTGGCGGTCTTGATCGCGTCGCCGGTGCCGGCGCAGTTGACCAGGATGCGCTCCTGCCCCAGGGCCGCGCGGGCCTTGGCAAAGGCGGCATCGACCTGCTCTTCCGAGGTCACGTCCACTTGGCAGAACACACCGCCGAGCTCGGCGGCCAGGGCCTCGCCCTGCGCGGCGTTCAGGTCAAACAGCGCGACCTTGACGCCGTGCGCCGCCAGGCGCCGCGCCGTGGCCGCGCCCAGGCCGGACGCGCCGCCGGTGATGACCGCCGTGATGTGGGAACCGAGTTGCATGTCTTATTTCCTTTGGCTATGTGGATGGTTGAATGACTGGATGGTTGAATGACTGGATGGTTGAATGACTGGATGACGCGGCTTCGCCTGCATGACGGGATGACGTCGGTTCGAGTGTGTTTCCACGGGCGCCCACAATCAACTTTCCAGTCATTGAGCGCAGCGAAGTCATCAAAGCGCAGCGAGGTCATGAGCGCAGTGACGTCATCCGCCGTAAAAGCGACCGCCGGCCGCTGCCATGGCGCGCATGCGCTCGGTGGGCGCATAGGCCGCGCCCAGGTGCTGCCAGCGCTCGCAACGCGCCACCACTTCGGCCAGGCCCAGCCAGTCGGCGAACTTGAGCGGCCCGCCGGCATAGGCCGGAAAGCCGATGCCCAGCAGCATGGCCATGTCGAGTTCGGCTGCGCTGGCGACCACGCCTTCTTCGAGCGCGTGCGCGGCTTCGACAATCATCGGCAGCATCATGCGCTCGACGATGTCGGCCTCGCTGCAGTCGCGCGTGCCCTTCGGCTGCACCGCGCGCAGCAGTTCGTGGCTGTCGGGCGCGGGGCTTCGGCGGGGCTTGCCGGCGGGGTCGGGTTCGTAGCGGTAGAAGCCGATGCCGTTCTTCTGGCCGAAGCGGCCCTTCTGCGCCATCAGGCGCAGCGCGTCGTGCTCCAGGCGCGGCATGCGCGCCGGGTAGCCGGCCGAGATCACGTCGCTCACATGGCTGCCCACGTCCATGCCGACCACGTCTTCGAGGTAGGCCGGGCCCATCGGCCAGCCAAAGGCTTCCATCACCTGATCCACCCGAACAAAGTCGGCGCCGTCGCGCACCAGTGCCAGAAAGCCACGCATGTAGGCCGTGAGCACCCGGTTGACCAGAAAGCCCGGGCAGTCGCGCACGACGATCGGCGTCTTGCCCATGACCGCGGCGTAGGCCACGGCGGTGGATACCGCTTCGTCACTCGTGCGGCTGCCGCGCACCACCTCGACCAGCGGCATCACATGCACCGGGTTGAAAAAATGCATGCCGACAAAGCGCCCGGGGCGCTGCAGCGCAGTGGCCATGTCGTCGATGCGCAGGCTGGAGGTGTTGGACGCGATCACGGTGTCGGCGCCGATGCGGCCTTCCAGATCGGCCAGCACCTGGCGCTTGACGGCGAGGTTTTCGACAATCGCTTCGACCACCACGTCCACACCGTCGAACCCGGCGTGGTCGAGCTGCGGCGTGATGCTGGCCAGCACCTGCCGGGCCTTGGCCTCGGGCAGGCGACCGGCCTTGACCTGGCGCTGCAGCAGCTTGCCCGCCTCGGCCATGCCCAGATCGAGCGCGGGCTGGGCAATGTCCTTCATGCGCGCGGGCACGCCCTTGAGCGCGCTGGTGTAGGCAATGCCGCCGCCCATGATGCCGGCGCCCAGCACGGCGGCGCTCTTGACGGGGCGCGCGGCCTTCGCATGCCGCCTGGCAATTTTCTTGACCGCCTGGTCGTTCAGGAAGGTCTGCACCATGGCCACCGCCGCCTGGGTGCGGGCCACACGGCCAAAGGCCTGCGCTTCCAGCGCGAGCGCGCCGGCCCGGTCGCAGGCGGCGGCTTCGGCCATCATCTCGACCGCGATGCGTGCGGCCGGCTGGTGCGGCGCGCTGCTGGCCGCCACAGCCTTGAGCGCCGCGTCAAACACAGCCTGCCGCTCAGTGGCCGGCAGGTTCACCGGCTGGCGCTTGCGTTGCTGGTTCGCCTGCCAGTCCACCTCGCCACGCATGGCGCGCTCCAGCAGGTCCAGCGCCTGTGCGCGCAAGTACTCGGGTTCGGCCACCGCATCGACCACGCCCGCTGCCAATGCAGCGGGCGCCTTCTGCGGCTTGCCGCTGACCACCCAATCACAGGCCAGCGCCGGCCCGGCCAGTCGCGACAGACGCACCGTGCCGCCAAACCCCGGGAACAGGCCCAGCTTGACCTCGGGCACGCCGATCTGTGCCGCGCTGGACATGACACGCAGGCTGGCCGAGACCGCCATCTCCAGCCCGCCACCGAGCGCAAAGCCGTTGATGGCGACGACCGTGGGCACCGGCAGGTCCTCGAAGGCCACAAACACCTCGTTGCTGCGCGCCACATCGGCCGCGATCACCTCGGCCGGGTGGGCGAACTTGGCGCCGAACTCGGTGATGTCGGCGCCGACGATGAACACGTCCTTGGGGCTGCTGACCAGCACGCCGCGCAGGCCCGGTTGTGCGGCCAGCCAGGCCGTGGCCTCGCGCAGTTCACGCACGGTGCGCTCGTCGAGCTTGTTGATGGCTTCGCCCTCGCGGTCGAAGACCAGCTCGTACACCCCTGCCTCGGGCAAGGGCTGCACGCGAATGCTTTGTCCCTGATACACCTGCCATCTCCCGGGCCGACCACCGGCCTGTGCGGGCAGTCTAGGCGGCGGCTGGCGTGTGCGCATCGTCCGATCCGACGACCCGGCCAGACAAAACGCCTGAGCGCTCAGCAGGCGGACCCGCGTTCGGGATGGTCCAATACGCCTTTCATTCATGTCATGTGCAAGGCACCGTCATGAAGCGCAGCGAAATCATGAGCAAAGCGACGTCATCCCCCGCCACCGAAGTGCCCCGCGAGGACCTGTGCCTGCGCGTGGCGCAGGCACGCGGCCAGCTGGTGCTGGTGCGCGCACCGGCCGGCTTTGGCAAGACCACCGCGCTGCTGCAGGCCCGCGCCCATTTGCAGGCGCAAGGCGTGGACTGCGCCTGGCTGACGGTGGAGCCTGCCGACAACGACCTCTCGCGATTCGTCGACCGGCTGCAGTCCGCCCTGCAGGCGCTGGATGCGCCGCCGGGGCCGGACCCGGTCAAGCGCCTGCTGCGCCGCGACCGGCCCTTTGCGCTGTTCCTCGACGAATTCGAACTGCTGCACGAAGAAACCGTGCTGGGCATGGTGCGCGAACTCGCCCACCAGCTGCCGGTGCACGGCCAGCTGGTGGTGGGCACGCGCAACCTGCCGGCGCTGGGTCTGGCGCGGCTGCGGGTGCGGCGGCAGCTGACCGAGATCGACGACGAGCTGCTGCGCTTTGACCTGGCCGCCACCACCGACTTTCTGCGCCGCCAGGGCCTCGGGCATCTGCCGGCCCCGCTGGTGCAGGCCCTGCACCGCAAGACCGAAGGCTGGGTGGCCGCGCTCTGGCTGGCCGCGCTGGCCCTGCAGCGACGCAGCGACGCCGCGGCCTTTGTGGACCGTTTTTCGGGCAGCGACCGCGCCGTGGCCGACTACCTGGCCGAAGAAGTGCTCGCACGTCAGCCCGAGGCGGTGCGTCGCTTCCTGCTGCACACCAGCGTGCTGCGCCAGCTCGACGCGCCAGCCTGCGCCGCGCTGTGCCCCGACACCGAAGCCACCGCCCTGCTCGAGCACCTGGCCGGCGCCCACCTGTTCGTCACGCCGGTGACCGGCGCGGCCCAGGCCTGGCGCTACCACAGCCTGATGGCCGGCTACCTGCGCGCGCAGCTGCAGCGCGAGGACCCGGGCACGGCGCATGCCCTGCACGCCAGCGCCTCGCGCTGGTACGCGGCGCAGGGCCGGCCGGTGCCGGCCATTGACCATGCCTTCGAAGCCGGCGATGTGACGCGCGCGCTGGCGCTGCTGGCCGAAGAGGCCGAGGATTTTCTGCAACAGGGGCGCATGCGCCTGCTGTCGCGCTGGTTCAGCCAATGCCCGCTGCCGCGGCTGGTCGAACACCCCAGGCTGGTCATGGCCGCGCTCTGGGCCACCTGCTTCACCCGCGGCCCGTGGGCTTCGCAAACCCTGTGGCAGCAGTGCCGGCAGGCCGGCCTCCAGACGGCGCCCCTGGCCGACGAACTGCGCTGCATCGAAACCCTGTGGCTGGCCATGCAGGACCGCATGGATGAAGCCCTGCAACAGGGCCAGCCGCTGCTGCAGGCACAAGGGCACCCGCCCGGTTTTGGCGGCACCACCATGCTCAACGCCATGGCCTACCTGGCCACGGTCTCGGGCCAGCCGCGGCAGGCGCACCAGTGGCTGGATGCGGCACGCCGCCAGCAAGCGGGCAGCGCCTTCCAGCGCATGTATGCCGAATCGACCGAAGCCGTGCTGGACCTGCAGCAGGGCCAGCTGCGCCAGGCCACCGCGCGGCTGCGGCTGGCGGTGCAGGCCCCCCAGGCCGGCCAGCTGCAACACACCCAGGGCAATGCCTGGGCCGGTGTGCTGTACGCCGCAGTGGTGTACGACAGCGGCCAGATCGAAGAGGCCGAACACCTGCTGGCGGTCTACACGCCGATGGCGGTCGACGTGGGTCTGCCCGACCACATGATCCTGAGCCATGTGATGCGCTCGCGCATTGCCGGCCTGCATGGCGACCCGGACAGCGCCTGGCTGATGCTCACCGAGCTCGAACAGCTGGGCCACGAGCGGCACCTGCCCCGGGTGGTGGCCGCGGCGCGGCTGGAGCGTGCGCGGCTGGCCCTGCTGCTGGGCCAGACCGCCACCGCGCAGGAAGAACTCGGCCGCGCCGACCCCTCGCCCTGGCAAGGTGCGCAGCGTCTGCGCTGGCTGGCGCATGACATCGAAGACCCGGCGCTCGCGCACTGGCGCTGGCAGGTGCATGCGGGCGATGCCACCACGCTGCGCCACACGGCCACCGCGCTGCGCAGCGCCGCGAACCAGGCCCGCACTGAGGGGCGTTTGCGCCGGCTGCAAAGCCTGCAACTGCTGCGCGCACTGGCCCTGCAGCGCCTGGGCGATGGACCTGCGGCGCTGGAGACGCTGCTGCCCGTGGTGCAGCACGCTGCCGCGCAAGGGGTGGTGCGCCAGCTGCTCGACGAAGGCCCGGCCCTCACGCCCTTGCTGCAGCGCCTGCAGCAGCAACTCGATGCCCGGCCCGGTGGTGACCCGCAGCTGGCCGAACACCTGCAGCGCCTGCTGTTGCTCTCGCCGCCCGCGGCCGATCGGCCACCGCCCGTGGTGTCTGCCGCCTCAGCCGCGCTCGACGCGCTGACCGCCAAGGAACAGTCCGTGCTGCAGCTGCTGGTCGAAGGCCTGAGCAACAGCGCGATGGCGCAGCAGCTGCAGCTGTCCGAGAGCACGGTGCGTACGCACCTGCGCAACATCAACAGCAAGCTGGGCGCCGGCAACCGCACCCAGGCGGTCGCGATCGCGCGCCGCCTGGGGTGGGTCTGATCACATCGCGCGGGCGATCACTTCCTTCATGATTTCGCTGGTGCCGCCGTAGATGCGCTGGATGCGCGCGTCGGTGTACATGCGGGCGATCAGGTATTCGTTCATGTAGCCGTAGCCGCCAAACAGCTGCAGGCAGGTGTCGATCACGCGGCCCTGCGCCTCGGAACCCCAGAGCTTGGCCATGGAGGCGGTGGCGGTGTCGAGTTCGCCGCGCAGCAGCTGCTCGACACAGCGGTCGATGAAGGCGCGGCCGACCTGGATCTCGGTGGCCACCTCGGCCAGCTTGAAGCGGGTGTTCTGGAAGTCGGCAATCGTCTGGCCAAAGGCCTTACGCTCACGCACGTACTGCAGCGTGGCCTCGTAGGCGCCTTCCATCGCCGCCAGCGCAGCCAGGCCAATGATCAGGCGCTCATACGGCAGGTCGGCCATCAGCTGATAGAAACCTTTGCCCTCGACGCCGCCGAGCAGCCGGTCGGCCGGCACGCGCACCTCGTCAAAGAACAGCTCCGAGGTGTCCTGCGCCTTCAGGCCCATCTTGTCGAGCACGCGGCCCACGCGGTAGCCCGGGCAGTTCCCGGTGTCGACGATCAGGATCGAGGTGCCGGCCGCGCCCTTGTTCGCATCGGTCTTGCACACCACCAGCACCACGCCGGCCAGGAACCCGTTGGAGATGAAGGTCTTGGCGCCGTTCAGCACGTAATGGTCGCCGTCGCGCACGGCACGGGTGCGGATGCCCTGCAGGTCCGAACCGGTGCCGGGCTCGGTCATGGCGATGGCGCCGACGATCTCGCCACGCGCCATGCGCGGCAGGTAATGGCGCTTTTGCTTTTCGGTGCCGTGGTTAAGAAAGTAATGCGCCACGATGGAATGCACCGACGCATTCATGCCGGTCAGGCTGCGGCGTGCCATCTCTTCGCAGAACACCGCTTCGTGCCGGAAGTCACCTCCGCCACCTCCCCACGCCTCGGGAATGTCGGTGCACAGCAGGCCGGTCTCGCCCGCACGGCGCCAGATCTCGTGCCCGACATGGCCCCGCTGCCGGGCCGCTTCGTCACCGGGCAGCATCTCCTGCTCGATGAAGCGCACCACGGTGTCGCGGTACTGGTCCAGGTCGGGGTCGGTCCAGGAACGGCGAAAGGCTATCGGCATGGGCACTCCTTGCAAATTCACCCGGATGATGCCGCGAGCCGCCAGGCGGCGCATCGTCGGTTCGGACGATGCGCCGTGGGGAGGGGCGTGCGGTCCAGCGACCTGATCGGCCTGAACCGCTGCAGGTTCAGTAGCGGTAGACGCCCTGCCCCGTCTTGCGGCCCAGGCGACCGGCGGCCACCATTTCCTTGAGCAGCGGGCAGGGGCGGTACTTGCTGTCGCCAAATTCCTTGAGGTAGACCTCCATGACGGCCAGGCACACGTCCAGGCCAATCATGTCGGCCAGCGCGAGCGGGCCGATCGGCTGGTTGCAGCCAAGCTTCATGCCGGCGTCGATCGCCTCGGGCTCGGCCAGGCCTTCGGCCAGCACGAAGAACGCCTCGTTGATCATCGGCACCAGGATGCGGTTGACCACAAAGCCCGGCGCGTTCTTGACGGTGATGGGCGTCTTGCCCAGCGCCAGCGCCAGATCGTGCACTGCGTCATGGGTGGCGTCGCTGGTCTGCAGGCCTCGGATGATTTCCACCAGCGCCATCATCGGCACCGGGTTGAAAAAGTGCATGCCGATGAAACGGTCGGCGCGCTGCGTGGCAGCGGCCAGCTGCGTGATCGAGATCGACGAGGTGTTGGACGCGATGATCACATTGGGCGCCAGCAGGCCGTCGAGCTGCTGCAGGATCTTGACCTTGAGCGCGTGGTTCTCGGTGGCGGCCTCAATCACCAGCTGCGCGCCCTTGAGATCGTCATAGCGGGTGGAACCCTGGATGCGGGCCAGCGCCGCGGCCTTGTCGGCTTCAGAGATTTTTTCCTTCTTGACCAGACGGTCCAGGCTGCCCGAGACGGTGGCAATGCCCCTGGCCACGGCGGCTTCGGAAATGTCGACCATGACCACGTTCACGCCCGACACCGCGCATGCCTGCGCAATGCCATTGCCCATGGTGCCGGCGCCAATGATGCCTACGGTCTGGATGTTCATGAGATACCTCGATTGCTGTTCACTAAAAATGAATCTTAGCGGCAATCGTGAGCCATACCTTTATGGAGCAGGCTGCCTGAGCAGTTCATCCGTCAGCAGCTTGATGTTGGCTCTCGCAGCACCTTCGTTAGCAAGCCGCATTCTTTCTGTGCCCACAAGCGCATCACTCATCTTTGCTGTGTAAGCTGCGTTTATGACCTTGGAGAAGATTTCCTTGCGACTGGTTGCGTTGACCAGTGAATATCGGACCACTGTAGTTACTGTTATGTCTAGGCCCAACATAGGCTGGCTGACCTCAAGAATGTCGGCCGTCAGGTGGTACCTGTTGGCCGATTTCACCGGGTCGCTAAGGTTCAGGTTCTGCAGTGAAATTTCCAGGGCCCTTTGAAATGAATCGCTCGACACCTGAGATGACCACATTGGGTTCGTTTCCCGACCACCGGTCACCTCCATTACGGCAATAGATCTCTGGAATG
>Ga0255182_1000859_pt1 | contig 17810 bp, 17 predicted proteins | sample Atl_UVDOM_RepA_8_FD_188420 | JGI IMG/M metagenome (GOLD analysis project Ga0255182, IMG submission 188420) | Freshwater microbial communities from Altamaha River, Georgia, United States - Atl_UVDOM_RepA_8d | ecosystem: Environmental > Aquatic > Freshwater > River | place: USA: Georgia...
GAATTGCGGCCAGCTGTCGTCCCCAGACACAGCCCGTGTCGAGCCCGACAAGATTCGGTCGAATCAAGAGCCCAAGGGTGGACCAATGGCCAAATACGATGCGTTGACGGCTGGTTTTCCTGTGAGGGGCATCAAACCACGGGATCAGACCGGGGCTGTGTTCAGGGGCGGATTTATTCTTAAAGTCAGGAATACCGTTTGGATGGAGATAGCGCAGTCTGGTGAAGACGCTGAGGGCAGCACGCAGTCGCTTTTGGCCTTGCAGGCCGTCGGCCCAGTGTGGGCGACCCCCGTGCACCATTTCATGAAGGAAATCCTGCCAATGATGGCTTTTTAGTCTTGCAGAGACATCCTGAGCGAGCGTGAGCGTTTTGGCCACTGTCCAGTGGGGCAGGACACCCGCATGGACCATGAGTGTGCCGTCATCCGCGTGTGCAAGCGGCCGTCTTCGTAGCCAGTCAATCAATTCACGTGCGTCAGGCGCACGCAGCACATCTTCAAGCGTATCCATGGGCTGTGACTTGCGCACGCCAGCCGCAAGCGCCAGAAGGTGAAGGTCATGGTTGCCGAGCACGCATACCACTTGTCGGCCCGAGTGCATTAGCTGGCGGAGTGTTTTGAGTGATTTGGGTCCGCGATTGACCAGATCTCCGACGAACCACAGCTGGTCTTTTCGGGGGTTGATCGGCATTTGGGCGACCAATGCCTCCAGGCTGTCCCAGCAGCCTTGCACATCGCCTATGACGTAATGGGCCATCCGTCAGAATTGGGTTGGAGTCTTTAAAATAGCGGACTCATTGTCGCATTTCTCAAGGAGAGCTCCCGTGCAGCCTGCCGCATCCATTTTCAAGGCCTACGATATCCGCGGCGTGGTTGATGAAACGCTGACGCCGTCCGTGGTCGCTGCGATTGGCAGCGCACTGGGCCTCATGATTGCCCGCGCGGGGGGTACATCCTGTGTTGTGGGCCGGGATGGCCGACATTCCGGCCCCGTTTTGGCCGATGCATTGGCCGATGGCCTGATGGCCAGTGGTATCGAAGTCATCGATGTGGGCCAGGTACCGACACCGGTCGTGTATTACGGTACGGTCGCCTCGGGCAGTGGTGCCGGTGTTGCGGTGACGGGAAGCCACAATCCGCCGCAGTACAACGGCTTAAAAATGATGGTGGCCGGACGTACGCTCTGGGGAGATGACATCCAAAATATCCGGCAGATGATCATTTCCGGAGAGACTGCTCGGGCAAACGATCCACGCGGCGCTGCACAGCGTGGCCGTAGAATCTTCTCGCCGCAGATTGCGCAGGATTACATGGCGGCCATTACTCAGGACGTTCGACTTGCGCGGAAGATGTCGATTGCCATTGATGCGGGTAACGGCGTAGCCGGAGGCATCGCGCCAGGCCTGCTCGAGCGCCTGGGCTGTCGCGTGCACACCTTATTCTGTGACGTTGATGGCGATTTCCCGAACCACCATCCCGACCCCGCCCATGTCGAAAATCTTCAGGATTTGATCAATTGCGTTCAATCCACTGATGCGGAGCTAGGCCTTGCCTTTGATGGTGATGGTGATCGGCTAGGCGTTGTGACCAAATCAGGAAAAATCATTTGGCCGGATCGACAGATGATGCTGTATGCGGCAGATGTACTCGCCGCGCGTCCAGGTGAGCAGATTATTTTTGATGTGAAGTGCACCCGTCATCTGGCCTCCTGGGTCATGCAGCATGGGGGTGTGCCATTGATGTGGAAGACAGGGCACTCACTGATTAAAGCCAAACTGAAAGAAACCAGCGCGCCTCTGGCCGGTGAGATGAGTGGCCATATATTCTTCAATGATCGATGGTATGGATTTGACGATGCCTTATACACTGCCGCGCGTCTGCTTGAGATCTTGTCGCGCGGGGATGATCCATCAGCGGTATTGGAGTCATTGCCTGACGCGCCATCTACGCCTGAACTACAGCTTGCCACCGCGGAGGGGGAGAATTTTTCGGTGATTGAGCGGCTTCGCAATGAGGGCCAATTTCCGACCGCAAAAGAACGTATCACGATTGATGGAATTCGCGTCGAATACGCCGATGGGTTTGGCCTTGCACGTCCATCGAATACAACACCGGTGATCGTGCTGCGTTTTGAGGCAGACAGCCAGGACGCCCTTGCCAGAATCCAAACGGAATTTCGCGATAATTTCTCTCGGCTGATGCCGCAGGCGAGGCTGCCGTTTTAGTTTCTTCGCCCTCTCGGACAGACATCCCGACGCCTTCCTCGGCGGCCCGTCGTGTCTTGCTGGTCAAAACCAGCTCCATGGGTGATGTCATTCATATGCTGTCGGCCCTGCAAGAGGCCCGGAATGCCAGACCCGATATTCGGTTTGACTGGGTCTGCGAGGAGGCCTTCACCGATCTTCCCTCGCTTGATCCTGCCGTAGATCGGGTGATTGCCGTTGCGGTTCGACGCTGGCGTAAATCGATATTCGCCGACCAGACATGGCGGGAAATTCGTCAGTTTGTTCGTGAATGCCGACAGCGGCCGTATGACCTTGTGATCGATGCACAGGGCCTGCTGAAGACCGCATGGATAACCGCCTTAGCCCGATGCCCGAAGAGGCATCGATGGGGCTTTGACTGGCCGACAAGCCGTGAGGCGCTCTCGCGGCTGTCCGTTGGGCATGGCGTTCATGCGCCGATGGATCGGCATGCCATTGACCGCCTGCGGGTGCTGCTGGGTGCCGCATTGGGGTATATCCCTTCCGGGCCGATATCGGGCCTCGGACGGACCGAAAACCGCGCAACGGCTTCCGATCGGGTAGATCGACAACGCAGCCATGGCGGATCCATTATTTTTTTTCATGGCACCACACGTCAGGAAAAGTCATGGCCAATCGCTGAGTGGATATCGCTGGGCAGCGCATTTGATGGGCAGGGCGTTGAAGTGCTGCTGCCGTGGGGCTCAGCGGCAGAGGAGGCTGCTGCGCGCGCGATCGCGTCGGGCATTGGTGGCCGGGCCCGACTTCTGCCGCGTACGTCGATTCAAGAACTGATTCGATTCATTCAACAGGCCAAAGGTGTTATCGGCCTTGATAGCGGGCTGATGCACTTATCGGTTTATCTTGGCGTTCCGACAATTGCCGTGATGGTGGCATCTCATCTTGAGCGATTTTCTGCCGATCGGTTTGCACCCCTCTGGGCTGCCCATGCCCGCGTACTTCGGCGCCCGACTGCGGCAGATGCGATTACGGTCGATCAGGTGTTAGCGTCCTCGCGCGATTTGGGCATTATCTGATGCGGTCCGTGGTGGAATCTTTACCTGAGCGCATCAGCCGTTGGCTCTACGGTTTAGTTGGGTTGGCTGCTCTACCGGGGCTTTGTTTGGTTCTTTTGTGGCGGGGTATGAGGCAGCCAGAGTACTGGGCCCACTGGTCTGAGCGATTCTTGGGCCGGCCATCAACGGCAGACGGATTTTCTGATTGGCAGTCGGATCGACGTCCGCTGTCAGTGAAGGTATTGTGGATTCATGCCGTCTCAGTTGGCGAGACGAGGGCGGCTGCCCCGCTCATTCATCAGTGGCTGTCCGAGTCCGCTCAACACAAGGTGATCCTTACGCACATGACACCAACCGGAAGGGCGACTGGCCGCGAGATTTTCTCCCAATGGTGCCAGGGGCCGCAGCCTGCGCTTGTGCAGTGTTTTTTGCCTTATGACTTCCCTTGGGCCACCGCCCGGTTTCTGAAATGGGCTCGGCCCGCGCTCGGCGTTCTGATGGAGACCGAGCTGTGGCCGAACCTGCTGGCGCAGGCGCGTCACTTATCGATACCCGTGGCCCTGATCAATGCCCGCCTATCACCGCGATCTCGACGCAGACTCTTAAAGGCACGATGGCTTTCACGGCCGGCGGTGGCAGGGCTTGCCGGTATTGCGGCTCAGACTGCCCGTGATGCAGAGGGATTTCGTGCTGTGCTTGACGCCCGCCTGACGGCCTCATCGCCACAGGCAGGTCATGGTGTTCAGGTTCTTGGGAATATGAAATTTGATGTCTCTGCTCCAGATGAAATGAGACAAATGGGGCGTCAGTGGCGTGAGCGTTTGTGTGCCGATGCGTCGACAGGCGCCGCCTCCCAATTGCACATCTGGGCTGCTGTTAGTACGCGCGAGGACGAAGAGCGTTCACTTCTTGCGGCATGGTCTGGGGCTTTGGCGTCGGGGCGGATAACCACCCGCGATAGGCTGCTGATTGTGCCCCGGCATCCACAGCGATTTGAACGGGTGGCACAGCTTGTTGGCGAGCATGGGTTTTCGGTCTGTCGCCGATCAACACAATGGTCAGAGCAATCCACCGCATCAATAAGTCCGGCAGCCCGCGGGGTCCCGGATACATCGGTTCTGCTCGGCGACTCTCTGGGCGAGATGTTTGCCTATCTTGAGATGGCGGATCTTGTCTTAATTGGAGGCAGTCTCTTGCCTCTAGGGGGACAAAATCCTCTAGAGGCTTGTGTGATTGGCCGCCCCGTATTTTTTGGCCCCTATATGTTTAACTTTCACGAGATCGCCCGCGAGCTGAGAGCCTGTGGTGCCGGAACAGAGATCCAGCGTATTGGCGAATGGATTGAGCTAGGACAGCTTTTGCTCAATGACCCAAAGGAGCGGGCCTATCGATCCGGTCTTGCCCGAGATTTCTCTCAGGCCCACCGAGGTGCCGCAGAGCGGACACGGTTATTCATCGACGCTATTTTGCGAGCAGGCCATTGATCTCGTCGATATCCCGATCCGCAAGCGTGCCCGCAGCCGCCTTAAGTTTTAGGCTGTTGATCAGGGTGTCATAACGGGCTTTGGACAGGTCTCGCTGTGTTGTGAAGAGCTGTTGCTGAGCGTTTAACACATCGATATTGATACGGACGCCGACTTCGTAGCCTAATAAATTCGACTCCAGCGCAAGCTTGCTAGATTTCTCTGCTGCCTCGAAGGCCCTCACCTGCGAGAGCCCTGCCATAACGCCAAGAAACGCGGTCCGGGCTGACTGCTCGGCATTTCTCCGTTCTGATTCAAGATCAAAGGTGGCCTTGTCGCGAAGGGCGATCGCCTCTTTCGCCTTGCTCAGGGCGATTCCGCCGTTAAACAGCGGCACAGTAAGTTCAAGAGATACAACATCGGTGTCCGCCCGAGGATAGACATTGGTAGACAGTGTCAGGGGATCGACCCGGCGTTTTTGGGCAACGAGATCAATCGTCGGCAGATTGTCGGCTGAAATGACCCGCGTCACCTCATAACGAGCGATTTCAGCAGCGGACCGGGCTGCCTGAACCCGAAGATTAAAGGACTGGGATTGCTCAATCCATTTTCCTGCATCCGCAGGCTCAGGACTCTGAAGTTTAATCTCCGCGCGTAGGCCGGAGAGTCGTTGTGGCAGTGGCTGCCCAATCAATAACGTGAGCGCATGCCGTTTCACCTCGAGATCGTTACTGGCGGCGATCTGCTTGGCCGTTGCCAGATCAAAGCGGGCTTGGGCCTCTTGCTGGTCAGTAATCGTTGCGGTTCCAACCTCGAAATTTCGCTTCGCAGATTCCAGTTGTTCGCGAATCGCTTTTAGCTCCGCATCAACACTGGATACAGAATCCTGGGCCACCAGGACATCAAAATAGGCCTGTGTCACCCGTAGCAGGGCATCGATTCTGGCCTGCGCAAAATTGGCCTCGCCAGCCCGCGAACGTTCCCGCTCCTGGTTAAAAACCGCAAGCCGTTCCAGACGAAAAATCGGCTGGGTCAGTGCCACAACATAGGTGTTGGCTACCCGGCCGGAATAGCTCAGGGCGCTGCCAGGAATCGATGCATTTGGGTTGCTCGCCACATCGAAGTCGGTTCGGGTTCGCGACGCAGTCAGGCTCGCAGCAGGCAGAAGCAATCCAAGCCCCTGACCAAAGCGTGTGGCATCCGCTTCCGCTTTTTTTCGTGCGGCAAGGAAAGCTGCATCATGGATAAGAGCTTCTTTGGCGGCAGTCGATAGGTCTACGCTGAGTGCCGGACTGCAGGGCAGTGCCAACACTAAAGCGTATGCACATCGAGCCTTAAAACTTGAAATGCGAGATCTTTGGAGCATCTTCGAGAGGAGTTGTAACGGTTTCGAACAGCACCGTCTGACGAATGCCGTCTGCGGAACCGCTGCCCGCAGAGCGGACACGCTCAATGAGGACTGCCTGCATGACGGGCGCAGATCCAACAATCGCCACCATGCGGCCGCCGGGGCTGAGCTGCTGCAACAAATGCTCGGGAACACGCTCTACCGCTCCAGAGATCGCGATGGCATCAAACATGCTTCGCGACCAACGCGGCTGCTCCACGAGTCCATTGGCCTGGACGACTTCCACATTCAGAATTCCTGCCTCTGACAGATTGGATTGCGCGAGGGCAACCAGGCCTTCGTATTTCTCAACAGTCAGGACCTCAGCGGCCTGACGGGCCATGAGTCCAGCCATATAGCCCGAGCCTGCGCCGATTTCTAAAACGCGGTCATCGGGAAGTAGGCTGAGCTCTTGAAGTAAGCGGGCCTCGACCTTTGGCGCCAGCATGACCTGCCCATGTGGCAAGGGCAGTTCCATGTCAACGAAGGCCAGGTGGCGATGTGATCGGGGAACGAACTGCTCGCGGCGGAGCTCAGCAAGCAGGTTAAGCACATTCGGGTCCAGGACGTTCCATGGCCGAATTTGCTGCTCGATCATTTTCGAGCGGGCTTTCTCAATGTTTGCAAAATCGGGGTTCATGCGGCACTCCAAACAGACCCCGAGTCTAGCACTAGGCGCCTGGCTGGGGCGCTCCCTCCCCGGGGAGAATGACGCTTCTGACGGCCATATCGATTGCCTCTCGCACATAGACCTGTTCATCAATTGGCGCGGACCCGTGGGTCCTCAGCGCCTGCCGCCACAAGGCGAGCCAGGACAGGGGTGCGAGTAATACTTTGATGCGTTCCCGGGTGACCTCCCCCCGGACCTCCCCCCGCTCCACCCCCCGGTTGAGCACCCGGGTGAGCTGCTCATGTACGGGACCCATCACCTCACGGAGATAGGTCTCAGCAAGATGCGGAAAGTTATTCGACTCGGCCAATACGATTCTTGCAATCAAATACAGCTTTGATTCCAAAAATTGCTGCCAACCCCAATCAAGAAATTCGCGCAGCACGACCTCAGTACTTTGGTTCGTATTGTCTTCTCTGCTCCGAATTGCTTCGATCCATGGGGCAGCCCGCTCTCGGATTACCGCCTCGAAGAGGTCCTGCTTACTGGCGAAATAGAGGTACACCGTGCCTTTGGAAATACCCGCCTTCGCGGCGACATCGTCAAGCCGAGTCTGAGAATAACCAAACTCTCCGAACAGACTTAAGGCCGCACTGATGAGTTCCTGCGGCCGAGCGTCTTTCCGACGCTTCCAACGTGGGCCCTGTTTTTCTTGGGAGAATTCGAGAACGGCGGAATCTTGCATCGCGCGTATTTTAATCAGAGTGCATAATGCAACTGCATTGCTGTCCCCAAATTTATGGATTTTCAACTCGACCTGCTGCGTGACCTTCCCCTGCTCGTAAAAGCGCTGTTGATGGGAATTGTGGAGGGGCTCACGGAGTTCCTTCCGGTCTCCTCAACCGGCCATTTGATCTTATTTGGCGCGCTTCTGGGCTTTGACGACGCACGTGCCAAAGTCTTCGATCTTGCGATTCAGACGGGTGCCATGGTGGCCGTTGTCTGGAACTATCGTGATCGTTTTGCCGCGATCGCCGCCCGCGAAATTCCTGCGGCTTTGGGGAAACTCCCTAGACTTTCTGGAGGAAAACGCGCTCTTTCCGACTGGTGGACCGATTCGAGCTGGCAGTTGACCCGCCATCTGATCATCGGCTTTGTTCCCGCTGCGGTCCTGGGACTCATGTTTGGCGGCCTGATTAAGCAGGTCTTGTTTTTTCCAGTACCGGTTGCGGTTGTGTTGATCGTGGGTGGTCTGGTGATTCTGTTTGTAGAGAAATGGTGCCAGCAACATCCGGAACGCACCCGCATCCTTGTGTTGTCCGACCTCACAAATAAAGACGCATTCAAATTAGGCTGTGCCCAAGCGGTCGCATTGATACCCGGGACGAGCCGGTCCGGTGCCACAATCATCGGAGGCATGATCTTTGGGCTGTCACGTCGGGCAGCGACCGAATTTTCTTTTTTTCTGGCGGTTCCGACCTTGGTTGCAGCGGGTGCCTATGATCTCTTGCGGCATTGGAGCCTGATGCGCCTGGAGGACATCCCGATGTTTGCCATTGGCCTTGGGTCGGCCTATATCACCGCTTTAATCGTGATCCGCTGGTTGATTCGATGGGTGAGCCAACATAGCTTTAATGGATTTGCGTGGTACCGCATTGGGGCCGGCTGTTGGGTGCTCGCAGCGATCTATCTTTTCTGAAAAATTAGATCGGCAACGGGATGGCCAAGCCGCATTCCGCGCGACTCAAACTTGGTCAGGGGTCGCCATGATGGCCGAGGCGAAAATCCGTCGGCAGATGTGTTTATAAGGGCCGGTGCAGCGGAGCAGACCTCGAGCATTTGCTGGGCATACTCAGGCCAATCGGTAGCGAGGTGAACGATACCCGTGCGGCGTAATCGACTGATCAGAAGTTCAATAAACGGAGGTTGTATCAGTCGGCGTTTGTGGTGTCTTTTCTTTGGCCAGGGATCTGGGAAATAAATATGGACTGCATCTAGCGTTTCGGGCTGGATCATGTACTCCAGCACATCCACCGCATCCCATTCCACGATGCGGATATTGCCGAGTCCGAGCTTGTCAATTTTCCCGAGAAGGGCCCCGATGCCGGGCCGGTAGACATCGATCGCCAGAATATTCCAGTCCGAATGCTCACTGGCCATGACCGCTGTGGTCTCACCCATTCCGAAGCCGATCTCAAGAATAAACGGGCCTTGGCGACCGAAAACTTCTTGTAAATCAATTGGTTCTTTTTGAAAGGTGTGGCCCCACTTCGACAAGAGTCGATCCCTGGCGGCACGCTGGGACAGCGTGATGTGTCCGCTTCGCATGACAAACGACCTGACACGTCGGGAAAAATCGTCTTGCATGTTCTCGTGATTTTGGTATCGTCCGCTCAACAGGTGGGAATTCCCCAGGCATTTTGATCAGAAGAAGGCGAAGTATGACTTGCTTTCGGATTTCTTGCCCCTGTTACACTAGTCGTTCGTTCCAACAATTTGAGTGAGACCTCTACCACCATGAATAAAGCAGAACTCGTTGAAGCGGTTGCAAGCGCCACGGATTCGTCAAAGGCTTCAGTCGATGAAGTGCTGAATGCGACGATTGCAACCATTATCAAAGCGGTCACCAAGGGAGACGCAGTACAACTGGTTGGATTTGGTACTTTCGGTTCCGGCAAGCGTGCAGCGCGTACCGGCCGTAACCCCCGTACCGGAGAAACCATCAAGATCGCTGCTGCTCGGACCGTAAAATTTACGGCGGGCAAGGCCTTTAAAGACGCCGTCAACAAGAAGAAGTAATCCCTTTTGATGCCATACCCAGCCCAGGTTCTCCTGGGCTTTTTTGTTTCCAGAGCATGAACTCCTCCCGTCAACCGGTGGTCATTATTGGCGCTGGCCTCGCTGGCCTGACCGTCGCCTTGCACCTTGCCGATCATGTCCCGGTCATTGTTTTAGCAAAGCGTAAGCGCTCGGACTCTGCAACCGCCTGGGCCCAGGGGGGTATTGTGGGCGTGCTGGACCCATCCGATAGCATCAACGCCCATGTGGATGACACCATGGCAGCGGGGGCTGGTCTGGTCGTCGAGGAAACGGCGCGATGGATTTCAGAGAGAAGTCCGGATGCCATTCAGTGGCTGATTGATCTTGGTGTCCCATTTTCTCGGGATGATGCAGGCCCGCAGGGACTACACCTGACCCGTGAGGGGGGGCACTCGGTGCGTCGGATTGCCCATGCCGCCGACGCCACGGGTAAGGCGATCCATGAGACCCTGCTGGAGCACTGCCGTCGGCATCCGGCAATACAGATTCATGAGCACTGGATTGCGTTGGATCTGGTGACCAATCGACACTGCAGATCAAGCGGCCCGGATCGCTGTCACGGGGTCTATGTATTGGACATCGATCATCAGCGGGTTGAGACGCTGGCGGCCAGCGCGGTCGTACTCGCATGTGGCGGTCTCGGCAAAGTCTATCGGTACACCAGCAACCCGGATACCGCTACGGGCGACGGTATTGCTATGGCCTGGCGGGCGGGCTGTCGCGTGGGCAATATGGAGTTCATCCAGTTCCATCCGACCTGCTTATACCATCCGCAGGACCGCACATTCCTGATTACCGAGGCCCTACGCGGAGAGGGGGCCCAATTGAAAATTCCAGGCCTCCCGACCGATCAAGCAAGGTTTATGCCGGCCCATGATCAGCGCGGGGAATTGGCACCGCGCGATGTTGTTGCCAGGGCAATTGATTTTGAAATGAAAAAGCGAGGCATCGATTTTGTCCATCTCGATGCGACCCATCTTGGGGAGGATTTTTTAAAGTCCCATTTTCCGACCGTGTATCAGCGATGCCTGGCCCTCGGAATTGATATTGCGCATCAGCCGATTCCCGTCGTGCCAGCAGCCCATTATTGCTGCGGCGGGGTGGTGACGGACCATGCCGGTCAGACAGATCTGTCGGGCCTATATGCCGTGGGAGAAACGGGCTATACCGGGCTGCATGGCGCGAATCGTCTGGCCAGCAATTCGTTGCTTGAATGTGTAGTTGTCGGCCATGCCGCGGCTGCAAAGATTCGACAATCCCCTCCGCCAACTGTGGTTCAGATTCCATCTTGGGATGAGAGTCAGGTCGAAAATGCCGATGAGCAGGTCGTGATTGCCCATAACTGGGATGAGCTAAGGCTGCTCATGTGGAACTATGTCGGTATCGTCAGAACCACACGGCGTTTAGAGCGCGCACTCCATCGGATTGAGCTGCTTCAGTCGGAAGTTCAGGAGTATTACTCTAACTTTCGAGTGAGCAGCGATTTACTGGAGTTGCGCAATCTTCTGGTCTGCGCGGAGTTAATTGTTCGCTCTGCCCTTGATCGCCGTGAGAGCAGGGGACTGCACTTCAGTAGAGACTTCCCTGAACCATGGCCGGTCTCTTACCCGACCGTTTTGTCTCCGTTACGGGCAGTGACGCGCAGCGAATAATCGATTGCTTTGATGTCTTTGGTGATCTGACCTACCGAAATTCGATCGACACCAGTAGCGGCAATTGTTCGGATCGAGTCAATTGTTATACCTCCTGATGCCTCGAGTAGTGCCCGTCCATGGTTGATCGCAACCGCCTGTTTCATCATTTCCGGCGAGAAGTTATCGATCAGAATGCTGTCTGCACCCGCCTGCAATGCCTCTCGTAATTCATTGATGTTTTCCACTTCAATCTGAATGGAAACATTTGCCTGCAGGGCGCGGGCGGCCTCTAGCGCTGGGGTGATTCCACCGGCGGCAAGGATATGGTTTTCTTTGATCAGAATGCCGTCCCACAGGGCGATTCGCTGATTGGCGCCGCCCCCGATTCTTACCGCGTATTTCTGAGCCTGGCGAAGTCCCGGGATCGTTTTTCGTGTATCCAGAACCAGGCAGCCACGAGGATTCGGACTTACTCCGGCGATCGCATCGACAAATTGCCGTGTCACCGTCGCCGTAGCCGAGAGCATCTGCAGGAAATTCATTGCAGGTCGTTCCGCAGTCAGTAGGCTACGGGCATTTGCTGAGATCTCACAAACCACACTGTTTTTCGCAAGCTGTTCGCCCTCTGCGGCGGCCCAATGGATCTTGGCGGCCGGATCAAGTGAAGTCATACAGCCAGCAAACCACTCACGGCCGCATAGTACCGCCGGCTCGCGGACGATGAGCTGCGCATTGGCCTGGGTGGTTTCGTTGATGAGCAATGCGGTCCAGTCCCGCTCGCCGATATCTTCGCTCAGGGCGTCGCGGATATTTCTCCGGCGTGCCTCTTCAAGAGTCTCATTGTTCATGCGGCCCCAAGGTGTGGAACCAGTCCCTGCCCAAGTGCCGGAGGGTGCTGACGGGTGAAGTCCAACATGCGTTCAATGCAGCGAAGAGCGTTCTGTCGAATATTATCTGCGACCTGAATTTCTCCGATGCCTTCGGTGAGGCATTGCAGGACACCGTTGAGCCCGTTCATGGCCATCCAGGGGCATTGGGCACAGCTTTTACAGGTCGCGCTTTCGCCTGCGGTCGGCGCTTCTATCAAGATTTTCCCTGGGGCTAATTGCTGCATTCGGTGAAACAGTCCCTTATCTGTTGCCACGATATAGGCTGGCGCATCGCCACTCACAACGGCCTTTAGCAAGGCCGAGGTGGACCCCACCAGGTCGGCCTGCTTGACCACGCCGGCCGGGGATTCCGGATGGACCAGCACCTGCGCCTTGGGATGGGTCCGCCGCAGCATCGCCAGCTCTTCGCTTTTGAATTCATTGTGGACGATGCAGTCTCCCTGCCAGAGCACCATATCGGCGCCGGTTTGGTCTTGGATATATCGACCCAGATGACGATCGGGCGCCCAGAGGATTTTTTCCCCGCGGTCTTTCAGCGCACGAACAATATCTAATGCGCAGGAACTGGTCACCATCCAGTCTGCCCTTGCCTTTACGGCAGCACTGGTATTGGCATACACCACGACGGTGCGATCGGGATGGTCATCGCAGAATTTACCGAATGCATCGGCGGGGCATCCCAGATCCAGGGAGCAGGTCGCATCGAGATCTGGCATCAGTACGGTTTTCTCTGGGCTGAGAATTTTTGCAGTTTCACCCATAAATCGAACGCCAGCGACGATGAGTGTCTGCGCTGAGTGATTGCGTCCGAAGCGGGCCATCTCCAGGGAGTCTGCAACGCAGCCCCCGGTTTCCAATGCAAGATCCTGTAAATCCCCGTCAACGTAATAGTGGGCAATCAAGACTGCATTACGCCGCTGAAGTGCTTCCCGAATACGCTGCTGTACCGCAAATTTTTGCGCTGCGTCGAGTGCCGGCTTGACCTTTGCCCAGGCCTGGGAGATGCAAGTATCCCCCTGGGCATTTTGTAAGGTGAAATCGTAGGCGGTGGTGTTGTGCATGAACTCTGTGGGGAGCGATGATGAACCTATTCTGGAGCGGGTGAAGGGGATCGAACCCTCGTCTAAAGCTTGGGAAGCTTTCGTTCTGCCATTGAACTACACCCGCAATAAATTTCTTTACCTAATCTGTGTCATATTCGTTATCATCTGATCAACTTTTTTCCATTCCACGTGGATTTCGTAAAGGACACCATCATGAAGGCCTGGTTAAATCTCCGTCAGTTGATTGATGTGGTTGGGTCAGATGCCGAGTATAAGGTGATCGATGAGCGCAGCCAGCGGCTGCTCGAATGGATCATGGCCAATTATGCCCCCGAGAAGCCCATGTTTGTTCAGACCATTGTCATGAACTCTGGGGTGGCCTCACCGGCAACCATCCATAAGTGCCTTGCCGTTCTCGAGCGTGAGGGTCTGATCTCGGTAAAGGTAGACGCGGATGACACCCGTCGGCGTCTCGTGAGCCCCACCGATCGGGCACGCAGACTCCTGGCCAAGCTCTCCAAGCAGGTGCAGGCATGGGCCGCGGCGATGAAGGATTGACCCAGCGGTCCTGGCGATCCGATAGTCCCCAGATGCTGGGGTGGTCGATAGGGTTTGCGATGGCCTTTATGTTGGCGCATTGGCTCACCATGTTGCTGAGCCCCTTTTTTGATGTTGTCACCGGCAAGATTTCGCTGCTCTACCTGCCTGCCTTTATTCGTGTCGTATCGATTGTTGTGGCGGGTACAGCTGGCGTGGTCGGTATTGCCGCGGGCAGCGCCCTTATGGGAGTCTTGCATCACGGGGACTCTGTGTCCTTTGCCTTATCCGAGGCGTTGGCTGCAGCTGTGGCGATTCTGCTGGCCCATTGGTTGTTATGCCAGGCCATGCGGACCCGTCAGTTACCCATCACACTCTGGAGTCTCATAGCACTCACTGCGATCTATTGCACGTTAAATGCAGTTATTCATGGGACCATATGGGGCTTGTTGGATCCTGTATTCGAGATTTCTCCCTGGAAGCTTGCACTGATGATGCTTGGAGATCTTCTCGGTGTAATTGTGATGTTTGGGCTGCTACGAGTTTTTGTGCGGACCGTACGTCAATTCAAGGCGTTCAAAAACTAGCCGCAGCTGTATCGGGCGGGTTTTATTCCGTCTGTCTCATCTGTGTCCGCAGTGAGGCGATTGTCGCAAGGCTGATGGCATCCAGATCTGCAGTGGCGGCCGGGCTGTCATTGTCCGAGAGGGCCTTTAAGGCGGTATCAGCAATCGACTTGCCTAGCTCGACACCCCATTGGTCATATGGGTTGATGTTTTGCATCGCGGCCAGACACATCACGCGATATTCCCACAGCGCAATCAGGCTGCCCAGTCCCGCCCCATTACAGCGATTTAGCATGAGCAGATTGACTGGGTGACCGCCAGGACAGATCTTTTCTGGACGGAGATGTTGCTGGCCAAGTGACAGTGCCTGGGCCTGGGCGATGAGATTAGCGATCAGCGCACGGTGTTCATCCGTATAGCTGTGATCCGGGTGAATAACCCCGATGAGCTCAATTGCAACCCGCGTATGTCCTTGGTGAAGCAGCTGAAAAAAGGCGTGTTGTGCATTGGTACCAACATCACCCCAAAGAATGGGGCATGCAGGCTGGCGAAGTGGCTGGCCTGATTGGTCGACTCCTTTGCCAAGGGATTCCATCCAAAGCTGTTTCAAGTATGGCAAAAGTAGCTGAAGTCGGCTGTCATATGCCGAGACCATGAGCGTTGCGATACCTCGGTGATGCAGATTGTGAAGATCGGATGCAGCCAGCAACATGGGAAGATTTTCCGCAGGCGCTGCGCTTAAAAAGTGCTGATCCATTTCTGCGCCGCCTTTGATGACATCATCGACAGCGGGGTTTCCTAGGGCAACGCGTGCGGTGAGCGAGACGGGACCCCAAAGCGAGTAACGGCCCCCAATGCTTTCATCGAAATAGAAGATCCGTTGTTTTTCGATACCCCAATGCATTGCCTTCTCTGGGGTGGCCGTGACTGCGAAAAAATTGTCGGATGCATTTTTGATGCCATGGGCTTTCATCCATTTCAGACAATGCTGCGCATTGGCCATCGTCTCCAGTGTAGAGAATGATTTGCTCACGATGACAACAAGCGTGCGGGATGGATCAATCGTCGCAAGTCGTCTGGCTAATACATGCGCATCAAGGTTCGGCAGGAAATGTGGCCGCGGCGCAGCCGATGGCGTGAGCGGACTGAGCGCCTCGATCAATAGGTGCGGTCCGGTGTCTGACCCGCCGATACCGATATGAATAATGTCTGTGCATGCAAGGCCGCTGGCGGTTTTGGATTGGCCAGAGCGAATTTGATGGGCTGTTTCTCTGCAGCGCTGGTGTTCGGCCGCCATTTTGGGCAGAAGATCGATGCCGTTTGGTGCGAATGTAGAGGGGAGTTGATCGGACGTGCGCGGAAATGCGGCAAGCCGCAGGGCCCAGTGTCCAGCTGCCCGATGCTCAGATTGATTGACCTGCTGAGCTGCGAAGAAAGATCGACGAAAGTCATTGATAGCAGTCAGTACGCCAGGTCGATCGAGCAGTTGGATTGCCGGATCTGGCTCCGGCGGACGCCATTGGCGGGCCCTACTGAGCAGGAGCTGTGGGCCAGAAATCCAGAGGTCAGATGCGCGCATCGCGCCATTGTAAGGTGTAGTTAATCTTCCAGATATGTGCGCATTTCTTGCACTTGCAGGTCATCACTTTCATGGATAGGTCCTCGCTCGACCGTTCATCGATAACATCGATTCGGCCATAGCGGTGACATTGAGCGCACACCGCCTGTCGACTGATGCTCTCGGCTACGCTCAATATGAGAATGAATTGAATCCAGGCCCAGCCCGTAAGACAAAGCCCGGCAAAGCTCAGCAGTATTTTCAGCGCTCGATCGAGAAGATTTTCCAGCGCCATCGCACCATCAATAAAAGCCAGTCCGGCAACCATTGACAGCACTCCCAGCCCCAAGTAACCAAAGCTTCTCGTGAGTTCATATTCGTGCCATTGCCGAAAGCCATTCGCATTGATCTGCCCTGCCAAGCTTACCGAGTGGTTGCGTCGATCCACGAGAGGCGACCAGGCTAACGCTGCCTCAGGCAGCTCTCTTTGCGGCGGGCAGAGAGCTCTGACGGCTGGAGGTCCTCTTCGAGTGCCAGGAATGCAAATCGACGATGTTCCTGTAATCGGCTGAGGATTCCTTGCATGACGGGGTGATCTGGCTGCAGGGCACGCATTTGGCTCAGATAGGTATCACGGTGCTCCTGGTGGAGTGACTCGAGCTGCCGGCCAATCGACTCCAGGCAGGCACTGCGTTCCAAGGCTGTCTTCGACTGAATGTGGCAGAGGGTACGGTTGTTACTTGCCCAATCAATCCACGGCTCTGTAAATTTTCGTTCCTCTTCGCAGAAACGCTCAAGCTGCTCGCCATGCAGACGCTCTGGTAAACGGCTTGGTCGGTTTTGCCCGTTGGCAATCGGTGGCAGCAATAGCGCGCAGAGCAGCAGCAAAAACGCGGGTCGACGCATCCACGCCGTTGGCACCGATTTAATCCCTGATCTGGCTAATGATGACCAGCGCCCGTGGCGGTGTGTCTTGGGTGATAAAAGGGGAAAGATTGACTGCCTTTCCCCGAATGGTCAGTCTGGCTTTTTCCGGCTGACCGAAAACGATTGCCGCGGTTGCGGCAGACGAGAATTCCACCTTCTGGCCGGGCTCTGCTTTTAGGTTAGTCTTTTCCCCATTGTTCTTCACAATCTGAACCCAGGTTGATGACTGAACCTCTAGAAGTCCATCTGCACTCGTGGGTGCTTTGGGAATAACGGCTGTGTTGGATGGTGAGCCCGTTGAAGTAGTCGTGCCCGACGCCGTAGCAGGCGAGGCTGCTGAAACTGAGTTTGACGCAGGAGCTGGGGCCACAGGGGGGGTCGATGCGGTCGGACCGGCTGTCGTGGCGGGCGCCGCAGTTGCGGTTATGGTGGCGGCAGATGACTCAGCTTTTTCATTCTCTTTGCCGTCTGCGGTTGAAGGTGAAGATTCCGATTGCGCGCTGCCGGCCGCTGGATCCCGAACGACCGGTGGTTCAAGGCTTTCTTTAATGATTCCCAAGGCAATGAGTCCTGCGATGGCGAATGCAACCCACCCCCACGAGACTCCTCTTGATTTTTGTTGTGGCATTTCCTGCGGCACATCAGACGGTGCAGCATCAGACGGTGGATCATTGTCCTGTGGAGACTGGGCCGTCTGTGTCGATTGTGGCCTGGGCGCGTCACTATCGGCGTGCAAACCGGCCATGGTTACTTTTTCGGCCTTCGTTTCTACCGGTATCGCCTCTGAAGTGTTGCTATCCGGTTGTTTGGAATCGCCATCGTCGGAGGAGGTGACCGTTGGTATCGGCTCAGGTTCGGGTTCGGGAAGTGATACGCCGAGATAGTTCGCATATCGTTCGACCGCCTGCATGAAATATCCGGTGCTGTAAAACGGGCGTAGATCAGCTGCCTCGATGGCGCGCAGTTGTGATGGTGATAACGCGATCTTGAATGCAGCATCCGCGAGGTTGTCCCCGCGCCGCTCTCGGGTAGATTTCAGCTGCTCACTAAGGGCCTGAAGCTGGGCTTCGGAAAGTTGGGCAGAGGGCATGGGGCGCTGGGTTCGATGGTCATCGG
>Ga0255182_1000862_pt1 | contig 17749 bp, 17 predicted proteins | sample Atl_UVDOM_RepA_8_FD_188420 | JGI IMG/M metagenome (GOLD analysis project Ga0255182, IMG submission 188420) | Freshwater microbial communities from Altamaha River, Georgia, United States - Atl_UVDOM_RepA_8d | ecosystem: Environmental > Aquatic > Freshwater > River | place: USA: Georgia...
AAAGGAATTGCTAAATAATTTAATACAGTCAAAAATTGAACCGGTTTGTTATTGGAGTGCCGAATTAATATGCGCCGGCCATTATACCGATTTATGGGAAACCATTTTATTGTTTTTTAGCAAATATGTACATTTAGGTTGCTCAAACATTGCCATCTATTTAGAAATGAGAATCAACGACTTTAAGGCCATTTTAAACAACGGATATACCGACAATGTACTGCGACTTCGCAACAACGAAAAAATCCGGAAATTATTCAGTGAAATCATGTGTGTATTGTGCGATGCAAAAAGAAGACACAGTTTCGACAACGTGAAAATCAAGCAAGAAGATTTAAACATCTTGACCATCAAAGACAAATTCAAGGCACCTTCCACAGAATACGGCGAAGAAGTGTTTACGACCGAAGACCCTAAAGAACTGTTTCCCTTTGTCAATGAATTTGCCTATACCATATCACAGTCTGGCAGTAACCAAATGAACGCATGTTATTGGATTGAATGGATTATTGAATATGAATCTCGATGCAAGTCCTTGAGAGAACACATTTTTTGCGAGCGAAGGAATTTTGCAAAGGTGGACAGCAAATACCAAAAAGACATTGTCTGGATTATATGGGACGCCTTCCTGAAAGAATCCGAAAAACGGCCTAAAATCATCCAAAAAATCGTGCAATCGCTGTTGAGTCTGTTTTGCTTAAAATATTCGACCGGGTGTTATAAAAAACGCAAAAATATTCTCTACTTGACTATATGTGTATTGTGTGAGAAGTTTGTTCTTGAAAAGGAAATTCTTCGACAAAGCCAGATAGAGTTCGTCAATAACATCAAACAAAAAATAGACTATGTATATGGCCAAATTAAAAAAAACGAATTGTCCACCAACACCGATTACTTGTTTACCGGCATGAAAATGGCCAACCTGGAAAGCACCATTGCCAAACTAGAAACCATGAACACCTTTGGAGAGACATTTGTACCGCGATTATAATCTCTCCTCTATATATAATACCATCATGTTAGGCGTGTTTAGTAAAAAACGGTCCTTTGCCAAAAAAAATACCACCAAACGATTTCATCCATCTTCCATGCAATCCTTCCAGCAAGAAATTACCGTTCTCTTTTTTGAAATGCTTATCACCGTCAAGTTGTTTCATTGGAAAACCTATAGTTTTGCCACACACAAGGCCACCGACGAATTATACGGAAAACTGAATGACCATATTGATTCTTTTATTGAAATACTTTTAGGTAAATCCGGCAAAAGAATCGATTTAACGCACCAGAAAAATATTCGTCTGGTGGATGTGTCAAATGCCTCTGTCTTGAAATCAAACATTGAGCGATACAAAACGTATTTAGTCGGTTTAGAAAACAAAAAAGCGTTACAAACAATGAGCAACACCGACCTGTTCAACATTCGAGATGAGATTTTAGGTGATTTGAACCAATTCCTCTATTTACTGACTTTCAAATAATTGAAAACTGTGCGCGAAGAAATGCGAATTTATAACAAAAATAAATATATACCTTTTTATTATAAATGGACAAAACGACTATATCGGATGCAATCTTACAAAACAACTCCTCTTTTTCTCTCCAATCCTCTTCCGACAAAGGATTTTTAAGCGATGTCAGTTGGTCCACCTGGATTATCATCATCCTTCTTCTCGCCTTGCTAGGATTTAATATTTTCGTCTATTTCGCCAAAGGAACCGACATACTCACACAATTCATTTCTCCTATTCTTGACCCTATACTCAACGACGTTGTAAATACAAGCAGTCAAATTGTGGATGTGAGTGCCGAGGGAGCCAAACAAGCCATCCACAAAACAGCGGATATTGCCGACAAGACACTCTCTTCCGTTCAAGACGCCACTCCAAGTACAAATGCAGCACATGCAAAGGAATCGTCTCCTAAAGAAGATGTCATACAAAAGGCACCCATCAATCAATCCCTGAACAACCACATGAACACCACCAACAACCATGCCACAAACGATTACATGGCAGACACCTCCGATAGCACCATTCAAGGCAGGGGAAAATCCGGATGGTGTTTCATCGGGCAAGACCGCGGCTTCAATAGTTGCGCTGAAGTAGGTGTCAACGACACATGCATGTCCGGCAACATCTTTCCAACACACGAAATGTGCATCAACCCCAGTCTCCGTCAATAATTACACACACACACATTACACATTGGATGAAAAACAATTAGTACCTCTTACAGCGCTCACAAAGCCCTTGTATCCTTGAGGCCACTTGGTGCCACTGTTATTATTCGTGTACTTGTATCGCGGATAATACGTCTGAAGACTCCTGTTCCAACAAAGCACACCTGAACCCGGCACATCAGAGGCGGACATAGGACTGCATATAGTTTCACTATTAAACAGCTCTTTTACAATTTCATTTGTACATGGATTTGCATACACGCCGGCAATCAGGGACCCGCCATCTTGCACTGAATTTGACGAACAGCCGTTGGGGTTGGCCACGTTTGGTTGAAAGGGACCAGACGGATTGTTGGGCGCTCCAGGAATATTGTTCGGGAATGGATAGGTTTGGTACCCACTTCTCAACAAAGAATAGATATTTGGATTGCTATAGGTTTGCGTTTGTGTGGCAAATACCTTGTTTCGGTTGTTCGAGAACCCGTTGGCAATCCTTGCATACTTCTGGTTCTTGGTGAATCCAGCACTGTTTTGTTTATATTGCAATATATTTCCCTTATAAAGTAGTTTTATTTTATATTGTTCTACTGCATTTATACTAATATCTGTATTGTCATATGTACAAATACTTTGTACACGAGACCATACCCTTGGTGGAATTGGATTGTATTCATAGGTAGTCATTATATATAAATGAGTTTTTTATTGGATAATAAAAAAAATTGAATTAAATAATATGGATAATATGAATAATATAGTCTGTAATATCGAAGAAATGGATTTAATCAAATTATCTAAATCAGAACTTTTAGCAAAATGTGAAGAACTTGGAATTTCTAAATGTAAATCCAAAAATAAAAGTGAATTAATTGACTTGATTAATAGCAAAGACCAAATAGAAAATGAAAAAGATAGTGAGAATGAAGAAGATAGTGAGAATGAAAAAGATGATAATTCTATAGAAGAACCAATTCAATTAGAAATTAACAAAGATAATTATAATTTAATTAACGGTGATTGTTTAATTGTAATGAAACATATTAAAGAAAAATCTGTTGACATGATATTATGTGATTTGCCTTATGGTATGACAAAGAATTCTTGGGATGTAGTAATTCCATTCGATGAATTATGGCGCGAGTATAATAGAATAATAAAAGATAATGGTGCTATTGTTTTATTTGGTTCACAACCATTTACATCTTTAATGATTACGTCAAACTTGAATATGTTTAGGTATTGCTTGGTGTGGGAAAAAAATAAGTTTTCAGACTTCTTAAATGCAAAAAGAAAACCGATGAAAACAAACGAAGATATTGCTGTATTTTATAAAAAACAACCAACATATAATCCTCAATATTGGTATTCAACACCCTATACACGATGGAATACACAAACTGCAGTAGATAAACAAAGCAATTATGGAACACATAAAGAAAATTTTGTAGAAAGTGATGGTAAAAGATTGCCTACTACAGTTTTAAAGTTTAATCGTGTTGAAAGACCCCTTCATCCTACTCAAAAACCAACTGATTTACTTGAGTGGTTAATTAAGACTTATACAAATGAAAATGATTTAGTTTTAGATAATTGTATGGGCGTTGGTTCAACAGGAGTCGCATGTAAAAATATTAAACGGAAATTTATAGGAATTGAGTTAGAAAACAAATATTATAAAATTGCTAAAGAAAGTATATTAAATGCTGATAAGTAATTTTTGAAGTGATTTTATAAAATAAATTAATTTTTCTTTATTAATATTTTTTTTGTGTTTTTTATCATAAATAGGTTTATTTGACACTCTTTTTCCATCTAGCATATAAAATATATCGTCGCATATATTATCTTTTTCATAGTCAGTAAATAATTTTGTGTCTTCTTCAATTGAATCTTCTAAAGTAAATATATATTTTTTAATGTTATATCCAAATTTTTTAAATAATTTAAAGTCATCACACGCTCTAATATAATAACAACTATCTAAATATGCTTTACATTCTATAACAGCAATAAATATATCATCTTTATAAATATGTATATCAACTTGATGGTATTTTTTAATTTCTGTTCCTGGTATTTTTAGTTCTTTTTTGTCATCGTTTCCTTTAACGGCACGCACATTTACACCATATTCGGTGCTAAACATATTTACAACATTTTTAACAAAATTTTCTATATTTTCACCTCTATCACCGCGCATTTTACCACCACTAAAATTTTCATCATAATTTTTGCACCAATTATTCATAACATTATTTAATTCTATATGAGATTTTTCAATAATATTATCAATCTTATTATCTAATGTATCCATGTACTTATCATAAAATATATATAAATAAAATAAATCAATTTTATTTATGTATTCTACTATTCACTATTATATCCACCATAAAACCAGTTCAACGACAAATAATTGTACAAAGTGTTGCTGAACATATTTCCACCAATCATCTTTGTATTTGGACCCATTTCAATGATTCTCTGGATTTCAGCCGTTCCCAACGCACGATTATAATACCACAAATTCGAAATGTAACCGTCGAATCCACCATTCATAGCAACAATCACGTCTCCATAATTTTGCTTTGGTATGCCAACCAAATTAATACTTCGAGTAATCACACCATTTATGTAAACATCCAATTTCGTATTTTGACAACGAATAATGACATTCATCCATTTGTTCAATGGAATATCTGGAATCGTAATTTCTTCATTAATTACATTGTATGTGTTCATGACAACCACCAACGTATTCTTGTTCGGGGCAATATACAATCCAGGCGCATTGTTCGGCTGCACCATTCCATTTCCACTCAAATCACTATTTCCCTTGCTAAAAATATGCTTATAAATACCCTCATTCACTTGAAGACTGTTGATAAAAATCCACGTAGACCACGCAAATTCAATACCGTTATCTTGGTTCGCCGAACGATAAATCGTCTTTGCATTTACAGAGTTAATGTCTTGCGGGAAAACCATCATTTGTGTGCCATTCACCATACCATTAATCAATTTAGGTGATTTCGACGGTTTCATAAAATAAGACATTACACTCACGGAAATTCTTAATAAAACCATAAACACAAAAATAACCAACAACAAAAAGGCAAGTTTAGAGACGAAACTAGTTGAATTCAAAAAATCACTCAACCCAAACGTGGGCATGCTCGTTGCAAACGAATTAAATATTTGACCATTTTGACCTTGCGTATAAGATGACGAGCTGCTACTCGATGAACTTCCTCTCACTAACACCATCAGCACAATGATTACAAAAAAAATCAGCACTAAACTATGCATCGTAAAAAAGGAATACATTGAACTAAATATATCTCTTATATAATCAAATATGTCATTCATTATATTATAAAATAAGAAAAATAAATCCATTTTATAAATAATATTCGATTCCATATCCATATTCCCCATCCATAATCTATAAGACCTTCTAAATTGTTATACTTCCGGCCGTAGTACCGTTCTCCAACAATGAAATTTGCACTTGGTATGGATTGTATACACTAAACCACGAACCCAATGTATATCTCGAATATCCTCTAGCATAAATATCCCACACTTCCTGTGGATTCAAAGAATCTGGGTAATACTGGAATTTTGCAGTCCAACCATCAAACCCACCACTTGGCGTCACATACACATTTGAATTGCTATTCACATTTGCAATGCCTGGCATCAAACAAGTTTTTGCCAACTTGCCGTCTATGTAAATGTCCAATGTACGACCATACACACTTACCACTAAATTTACCCATTTTTGAATAGGCACATCATTCACTTTGCAATAAAACAAGGTCGTTCTTCCACCGCTATTCGGCTGTTGGTTCATCCCCGGGAAACATCCAATCGCCACAGTTACATTATTCTCCACCGGTTCTAAATAAACCACTGGACACGGATCCACTCCACTTATACCTGGAATCGAAGTGTTGTTGGACGAGGCAGATGACGAACCCATTCTACCAAAAATAACCTTCGGGTCTCCATAACGATAGTTCCAGTCGTTTACATAAAACCATACTGAATATGCAAAATTACTCGATGGAACGTTCGACTCGTTCGCCGCTAAACTGGTAGCATTGATATCGCTAGTTATTTTTGCACTCTTCATTCCTTGTAACGTATATGGGTCTATAAATAAGTATCTTAATACAATAATAATTAAGACTATAAATAACACTGTAATAATAATACTAAACACGGTCATTGTTATATACTATAGTTGAGAAATTTTATCTTATATAATTGATTATTTTATTAAAGATTTCCTAAATTAAATATTAAGTGGCATCTATTTATTTTTTTGGTCCTCTCCGGATTGTTTCATCACCGAAATGCCTAATAACGAATGAAAAATAGTTTTAATAAAATAATAAGTAATAATTAACGTAATCATCCAAGTTACCAACAAATTAATAAAATTCGTAAAATTGAAACTCACTTTCTCTCTATACATAATGTTCGTTATCCAATTCAATTTCATACGCATAAACAAAAGTAACATGGAAGGAATAATAATGTCACCAATCAACGACACAATTAAATCCTTTGTTGTAATTGCAATAATCACGCCAGCTGTTGTAGAAACAATACCATTGTCTATAATAAATTTCTTAAATTCATTTATATTATAATTCGGAATCGACATCTATAATGTAATCTAATATTTTATTTTATCTTATTCTTATTCTATTCTCCCTAAAATTTAATCTTAATCTTATTCTTAATCTTATTCTTATTCTATAATAAAAACTGAATAGTGACATTACTACAAAAGTTGTCATTTATGAGAGAATACGTAAGTGAATTTGCATTCACCAATATTTTATGGTCATTTTGAATATGCTTGAGATGAGACTCATTCAATTCAAAAATATATTTTCTACTACCATTACATAAATATGCTTCATTTTTTCTTTTATCAAAATACACATTATATACACCTGAATATTCATTTAAAAAGCCATATCCAATGTGTTTGTCATACTCGTAGCCAGTGTATGTATCCATAATTCATACAAACAATAGAATACACTATTTCTAAATCAATTTTTTATTTTTTATGATTTTATTGACGTTAGAGGCAATGTTGTTGTAAAAATGGGGATGGATGATTGTTTCGCTAGAGTCATTCAATATAGGGGGATTCAAGCTCTTTACTGCATTATACAAATAATACACCTTCGAGTGGTCGATGGAATGGTCAAAATACACCACATTACAAATTCCGCCTAAAATACCTTGATTTTCTCCAATACTTAAATTGTCATATGTCACATAAGGCGTCACTTCCACCAAAGACTTAACCAATTCTCCATTCCAAAATATATCTAATGTGCCACCATTATAGTTCAAAATCAAGTTGTTCCATTTTTGAAGCAACACATCTTTGTTTTCATACAGAATACGATTGTCATCATTGTCAAACTCAATCAATTTGTTTGTAGTGTGATTTTTCAAATCTTGTTGCTGCATGATGATGCGCAACGTGTTTTTCGTGGCGTTGTACAAGACGGACGGCTTGTTTCCATACTGCAACAGCGGAACAAATCTGGTGTAATTGATGTTTGTGGTCGGAGGAACTGCCTCGATATATATCCAAGCGGAAATCGCATATTGATATTTCGATGTATCCGTGTTGTTCAACGATTTATAATTGCCCAGAATAATTTCTTTGTTCAACGGAACTGGCTGATTCACCAATTGGTTTCCTCCCATATTGTTTAATTGATTCAAAAATACATAGGAATATAAATACGACACTAACAGAACACTGGACACAACAAGCATGGCAACATTACTTCGATTGAATATATTAACGTCAGTTGGGCTTGTTTTCGTAATGGAGTCAAACAACTGACTTGTCATACAAGGTATATACAAGAAAACGGACGTGATTAAATTCACAAATGCGCTTTTCTTATTGTTTTGGTAAGGCGTTTGAATTGAAATAGTTTTGTATAATAGCGCCAATACAATCGTTACCAGAGCTACATTGAGAGAAAAACGAACAATGCTCGAGCTTCCAGACAATTGGTTTAATTGGGCAGAAATCCAATAAATAAACATACCGGATATACATAGCCCGAACACGATAAGTAATGCGGCCTTGAATTGACTAGCAGTAGTAACATCATTTGCCGACCCTGCTTTGTTGAACAAATGCGCACCTATCAAAATCGACCACAAAATCGAAATAACCAACAATAAAATAGTAACTGCCGCTATTTTTGGAGTATTTTTTAAGAGAGAATCACGTTTTGTATACACAAACCATCCCGCAATTGCGAGAAATGCAATAAACAACAAAGACCCATATACACCAAACGAAGTAAATGGCAAACTGGAGATGGAATTGTCACTGCTTGGCATAACAACGAGAACCAATGTATACAAGAATGCAAATATAGTGGCAACCATGAGAAGGACAGACATGGTAGAAATACTGTTGCTCTTTTGTGTGGTGCTATAGAAAGTGGCAAAGGAAGCGAACAAACACAAGAAGAGAATCATCATTTTAATTCTCTCGTAGCTCATGTTAAAACTAGAAATAAAGTTGGTCGAAGAGCTCAAATAAAAAGAGAGAACGCCTAAAGCAAAGATAGATGGATTTATAATAGCAGAATATTCCTTTAACCATTTGGATGGCGTTAAGACATAAAATAAAATAACAAAAATAGTGTACAACACCATATATATGACATTTTGAATTTGCAGAATGAATTCTTTTACATATTTGAAAGATGGCACAAAGAGAATGCAAGCACCAAAAATCAACAACGCTGAAAACAAAACGAAGAGCGTGTTTTGAATGACACTTTCCTTGGATTTCAAAAGAGAGAAATTCAAGTCATAAAGTATCCAAAAAAAAGTAAGAATAAACAATGCAATCAACGCTAGAATACTATAAAAAGATACATTTGATGTCAATGGAAATAAAAGATTGCTATTTGAAGTGAGGTCCATGTGTCTTAATATAGCAGTCGAAAATTAAATTTTCAGTTAACGGCTAATAGTATTTAAACAAAAAATTGATTTTTTTATTAAACATCAATTTTATCAATCATCAATCGTATGAAAAATGTTTCGTCCAGAATACATATTAAATGAAAATATAATAATACATTATTATTATTTACCAAATACTGATGAAAAAAATGTAAATATATCAAATACTTTTAATTTTAAAAAAATTAAACGTGCTGATTGGTATTATTTATCACAAAACCCAAACGCCATTCCCATTTTAGAACAAAATATAGAAAAAATTAATTGGTTTGGGTTGTCTTGGAATCCAAATGCAATTCACCTCTTAGAACAAAATATGGAAAAAGTGAATTGGAATTGTTTATCAGAAAATCAAAATGCCATTCCTCTTTTAGAAAAGAACATGGATAAAATTAATTGGGGTTGGTTATCTGGTAATCCAAATGCGATTCACATTTTAGAGCAAAATATGGATAAAATAAATTGGTCTAATTTATCGCGTAATCCAAATGCAATTCACCTCTTAGAACAAAATATGGAAAAAGTGGATTGGAATTGTTTATCAGCAAATCCAAATGCCATTCCTCTTTTAGAAAAGAACATGGATAAAATCAGTTGGGTTTGGTTATCTGGTAATCCAAATGCAATTCACCTCTTAGAACAAAATATGGATAAAGTATATTGGCCTAATTTATCACATAATCCAAATGCAATTCACCTTTTAGAACAAAATATGGAAAAGGTGGATTGGCGTTATTGTTTATATGCAAATCCAAATGCGATTCACTTGTTCGCGCGTTTAGATACCGAAAAAATGCGCGAAAATTGCAAGACCTTTGCAAGAGAATTGGCTGAATACGTCTTTCATCCTACAAGACTTTTGCGGTTATGTGATGCATATGGACTAGAATTAGAAGAATATTTCGAATGTGTATAAAATAATATAAGTATTTAAATAATTATAAATAAAAATAGTATATCGAGTGGAGGTTTCGATCCTCCGACCCCAGGATTATGAGCCCTGTGCGCTTCCACTGCGCCAACCCGATGTGTGTAAAGTGTGTAAAATATTATATATAAAATTATATCAATATTATAGAATGTATTACATATTTTCACTTGCCGTTTTTTTGCCGTGACAATTTCTACACAATGCAATTAAATTACTTACATCATTTCCACCACCATATTCAAGTCTAATTTTATGGTCAATTTCAAAGGTATGGTCTAATTGGTGGCGACAATGTCCACATTTCCAATCTTGGTTCGAGGCAACATATTTCTTTTTCGTTTCACTGACCGATCGTTTGGTGGAAGGTTGTCTGTTGTGGTGGGACATCGAAGGAGAGAATTGGTTGCGTTCCAGATGATTCAAGTCTTCCATGAAACCGGGCGTTTCAGACGAGCCTGTAAAATCAATAATAGGACTCAACATATCCATCGATGTTTTGTCGATAGGAAGACATTTGACTACATTGTTGGCATACAACAACATATTTCTGCCTTGGTTCGGATTTCTCTTCATCATATAATAAATACCAACACCCAACAAGGTGTAAAAAATCATTTTATAATACTTTTTAAAAGAGTACATCATTTTAGTATATTTCCCGTCATGGTACGCATTGTATACTAAAAAAAATGTAATTCCTAATATAAATAATTCAAGTCTCATCTATAATATTATACAGTATAAAATGATTTTATAATTTTATAAATAACCTTATTTTAATTACATAGTTTTAATCTTATTTTTAATTTTCTTCATGATATCATTGGCGATATCATTGGCATCTTGCGCGTTTTCAGATTCTTTATTAACTGCAAATTTTCTTCCAATATTGTTGCCAAACCCTTCAAATCCATGGAAAGGCTCCTGGCCAAACGCGCCCTGCAATTTTATCGCACGCATCATACTTCGCTGTTGCTCCGTCACATGGTACAAGTTCAAGGTTGCCAACAATATCAAAATGTAAGGCAACAACACTAAAAACCACGAAACAGAAACATATCCTTTCGAACACAACCAACCCAACAAAAAGGTCCATGCAAACGCAAACAACAACTTAATAAACTCGGTCATTAAGGTCGCACCATTAAATAGTGCAACCAATGCTGCAATCACCGCAATAATAAAATACACTCTTGCCGGCGTACATAACTTGCTAAATTCCTTCATTTATACAATTAACTTAGAAATTTATTTGTCAAAACAAAGAAATATAAACGAATTTGTTTTGTTTTGACAAATTGTGCAAATTGTTCTAAATATTATTTGTCATACATATAATAAATAATTCCAACCATCATACAAACAAGTCCAATATAAATACATTTCTCTCTAAACTTGAACGACAAATATGCCTTTTCATTCTTGGATTTATATTGTTCGTAATATCGCACATGAAAATCATTGAGTGACATCTTCGGCTTCTCAAGCTTCTCATTGATTTTGTTATGAATAAAGTGTATCCATTTCACAAACGATGTACTGTTGTCTAAATAGGGTATTACTGGATATGTATTAATGAGGTGCTCAAACTCTTTTGAAATACTTTCAACCGGCAAAAACAACGGCAAATTTTGTATAAATTCATAGTATTTTTTCTTTGTCACTTCGTTTGGATGGTTTGGATAAGTAAGTGCTAATGTATGCAAAAAAAACCAAAAATGAGGACCCCATACTGCAGGATCTAAATATTTTGCATTTTTCATACATATAATTATTATAAATTAATTATGATATAAACCTAATTCATTGATGTTATGGTATGAACAACAACTTAACATCATCTAATATCTGTAATAATTGTGGAAAACAGGGCCACATGTTTCATCAATGCAAATTGCCTATTATTAGTTATGGCGTCATCGTATTTCGGTTACATAACAACGTCGTCGAGTATCTAATGATACGCCGGAAAAACAGTTTCGGGTTCATTGATTTCATTCGAGGTAAATATTTGCTCTACAATATAGCCCAGTTAAACACCATATTCAATGAAATGTCTCTTTACGAAAAAGAGAGAATTCTAACCCAACCGTTTGATGTACTTTGGAATGAAATGTGGAGCGAAACCAACTTCGGAAACAATCAATACAAAAACGAAGAAATCTCTTCAAAAAAAAAGTTTGAGCTCTTGAAGGAAGGCATCACCGTAAAAAACAAGCAATACACGTTAAACGACCTGGTCGATATGAGCAACACACAATGGGCTGAAACTGAATGGGAATTCCCTAAAGGACGACGCAACCCGAAAGAAAAAGATTTAGATTGTGCATTGAGAGAATTCGAAGAGGAAACTGGCATTTCCAAAAACAGCATCACCGTGATTGAGAATTTGATTCCTTTTGAAGAAACCTTTATCGGGTCCAATCATAAATCATATAAACACAAGTATTTTTTGGCAATGTACAATAAAACAAACGAGGACACAGAAGACCTGAAACAATTTCAACAAACAGAAGTCAGTAAAGTTGAATGGAAAGTATTTGAGAAATGTTTAGAAACAATACGTCCTTATAATTTAGAGAAAAAATCCGTGATTGAAAATATTAATAAAGTAATCCAGGAATATAGATTTTATTCGTGATATATAATAGTATGACGACAACAGACAATGCATCGAGTATAAGCACCATTGAGACAAATGTATCCTCTCCATCCATCACCAACACATCCGTTCCTCAATGCAACAAAGACAACTTTTTCAGCGACGAATGCAATAAATTTTTATTGAAAAAAGAATTGGCCGAACAACTCGATTTAGAAAAAAACACACAACAACATGATTTTTTATATCCAACTTTAAACGATAAATCCTTTAACATAAAAATCGCCGAAAAAAAGGAATTTTACGACACCAAGTATGAAGGTCCCGATTTTTCGAAAACTATCCAAGAACAGTCTGACTTGTTGGCCAATGCAGACTACGAATTGGCGCCGCATCAAGCATTTGTAAAAAGTTTCATGTCTTTCCAAACACCTTATAGTAGTTTGTTGTTGTACCATGGTTTGGGTACCGGCAAAACATGTAGCGCCATCGGTGTTTGCGAAGAAATGAGAGATTATATGAAACAGGTAGGTATCAACAAACGCATTATGATTGTCGCGTCTGAAAACGTGCAAGATAACTTTAAGTTGCAGTTGTTCGATGAACGAAAATTAAAGGAAGTGAATGGCATTTGGAGCATGAAAGGGTGTATCGGAAACAAATTGCTCAAAGAGGTCAATCCAATGAACGTACCTATGAGCAAAGAAAAAATCATATCCCAAATCAAAACATTAATCAATCATTATTACATTTTCTTGGGGTACGTGCAATTTGCGAATTACATCATCAAAACCATGAATTATGACGAAGAAGTTCGAAAACAACGAGAAAATAGACAACGTCACAAAGATGATCAAAAATCAAATACTAACATCAAAGGAAATTCAAAAACGAAAATACAAATGTTAAAAGACGTAAAAATAGAGTTTAATGCACGCATCATCAAACGGCTACGCAACGAATTCAACAACCGACTCATTGTCATTGACGAAGTCCATAATATCCGCAAATCCGAAGACAATGAAAATAAAAAGGTAGCCATTAACTTGGAATACCTCGTCAAGACCGCGGAAAATATGCGGTTCTTATTGTTGTCTGCCACACCCATGTACAACAGCTACAAAGAAATCATTTGGCTCTTGAATCTCATGAATACCAACGACCGAAGAGGTCGCATCGACGTCAAGGATGTGTTCGACAAAAACGGTAACTTTAAAAAAAATGGAGAAGAACTATTTATTCGAAAAGCCACTGGTTATGTTTCTTTCGTTAAAGGAGAGAATCCATACACCTTTCCATATAGAGTATATCCCAGACAGTTCGAACCAGAAAAAACGTTCCCACACATTAAATATCCCGAATACCAAATGAACCTCAAAAAAATCAAGTACGAAGACAAACGAGTCACTAACAAACAAATATTGAGTCTCTTCTTGACCACCATCGGAAATTGCGACCATTGTGGTGAATGCCAGCATTGTTGCTATAATTACATCATCAACCATCTTCGCAACAAACAGTTCTCTATAACCACTAAACACGGCGCCGAATACAAAATGCCGTCGTTTGCAAACATGGAATCCTTTGGTTACACCCTCTTGCAAACTCCCCTTGAATCACTCATCATCTCCTATCCAATACCTGGATTAAAAGACATTCTGGACAAGTTACCGCCCACCAAATATTCCGACGAATTATCCCCCAGCTTCGATGAAGAAATGCAACAATCCAAAGACCACGACGACAAAGACCACGAAGAATCACCCGAACCCATCGATGAATCTGACCTACAAGAATCCGACGAATCCGACCTGCAAGAAAAGGCTCACGACGACGAAGACGAATCTCAAACTCATCTTAATAAAAATAACTCTAAAAATAGAGTTGCTTTTCATATTGACCCACATCAATTGACGGGAAAGGCGGGAATTGAGAGAATGATGACATTTGTGGATACAAAATCGCCGCCTATCAAAGGAGAATATGAATATAAACAAACGACTCTTCGCGACTATGGGAAGATTTTCTCTCGAAATGAAATTGGAAAGTATAGTTCAAAAATACATTCCATCCTTAACACAATTTACAACGAATCTACCAAACAAGTGAGCAACGGCATTATTTTAATTTACTCTCAATACATCGACAGCGGTCTCATACCCATGGCCCTCGCTCTGGAAGAAATGGGATTCACTCGATTCGGACAGACCGGCATCAAACCTCTGTTCAAACAACGGCCTTGCGAAGTGGTCGATGCTAGAACCATGAAACCTCCCACCAATAAAAACGACTTTATGCCAGCTCGATATTCCATGATTACTGGCGACCCAAGACTCTCCCCCAACAATGACCTGGAAGTCAAAGGACTCACCAATGACGACAACAAAGATGGCAACAAAGTCAAGGTAGTTCTGATCTCGCGAGCTGGTTCAGAGGGCATCGACTTTCGATTCATTCGACAAGTCCATATCTTGGACCCATGGTACAACTTGAACCGCATCGAACAAATCATCGGCCGAGGTGTTCGCAACTTCTCTCACAAAGACCTTCCTTTTGAAAACCGAAACGTCCAAATCTTCTTGCATGGAACCATCCTTGACAAAAACTTGGAAGAAGCCGCCGATTTATATGTATATCGCATCGCCGAACACAAAGCCAAACAAATTGGAAAAGTTACACGGCTACTCAAAGAAACCTCTGTCGACTGCATCATCAACCACGACCAATCACTTTTTACTCAACAAAACATGTCTGCAAACCTTAAAGAAACTATTACGCAAACACTTTCGACCGGCAAAGTATTAAAAGATTTCAAAGTTGGCGACGCACCTTTCTCTCCCACTTGCGACTACATGGAAGACTGCAACTATCAATGTCGACCGAACGCCAACATCGACCAACAACAATTGAACGAAGACACATACAATGAAAGCTTCATCATGGTCAATGGCGAAAAAATTATACACCGCATCCGTATGCTTTTCCGAGAAGCGTTTTTTTATAAAAAAGAAGCGCTGTTTCATGCCATTCGCCGCACCAAAGAATACCCCTATGTACAAATCTATTCTGCACTTACCCAGTTAATTGACGATGAAAATGAATTCATTGTTGATAAATATGGCAGACACGGACGACTTGTCAACATCGGAGAATATTATCTATTTCAACCTCTGGAACTCACAAACCAACACGTTTCTCTCTTTGACCGATCCGTCCCTTTGGATTATAAACATTCCATGGTCAACTTTCAACTCAAACATCTCTCTAACAAAGACAAAAAAAGAGACCAAGACGTCAGCGAACAACTCCAGCTTGCCCAACAACAAGGTGTCCAATTTCCAGAAGGAAAACACTTGTTGGAAGAAACTATCCAACCCATGTTTAACACCGTAAAAGAATACCAAGAAAAAGGAAAGGTACCACGAGGCGACGACAATTGGTTCAAACATTGCGGTGTCGTTATAAATAAAATTGTACATGATTTCCCTGGCATTGAACCTCATCTCAATCACTTTGTGATTGCACATATTATTGAAACGCTGCTTTTTCAGGATAAAATTCATCTAATGAATTACTTATATTCTTTGGAAAACATACCGACCGACTCTGTTGCATCTTATGCCAAATCCTACTTTGACCGCCACGTCATCTCCACACCCCATTTCATTGTATACATCGCATATAACCTCGACAAACGAATGATTATGCAATTGGACAACAGTTCTTGGAAGGAAGTTACCTCTATGATTGACATGAACGAAATCGCAAAACACAAACTGGTCAAACAATACATCGACATACCAATGGATGAATACAATACTACCGTTGGCTTTTTAGGATACGAAAAAGGAAATGCATCATTGGTGTTTAAAACGAAAAACATGCAATCGAAACGCGATACAGGAGCCAGGTGCGACGAGGCAGGCAAAGCTAAAAATATCGCTAAATTAAACCAACTTTTAGGAGAAGAGAAATACAACGCGGCCTATGCAAAAACAGTTGGCAATATTGAATTGTGTGTTTTTACGGAATTCGTTCTCCGGTACTTTAACGAGACTAAACATAACGGCAAATACTGGTTTTTCACACCTGAAATGGCCATCTATCACAAATTATACAACATCTTGAAAACCAAATAAGAACCTGCAACACCTTGCTATCTATCTAAATAATAAAATTGAATAAATTAAAGATATATTACTATATTATATAACCATGGATTTCAAAAAATACTATCAATACAATAAAAAACGCAGAAATTATCCTACCAACAACAATAAGCGAAAAGACGAAACAATTGTGGAGACAACACATTATTCGCGATGTTTGCTCACCAGTAAAATCGTATTGCCCATTACAAGCATCGGTAAAAATTTAGACGACATTATTCAGAACTATATTTCCGACACGGTTGAAGGAAAGTGTGTGGTCGAAGGCTTTGTGAAACCGTCTTCTTCCAAAGTAATTCGATATTCTAGCGGGACAATTGAAAACGGTTCCAACGTTTCTTTCGAAGTCGTGTTTGAGTGCGACGTGTGTTTTCCCGTTGAAGGTATGATTTTGTCTTGCGTCATTAAAAATATTGTCAAGTCTGGCATTCGAGCTGTAAGTAAAACCGACGACCCGTCTCCCTTTGTTGTATTTGTGTTAAACGACCATGCCAATGGCGGATTAAACCAATATTCTGAAAAAGATGAAATTTTAGTAAGCGTCATCGGACAGAGGTTCGAATTAAATGATAAAATGATTTCCGTCATTGGAAAAATCAAGAAACACAATCCTGCTCAATACAAAAATGCTTAATACTTAATCGCTAAAATAATATGATATATATATATATAATGCCGCGAATCACCAATGAGAACATACATTCTTTAGTCAAAAGGTATATTGCGAAAGATAAAGAAGTGGTTCAAATATATGGTCCAATTAGTGTATGGGACGTAAGTCGGGTAACAAATATGGACGAACTGTTTAAAAATCAAAAAGAATTTAATGAACA